>CAJDTT010000029.1_pt1 | contig 28841 bp, 23 predicted proteins | sample 7389841 | NCBI WGS metagenome assembly CAJDTT01 (sample SAMEA7055655, study PRJEB34461) | soil metagenome | biome: terrestrial ecosystem; feature: Peninsula; material: soil | place: Antarctica | collected 2016
CGGCGCCGCAGGCCGCGGCACCCCGCGGCCTCAAAGGTGTTGTCGTGACCGATACCGAGGTCGGCGACGTACGCGGGACTGAAGGTTTCTATCACTACCGCCAGTATTCGGCCATTGACCTGGCGATGTCCCGGTCGTTCGAGGATGTCTGGCAGTTGTTCTTGTACGGCGAACTGCCGAGCGGATCCCAGCGCGCAGAGTTTGCCGCGCGAGTCGGCAGGTTGCGGCGACTGCCGGGCGCCGTACGCGAGGCGTTGCCGACGATCGCCCGCGCCTCGGCGGTTTCGGGACCGCTTGCCGGGCTACGTACCGCGCTGTCGCTGGCGGGTGCGGCTGCTGGGATGCGGCCGGTCTACGACCTCGGCCCAGATCAGCGACTCGAGGACGCGCTCGCGGTCTGCGCGATGACGCCGACGATTCTGGCCGCGCTGCATAGGCTCGGCGCCGGCGAAGAACCGATTGAGCCGGATCCGCAGCTGGGGCACACCGCCGACTACCTGCGGATGCTCACCGGACGCATTCCCGAATCCGCGCACGCGACGGCGGTCGAAAGATACATGATCTGCGCGATCGACCACGGCTTCAACGCCTCGACGTTCACCTCTCGGGTGATCGCCTCGACGGGGGCGGACGTGGCAGCATGCGTGGTCGGAGCGATCGGTGCGCTGTCCGGCCCGCTGCATGGGGGAGCGCCGAGCCGTGCCCTGGATACCCTCGACGACATCGGTACGCCGGACCGCATCGAGCCGTGGATCCGCCAACGAGTACTAGCGGGCGACCGGATCATGGGATTCGGGCATCCGGTCTACCGCACTCAGGATCCGCGCTCGAAAATGCTGCGCGGCATCGCGCAGGACTTCGGCGGGCCACTCGTCGACTTCGCGGTCGAGGTGGAGCGTCAGGTCGAGCGGTTGCTCGCCGAGCTCAAGCCCGGGCGTGAGCTGCACACCAACGTCGAGTTCTTTGCAGGTGTGGTGATGGAGCTGTGCGGCGTACCCCGGGACATGTTCACCCCGACGTTCGCGGCGGCGCGCGTGCTCGGCTGGAGCGCCAATATCCTCGAACAGGCCACCGACTCCAAGATCATCCGGCCGATCGCGCGGTACGTCGGACCACCTGCGCCCGAGCCGGTCCCGGCCGCCTGACTCGCTGTTGGTGGGGACAGACTCACGGGTGGCGGGTGAGGGCCAGGAACTCCGAGCGGGTGCGCGCGTCATCGCGGATCAGCCCACGCAGCGACGAAGTGAGCGTGCGGGTCCCATGGGCCTGTACGCCGCGCATCGTCATGCACATGTGCTCTGCCTCGATCACCACGCCGACGCCCTTCGGGGCGAGTACCTCCTCGAGCCATCCGCTGATCTGGGTGGTGAGACGTTCTTGCACCTGCAGCCCGCGCGCGAACATCTCGACGGCGCGGGCGAGTTTGGACAGCCCTACGATTCGTTGGCCGGGGAGGTACGCGACGTGCGCCGTGCCAGTGAACGGCAGCAGGTGATGCGCGCACAGCGATTTTACCGGGATATCGCGCACCAGCACGAGTTCGTCGTACTCGCCGTCGTTGGGAAACGTGGTCACGTTGAACAATGCGGGCGTGAGCATCTCGGCAAACGCGTCGGCGACTCGCCGCGGGGTGTCCTGTAGCTCTTCGCTGTCGACGTCCTGACCGAGCGCGGTCAGCAGCTGTCGGACGGCGGCTCGGGCCGCGTCGGCCTTGATGGCGGGCGCGGCGCGGCCAGCGTCGACAGCGTGGATGTAGCGTTCCTCGATGTCGGGTTCGACCGGTGAGGTCTGCAGCGCGCTCATCGAGCCAGTACCTCATCCAGAGGTACGTCGGGATCGGCTAGTCGCGCGTCGTCGGCAGCCTTGTCGGCGCTGATGATCGCCTGCAGGGCGTCGTTGACGTCCCAGACGTTGACGTTCATCGCCGCGACGACGCGGTCCTTGGCCAGCCAGAACGCGATGAACTCGCGTGTGGCGGGATCGCCGCGGTAGACGACGCGGTCCCACGGAGTCGGGTAGCCGCAGTATTCCAGCCCCAGGTCGTACTGGTCGGAGAAGAAGAACGGCACGTTTTCGTACGCGGTCGGCTTGCCGAGCATGTTTTTGGCGGCGAGCTCGCCGTGTACGCCGGCATTGGCCCAGTGCTCGACGCGCAGGTGCTTGCCGATGCCGAGGTTCTTCGCCGAGACGACGTCGCCCGCGGCGTACACCCCGTCGATCGCGGTCTGCAGGAACTCGTCCGTGACGATGCCGTTGTCGACCGTGAGGCCGGCCGCTTCGGCCAACTCCACGCGCGGCGTGGCGCCGACTCCGACCACGACGAGGTCCGCGTGAATATCTCCGGAGCCGGTGCGTACGCCGGTGACTCGGTCGGTGCCGAGGAATGACTCGATGGTCTCGTTGAACCGCAGATCCACGCCATGTTCGCGATGTAGGTCGGCGAAGACGGCACCGACCTCGGGGCCGACCACGGCCTGGATCGGGGTGGAGGCCATGTCGATGAGGGTGACCTCGACGCCCATCTGGCGGGCGGAGGCAGCCACCTCGGAGCCGATCCAGCCCGCGCCGACGACGGCAAGCCGTTTTGCCGTGCCAAGCGCGTCGTGGAGTTTCCTGGAGTCATCGAGGCTGCGCAGGTAGTGCACGCCGGGAAGGTCCGCGCCGGGCAGGTTGAGTTTGCGCGAGCGTGCACCGGTGGCGATCAGCAACTTGTCGTATTCGATCGGATCCATGCCCGTCGCGGCGACCGTGCGGGTGGTGGTGTTGATCGTCTCGACCCTGATGCCCAGCCGCAGCTCGATGTTGTTGTCGTCGTAGAAGGCCTGGTCGTGCACGAGCGCACTGGAAGCTTCGGACTCGCCGCGCAGGAAGTCCTTCGACAGCGGCGGGCGTTCGTAGGGTAGCTCAGTCTCCGCGCCGATCAACACGATCCGGCCGTCGAACCCTTCGGTCCGCAGGTGTTCTGCCGCCTTCGCGCCGGTAAGGCTGGCGCCGACGATTACAAACGTCGAGTTGCTGCTCATGTGTACCTCGCTTGGTTGGGGACCTGCATCATTTCTGTCGAACGGCTCTTCCCGCTGGCTCTAAATAAAGGATACATTGATATTAGAACCTGTCGAGATGTGGAAGAAGATTGGTGCGAAATGGCCGAACATGGCGACGACCTGACCGCCGTATCGGCGCTCGCCGAGCGCACCCGGCGCGCGGTGTATGAGTTCGTCAGTGCGAGCGACGGCTGGGTTGGGCGGGATCAGGTCGCCGAAGGCGTGTCGGTCGAGCGTGCGACGGCCGCGCACCACCTCGATCGGCTGGAGGATGCCGGGCTGCTGCAGGTCGAATTTCGTCGGCTGTCCAACAAGAGTGGCCCTGGCGCCGGTCGGCCGGCGAAGCTCTATCGCCGCGCTGCGCGCCAGGTCGATGTCAGCCTCCCGCCACGAGACTACGAGTTCGCCGCGCAACTGCTGGCCGGCGCGATTGAGGACGCACAGAACTCCGCGACCGGTCAAGGTCCGACGTCCGCGGTCGAGCGTATGGCGCGCGCTGAAGGGGAGCGGATCGCCGCCGACATGCAGAATCGCCTTGACGGCGTACGTCGTCCTGGCTCCGAGGATCGACTGGGGGTGGCCCTGGATGTGCTCGCCGACCGCGGATACGAGCCGCGCCGTACCGACGCGGACACTGTCGTGCTGCGCAACTGTCCGTTTCACAGCCTCGCCCAACGCCACACCGAGCTGGTGTGCACGATGAACCTGCAACTGCTCGACTCGGCAGTCGAGCAGTTCGGCGGCACCGGGTTTTGTGCATGCTGCGAGCCGGCGGAGGACCAATGCTGCGTGAAACTGCGCCGCGAGGTATCCGGCGCACTTCATTGACGGACCGTCGGCGGGCGGCGAGCCGCGTCACTAGTGCATCGTGGCGGCCAGCGGCTCGTCGGCCGGCGTTTCCTCGGTGGGCTTACGCGAGAGAAAGAGCGCGGGGATCACGCAAGTCGCGATCAGCACCAGGGCCACGACAAACGTCACCGAGAACGCGTCGGACATTTGGCCCGGAACCTGAGCGAGGATTTGCGGGGTCAGCTTGGACGCCAGCGAATGGTCTGTGGCGGCCGCCTTCACCAGCTGTACCGCGGGTTTGCCCAGTAGCTCGTTGGTCAGGATCACGCTCAGCACGGCGGTGCCGATGGACCCGGCGACCCGCTGCACGATGTTCATCAGTGTCGAGCCGCGGGCGACCTCGTCGTGCGTAAGCGAGGCCAGCGCGGCGGTCATGATCGGCATCATGGTCATGCCCATTCCCATGCCGATCACAAACAGCGCGACGAGAATCATTGCGAGTGGCGTGGTGGGGCTGAGCTGGGTGAAAACGGCCATTCCAGCGGCGATGAGCACAATTCCGCCGAGTACAAACCAGCCGGGACCGCGCTTGTCGGTCAGCTTGCCCGCGATCGGCATGGTCAGCATGGCGCCCAGTCCTTGCGGGGCAAGTAGTAGGCCGGCGCTGAGCGTGGTCTCCATCCGCACCTCGATGAAGTACGTCGGGAACAGCAGCATCGCCCCGAAGAACGCTACCGAGAACAGCGACATCGTGATGACTGAGACCGAGAGCTGGCGGTGTTTGAACAGCCGCAGATCGATCAGCGGATGCTTAGCCCGCAGCGCGTGCGGCACGAACGCGCCGATCAGCGATAGGCCGACGATCGCGGGGATCAGGACTATCGGCGATGCGATGGTCCCTTCGGTGGGGATGCTAGAAATGCCGTACAGAAACAGCGCGAGGCCGGGCGATAGCAGCAGCATTCCGATGAAGTCGAAAGACTCCGAAGGGTGGGGGTCGTCCTTCGGCAGTACTCGCATGGCGCAGATCAGTGCGAAGGCGCCGATCGGCAGGTTGATCAGGAAGATCCAGTGCCAGCTGGCGGCCTCAATCAGCCACCCTCCGAGGATCGGCCCGGCGATCGGGCCGATCAGCATGGGTACGCCGAGCACGGCCATGACCCGGCCAATCCGTTTAGGCCCTGCCGCGTGCGTCATCATCGTCATGCCTAAGGGCATCAGCATGCCGCCGCCGAGACCTTGCAAGATGCGGAAGGTGATGAGGCTGAAGATGCTCCACGCTAGGGCACAGAGCACGGACCCCATCACGAATAACGCGAGCGCGAGCATGTACAGCCGTTTAGTGCCAAACCGATCTGCGGCCCATCCCGTAATGGGGATCACCGTCGCCAGGGCGAGGGTGTAGCCGGTTAGCGTCCAGGCGACGGTCGAGTACTGCGCGTTGAACACCGTCTGGAACTTCGGCAACGCCACGCTGACGACGGTGGTGTCGAGGATAGACATGATCGCGCCGAGAACGACGACGCCGGCTATTTTCAGGAGTCCACGGTCGAGTCGGTCGCTCGCGGGTAGTGCGTCCGTAACTGTCATAGGGATCGTTTCTGCGGTTGATCGGCCGGTACGACCTGGTCGAGGATGGGCGTGAGAGCCGCAAGCAGCCGGGCGTGGTCGGCGGACTCGAGTCGTCCGAGGAAGGTCGCCATGCTGGCGCGTTTGATGGCGAGGACTTGTGCGACCTGTTCACGCCCTTGCGCGGTGAGAGAGATCCGTTTGATGCGGCGGTCGCGGTCGTCTTCCTGCCGGTCGAGGAGTCCCTGTTTGACGAGCTGGTCGACGTTGCGGCCGGTGGCTGCCACGGACAGCTGCAACTGGGCAGCGAGCTCGTTGATCGGAAGCGGATCCGGTACTCGCGCCAGGATCATGATCGAACGGGCCTGAGAAAGTGTCCACTCTTTGGCGGCCAACGAATCCAGGCCGGCTTCCTGCAGATTCATATGCAGTGCCTGCATGAATGACTCGACGGCATCGACGAGCGCTGATGGAGCAGGTTTTGGCATACCAAAACGCTACCACCATCGCAACTATTGCGTCCTCACAAAGAGTTTGGACACGTGAGCTCGCGGTGTGGTCAGAAGCGGAGGATGGCCTTCGCGATGATGTTGCGCTGGACCTCGCTCGCGCCGCCGTAGATCGTCGCCTTGCGATAGAAGAGGTACGTCGGCATCGCCTCGACGGCACCGTTCGGCGGCGTGGCGAATCCGTCGGGGACGTCGTCGTTGGATCGGATCGGTACGCCGTCCATCCCGAGTACGTCGAGCTGCAGCTCGGCGATGTCCTGCTGCAGCTTGGTTCCCTTGAGCTTGAGCACCGATGAGCGCGGGTCGGGCGCGTCGTTGCCGTTGGCCTGCGAGGACAACACTCGCAGCTGGGTCATCTCCAACGCCGTCAGCTCGATCTCCAGGGTGGCCAGTCGGGCCGCGAACAGCGGGTCGTCGAGCAGGCTGCCGTCGCCCACCCGGGTCCGCCCCGCGAGCGCCTTTACGCGAGCCAGGTTGACCTTCGAGGCGCCCACCCGCGCCTGGCCGACCCGTTCGTTGCCGAGCAGGAACTTCGCGTAGGTCCAGCCCTTGTTCTCCTCGCCGACGAGGTTCTCAGCGGGTACCGCGACATTGTCGAAGAAGACCTCGTTGACCTCGTCGTGACCGTCGATCGTGCGGATCCGCCGGGTCGTGATGCCCAGGGTCCTCATGTCGATCAACAGCATCGAGATGCCCGCCTGCTTTTTGACATCCGGGTTGGTGCGCACTAGGCAGAACATCCAGTCGGCGAAGTGCGCCTGCGTCGTCCACATCTTCTGGCCGTTGACGACGTACGAGTCGCCGTCGCGGACGGCCGTCGTGCGCAGCGAAGCCAGATCGGATCCGGCGTTCGGCTCGGAAAACCCTTGACACCACCAGATGTCGAGGTTGGCCGTCGGCGGCAGGAAACGCTGTTTTTGCTCTTCGGTGCCGAACTGGGCCAGAACGGGGCCGATCATCGTGGCGTTGAACGACAGCGGCCGCGGTACCGATGCAAGCTGCATCTCATCGAGCCACAGATGCCGCTGCATCGGCGTCCAGTCCTGCCCGCCCCACTCGACCGGCCAACCGGGTACGGCATACCCGTGAGCGTTGAGAATCCGGTGCGTGCTGACGATGCCTTCTTTGTCCGTGATCTCCGCGCGGGCGTGCCGCCGCCGGATCTCGATCGGGATCTCGGTGGTGTAGAAGGCACGGAGCTTCGCGGCGAAGGCGCGTTCGTCGTCGGTGAGCAGGGCGTGGAACGCCATCGACCTACGCGATCGTGTCGCTGGCGACCAGCAGTCCACCGGCCTTGGCGAAGGCCTGCAGGTGCGAGTCGGTGTCGCCGAACGTCCGCGCGATGACCGTGAGGCGCTTGGTGTAGTGGCCGATGGGGTATTCCATCGTCACGCCGATGCCGCCGTGCATCTGGATCGACTCCTGGCCGATGTGCCGAGCCGACGTATCGATCTGAACCTTGGCCGCGCGCAAGGTCTGGTCGCGTTCGAGTCCCTCTTCGCCTTCGGTGATCGCCAGCCGCGAGGTGACGGCCATGCTGCGGGCCTGCTCCAGCGAGACGTACATGTCCGCCGAGCGATGCTGCAGCACCTGGAAGGTGCCGATCGGCGTACCGAACTGCACGCGGGTCTTGAGGTATTCGCTCGTGATGTTCAGCATCGCCCCCATCGCCCCGACGGCCTCGGCGCACAGGCCCGCGGTCGCCTCGTCGATGACGCTCTTGATGGCAGCCGCCGCGTCGGCGGGGTCGCCCAGCGCCTGCGCCGCGGCGCTGTCGAAGAGCACATTGGCTGCCCGCAGGCCGTCTTGCTGGGTGTAGGAGTCGCGCCGTACGCCGTCCGCCTTACCGTCGACCAGGAACAGCCCGACGATACCGTCAGCCGTGCTCGCCGATACGACGAACTGGTCAGCGCTGTCCCCGGCCAGTACGCCGCTCTTCTCGCCGGACACGGTCCAGCCGTCGCCGGACTTCTCGGCCTTGGTGCTGACGTCGGTCTGTGACCAGCGCACGCCCGGCTCGCTCGCGGCGAACGCCAGGATCGACTCGCCTGCCGAGATCGCAGACAGGATGGACTTCTTCTGCTCGTCGGTGCCTGTCGCGGCGACCAGACCGCCAGCAAGGACGATCGTTGCGATGTAGGGCTCGAGGACCAGGGCCTTGCCGAACTCCTCCAGCACGACGGAAACCTCGGCAAAGCCCATGCCGGCGCCGCCGTACTCCTCGTCGAACGGCAGGCCGAGCAGGCCGAGGTCGGCGTATCGCTTCCACATGTCCTTGCTCCAACCCAACTCGCTGCCGAGCAGCTCAAGCCGAGTGGAGTGGTCGTAACGATCTTTGAGCAGGCGGCCGATGGTCTCGGCCAGCGTCTGCTGGTCTTCAGTGGGTTCGAGGTTCACGTCTGTACTCCGTTCAAGTGTGTAAGTAGGTCGGGCCTAGAAGCCGAGGATTGCCTTCGAGATGATGCTGCGCTGCACTTCGCTGGAACCGCCGTAGATGGTGACCTTGCGGTAGTTGAAGTACGTCGGCATGGCCTCGATGACGCCTTCGGTCATCGGAGCGAATCCGTCCGGCACTTTGGTGTCGTCGCGGAACGCCGCGGCTTCTTCGCCGACCACGTCGACGAGCAGTTCGGTGAGGTCCTGCTGGATCGCCGAACCCTTGAGCTTGAGCACCGAAGAGCGGGGATCGGGCTTGTCGTCGCCCTTGGTCTGGCTCGACAGGATGCGCATCTGGGTCATCTCGAGCGCCGCGATCTCGATCTCCACGCGCGCCAGCCGGGCCGCGAACAGCGGATCGTCCAGCAGCGTGCCGTCCCCAACGCGCGTCTTGGCGGCGAGCGCCTTGATGCGGGCGGCCTTGACTTTCGAGGCACCCAGGCGGGCGATGCCGGTGCGTTCGTTGCCGAGCAGGAACTTCGCGTACGACCAGCCGGCATTTTCCTCGCCGACGAGGTTTTCGGCCGGTACGACGACATTGTCGAAGAAGACCTCGTTGACCTCGCGGCCGCCGTCGATCAGCTGGATCGGTCGGACCGTCAGGCCGGGGGTCTTCATATCGATCAGCAGGAAGGAGATGCCGGCCTGCTTCTTGACGTCCGGGTTAGTGCGGACGAGGCAGAAGATCCAGTCGGCGTACTGCGCGAGCGTGGTCCAGGTCTTCTGGCCGTTGACGACGTACGAGTCACCGTCGCGGACGGCGGTGGTCTTGAGTGAAGCGAGGTCGGAACCCGCGTTGGGCTCGGAGAATCCCTGGCACCACCAGATGTCGAGGTTGGCGGTGGCGGGCAGGAAGCGTTCCTTCTGTTCCTTGTTACCGAAGGCCGCGATGACCGGACCAACCATGGAAGCGTTGAACGCGAGCGGCTGCGGCACGCTGGCCAACTGCATTTCTTCGAGCCACAGGTGGCGCTGCATCGGCGTCCAGTCCTGTCCACCCCACTCGGCGGGCCAGTTGGGTACGGCGTACCCGTGGGCGTTGAGGATGCGCTGCGTGGTCACCATGTCGTCCTTGCCGGCGTTTTCACCGGTGAAGGTGCGGCGACGGATATCCTCGGGGATCTCCGTAGTGAAGAAGGTGCGCATTTTCTGTGCAAAAGCGCGGTCTTCGTCGCTCAACACAAGATCCATGGGAATTCTCCTGATCAACTTGGATGGTGCGGATGGAATTTTTTCAGGCCCGGGGTACGCCAATCATGATGCACCACGCCGGTCGGTATAGACACCGTCAAACCGAATCGTATTCGGTTCCGCCGCGGCCAGATGAGGGGGTACCGGTTATCTCCTGATGGCCCCTTGTGCGCTGCGGAAATAGGGAGTACAAATCTATCTACGCCCTTCGCGAGAGGGACGGCTCGGACGAAGACCGAGGGCCCATCCAGTGGAGAAATCCATCTGGGACCGCGCGTGACGGCAGCGGTTGGCTCGGCGGAAACGGCCGAGGATCTGGAGGCGTCACGGCCAGGTCAACACGAAGGCCCCGCCAACTCATACGTGGCGGGGCCTTCACCTATTTAAACGTGAAATGCGGCGATCATGAGCGCGCGACGCGCTAGGTCACACTGAATTCCCGGTCACACCGCGTTATCGGTTCGCCGCTGGACATGCCCGTGCAAGTCTGCTTCCGCGGCACCTTTTCGCGAAACCAGCCATGCAAGTCCGCTTGCGCGGCCGCCGGCATCGGTGACCTCGTCCCGTCGGTCCGTGACTTCGTCCCGTCCGTGACTTCGTCCCGTCGGTCCATGAACTTCGTACCGTCGGTCGGGTCGGGATTTCGTGACGGATGGCCGGGGTTTCGTGACGGATCGCGGGAGTTTCGTGACGGATCGTGAGCTAAGCGGTTTGTTCGTCGTGGCGATCGGCGAGGGTCGTTCCAAACATCGGACGCATCCGCTCGATGACCTCGGTCATGGCTGCCACCAGCTCGCGTGCCTCCTTGGCAGTGCGTGCGTTGGCGATCTCGCGCCTGGCCTCACCAAGGAAGCTCGTCGCGAGGAATACCAGCGCCCGCTGGACCGCTTCGTCCTCTGCGCCGAGCAGGCGGAAGTTATTGGCGATCCACGCGCGGCCGCCGGCGCGTTGTTTCTCCTGAAAACCGGGAGGCGTGTCGCCGAGGCTGAAGATCTTGACAAGGTCGCGCCGTGCCCAGGAGGCTCCGAGATAAGCGCCAGATCCGGCGACAAACAGACTGAAAGGGTCAGTCACGCCTTCCTCGCGGGCCTTGACGACGGCGTCGGCGGCGATCGCCTGCTGCTCGACATGGTGCCGTTCCCAGAGGGCCACGAACAGTTCGGTCTTGCTCCCGAAATGGTGGTAGAGGCTGCCGACGCTCGCGCCGGCTTGTTCGACTACTTCGGTGACGCTGGCGTCGGAGAACCCGCGTTTGGCGAAGACCTTGCGCGCGGCGTCGAGAAACTCGGTGCGCACGCCCTCCGTGCTGCTCCACTTGCGCGTCGTTACCCGACCGACGCGTCGCGTCTCCGCCACGCCCTTCACCTAACTTCCCTGAATACTGCATCGTCGTTTAGCTGCTAATTGCACCAAACGCCTCGCGAGAGTCTAGTGAGGACGCCACCGCGGCCGGTGTTGCACCCGATCCTAGAACTTTGTTCTAGGACAATCCCGGTAGAACGCTTCGTTGTCAAGACGTTGACAGCGCAACGTTACTGTTGAATTATATTTCAGAATTGGATTCTAAGACACCTGAACTAGTCGTAACGTGCGAAAATCGGAGTGAGCGACAACATGGGTCAGCGCAGCCAGCTCGACGGAAGCAGCCGAGAATCAACCGAGGCAGACACCGAGGCGATGCGGCGCAAGCTCGCCGCGCCGCACCGACTCAAGGCGCTTTTCGCACCCAAGAGCGTTGCGGTGGTCGGTGCATCCGAGGGATCGGGCTGGTCCCGGTTCATCATCGACAGTCTGCGAACCGCCGGGATAACTGACAAGTTGGTCCCAGTTCATCCCAAGCATCCCGAGGTATTCGGGATGCCGACAGTTCCTAGTCTGCGAGATCTCGCCGAACCGGTCGATCTCGCGTTCACGCTTGTTCCAACGCACGCCGTTGAGGCGGTGATGGAGGACGCCGTGGCCGCCGGGATCAAGAACATGGTCGTGCTGGCCGCGGACTACGCCGAGGGCGGCGAGGAAGGTAAGGCGCGCCAGCAGTCGCTCGTCAACTATGCGACCGCCAACGACCTGACTTTGCTCGGCCCCAACTGTCTGGGTTACATCAACGCGCACGCGGGTGCGGCACCGTTCGGGTTGCCAATCCTTCCGCCGCTGCGACCCGGTCCAGTTGGCGTCGTACTGCAAAGTGGCGCGCTGGCCAGCAATGTGATGAGCTTCGCGCGGGCCCGTGGCATCGGGATCAGCCTGCTGACCTCGATGGGCAACGAGGCAGTCATCACCGCGGCAGACGTCGTGGAATATCTCATCGAGGATGACAACACCAAGGTCATTGCGCTGTTCCTGGAAGGTATTCGCGACCCGGCGCGTTTTACCGACCTAGCGGACCGGGCCCTCGCCGCGGGCAAGCCCATCGTCGTGTTGAAGGTCGGCCGCAGTCCGGGCGGCCAGGCAACGGCGTTGGCGCACACCGGCGCCGTAGCCGGCGACGTCGCGGTTGTTGACGCGGTGTTCCGGCAGTTCGGTGTCGTACGCGTCGACAGTCTCGAAGAGCTCATCGTGACGGCCGGCCTGTTTGGGTACTGCGACCGACCGACGGGCAACCGAATGGGCGTGGTGACCGCGTCTGGCGGCGCATGCGACATCATCGCTGACCGTGCGCACATCGCGAAGATCGAAATACCGGATTTCTCCAGTACGACGATCGACAAGCTCACCGAGGTGCTTCCGCCGTTCGCGTCGGCCCGCAACCCGCTCGACGTCACCGGCGCGATCCTCGCCGACGTGAACTCGGCCCGGAGCGAGTTGGGCGATGTTTCGCTTAATGCGGTGGCCGCGGATCCGAACGTCGACTTCCTCATCAACGCACTCGCGCTGCCCGCTGCCGAGCCACCGGACCCCGGCCCGCTCGAACGTCGACTGGCCGCGATCGCCGCGACGGAAGAACAGTTCGACGTACCGATCCTGCACTTCGTGACGACGTGCAACGATATTTCGCCGTACGCGCTTCAGATGCTGGACAAGCACTCGATTCATCCGCCGCTCGGCGGAATCGAGTTTGGGCTCAGGGCGATCGGTCATGCTTTGCGCTGGGAGGAGACGCGCGCAAAGCGCGAGGCCGCCGGTGAACCCGTCCATCCGCAACTGGTGACAAAGGACGTCGACCCGCCGCACGTTGGCTCGTGGTCCGAAGATCAGTCACGCAATTTCGTGGCGGCGCACGGCGTACCGGTGGTGCCGGCCCGGCTCGTGACCTCTGCGGCGGACGCGGTGAGCGCAGCCGACGCGCTCGGCTATCCGGTCGTGCTCAAGATCTGCTCGGCGACGATCACCCACAAGTCCGACATCGGCGGCGTGGCGCTGAACCTCGCTGACGCCGCGGCCGTCGAGGAGGCCTTCGAGCGGGTCCACAAGGCCGGACTCGCGGAGACCGACGATGTCGATGGGGTCTTGGTCGGCGCCATGCGTGCCGGCGGTGTAGAGCTGTTTGTCGGGCTCACCGTCGACCCGTCGTTCGGCCCGGTCCTCGCACTCGGCCTCGGCGGCGTATTCGTCGAAGTCCTGAAGGACGTGAGCCTCAGGCCGCTCCCGGTGTCACAGGCACAGATCGCCGAGATGCTGGACGAACTGCGCGGCGCACCGCTCTTGCACGGCGCACGCGGAGCCACCCCGGTCGACGTAGTCGCGGTCACCGCCGCCATTGCCGGGATCGTCGACAGCGCCCAGGCGCTCGGCGCGACGCTCGGAACGCTCGAAGTCAATCCGTTGTGGGTCGATGGCACCCGAGTAGAAGCGCTCGACGTACTGATAGTCACCGAAAACTGATAGGCATAAGGAGCTATTCAAATGGAACTCAACCTAGGTCCCGAAGCGGCAAAGTTCCGCGAGGAGATCCGTGGCTGGATCAGTGACAACGCGCCAGCAGGTCTGGCCGAGCTCACCGACTGGAATGCCAGCCCAATGACAGGCGGCTCAAACACCTACGGCAAGGCGGAATCGAGCCCGATTTACGCCGAGTGGGAAAAACGGCTGTTGGGCGCGAAGCTCATTTGCCCGCAGTGGCCCGAGAAATTTGGCGGCCGCGGCCTGAGTCCGGTTGAAAACGCGATCTACTCCGAAGAGCTGCATCACGCGGGACTGCCGCGGATCCGCCGCGGTTTCGGTGAAGGAATGGTCGGGCCGTCGGTCATCGCGCACGGTACGCCGGCGCAACAAGAACACTTCCTGCCGCGCATCATCTCGGCAGAAGATGTCTACTGCCAGGGATTCTCCGAGCCTGGCCACGGCTCCGACCTCGCGGGTGTCGAAACCCGCGGCGTCGTCGACGGCGACGAAATTGTCATCACGGGCGAGAAGGTATGGACCTCCGGTTTCTACCGCGCCAACATGATCTTCGTGCTGTGCCGGACCGATACCGAGACCGGTAAGCACCGCGGGCTGTCCTACGTGCTGCTGCCCTTCGAGGACAATCACGTCGAGAAGCGCGCGGTGAAGCAGATGACCGGAGCGGCGCAGTTTGGCCAAGAGCACTTCGACGGTTCGCGAGCGCCATTGTTCAACGTCGTCGGCGGACTCAACAACGGCTGGCGGGTCGCGATGACCACGCTCGGGTTCGAGCGTGGCGGAAACGCCACTGTTGCCTCACTGAAATACGAGAAGCAGTTCTGGGCACTGGTCGACCTCGCCCGCAAGGTCGGCAAGGAGCGTGATCCGCTGGTACGGCAGAATCTCGCGTGGGCTTACACCCATGTGCAGATCATGCGTTACAGCGGCCTGCGGCTGCTCGCCCAGATCGCCGGTGGCAAGGAGCCCGGCCCCGAAGCCTCGATCTCCAAGCTCTTCTGGAGCGAGTACGAGAAGCGGCTCGGCGAGATCGCTGTCGATCTGATCGGCACCGAGGCACTGGTGCGTCCGGAGGGCGAAGGTTATCTGGTCGACCACTGGCAGGAGGTGTTCCTGGCCAGCCGGGCCGGCACAATCTTCTCCGGGACCAGCGAGATCCAGCGCAACATCATCTCCGAGCGCGCGCTGGGCATGCCGCGAGAGTCGCGCCCAGTATCGGCGAAGGCGTAGCCAATGTCCTCGCTCAAAGGACGGGTCGCCGTCGTCACCGGCGGTGGACGCGGAATCGGCGCAGGAATCGCTCGGCTGTTCGCAGCCGAGGGCGCGGCCGTCGTCGTCAACGACTCGGAGGCAGGTCAGTCGTTGATCGACACGGCAGTCGATATGTTCGGCGGCCTCGACATCGTCGTCAACGCGGCCGGCATCCTGCGCGATCGGATGATCTTCAACATGACCGAACAAGACTGGGATGCGGTGATCGCCGTCCACCTTCGGGGGCATTTCAACACGATCAGGCCGGCGTCGAGGTACTGGCATGGCAAGAAGAACCCGGATGGTCATTACCGAATCATCAACTTCACTTCCTCCTCGGGGCTTTTCGGTGCACCGGGGCAGCCCAACTACGTCGCAGCGAAAATGGGGATCACGGGCTTGACGTACTCCTGCGCCAACAGCCTTGGGAAGTACGGCGTGACAGCCAACGCGATCGCGCTCGGCGCCCAGACCCGAATGACGGAGTCCATCCCTACCGAAAAACGCACCGTCCGCGTCGGTGATGACGACGAACGGTCACCCGACAACATCGCGCCGATCGTTGCCTACATCGCCAGTGAGTCTTCCGACTGGCTCACTGGTCGGGTAATCGGCGCGCGTGGCTACGAGGTGATGCTCTACAGCAACCCCGAGACGGTGCGGCAGATCGTCGGAACCGAACGTTGGGATCCCACCGAGTTGGGGAAGTACGTCGAGCGTTCGTTTAAACCAGTCATTCAAAAGACCGCAAGATAGCCAGAAAGGCAACTTGTCATGGACCTAATTGCAACGCCAGAGCAGGACGAACTGCGCAGTTCAGTACGCCGGTTCCTCGAAACGAAGTCGCCGTCCGAAGTCGTCCGCGCACTGATGGACGATCCGATCGGTTACGACCCGGCCGTATGGAGCCAGATGGCAAACCAGCTAGGCCTTCAGAGTCTTGCGATTCCCGAGGAGTACGGCGGGAGCGGGTTCGGGTTCGTCGAGCTGACGATAGTGCTGGAGGAGATGGGCCGGATGCTGTTGCCGTCGCCGTACTTCAGCACCATTGTCCTTGCCGCGCAGGCGATCCTGGACTCTGGCGACACCGACGCCGCCAAGAAACTGCTGCCCGGCATCGCTAACGGATCGACGATCGCCACGCTCGCCTTCACCGAGGAGAGCGGCCGCTGGGACCTTGAGTCAATCGCCATGACCGCCACGAAGAAGGGCGATGGCTGGAGCCTGTCGGGCACCAAGTCGTACGTCGTCGACGGCCACATCGCGGGCCTCATCGTCGTCGCCGCGCAGACCGATGCGGGCCTGACCCTGTTTGCAGTCGACGGTGCCGCCGCCGGCCTCGCCGCGACGGCGGTGCCGACGCTGGACCAGACCCGCAAGCTCGCCACGATCACCTTCGACGGTGTACCGGGCACTCTGATCGGAGCACCGGGCGCGGCGGCGGGATCGCTTGCCAAGACGCTCGACAAGGTCGCGCTCGCGATGGCAGCCGAACAGGTCGGTGGTGCACAGCGGGCCATGGATATGGCCGTTGAGTACTCGAAGGTGCGCACCCAGTTCGACCAACCGATCGGTAGTTTTCAGGCGCTGAAGCACAAGGCCTCAGAAGTCATGCTGCGGGTCGAGTCCGCCAGAGCCGCGGCGTACTACGGTGCATGGGCCGTCGCCGAGGACTCCGATGAGGTGCCGGCGGTGGCCAGTCTCGCGAAGGCCTACTGCTCCGAGGCGTTTTTCCACGCCGCCGCAGAAAATATTCAGATGCACGGCGGGATCGGCTTTACCTGGGAACACGACGCACACCTCTACTTCAAGAGGGCCAAGGCATCGCAGTTGTTCCTCGGCGACGGCACCTACCATCGAGAGCGACTGGCGGACCTCATCGGCATCTGACTCAACTCACTAACGCACAGTTCGATCGTCCCCAGGGGACAGAGATGGTAGCGAAGAGTGCGCACAGTCGGAGCGCCGAGTATCGCGCTCGAGACCGACCCGCAAGACAGCAAAGACCGGATTCGATACGCATGGCGCCTCCTTGGTGTCGTGTGCCTTGCCTCGCTGATGAGCGGGCTCAACCAGAGCTCGCTCAACGTCGCCCTGCCGCGAATCGTGCTGCACTTCAACGCATCGGCATTCGAAGCCAACTGGATCCTGCTGGCGTTCATGCTCACCAATACGGTGCTGATGATCTTTTTCGGCCGGTTGGCGGACGTGTTCGGCCGGCGCCGCATGTACCTCATGGGCATCGCGATCTTCACGATCGCGAGTATCGTGGCCGGGTTCTCCCCGTCGGTGTGGTTCCTGATCGGCTGCCGGGTCGTGCAGGCGACGGCCGCAGCGATGCTGATCACCAACAGCGCCGCCCTCGTCACCAGCGCTTTTCCCAAGCGGATGATGGGCCAGGGGCTCGGCATCTACATGTCGTCGTTCTCTCTGGCGCAGCTGCTGGGACCAACGGTGGGCGGGATCCTGACGACCGAGTTCGGGTGGCAGTGGACGTTCTGGTTCAACGTCCCGCTGGGCGTGATCTGTCTGATCTGGGGAATGCGCGTGCTCGAGCGGACGCCGCGGGTCGCCGAACCATTGCGGCTGGACGTGCTCGGCAACACCGTGCTGCTGATCGGGTTGGGCATGTTGTTGCTCGCCTTATCCGAGGTCGGCAACCTGGGCTGGGGCAGCGTGCTTGTGGTCGTTGGCCTAGGCGTGTTTGTGATCGCGGTGCCGGCGTTCGTGATGGTCGAGCAGCGTTCCAAGTTTCCGGTGGTCGACCTCGTGACGTTCCGCGATCCCGTAGTCGGGCTCGGCGTGCTGGCCGGCTTTCTGGCCACGATGTCGCGTTTCGCTGTCGTGATCCTGATGGGCCTGTATTTCCAGGCCGTGCTGGGAGACTCGCCGACCCAAGCCGGGCTGAAGATTCTGCCCCTTGCGGCCGCGGCGATCGTGACGTCCCCGTCGATCGGTTTGCTCTTGCGCCGCATGTCGCCGCGGACGGTCGCGATTGCGTCGTGTGTGGTGACCTCGGCGGGGCTGCTGTTCATGCTCTGTGCGATATCGCCCTCGACGCCGTACTACGTGCTCGCGTTGGCGATGATCGTGATCGGACTCGGTTCAGGAAGCTTCATTCCGGCGAACAGCATGGCGATGTTGATGGACGTCCCACCGCATCGCCTCGGAATCACAAACGCGGTGCGGATCATGGCGCAGAGTTCCGGCGTCGTCATCAGTACGGCGTTGGTACTCACCATCATCAGCACGCCGCTACCGGTGCACCTGCGTGAGGCGATCTTCAAGGGCACGCTGTCTCAAGTCTCCGACGCCGCGGTCATGGACCTCATCGTCGGCTATCGCTGGGCGCTCGGGCTGATGTTGCTGACTTCCATTGCGTGCCTCATCACCTCGATGGCCGGCAGAAAGTCCCGCAAATAAACACAAACAACCACAGACAGGGAGAATCACATGGGAACGCTAGATGGCAAAGTCGCGGTCGTGACTGGTGCAAGCCGGGGAATCGGGGCGCAGATTGCGCGCAGGTTCGCTGCTGAGGGCGCCACAGTCGCGGTCACCGCGCGCACCGTCGAGGAGGGTCAGTCGACCCTGGACGGCACGATTACGCAGACTGTGGCAGATATCGAGGCCGCCGGCGGCGCGGCCGTTGCATTTGCCGCAGACCTGTCGGTGCTCGAAGACCGCGAGCGGCTGATCTCGTCTGTGACCGAGCAGCTCGGCCCGATCGACATCCTCGTCAATAACGCGGCGGTCACCTATTTCACGCCTGTGGAGGAGTTCACGCTGCGTCGGATGAACCTCATGTTTGAAGTGCAGGTGACTGCGCCACTACATCTCGCACAGCTCGTTATCCCCGCCATGAAAGAAAATCATGGCGGCGCGATCCTCAACATCTCTTCGCGGGCAGCGATTCATCCGGCACTGCCGCCAGGTCCAAACGTCGGTCGCGGCGGCACTGTCTACGGCATGTGCAAGGCGGCGCTCGAACGCTTCACCACAGGCCTGGCCGCCGAGCTGTACGCCGACAACATCGCCGTCAACGTGCTCTCGCCAAATCGGGTCGTGCCGACTGCCGGAACGATCTTCCATCACCTCACGACAGAGGACAACCCCGACGCCGAACCGACGACAGTGATGGCTGAAGCGGCACTCGCCCTGTGTAGCGGCGCAAGTGACGGCGAGCGGGCGATGACCGGTCGGGTCACCTATTCGCAGGATCTGCTCAAAGAGCTCGGTATCACGCCGAAGTAGTCGATTTGAGCCACGACCGGGCCATAAATGTGCCAGATGACCGTGTTGGATCGGTGTGAGCCGTGACACTGTTTCGCACAGCAGTGAGCATCCTAAAACGCAGTTCTAGTGACGCTGAACGGTGCATAGCGACCGCTCGCGGCCTTTTCTAAGGGGTTATGTACGGCCCACCCGGTCGGCAGACTCTGTTCGTCGGCAGACTCTCCACGACATCCACCCGCAGCCCGAATGCGGCTACCGCCATGTGATGCACAGGTGGATGGATGAGTCGTCCCCACTCGCGAGAGCAAGTAGGCAGAGCCGTGTTCCGAGGCTGAATTCGCACAAAAGTGGCTAGGTAGATCACGGCTCGGACACGAATGCCTGTGGAAGTGACGTTTGGTCTGTGTGAGCGTTGACACTCCCACTCACAAGCGGCTAATCTCCTGAAACGCGATTCTAGTACTTACCGAAATTGATTAAACGAATATTCCCGTGAGACCAAAAAATCTAGGTACAGACTTTTACAGAATCACCGCATAGTAGGAAAGAAGGCCGCTTTTCCGGCCTTGTTGTGGGCTGGTTTTTATCGGTCGCGACGCGCATTTATTGCGAGATTATGTGAATTCCTGTGCCGCAGGGGAGGCATGCGTGGATGACGCGCGAGGTCCATTAGTCGCACTCGACGACGTACACGTCACGTTCAAGACGCTGGCTGGCGAGGTCGAAGCCCTTACCGGTGTTTCTTTTGATATCCACGCCAACGAGACCGTTGCCGTGGTCGGCGAATCCGGATCCGGCAAGAGCGTGACAGCGCTGGCCATCATGGGACTGCTGGACGGCGGCGGCGTGTCGGAGGGCCGGGTCGTCAGCGGCGGGCGCAACCTCGCCGCCCTCAGCGAGAAGGAGCTGCGCAAGGTGCGCGGCAGCGAGATCGCGATGATCTTTCAGGACCCGATGACCTGTCTTGACCCGCTCTACACGGTCGGCAACCAGCTTGTCGAGGCGATTCGGCTGCACAGCGACCTGTCCAAGAAAGGCGCGACGGCGCGGGCCGTGGAGCTCCTCGGCCAGGTCGGCATTCCGGATCCAGACAAACGGATCAAGTCCTATCCCCACGAGCTCTCCGGTGGCCAGCGCCAGCGCGTGATGATCGCCCTCGCCCTCGCCTGTAAACCGCGGCTGCTGATCGCGGACGAGCCGACCACCGCGCTGGATGTGACAGTCGAGGCGCAGATCCTGCAGCTGCTGCGGGATCTGCAAAAGGAATACCAGATGGCGATCTTGCTCGTCACCCACGACATGGGTGTCGTCGCGGAGATGGCAGATCGGGTCGTCGTCTTTTACGCCGGGCAGGTAGTCGAGCAAGGGCTAGTCGACCAGGTCCTGCGAGATCCTCAACATCCTTATACGACGGCGCTTTTCGAGGGAATCCCGACTCCGCAGACCGATCGCTCGGAGCCGCTCACGGCGATCCCCGGCGCGGTCCCGAGCCTGCGTGAGTTGCCATCCGGTTGCCGGTTCAACCCGCGTTGCCGGCTCGCGTTCGACAAATGCACCAGTGGTGATGTGCCGCTGTTCATGCTGGCCGGAAACCGGCAGAGCCGATGCTGGCTCGCCGAGGATCAGGCTGTTTCACGGCATGCCGAGGCACCGGTTGGGGCGGAGGCGGCCCGATGACAGCACAGACATCCGGGGACCTCGCCGGAACCCAGAATGACGACAGGCCCACACTTCTCAAAGCCGACAACCTGGTGAAACATTTCCCCATTCACCGGGGAATTTTGAAGCGCACGGTCGGCCAGGTCAAGGCCGTCGACGGTGTCTCGTTCACCGTCGGCCGCGGCGAGACCGTCGGCCTGGTCGGGGAGTCCGGCTGCGGCAAGTCCACCGTCGCCCGGATGGTCACAAGGCTGATCGAGCCGACGAGCGGGAGCGTCACGTTTGACGGCGCAGACCTTGTCTCGCTTCCTCGGGCCGAGCTCAAGGCCTACCGTCGCAAGATCCAAATGGTCTTCCAGGATCCGTTCAGTTCGCTCAACCCGCGGATGCGGATCGTCGATTCGGTCGGTGAACCTCTTGTCGCGCACGGCATCGCAACCGGCAAGGACAAAGAACGCCGAGTGTGCGAACTGCTAGAAATGGTCGGATTGTCGGCGAAAGACCGCAACAAGTACCCGCACCAGTTCTCGGGCGGCCAAGCGCAGCGCATCGGAATCGCACGAGCACTGTCGACCGACCCCGACCTCATCGTCTGCGACGAGGCAGTGAGTTCGCTCGACGTGTCGGTGCAAGCGCAGGTGCTCAACCTGCTGCGCCGACTCCAAGGAGAACTCGGGCTGTCGTACCTCTTTATCGCGCACGACCTCAACGTCGTGCGCTACATCTCCGACCGCGTCTTCGTGATGTATCTCGGCCGGATGGTCGAGGTCGGCGCTGCAGAGAGCATCATGGCCTCCCCGCAGCACCCCTACACCGAAGCGCTGGTGGGCGCGATCGCGACGCCGTCAGGTGAAGGCGAGGAACGCCGGATCAGGGTCGTGGCGAAGGGCGAGGTACCTAGCCCGAGCAATCCGCCCAAGGGCTGCCATTTCCACACTCGCTGTCCATTTGTGATGGACCGTTGCCGCACCGAGGTACCGCCGCTTTACAACCTTGGCGACGACAGGTCCTCGGCCTGTTTCCTACGTGAGAAGGAGGCGGTGTCCTGATGGCTGCATACGCAGTTCGTCGCGCGCTATACGGCATCCTCGTCATCGTCCTTGTCGCGATCTTTGTGTTCTTCGCACTGCGTGCGGTACCCGGCGACGTCGTACGACTTCAGCTCGCGGACTCGCCGGGAGTGACCGAGGCGGACATCGCCAAACGCACCGCCGAGCTCGGGTTGGACAGGCCGCTGTTCACGCAGTTGTTCAGTTTCCTCGGCAACGCGTTCGTCGGCGACTTCGGCCGCAGTTTTCAGGACAACCAAAACGTGATGTCGCTGATCGGCGAACGACTGCCGATCACCCTGGAGCTAGGGATCATGGCTCTGTTGATCGGCCTGCTGCTAGGCATACCGATCGGGCTGATCTCCTCGCTGCGCCCCAACGGCGCACTCGACCAGGGCCTTCGCGTCTTCTCGGTTGCTGGCCTGTCGATCCCCAACTTCTGGCTCGGCCTCATGTTGATCACTTACATAGCGCTGATCGTCGGATGGTCCCCACCAGTCAACTACCAGGGCCCGACGCAGGACCTCGGCGCCAACTTTGCGCAGCTCATCCTGCCCGCCATCGCGCTCGGCGCTGCGGTGATGGCGAGTATCGCGCGAATGTTCAGGTCCTCGTTGCTGGAAGTTATGCAGTCCAACTATGTGCGCACCGTTCGGGCACGTGGAGCGTCCCGATCGAGCGTGCTGCTCAAGCACGCGACCCGTAACTCGATAGTGCCCGTCTTCACCGTGCTCGGTCTGCAGGTCGGCGCGATCCTCGGTGGCACCGTCATCCTCGAGAAGATCTTCTCGATCCCCGGAATGGGTTCGATGATCTATGAGGCAGTGCAGATGCGCGACTATCCGGTGATCCTCGGCAGCGTGGTCGTCTATGGCGCGGTATTCGTCTTCGTCAACATCCTCGTCGACCTGATGTACGGCATCATCGACCCGCGCGTCCGATTCAAGTAGCGGCTGGAGTCACTATGACCGAAATTTCTACCGCGCCCGGCCTTGCCAACGAGGTTATCGCCGACTCGTCCACCCCCGGCCTGGATACGCCGAAGCAGCGCAAGGAGGGACGAACGATCGGCCGGTTTGTCCGCACCCAGCCGCTCGGCGCGATCGCCCTGCTCCTGATCTCGATCTTCGTCATCGCTGCGGTGTTTGCGCCGTTGATCGCGCCGTTCTCACCGACCGAGCAGTTCCGGACCCAGTTCAGCAAGCCACCAGGCGGTGACTTCATCATGGGCACCGACCATCTCGGTCGCGACGTATTTACTCGTGTGCTCTACGGCGCGCGGACCTCGCTCATCGTGTCGGTCGTGACGGTGCTCGCCGCGGGCACCATCGGGATCGTGCTAGGTACTGTCTCCGGCTACTTCGGCGGTCGTTGGGTGGACACGGTCTTCCAGCGGATCATGGACACGCTGATGGCGATTCCCGGCCTGGTGCTGCTGCTGTTCATCGCTGCGCTACTGGGTGCGAGTATCCGCAACACGATTATCGCCCTGAGCCTGCTGGTGATCCCGGCCTTCAACCGCGTCGCACGTGGGGAGATGCTTCGCATTCGTGAGGAGCCTTACGTCGAAGCGGCAAAGGTCAACGGCTGCTCGACGTTCCGAATACTGGTGAAACACGGCCTGCCAAACCAGGCAGCGCCGTTGATGGTCATCGCGAGCTTGATGTTCGCCATCGTCATCATCGCCGAGGCGTCACTGAGTTACCTCGGTATCGGCACCCCGCCGCCGACGCCGTCCTGGGGCCTGATGCTCAGCGATGGCCGCCAATATATGGAAACGGCGCCGTGGATGGTGGTCTACCCCGGTGCTGTGCTGACCGTCGCGGTGCTGGCATTCAACCTGCTCGGTGACGCGCTCCGCGATTTCCTCGATCCCAAGCGTTCACGTTAGTGACCTAATCTCTGCTGACCGAAATTCCCATCCCTACAACAAAAGTCCATCCCTACAAAAGGAAGAGTTACGGTGCTGAAATTCAATTCACGCGCAGTGCGCCTGTTGGGTGTATTTGCGGCATCGCTCTTGTTGACCACTGGCTGTTTCAGTGGTTCCAGTGGCGACAAGAACGATGTGAAGGTGAACCAGCAGAAGGATGCTGGTCCACCTCAAAACGGGGGCGTGCTAAGGATTGCCACGCCGGCGGACCCGCCGTCGTTGGATCCGATCAAGGATCCGTCGTACCAGACTATGTACGCGATCGGCTACACCTACAGCAAACTGATCGACTACAAGATCGGTAAGGACGTGCCGTTTGGCACCGACGAGCTCGAGGCCGATTTGGCCGAGAAGTGGGAGATGTCCGAAGACGGCCTGACGTGGACATTCAATCTGCGTAAGGGCGTCAAATGGCAGAACGTCGCGCCGGTCAACGGCCGCGAGTTCACGTCCAAGGATGTTGCCTGCACAATCGCGACGATCAAGGAACGCGGTCACCAGAAGGCTGATGTCAGCGCCGTGACGTCGGTCGACACGCCGGATGACTACACGGTTGTGTTCAACCTCGACAAGCCTTACCCGGACATGGCGTACAAGCTTGCCGGTAACAACATGTGGATCCTGCCGTGCGAAGGCACGAGCGGTCAGTTCAACCTGCAGGAGCAGGCGATCGGGACCGGCCCATTCATCCTGACCGAATGGGTGAAGGCCCAGAGCCGGACCTATGTGAAGAACCCCGACTACTACGTCAAGGGCAAGCCATACCTTGATGGTGTTCAGTACATCAACATTCCGGATACGGCGGCCGCTGTCGCGGCGCTGCGCACCGGCAAGATCGATGTGGTCGGCACGGTCACTGACATGGATACCGTGAATGCAGTCCTGAAGACGAACCCCGACGTGTACGTCACCAAGGAGCTCTACTCCCCAGCGCTGGTCTATATGAATATGGCCGAGGAGCCGTTCCAGAATCTCAAGGTACGCCAGGCAATCTCGATGGCGATCGACCGTGAGGGCATGATGAACACGATTCGGCCGGGTGGCGCGCTCACCGGTCCGGTCAGCACCTACGCCGTGGGGGCACTCAGCTCTGACGAGGTCAAGAAGCTGCAGCCATACGACCCGAAGAAGGCCAAGGAGCTCCTTGCCGAGGCCGGCTATCCGGATGGGTTTGAGACCACCATGATGACGACTGCCGGGTACGGCGAGGTCGTGGTCAACGAGGCTCAGTGGGTCCAGGAAGACCTGGCGAAGATCGGCATCAAGGCCAATATCGACATCCAGGACTATGCGACGTACATCTCGAAGAGCTGGCCCGGAAAGACCTACAAGATGGGATCGGGTCTGCAGACACCGTGGCTGACCGCCGATGACTTCCTGATCAGCATGTACTACTCGAAGGGCACGCGTAACTGGTACAACATCAGCGATCCGAAGCTGGACGAGATGATTCTGGACCAGCGCACGCTGATGGACCCGGAGAAGCGTAATGCCGAGCTGAAAGATATCCAGAAGTACATCATCAAGAACATCATGAACCCCGTGATGCTCTACAACTACAACGCACTTACGTTGTACGGAGGCTACATTCACGACATTCACCCGCAGCCCGAATACGGCTACCGGCACGTGATGGACATGTGGATGGACGAAACTTCGCCGACCCGCAAGTAGTTCGCTAAGCACTAAACAGAAATAGGTTAGGGGCACGGGAGACCGTGCCCCTAACCTATTTGCATTCATCCGTGAGAAAGTCCCCGCGATCCGTGACTTTGTGCAGACGATCCGACGTGAGTGTGACCCCCGCCGCAGAAACCTTGTGCTTGACGGCCGGCGGTCCCGCGGGTAATTCGGTGAGCCTGGCGAGAAAGGACAGCTCCAGGTCAGCGCTGCCTTGCGTGTGGACACTGGCATGATGGGCGCATGGCTATAGGCGAAGATTTGATGGCGCAGCCGCCGTCCACGAAACTGACAGATAACCCCGACGCGGCCGAGAAACTCGCAGCGGGTGCCGACCCGGCGGAGGTGGCCGCGAGCTACCCGACATACAGCGCCGCATGGGCCACGCTCGCCGAGCGCGCGATTGCCGGGGGACGGGTCATTGAGGCGTACGCCTATGCGCGGACCGGCTATCACCGCGGACTCGATGCGCTGCGGCGTAGTGGATGGAAGGGCTTCGGCTCGGTGCCGTGGAGCCATGAGCCCAATCGTGGCGTACTACGGTGCTTCTTCGTCCTCGCGAACGCGGCGCAGCAGATCGGCGAGACCGAAGAATACGATCGGCTGGTTCAGTTGCTAAACGACAGTGACCCGGAGGCTTTGCCTGCGCTGCAGGCGAAGTAGCCCCGTCGGTAGCGGCTTAGAAACGGCGGCGGAGTCGGAACGGATTGCGGTCCGGGCCCGGGATTTCCGCCTCGTAGGGGAGTGGGATTGTCGCCCCCCGCAGGAGCCAGTGCGCCCGGTCGTCGACGTACCAGGTGCGCTTGGTTAGCGTTTTATCCAGGATGATCCCGTCGATCTCGACGTGTACTTCGTCGCAGGCGATCTGTACGGCGCGCCCAAGGGTGCGTTTCGTCGAACCGCGGCCGGGCGGTACGACGGATGCCCGTACGCCGAGGTCGCTATTTCCGTAGTCCGGTACGACGCGTAGCGCGCCGATCTTACCGTTCGCAATCATGGTGTCGTCGTGGAATGCCTGGGCGCCAAAGGGTTTTAGTGTTGGCGTGCGCGTCAGCTCTCCGCTGTGCAACAGTACGCCGCCAATGTCATCGCGCGTAAGCGCGAGCCGGACCGGTGGTTCGTAGAGCGATTTGCTGACGGCGTCGGGGCCCGTGTCGAGGCTGAGGAGTCGGCAGAACATCGCCGTCTCCTCATCGCTTTTCTCGCCGGCGACGAAGCAGACGGGCACCTCGCTGGCGCGCCCAGATCGGTGCAGGCCTTCTACGACGCGATGGAGGGTCTGGAGCGACCCGTGAACGGCGAGGCCGTCGTCGCCTACCGCGCGGACGGTACGGCGTATGTCGTCGCGGTCCGGCGTACCGGACCAATGCGTGACCTCCGTGACGAGTCCGGCCCAGACCGCGGAGTCGGCCGTCTCGTCAGCGATAACTAGCGGCAACGCGCACCTCTCTTTTCGGCATGAAACTGTTTCCGGTCGAGCCTAGTAATGGCCCTGGTCTAGTCTGTACGGGGCGGTCGTGCCGCCGTTTTCAGTTTAGTGACGCGGTCGAACGACGATTCCGCAACAACGATATTGGGGTGTTGAATGCCTGCAATTGTGCTCATAGGCGCGCAGTGGGGCGACGAAGGTAAGGGCAAGGCGACCGATCTACTCGGCAGCAAGGTCAAGTACGTCGTGCGCTATCAGGGCGGCAACAACGCCGGCCACACCGTCGTAACTCCCGATGGCGAGAAGTTCGCCTTGCACCTCATTCCGTCTGGGATCTTGACGCCCGGGTGTACGCCGGTCATCGGCAACGGTGTAGTGGTCGATCCGCATGTGCTGGTCGAGGAGATGGCGGGGCTGGCGGCGCGGGATGTTGATGTTGCGCAGATCAAGCTGTCCGCCGACGCGCACCTGATCATGCCCTACCACGTGGCCATGGACAAAGTGTCCGAGCGCTACCTCGGCAACGCCAAGATAGGTACGACGGGACGCGGCATCGGGCCGTGCTATCAAGACAAGATTGCGCGGATCGGCGTACGTGTGCAGGATCTGCTCGACCCGGGCATTCTCGCGCAGAAGGTCGAGGCTGCGATCGAGCTGAAGAACCAGATCTTGGTCAAGATCTACAACCGGAAGGCGCTCGACCCGCAGCAGGTCATTGACGAGACGCTTGAGGTCGGCGAGAAGCTTAAACCGCTCATCACCGACACCCGGCTGATGCTCAACGTCGCGCATGAGCGCGGCGAGCTGATCTTGCTCGAAGGATCACAGGGCACGCTGTTGGACGTGGATCACGGCACCTATCCGTTCGTGACTTCGTCCTCGCCGACGGCGGGCGGCGCGGCCTCCGGCAGCGGGCTCGGCCCCAACCGGATCGACACGATCGTCGGCATCCTGAAGGCCTACACCACGCGGGTGGGCTCGGGACCGTTCCCCACCGAACTCAACGACGACAAGGGTGAGTACCTGCGCAAGCAGGGCGGCGAGTTCGGCGTCACCACCGGACGCACCCGTCGCTGTGGCTGGTTCGACGCGGTGATCGCCCGGTACGCCACGCGGGTCAACGGCATCACCGACTTCTTCCTGACGAAGCTCGACGTACTGTCCGGACTCGACACCGTGCCAATCTGCGTCGGTTACGAGATCGACGGCAAACGGTACGACGACATGCCGATGACGCAGACTGACTTCCATCATGCGACGCCGATCTACGAAGAGATGCCCGGCTGGTTTGAGGGCATCACGCACTGCCGCGCCTTCGACGAACTGCCGCAGACTGCGCAGGACTACGTCAACCGTCTCGAAGAGCTCTCGGGCGCCCAGATCAGCGTTATTGGCGTCGGCCCGGGCCGCGAAGAGAACGTCGTAGTGCGCGATCTCGCCTGATCGCCGGTTCGGAACTGACGGATCGGCGGGGACTTCGTGACTGTGAGGTCAAGGGATTGTCGCAACACCCTGAAACGTGAATCGGGGCCGGTGTGAGTATCCAGGTAGACGCTCGTGAGGCAGTGATCAGGCTCCTGCTGAGCAAGCAACGAGTGATGGACATCGTGGACCGTACCGGCGTGTCGGAGAGCACGGTGTATCGGATACGCAAGAGGCTAGGGCGCATGTGTCGACCAGCTGACTGCGAGTATGACTCGAGGTATCTGAACCTTCTTGAACGGCGTGAGATCGCGCGTCTGCACGATCAGGGCGTCTCGATCCGGCAGATCGCCTCGCGTCTGGGGCGCCCGGCTCTCACCAGAACAGATCAGCGGGCGGTTACCGATCGACCACCCGGAAGAGGAACAGATGCGCATCAGTGCCGAGTCGATCTACCAGAGCATCTACATCTACCCGCGCGGGGAGTTGACCCGCGAGCTGAAAGCCACGCTACGCACCAAACGGACACGTCGATATACCCGCGGCAGCAGGCGCACCAGCGCCGATACTCGGATCCCGAACCTGGTCTCGATCCACCAGCGCCCCGAGGAGGTCGCCGGCCGCGCTGTGCCGGGCCATCACGAAGGCGACCTGATCAAAGGGTCGACCGCGTCTAACTCCGCGGTCGGCACGATCGTGGAGCGTCACACCGGGTTCGTGAGTCTGCTGCATCTACCCGAGGGGTGGTCCTCCGATCAGGTGGTCTCGGCCGCGATCGAGCAGTTCGACTCGTTGCCGGCGTTC
>CAJDTT010000030.1_pt1 | contig 28758 bp, 29 predicted proteins | sample 7389841 | NCBI WGS metagenome assembly CAJDTT01 (sample SAMEA7055655, study PRJEB34461) | soil metagenome | biome: terrestrial ecosystem; feature: Peninsula; material: soil | place: Antarctica | collected 2016
TCCTCCGGATCCGGGGCGATGTCGCCGGCGCCGAGGAAGCGTTCAACGAGGCGGCCGCGCTCGGGTACGAGCCGCAGCCAGGCCTGGCCTTGTTATGGCTGGCGCAGGGGAGGACCTCGGCGGCAGCCGCGGCTATCGAGCGTGTTCTCGCCGAGACGCCGAACGCGATCCAGCGTGCTGGGCAGCTGCCCGCTGCGGTGGAAATACTGCTCTTCGCAGACGCCGTCGCGGACGCGGCGCTGCGCGCCGATGAGCTCGAGTCGGTGGCGCGACTGTTCGGGACGGACTCGATGAGTGCGATCGCGTCGTACGCCGCGGGCCTCGTACGACTGGCAACGGACGATCCGGCTGGCGCCCTGCAGTGCCTGCGGAAGGCCTGGCAGACCTGGATCGGCGCAGGCTCACGGTACGACGCGGCACGGGCACGCGTTCAGATAGGGCTCGCCTTCCGTGCGCTCGGCGACGAGGACTCGGCGCTTGCGGAGCTCTCGGTGGCACGCCGTACCTGTGCCGAACTTGGCGCGATTCCCGACGTAAAGCAGATCGAGAGGTTGGTACGGCGGGCTGCGCCGGGCGGGTTGTCCGAGCGTGAGGTCGAGGTACTGCGCCTGGTCGCGGTCGGCAACAGCAACACGCAGATCGCCGTTGCGTTGGTGCTCAGTGAGAAGACGGTGGCCCGGCATCTGAGCAATATCTTTGCCAAACTCGGAGTCGGTTCGCGTACGGCGGCCGCAGCGTTCGCCTTCGAGCACGATCTCGTTCGTTAGCGGGCGAGCTTTATGGAAGGCGGGAGTCCCGCCCGATGTAGAGCTGATTGTGTGGAGTGTCGACGTACGCATGCGTACGTCTCCACTCCACACAATCGGCGAGTCGGGTTCCTACGCGGTGCGGACGACGTCGTCGTAGGCCAGCCGCGGCAGCCGGTCCATCCATGCATCGTTGGCGGGCTTGCCCACGTTGATGACGGCGATCGTCTTGGCGTTGCCCTCCGGGAAGAAGTCCGCGTCGACCGGCGCGGATGCCGAGGATCAAGTAGCCGACCTGCAAGGTGGCGTTCATCTTCGCGATCTGGTCCCGCTCGGGGTTGTCGGCGAAAAGATCTTTAGCGCCAGGGAAGTGCGGGAACTGGGTCGGCAGGTTCTCGTGGAACTGCGTATCGGCGGCGACGATCAGCGTCAGCGGCGCGGCCAGCGTCTTGGCCTTGTTGCCGTCGGACAGCGCGTCGACGAGCGTCTGCCGAGCTTGCGGCGTACGGACCGCGACAATGCGCAGCGGCTGGATGTTCATCGAGGTGGGCGCCCACTTGACCAGGTCATAGATCGCCTGGAGCTGCTCGTCGGTCACGGGCTCATCGGTGAACGTGTTGGCGGTGCGGGCGTGGTGGAAAAGAAGGTCGCGGGACTCATCGGCGAGGATGTCGCCGCGGAGGGCCTGGGTCGACATATTGGTCAGTGCTCCTTGGTTGACACGGAAGATCTAACTCGTCCACAGTAGATGAAAATTCAACCATTACGCATAGGCTGAACGGTGAACTAACCCACACGGGTTCATCAGCGGATGGGTAGCCTGAGCGAACGCAGAAGTTCGACCGACGAGAGGCGCTGTCATGGCGAAGAGCACGGATTTTGAGTACCAGGGCCACGGCGGCAAACTGGTCGCGCGACGCTGGGACAACGACGATCCGCGATATGTCGCGTTGATCAGCCATGGATACGGCGAACACATTGGCCGGTACGAGTACCTCGCGGATCGTCTCGTCGCAGACGGGGCGGCGGTGTACGGCGTCGACCACGTCGGGCATGGCAAGAGCGACGGTGAGCGCGTCCTGGTCACCGACTTCGAGAAGGTCGTGCACGACCTGCGCGAGCTGGAGATCACTGCCCGCGCCGAGCACCCCCAGCTACCGGTTGTCCTGATTGGGCACTCGATGGGCGGGATGATCGCTGCCCGCTATGCGCAGCACTATGGCGCCGACCTCGAGTCGGTCATACTGTCCGGCCCGGTGATCGGCGCCTGGGACACCGCCAAGGTGCTACTGGCGATGGACGAGATTCCAGACGTCCCGCTCGACCCTTCGGCTTTGTCGCGGGACCCGAGTGTCGGTGCGGCGTACGCCGAGGACCCCCTCGTCTGGCACGGCGCGTTCAAGCGGCCCACTCTCGAGGCATTCGACAAGACGGTGAGCGACATCAACGCCGCCGGGCCGATCAAGGGCACACCGGTGCTGTGGCTGCACGGCACCGATGACCAGCTCGTGCCCTATGAGAAGGCCGCCGAGGGCTGGAAGTTGATCGCGCCGGCGCAGAGTGCGCAAAAGACGTACGACGGCGCACAGCACGAGATCTTCAACGAGGCGAACAAAGCCGAGGTCGTCGACGACGCGCTCGCATTCATCAACACGTATCGCTGAGCGTAGGTCGACAAGCCTGCGGTCTAAGCCGTCCTCCTCTGTTCAGACGACCGGCATGCCGTCGCCGTCGGCGTACTTCGGCGGATCGCCGACGATCGCATTGTGGTTGCGGTGCCAGAAGATGTACTTCGAGCCGAGGTTGACCATGGTCGCGAGCCGATTGCGCCCGCCCAGCAGGTAGAACAGATGCACCACGAACCAGATGACCCACGCCGCGAATCCCTTGATCGGGGGCAGACCCTTTGCCTGCAGCACGGCCGAACTGCGGCCGATCGTCGCCAACGACCCCTTGTCCCAGTAGCGGAACGCCGGGACCTGCTCGTCGGAAAGCTTTGCCTTGATCACGCCGGCAACGTACTTGCCACCCTGGATCGCCGGCTGGGCCAGTTGCGGAAGGGCCCGCTCGCCGTCCTCGACCGCAACATCGCCGACCGCGAAGACATTGTCGAACCCCTGGACGCGCAGATGATCATCGATCTGGATGCGGCGGCCGCGCCCCAGCGGCACGCCCCAGGTTTTGATCGCCTCGTGCGTGGTGACACCGGATGCCCACACCACGATCCCGGCGGAAATGAAGTTGCCGTCACCGTCCACTACTCCGTCGCGGAGCACCTCTTTGACCGACGTGCTCAGCCGCACATCCACGCCACGCTTCTCTAGTGAACGCATCGTGTACCGCTGCAGTTTTGGCACGAACGGGCCCAATAAACTGTCCTGCATCTCGATCAGCGTCAGGTGTGTGCGGCTTGTGTCGATCTCGGGGTAGGTGACCGGCATGTCGTTATTGCGTAGCTCGGCGAGTGCACCGATGGTCTCCACACCCGTTGGTCCGCCGCCGACGACGACCACCCGCAGGTCCTCCTTTTGCCCGGTGGCTACGGTTTTCTCGAGTTTCGCGACGATCGCATCGCGCAAGGCCAACGCCTGAGTGCGGGTGTAGAGCGGCATCGCGTATTGGGCCGCGCCCGGTATCCCGAAGAAGTTGGCGGTGACACCGGTCGCAATGATGAGGTAGTCGTAACGCTCGGTCCTTCCGTTAGCCACCTCGACGCAGTTGGTGGCGTGATCGATACCGGTTACCTTGCCGTTGACGAACCGTACGTTCTTCTGCCGGGACCGGACCGCGCGCAAAAACCAGGTGATGTCGCCGGGATTCAGCGCCATCGTCGCGACCTGGTAGAGCAGCGGCTGGAAGGTGTTGTAGGTACGCCGGTCGATCAACGTGATGTCAACGTCGGCACGTCGCAATGCGCGGACGGCGGTAAGCCCGCCGAAACCCCCGCCGATGACCACAACATGCGGCCGCTCGCCTTGGTGCGTGTTGTTCTCAGCCATGACTACTGCATACCAGAGTTTCGGACGCTCGTGTAGTGAGCACCGGGGCGTGATCGTCGCCCCTGTGGAACGCCCACCGAGTTCGGTCATAGGGGAGAATTGTTGTCATGGACAAGGCAACGCTGCAGACCAGATTCGAGATTAGTCGGACAGGGGACAGCCTCGAGGAGTACGCACAGCGATTCATCGGCGGATACGAGTCCGGCGAGGACCTGTATGGCGAAGCTCGGTTCGTCGACGCGATGGCCCGTCGTGGCTCGCGAGTGCTCGACGCGGGCTGCGGCACCGGGCGGATGGCTGGCCAGCTGTCGAAGATCGGGCATGATGCGATCGGCGTGGACCGCAGCACCCGGCTGTTGGAGGTCGCGCGCACCTACTTCCCGGATACGACGTACGTCGAGGCGGATCTGCTGACCGTCGGCAGCGACGAGATAGGCGGCAAGAAGTTCGACATCATCGCGGCTGCGGGAAACGTCGTACCGTGCCTTGCCCCGGACACCGAGCGCGACGTGCTCGCCAACCTTGTTTCGCTGCTGGCCCCGGACGGTCGTCTCGTGCTCGGCTTCAAGACCGACCGCGAGTATTCATTGACCCAGCTCAACGAGGACACCGCCGCGCTCGGCTTGACGGAGGTCGCACGGTTCAGCGACTGGCAGCTGGGCAAGTGGTACGACGAGTCCGACTGGATCAGTGTGATCCTGCAGCGTGCAGGCTCGACCCCGGCGTAGTTTGAGGCGCGAACTTCGCATACGTACGCTTGAGGCGCGAGAACGCGTACCCGCGGTGCATGGATCGGACATGTGCGCAGCGCGGCTGCGAAAGGTAGACAAGTGAGCGAGACTGAAGAGTTCAAGCGCGACTCTAACTACATCGGCGATCGGATCACGGCGGACGGCCGCGACGGATGGCCGGTCGAGGCGGGGCGCTACCGGCTGGTCGCGGCGCGGGCGTGCCCGTGGGCGAACCGCGCCGTGATCGTACGTCGGCTGCTGGGCCTCGAGAACGCCTTTAGTATGGGCATCTGCGGTCCAACTCACGATCAGAGGAGCTGGACGTTCGACCTTGATTCGGGCGGCCGGGACCCGGTCCTTGGCATCGAACGGCTGCAGCAAGCGTTCTTCGCCCGCGACCCGAACTATTCGCGCGGAATCACGGTCCCGGCGATGGTCGACGTACCAACGGGCAAGGTCGTGACTAACGACTTTGCGCAGATGACGCTCGACTTCGGCTCGGAGTGGCGCCAGTTCCAGCGTGAAGGCGCGCCCGACCTCTATCCCGAGTCGCTGCGCCCGGAGATGGACAAGGTCATGGAGCGCGTGTTCACGGAGGTAAACAACGGCGTCTACCGGTGTGGTTTCGCCGGCTCGCAGGGCGCGTACGACGCGGCGTACGACCGGCTCTTCGACACCCTCGACTGGCTCGAGGAACGACTGTCGTCGCGGCGATTCTTGATGGGAGAGTCGATCACGGAGGCCGACGTACGGCTGTGGTCGACGCTCGTCCGGTTCGACGCGGTCTATCACGGCCACTTCAAGTGCAACCGCCAGAAGCTGACCGAGATGCCGATGCTCTGGGCCTACGCGCGTGACCTCTTCCAGACACCCGGCTTCGGCGACACAATCGACTTCCCGCAAATCAAGGAGCACTACTACGTCGTCCACACCAATGTGAACCCGACGCAGATCATCCCGAAGGGTCCGGACCTCACCGGCTGGATGGAGTCGCACGACCGCGAGTCCCTTGGCGGCCGGCCCTTCGGAGACGGTACGCCGCCCGGCCCCGTCCCCGAGGGCGAGCGAGTCGCCGCCGACCACACGCCGCTGTCCACCAGCTAACAGCCGCGCTGCTAACTGGATTTACCGAACTACCCGTTCAAGTCCACTTGCGCGGCGCTGCGGAGTCGTCGCGTCCAAGTCCACTTCAGAGTCAGTGACGCAAGCGCGGCCCCGGACCGGAGTCCGGGGCCGCGCTGTCTAGGTCGATTTGGGAATGGGGTTTCTAATGATCGCGGTCTATTTGGCGACGGATTTCTTGTTGGTCGCACCGAGGTAGATGCCGATCCCGATGATCGCCAGGACTACGCTGATAATCCAGCGAATCCAGTCGAACCCGTTCGTGTCGGCGACGCCGAGCGCTTGGGCGATGTAATAGCCGATGACCGCTGCGACGATGCCGATGATGATCGTCCAGAGGACGCCGATAGGCTGCTTGCCCTTCATGAAGAGCCGCGCGAGGGCGCCGAGGATGGCACCGGTGATGATGGTCGCAAAGATTCCCATGTTACGGACTCCTTCTTACTGAAATCGAGTGGTGCTAGCGCGATCAGTGTATATGCGAGTTAACACCAGCAACACGCGTTTACAGACGTTTCATCGTATTGAGACAATTGACGTCACGGGCTATCCGACGCCCTGACCAGCAAGAAAGATGGGGTATCTGCGCAATGACCGATCAGCCTCCGGGGTCCGAATACGTCATGACGCTGTCGTGTCCCGACGCTCCGGGGCTCGTCTTCGCCATCACCGGCTTTCTGCGCGAGTACGGCGCCAACATTCTGGACCTGCAACAACATTCGGATCGCTCTAGTGGGCGATTCTTTATCCGGTTACAAGTCGAGTTCCTTGGCGTGGCCCCCGGGCTGGTCCCTATTCGGGCGGCATTCGCATCGGTCGCGGCGTCGCATCAAATGGACTACACGATCAGCGACGCGGCCACTCCAGCTCGAACGATGATCCTGGTGAGCAAGTTCGGGCACTGCCTCAACGACCTGCTCTTCCGGCATCGCAACGGAACGCTCAATATCGACGTACCGGTCGTGGTCTCCAATCACGACGACATGCGCGCGATGGTCGAGTCGTACGGTATTGCCTACGAACACATCTCAGTCACGAAGGACACCAAGCCCCAGGCCGAGGCGGCGATGTTCTCGCTGGTGGAGGAGTACGACGTAGAACTGGTCGTACTGGCCCGTTATATGCAAATCCTGTCTGCCGAGGCGTCCTCCCGGCTGGCGGGCCGGGCGATCAACATCCACCACTCGTTCCTGCCCAGCTTCAAAGGCGCGAGGCCCTATCACCAGGCGCACGACCGGGGCGTGAAGATCATCGGCGCGACCGCACACTACGTGTCCGACGTACTGGACGAGGGGCCAATCATCGAGCAGGACGTGGCCCGCGCCGACCACGGCATGATGTCGGAGGATTTGGTCGCGGTGGGCCGGGATGTCGAGACTCAAGTGCTGGCGCGCGCGGTGAAGTGGCACTGCGAACATCGGATTTTTCTCAACGGCCACCGAACCGTCGTATTCCGTTGAATTAGTCGACGCCCATCGGGTGGCGGATCATGCGGGCGCCCGCGCCGTGCCGTCCGATCTGATCGTCGGTGTTGTAGATCGTGCACTTCTTGAGGCTGAGGCAGCCGCACCCGATACAACCGTCAAGGTTGTTGCGCATCGTGGTGAGTTCCTCTATTCGCGCATCGAGATCGGCGCGCCACTTGCGCGATAGCCGGCGCCATTGTGCGGCGGTGGGTGCGTGGTCGATCGGCAAGGTGGCGGCCATGTCGTCGACGATGTTGGCGAGCGGTACGCCCAGCGTGCTGGCCGCGCGGATCACCGCGAGCCTGCGAAGGGTGGAACGGGTGAACCGGCGTTGGCCGGCCGAGTTGCGCTCGCTGTGGATCAGGCCGAGCGACTCGTAATAGCGAATCGCGGACGTTGCGAGCCCACTACGATCGGCGACCTGCCCGATCGGCAGAAGGTCGGTCGGGCGCAGGTGTGCAGCAGGCATGCGCCCACTCTAATAAAAGCCTGACGAAATGCAGCGTCCGCGCGGGTGAGCCAGAGGGCCCACCGGCGCGGACGCGGTGTCGAGCGTGGTGGTGTTAGTCCTTGTACTTCGCGACTTCCTGGCGCGCAACGGTGCGGATGTGCACCTCGTCAGGACCGTCGGCCAGGCGCAACGTGCGTGCGTGCGCGTACATGTTGGCCAACGGGAAGTCGTCGGAAACGCCGCCGCCACCGTGGATCTGAATCGCGCGGTCGATGATGTTCGCAACGATGCGTGGCGTCGCGACCTTGATCGCGGCGATCTCGATGCGCGCACCCTTTGCGCCGACGCTGTCGATCAGCCATGCGGACTTCTGCACCAACAGGCGGATCTGCTCGAGTTCGATGCGGGAGTTGGCGATTTGGTCGCGGACGACACCCTGCTCGATGATCGGGCCACCGAAAGCGTGCCGTGACGAAGCGCGATCGACCATGGCCTTGATCGCGCGTTCGCCCATGCCGATGAGCCGCATGCAGTGGTGGATGCGGCCCGGGCCGAGGCGCCCCTGGGCGATCATGAAGCCGTCACCCTCACCGGAGAGGATGTTGGACTTCGGGACGCGGACGTCCTTGAAGTCGACCTCGCAGTGCCCGTGCTGGTCCTGGTAGCCGAAGACCGGCAGGTTACGCAGGATCTCGATGCCAGGAGTGTCGCGCGGTACGAGGATCATCGACTGCTGCTTGTGCGCGGAGGCGTTGGGGTCGGTCTTGCCCATCAGGATGAGGATCTTGCAGCGCGGGTCGGCAGCGCCCGAGGTCCACCATTTGCGTCCGTTGATGACGTAGTCGTCACCGTCGGCCTCGATGCGGGTCTCGATATTGGAGGCGTCCGAGGAGGCGACACGTGGCTCGGTCATCGCGAACGCCGAGCGGATCTCGCCGTCCAGCAGCGGCTGCAGCCACTGCTGCTGCTGCTCGTCGTTGCCGAACAGGTGGATTGTCTCCATGTTGCCGGTGTCCGGTGCGGCGCAGTTGATTGCCTCAGGCGCGATGGTCGAGGACCAGCCGGTGATCTCTGCGATCGATGCGTACTCGAGGTTGCTCATGCCCGAGACGTCTTTGAGGAAGAGGTTCCACAGGCCGCGCTTGCGGGCTTCCTTCTTCAGCTCTTCGACAATCGGCGGTACTTCGTGGTTGTCGTGGCCCTTACTGGCACGCCAGTCGTCGTATTCCTTTTCCGCCGGGAAGATGTGGGAGTGCATAAAGTCCCACATTTTCTCTTGGTATTCCTTAGCCTTTGCGCTGGGCTCGAAGTCCATGATTCCTCCTTGACCGGGCATACCGGCATCTGCCATCTCTGGCTTCATATTCGATTTGGTAGCTCGTACGCTCACGTTCTTACTACACGATGAGCAAGGGACCGAGCAAGCGCTCGGTTGGTTACCTCACATCCTAGCGGTGCCATAAACTCGACCGGATGACGTCCGAGGTGCACCTGACCCCGCAACGGGCGCCGGCGTACCACTGGTACGCCGATCCGCGACTGCGCACCGGGCTCGTCGGATCGCTTGCCTTGTACGCCGCGATCCGACTGGTCGGGTTGTTCGTGCTCGCTTTCGGCGCCGATCACGCCGGCCGCAGCCTCACCGAGCGACTCCTCTCCTGGGACGGTCGCTGGTTCGCGCAGATCGCCGCGCATGGATATCCGGGCTACATCGACCTGACCAACGTGCACGACGAGACGAGCGGCGCCTACGCATTCCTGCCCGGCTACCCGCTGGTCGTTCGGCTGGTCTCGCTACTCACCGGCAACATCGATCACGCGGGCCTTGCCGTAACCGGCGTTGCGGGCGCGATCGCGGCGACCGGCATCTACTGCTACGCAACGCGGCTGACGGGCCGGGTCGGGGTCGGGGTACTGGCGGTCGGGCTGTGGGCCGCGCTACCGATGTCGGTCGTGCTGTCGATGATGTATTCGGAGGCACTGTTCGTCGCGCTCGCGGTCTGGGCGCTGTACGCCATACTCGCCGATCGGTGGGTCACGGCCGGAGTGCTGTCGCTGTGCGCCGGGCTGGTGCGGCCGTCCGGTATCGCGCTCGGCCTCGCGGTCATCGGCGCCGCGGTCCTCTACTTCGTGCGCTGCCGGTACGACGAAACGGGGCCGCGGCCGGTGCGGGTGGTCGCATCCGCGGTGCTGTCGGTAATCGGCGTACCGCTGTGGTGGCTGTACGTCGCGATCGATACCGGCCGCGCGGACGGATGGTTCGCCGTTCAGGACTTCTTCTGGGGATCGCACCTCGACTTCGGTGCGAGCTTCGCGCGCGGGCTATGGGACGCGGCGACGTTCGTCGGCCTCGGACGCGGCTCGGATGGGATCGGGTACGTCGTCTACTTCGCCTCGGTGGCGGGACTTCTGGCCGCGCTGGTGCCGTTGGTGAGCCTCTTTTTTCGGGCCGTCGCCGATGCGCGTTGGCTGCCGCCCATGCTCTACGCGCTCGTGCTGCTCGGCATGGCGATCGGCTCTGCGGGATACCTGCATTCCAAACTGCGGTTCCTGGTGCCGATCTTCCCGATCGTGATTCCGATGGCGATCGTGCTGATTCGAACTCGTCGGGTCACCCCGGTGCTCGTATTGACGCTGACTGTCGTGCTCAGTGCGTGGTGGGGCGCGTTCATGCTGCTGGTTTGGCCGTACGCCATCTGAACGCCGCAGGTTGAGCGACGCTCAGAATGCGTCTTAGTGTCCGCCACCACATTGCGCTGATCGCGTTGCGCCGCCTGTTAGTCCGGACGTAGTATTCCGTGCGGAATAGTCGGAGCGGAGGTGCAGTGTGGGTACGAAGTTGACGCCGTTGGGGATCGCCGTCCTTGCGCTGCTTCGCGAGGGGCCGATGCATCCGTACGAGATGTACCAACTGCTGCTCGAACGTCGGGAGGACTTTCTCATCAAGGTCCGCCCCGGGTCGCTCTATCACACCGTTGACCGGTTCGCCGAACAAGAACTCGTCAAAATTGTCGGTACCGAGAGGGATGGTGGACGTCCAGAACGCACGACGTACTGCATCACGCCCAAGGGCACCGCGGAATTGTCCACGGCTGTCCGAGAGATGTTGCGTACGCCGGTCAACGAATACCCGCAGTTCCCGGTCGCCCTGGCCGAGGCGCACAACCTGCCGCGCGAGGAGGTCATCGAGTTGCTGAGCGAACGAGTCGCCCTGATCGACACGACTATCTCCGAAATCGCGCATGCCCTTAAAATTCCCCGAGCACGCGACGTGCCCGAGGCGTTCTGGCTGGAGGGCGAGTACGTCGCCGAGATCCACAAAACAGAGGCGCGGCTGCTTCGGCGGCTCATCACACGCCTCGAAACCAACGAACTCGCCTGGCCGTACGACGACCCGGCGGCGTACGCCGCGTCGCCGATTCGGTCGGCCTCAACAAACGGAAAAGAAGTACCTCAATGACCTCGCAAGTAGAAGCGACACCTGAGGACAAGGCGCCAAGTGCCTGGCCGGCGCTGTGGGCGCTCGTCATCGGCTTCTTCATGATCCTCGTGGACACGACCATCGTTTCGGTGGCCACACCCGCGATCATGGAAGGACTGCACAGTGACGTCAACGCCGTGATCTGGGTGACCAGCGCCTACCTTCTGGCGTACGCCGTACCGCTGCTGATCACGGGGCGGCTCGGTGACCGGTTCGGGCCTAAACGGGTCTATCTGGTCGGGCTCGCGCTGTTTACCCTGGCTTCGTTGTGGTGCGGCCTGACTGGGACCATCGAGATGCTCATCGTCGCGCGGGTCGTCCAGGGCCTGGGCGCGGCCATGATGACGCCGCAGACGATGGCGGTCATCACCCGGACCTTCCCGGCTGACCAACGCGGCCGGGCGATGAGCCTGTGGGGCGCCGTGGCCGGCGTGGCGACCTTGGTCGGCCCGATCCTCGGCGGCGTGCTTATCGACTCCCTCGGCTGGGAATGGATCTTCTTCGTCAACGTGCCGGTCGGCCTGGTCGCATTTGTGCTCGCGGTGCGGTTGGTGCCCAACCTGCCGACGCACGTGCATCGCTTCGACTGGCTCGGCGTCGCGCTCAGCGCGGTCGGCCTCTTCATGATCGTGTTTGGTATCCAGGAGGGCCAGAAGTACGACTGGAACATCTGGGTGTGGTCGTTGATCGTCGCCGGTGTCGTCGTACTGGTGCTGTTCGTCGTGTGGCAGGCGCGTAACCGCAAGGAACCGCTGATGCCGTTGAACCTCTTCGGAGACCGCAACTTCTCGTTGGCCAACCTCGCGATCACCGCCGTTGGATTCTCAATCACCGCAATGGCGTTTCCGCTGATGCTCTATGCACAGGGAGTGCTCGGCCTGAGCCCGACCCGTGCGGCCTTGCTGCTGGTCCCGATGGCGGTCATCTCTGGCGCACTCGCGCCGTACGTCGGTAAACTCACCGACCGTGCACATCCACGCTATGTCGCCGGGTTTGGGCTGTTGTGCTTCCCGGTCGCACTGGTGTGGCTGTCGCTGGAGATGACTCCGGGTGTCGCGATCTGGAAGTTGCTGCTGCCGATCGCGTTGATCGGTGTCGCAAACGGCTTCATGTGGGCGCCGCTGAGCAGTACGGCGACTCGCAACCTGCCGATGCGTCAGGCCGGCGCGGGCGCGGGTATCTACAACATGACCCGGCAGTTCGGTGCGGTGCTCGGCAGTGCCGGTATCGCCGTACTCATGGATGCGCAGATCTCGGCCAACCTGCCCGCCACCCCCGGTGGCGTGGGCGCCGAAGGCGGGGTCGCCAAGCTGCCCGAGTTCCTGCACCAAGGGTTCAGCACGGCGATGGCGCATTCGGTACTGCTTCCGGCTGCTGTTCTGGTAATTGGGTTGATCGCGGTCCTGTGCTTCGCTGCGCCGACCCATCTGCGCCGCCAGGCCGAACCCACACCCGAATCGAACCTCGAGCCAGCGTCAGTCGGCTAACTGCACCCTGCGCGTACCGCGTCGCAGGAGACGTCGACGCGGTAGCGCAGTGGTCGGGGTCGCGCGCCGTTCGGCGCCTCTTTGATGACGGTGGACCGGGCGCTTGCGACAAAGGGCATGGCTGGAGGTTGAAAGTGCGAGCGTACGGCGCATAGTCTCGGGAATGACCGATGGGCGATGAACTTCGAGATGTGCGTCGAGGGCAGCGCTCACTGCGCGACTAAGGTGGCGAGTATGAATCTCGCTGGCGCGCCGTGGACGGGTAGTTGGGATGCACCGGTCATCGCATCACTAGGGTGGCGAGCATGACGTATGCGGGTTTGTTGTTGGCAGGCGGTATGGGTAGGCGGATGGGTCTACCAAAGGCGCTTATTCGACTTCCTAACGGTCGTTCAATGCTGACCAACGCGATGCAGATTCTGCGCGAAGGCGGCTGCCAGGACGTTGTACTCGTGGTCGGCGCGGGGGAGTCGTTTGTCCGCAAGTCGCTCGACGCGGCGCGCCCGGAGGTCCGCGAGATCCTCGGTGAGGGCCGGCTATTCATCGTGAGCAACCCTGACTTCGAGGAAGGCATGTCGTCTTCGGTGCGGATCGGAATGCGTGCGCTAGCCCAACTCGACAGCAAACCGGACGCTGCCGTGGTCCAACTCGTCGATACGCCGGATATCAGCCCGGACGCGATCGACAAGATCGCCCGGTTCAGCACGCCGGACGCGCTGGTTGTCGCGACGTACGACGGCGAGATCGGGCACCCGACTCTCATCGGCCGAGATCACTGGGAACCGATCGCTAAGACGGTCACCGGCGACGTTGGTGCGCGGCAGTACTTCGACGGCCGTAGTGACGTTCGGCGGGTCGCGTGCGACGGGCTCGGCTCTCCGGTGGATCTCGATACGCCAGAACAGCTTGCCGCCCGGCAGCGCTCATTCATCCCGGCTGACGTCGTCCGCGCGGAGGTCACCAACGACACGGTCAGCGTGTCGTACCTCGAAATCCTGGTGCGTGATCGGCGCGCCGGCGCGGTCGTCTCGTTTTCCGGCACGGTGCGTGATCACGACGAAGGCCGCACGGTCACCAACCTCAACTACCTCACGCATCCGACCGCCGACGAGACGATCAAGAAGATCGCGCACGAGGTTGCGGCCACGGCAGGGATCCGCGCGCTCGCCGTACAGCATCGAGTGGGTCCGCTGCACATCGGCGATGTCGCGCTCGGCTGCGTCGTGTCCTCGGACCACCGCAAGGAGGCCTTCGAAGCGTGCGCCGAGCTCGTAGAGCGGGTGAAGTCCGAACTGCCGATCTGGAAGAGGCAAATCTTTGAGGACGGCACCGACGAGTGGGTCAACGCCCCGTAACTCGAGCATTTCGTGCGTTGAATAGCTCGTGCGGTGAAAAGCCGAGTGGATTAGCCGCCGGCGAACGGCGGAAGTACGTCGAGGGTGCTGCCCGCCGGTAGTGCGGCTGAGCGGTCATTCATCGCGACGCCATCGAGTAGGAAGCTGCAGGACGGAGTCAACTTGGCCATCGGCTCGCCGTACTTGTCGACGGCCGTGTCGATGAACTCCTGAAGCGTGCTGGCCGGGTACTGGGCTTCTTCGGTCCCGGCGGCGGCACTGGCCGCCGCGAAGAACCGCACGGTGATCGTCACTGGACTAGCCGCCGATCGCCGACATCGGGCGTACCGGCTGTAGGAATGATGGATCGTCGATCCCGTGGCCCGCTCGCTTGCCCCACATCGCCTTGCGCCACTGTTCGGCAAGTTCCTCATCGGTCGCGCCGGCCCGCAGCGGTGTGCGCAAGTCGGACTCGTCGCGGGCGAACAGGCAGTTACGGATATCGCCGTCAGCGGTCAGCCGAGTGCGATCGCAGTCGCCGCAGAACGGCCGGGTGACCGAGCCGATGATGCCGACCTTTGCCGGGCCGCCATTGACCAGCCAGGTCTCGGCCGGCGCCGCGCCACGGTGGGCGGGGTCCGGAGTCAGGTCAAACAACGGCTGAAGTTGAGCGAGAATTTCTTCGGCGGTGATCATAGTGTGCCGGTCCCACACATGTCCGCCATCAATCGGCATCTGCTCGATGAACCGCAACTCGTAGCCGTTGTCGAGCGCCCACTGCAGCAGCGCCGCCGGCTCGGTGTCGTTGATTCCGCGCATCAGAACCGAGTTGACCTTGACGGGGGTGAGGCCCGCCGCGGCCGCGGCATCGATGCCGGCAATCGTGTCCGAAAACCGGTTACGCCTGGTCAGTGATGTAAACGTGACGTCATTGAGGGTATCGAGCGAGACATTGACGCGGTTGAGCCCGGCGTCGGCGAGCGCCTGCGCGGTTTTGGACAGACCAAGTGCATTCGTCGTTAGGCTCATGTCGGGGCGCGGGGTCATCTTCGCGACCTGGTCGACGATGCTGACGAGGCCCGGGCGCAAGAGCGGTTCCCCGCCGGTAAATCGAATCTCTTCGATACCAAGCCGCTCGACCGCGATTCGTGCCAGCCGGACGATCTCGTCGTCGGTCAGCAGCGTGTCCTTCGGCAGCCACGGCAGTCCCTCGGCGGGCATGCAGTAGGTGCATCGAAGATTGCATCGGTCGGTGAGCGAGATGCGCAGATCCTTGGCTACACGACCGAACGTATCGACGAGTTTGCCCGCCTTGCGGGCCTCGTCGATCGTCATCGGAGCTTCCACTGAAATAGACATCACGCTCACTCTAGGTCGTTTGGTCGCCTTCCCGCCACACTGGTGCATCCAGCGGCTCGTTAAATCGGCCCGCGCAATGTTCCGCCGGTAACAGGGGGCAGCGTTCCGGTGGTGAAACGCGATAGGATGGTGGGCCGTTTGCCTTATTAAGTGCATGGGGTTCCTGACTGGACCCGGTGTACGACGTACCGAGCATGGAGCAGCGTTCTTTGCCAGAGTCACCTGCCGCGCCCGAGCACTCCGAGGTGCCGGCTGAAACGACTGATGCGCCCGACGTACTGACGTCCGAGCAGCGAACCGACCCCGCCGGCGTGGATCGGGTCGATCCCGAGGCTGTCGAGATTGCCCGTGAGCAACAGCACGTCGACAAGGTCAACCTGCGTGTCGAGCAGCTGCTCCTGAACGCCGACGCGATCACTCGCGAGGGGCTCGCGCGCGGACGCTCGGGCAGTTTCGGCGGCCTCGTCGAGCGTGATGCTTTTGTGCACGTGGCATCGCGGCGTAAGCACCTCCTCAACCGTGAACACGAGGGCCTGGTGTTCGGACGGCTGGACTTCGACGACCGTGTGGTGCACCACGTGGGACGGATCGGCGTACTGGATGAGAAGTACGACCCGCTTGTGCTGGACTGGCGGGCTCCTGCGGCCGCGCCGTTCTATCAGGCAACCGCGCACGACCGGCTCGGCGTCATCCGGCGAAGGGTGATCCGTTGCAGCGGACCCAAGGTAGTCTCGGTCGAAGACGACTTGCTTGATGCCGAGGCCGAACTCGACGGCATGAACGTCATCGGCGACGGCGCGCTGATTGCGTCGCTGTCGCGGGCGCGCACGGGCCAGATGCGGGACATCGTCGCGACGATCCAGAAGCACCAGGACGAAGCGATTCGTGCACCTTCGGACGGCGTTACCCTGATCTCGGGTGGGCCAGGCACCGGCAAGACTGTCGTCGCGCTGCACCGTGCGGCGTACCTGCTCTATCGGGACCGACGCAAGTTCGAGACAACCGGCGTACTCGTCATCGGCCCATCGCGGACCTTCATGCGTTATATCGAGCGCGTGCTGCCCTCGCTAGGCGAGGATTCGGCGGCGCTGCGCTCGGTCAGCGAACTCGTCGACGGATACGCCGCGACTAGGCACGATTCGCCTCAGATCGCCGCTATCAAAGGCTCTGCGAAGATCGCTCCAGTCATGGGCCGCGCCGCACGGTTCATCCCGCCGGAGGCCCCGTCAGAATTCCGGCTGCTCTATCGCGGACAGCTGCTCGTCGCAAGTGCCTCAAAACTCAAGTGGCTGCGGCGTAACGTGCTGCGCGGCAACCGGAAGTACAACCGGTCATTCCGCGCCATCAAGGACGCCTTGAGCGACCTGCTCTACCGCGAGGCCGGCGAGCGGGTGCAGGAGGAGCGCAACCTTTCAGAATTCCGAGAAGAGCTCGGCGACCGCGAGGAGTACAACGAGTTCCTCGGCGCGTGGTGGCCCATGCGCACACCGGCCGAGGTACTACGTACGCTGCGCGACAGGCACTTCCTTGAGGTGTGTGCCGGTGGAGCCCTCCGCCGCGAGGAGATCGCCGTACTCGCCGAAGACTGGGCAGCGCACGATGACTTTTCGGTCCAGGACATCGGGTTGTTAGACGAGGTCCGCGACGTACTAGGGGAGATCCCGCCGCCTCCACCTCCGCGGGACGAGTTCGATCTGGCGCAGTACGAAGAGTTGACGACCGCCGCCGACCGGGAGTACGCCGTCGCGGGCACTCGTGTGCGGCCCGATAACTACGCCGGTTATGGGCACGTGATCATCGACGAGGCCCAGGATCTTTCGCCGATGCAGTGGCGGATGGTCGGCCGTCGCGGGCGGTTCGCGTCCTGGACCGTTGTCGGCGACATTGCGCAGAGTTCGTGGAACAACCCCGCCGAGGCGCACGCGGCGATGCTTGAGTCGATGGGCAAGGGCACCCGCCGCGAGTTCCACCTCGACACCAACTATCGCAGCCCTGCGGAGGTTTTCAGGCTCGCCGCCGACGTTATTCGGGCCGTCGTGCCGGACGCTGACCTGCCGCACGCCGTACGCTCCACCGGGTACGAGCCCGAGCATGTCGTCACCGACGAGTTGCGGTCCGCGACCGTCGATGCGGTTCATCGGCTGCTCGAGGACGTCGAGGGGACCGTTGCCGTCATTGCGCCCGCTGCCCGGTGCGACGAAGTGTCGGACTGGGTCGTTGAGTGCGACACCGAGCGAGTATCAGTCGTCGACGAACTGTCGGCCAAAGGGTTGGAGTACGACGGCGTCGTGGTCCTCGAGCCAGACGAGATCGCGGGTGGAAACGCCCGTGGTACAAGGATTCTGTACGTCGTACTGACCCGCGCCACGCAACGGCTGGTGACGATTGGACGGACTACTCGTTGGCTGCCGCGCGTGTCCACTTCAGGCGCCGGCGCGGATGCTCCTGCTGTCTCAAATCAGAATGACCAGGACCCGGCCGGCGAGGAGCAGGCCTCGGGCGATCGGTACGCCGTCCAGCAGTCGCTGTGGGACTGAGTGTGAGCGCACTGATCCGGATCGCTTTCTGGCAGCCGGAGATCCCCGGCAACACCGGAAACGCGATTCGGCTGACGGCATGTACGCCGTCGGAGTTGCATCTGATCGAGCCGCTCGGCTTCAACTTCGAGGACAAGCAGTTGCGCCGGGCGGGGCTGGACTACCACGACCTCGCCAAGGTGGTCACTCATCGAGATGTCGACGCGGCGTTCGCAGCGTTGCAGCCTGCTCGGATCATTGCGTTTAGCCGCGGCGCGACGACGTCGTACACCGATATCGCCTACGCGCCAGGCGATGTGCTGCTCTTTGGTCGGGAGTCCGTCGGGCTGTCGGAGGAGGTGCTGGCGCATCCAGCGGTCAACGAGCGGGTGCGGTTGCCGATGCTTCCGGCGCGGAGATCGCTCAACTTGAGCAACTGCGCCGCGATCGCGATCTTTGAGGCCTGGCGCCAGCTCGACTTCGCTATCCCCTAAGCGAAGTCACGACGGTGCGGTACGTACTCACGGATCGTGGGTACGAAGTCACGGACGGTGCGGTGAGCGGGTTAGGCGGATCCGCGGGCGGCGGCGCGGCCAGCCTGTCGGCCTGAGTAAATGCAGCCGCCGAGGAAGGTGCCCTCGAGCGACCGATATCCGTGCATGCCGCCACCGCCAAACCCGGCAACCTCGCCCGCGGCGTACAAGCCGTCGATCGGTACGCCGTCCAATCCGAGTGCCTGTCCGTCGAGGTTGGTCTCCAGCCCGCCAAGTGACTTGCGGGTCAGTACGTGCAGCCGTACGGCGATCAGCGGTCCGTTTTTTGGGTCGAGAAACTTATGCGGCGTGGCAACGCGGCCGAGCTTGTCGCCGCGGTACGCCCGCGCGCTGCGTAGCGCCGCGATCTGCAGGTCCTTGGTGAAGTCGTTATCCATCTCGCGGTCCCGCGCGATGACCTCGGATTTGGCGCGTTCGAGATCCAGCACATCGCCGCCGAGCTCCGCCATCCGGCGTACCAACTCCTCAAGGTTGTCCGCGACGATGAAGTCCGCGCCGTGCTCCTTGAAGTCCTCGACCGGATCGGGAGCTCCGGGGAGCACGCGCTTGAGCGTCTTGCGGATGTCTTTACCAGTCAGATCGGGATTCTGCTCCGAACCGGAGAGTGCGAACTCCTTCTCGATCACCTTCTGCGTGAGGATGAACCAACTGTGTTCGTGGCCCGTGGTGCGTAGATATTTAAGCGTCCCAAGGGTGTCGAAGCCGGGAAACAGCGGGACCGGGAGCCGTTTGCCCGTGGCGTCAAGCCATAGTGATGACGGGCCGGGCAGAATGCGGATGCCGTGGTTTGCCCAGATCGGGTTCCAGTTCTTGATTCCTTCGACGTAATGCCACATGCGGTCCGGGTTGATCAGGCGCGCTCCAGCGTCAACCGCGATGCCGCGCATCCGGCCGTCCACATGCGCCGGTACGCCGCACACCATGGACTCTGGCGGAGTGCCGAGCGAGTCGGGCCAGTACTTCCGGACCAGGTCCGCGTTTCCGCCGATGCCGCCGGAGCTGACGATGACGGCCTGCGCGGTCAACTCGAACTCGCCGGCCGCCTCCCGGCTCGAGCCGACGCCGCGATCGGCTGAATCGGGCGCTAGGACTGTCCCGCGTACGCCGGTGACCGCGCCATTGTCGGTGACGAGCGCGTCGACCTGATGCCGGAATCGAAACTCCAGGTTGCCCGCTTCCTCGGCCTGGCGGACGCGACGTTCGAACGGTTCGACGACGCCCGGGCCGGTGCCCCACGTGATGTGGAAGCGGGGGACCGAGTTGCCGTGCCCGATCGCGCCGTAACCGCCACGCTCGGCCCAGCCGACGATTGGAAACCACCGCATGCCCTGCGCGTGCAGCCATCGACGCTTCTCGTCAGATGCGAAGTCGACGTACGCTTCGGCCCACTGGCGTGGCCAGTAGTCCTCGGGGCGGTCGAACTCAGCGGTACCCATCCAGTCCTGCAGCGCGAGCTCGGGGGAGTCCTTGATGCCCATCCGACGCTGTTCAGGGGAGTTGACGAAGAACAGTCCGCCGAACGACCAGAATGCCTGGGCGCCAACGTTTTGATCGTTTTCCTGCTCGACGATCAGTACCTTGCGGCCTGCATCAACTGCCTCGGCCGCGGCGACCAGGCCGGCCAGCCCGGCGCCTACGACGATGATGTCGGCGTCCATGGGTACCTCGATCTCTTCGTCAGGTTCAGGTCTGCCGAGTCTAACGAGCCCGTGATCGTCGCTGGCGGGTTCACGTGTTGCACTCTCAAGTTAATAGTACTAACCTCAGAGTTATGACTACTAACTTCGTAAATGTGGAAGGCGGTCGAGTCGCATACTCGGTCGAAGGAGACGGTCCCCTTATCGTGTGCGTGCCGGGAATGGGCGACCTGCGTGCGGCCTACCGGTTCCTCGCCCCAGCGCTGGTCCAGCGCGGGTTTCGTGTTGCGTGCATGGACCTGCCTGGGCATGGTGAGAGCAGCGACGGATTCACCGCGTACGACGACGTGACCCTTGGAAAAGCGATACTTGCGGTAATCGGGGCCATCGGTGGTCCGGCGGTCGTCGTCGGCAACTCGATGGGGGCGGGCGCTGCCGTGTGGGCCAGTGTCGAGGCGCCGACGACGATTAACGGTCTCGCGCTACTCGGTCCGTTCGTGCGTGACCCGCTGGTCAACTGGGTGTCGCGGGCGGCGATGACGGCGCTGCTGGTGAAGCCGTGGGGGCCGACGGCGTGGCGCTCCTACTTCAAGAAGTCGTTTCCGAGCGCACCACCGGCCGACCTCGATCGGCACATCGCGGATATCAAGACGTCGCTGGAGCGTGGGGACCACTGGCGGTCGTTCGTGAAGACGACGCGTACGACGCACCGCCCCGCCGAGGAGCGAATTGCGCGAGTTACGGTGCCGACGCTGGTGGTCATGGGGTCCAAGGACCGGGACTGGCCCGACCCGCGGATGGAAGCGCAGTGGGTCGTGGCGCAGACCGATGGGCGGCTCGTCATGGTGGACGGAGCCGGCCACTACCCGATGGTGGAGTTCCCCGACACCGTGGCTCCGGCGATCGGTGACTTCGTCGCGGAGGTCACCGGCGGTGTCTAGGGCAGCGCTGTCGCGCGAGATCGTCGCGCGTGCGGCGTACGACGTCGCGGCGGACGTCGGCTTCGATCGCTTCACCGTTGCCGACGTCGCTCGGCACCTCGGCGTGAGCGTGCCAAACATCTACAAGCATGCGACCGGCCTCGATGGTTTGCGACGTTCGGTCTCGATCGCCGCCACGAAGGAGTTCACGTCCGCGGCTACCCGCGCCACGGTGGGGAAGTCCGGATCTGAGGCGTTCCTTGCGGCGGCGGCGGCGTACCGCACCTTCGCGATCGAGCACCCGGGCATCTACCCGGCGACCCAGGTCGTGCCCGACGGCGACGATGCCGAGCACCTGCAGGTGGCCGAGTCGGCCGTGGCGCTACTGACCGCCGTACTCCGTGGCTACGGTCTTAGCGAGGATCGACAGGTCGACGCGGTTCGGACGGTACGCAGCATGCTCCACGGATACGTCGCATTGGAGATCGCGGGCGGGTTCGGGATGCCGCAGGACGTGGACGAGTCATTCTGGTACGCCGTGCAGATGTTGGACGTCGGGCTTTGCATGTCCTCCCAAAAACGGCGCCCTGCGGGGCGGCCGCCGGCAGGTTAGGTTTAGAAGGTGGCCCCGTCGGGCGCCGCAAGTGCCATGAGCCGCAGCTGAGGCCCCGCCTTTGCGCCGCGCAACTCCCAGGAGTGAGCAGAATGAGCGACTTCAATTCCAAGATCATTGACGAGTTCCGTGCCAACGGCGGGCTCGTCGGCGGGCCATTCGAAGGCGCACCGATAGTCCTCGTTCACCACCAAGGACGCAAGACCGGTACCTCCTACGTCGCCCCGATGATGTATTTACCCGCCGACGACGCCAACGCCATCTACGTCTTCGCTTCCAAGGCCGGTGCGCCGACCAACCCCAGCTGGTATTTCAACCTCACCGCTGCGGGCCAGGCCACTGTCGAGGTTGGCACTGACAGGTGCAACGTCAAGGTCGAGGAACTGAGCGGTGCGACACGCGACGAGGTCTACGCCGAGCAGGCGCGCCGTTACCCAGGATTCGCCGGCTACGCCGACAAGGTCGCAGGCGTCCGCACGATCCCGGTGTTGAAGCTCCGACGCGACGAGAGTTGATCGCAGCCCGTTGAATGTAGCGATCGTGAGTCAGCGTGCGTGACAGCGTCGTACCCCGTCTGCGACGATGGGCGTATGCCAGAGTTGCCCGAGGTCGAGGCGCTTGCCCACCATCTGCGTGAACACGCAGTAGGCAAGGTCGTCGCGCGCCTGGACCTTGCCGCGATTTCGGCGATCAAGACTTTCGACCCGCCGTTCACCTCGTTGCAGGGGCTCACGATCACCGGTGCAAACAGATACGGCAAGTTCCTCGACGTCGATGTTGACGGGATCCACCTGGTCGTACATCTGGCGCGTGCCGGCTGGCTGCGATGGTCGGATTCGCTCTCCAAAACACCTCCTAAACCGGGCCGCGGACCGCTTGCGCTACGCGTGCACCTTGACGACGGCAGTGGGTTCGACCTGACAGAGGCCGGCACGAAGAAGGGCCTCGCGGTGTACGTCGTACACGACGTGCGAGAGGTTCCCGGCATCGCGCGGCTCGGCCCCGATGCCCTCGCCCTAAATGGGGACACGCTCAAGGAAGCTCTCGCCGGACAGGGCGGCAGGCTCAAGAACGTGCTCACCGACCAGCGGGTTATCGCGGGGATCGGCAACGCGTACAGCGACGAGATCCTACACGCGGCGAAGATGTCGCCATTCAAGACTGCCAACAAGCTCACCGATGCCGAACGCGATATCCTGTTATCTGCGATCATCGACATCGAGACGGATGCCGTACGCCGATCGGTAGGTCAGAAGGCCGCGACGCTGAAGTCCGAGAAGCGGTCCGGACTCAACGTGCACGCGCGCGCTGGGTTGCCGTGCCCGGTATGCGGTGACACGATCGCCGAGATTTCGTTGGCCGACAAGAGCTATCAGTACTGCCCGACCTGTCAGACCGGCGGGCGCAAGCTCAACGATCGTCGGATGGACCGCCTGCTCAAGTAGCCGACGCCAACCCCGCCGCGCCGGGAGGTAGGGCATCCGTTACTGTTCGGCGACAGACAAGACGTGACCCACGTCTCGTTGCCGAAATGAGACCTGATGCACGGCGCACCTCGAATTGCCGCCACAAGTGGGGGAGCAGAGTTATGACAGGAAAGCCGAACAAGCCGATTTGGCGCAAAACGTTCGACAAAGCGGAGCGGGCCGTCGGTGGACGACTCGAGGAGATGATCGATACCCGCCAGTTTGCCGATGCGATGTCGATGACCGCGCGGGTCCAAAAGGGCGTGGTAAAACAGGTCTACGGAACGGTCAACCGAACTTTGCATCTTTTCGGGCTGTCGTCCCTCAAGGACACCCGAGCGATCGCCAGGCAGCTTAATCGTGTCGAAGCTCAGTTGCGCGAGGTGTCGGCGCAGCTCGAGGCGCTCGAAGAGCAGCCGCGGGTCACTCAGGCGCCTGCGAAGAAGCCGACCAGCACACGGACCGTCCCGGCGCAAGGGCGCCAGCCGACGAAGAAACCCGTCAAGAAGACACCGAAGCCTGACGGCGTGGGAGAAGGATAGACGCATGGCCCGCACACTAAGCCCTGGTGAGATCATCGCCGGTATCAAGCGCGAGATCGAGACGGCGGCGCTGCGCGCCCGCAATGGCATCCAGTACCTCACCTTGGACAAGTCCGAAGGGTTACAGCCGACGCCACGGACGCTCGTTGCGAGCCGCGACAAAGTCAAGTTGTGGCGCTACGCAAGTGAAAACAAGCGTTACGAGGAACCTGTCCTGGTTTTCCTAGGATTGGTCAGCCGGTCCTATGTCCTGGACCTGCTGCCGGGTAAGAGCTACGTCAACTCGCTGTGTGAGGCCGGCTTCGATGTCTATCTGCTCGACTGGGGGCAGCCGGATGCCGCGGAGTCCGAGAACACGCTCGAGACGTACGTCGATTTCTACCTTCCACGCGCACTGAAGATCGTCCAACGCGAGAGCGGCTGCAAGGACATCAACGTCATCGGCTACTGCTTTGGCGCCATTCTCGCGCTCATGTACGAGGCGAGCCGCGGAAACTCGCCCATCTCCTCCCTGGTACTGATGGCCGCGCCGGTCGACTTCCGACATATGCACGTGCACACCGACCCACTGCGCGAAGGCCTGCTCGATCCCGATGATGTTATTAACGAAGAGGGGTTCGTGCCGGCCGACGTCGTACGGCGGTCCCTTTCGGTGCGGGCTCCGACATACGAGATTGCCCAGTACGTCAACCTCTGGGACAAGCTCGCGAGCAAACCAGAGAGCGGGGCCCTCGAGGCTCACGCCGTCATGAGCAACTGGGTGCGCGATCATGTCAATTTTCCAGGTGCTGCATTTCGGCAGTTTGTCACGATGTTCTTGAAGGACAACGGGTTCATTAACGGCACCGCGCGGGCCGGCAACAAGAGCATCGACCTGTCGCGGATCAGCAAGCCACTGCTGTCGGTCATCGCCGAGCGGGACGACTTGATTCCGCCGAAAGTCTCCTTCCCGCTTCGGGACTTCATCGACCCGGACCTCTATGAAGAGGTCGTGCTGAAGGCCGGACACGTGGGACTGGTGCTGGGTGGTACAGCGCAACGGGTCACTATCCCGGCGATTGTCGAGTTCTTGGCGCGTAACAGCACACCGATGACAGAGGAATCAGCATGACAGTGACTATCGCGGCACCGAGCCACATCGACTCCCTCCGTGCGTTTGTGCGCGCCGTCCCTGAGCCCGAACGCGCCTTCTACAAGGATGACGGCACCGACGAAGAGGTCGCCCAGCGATGGAGCCAGAGGGATCCGCTGCGGTTGCTAAGTGTCAACGATGACGGCGCTGTCCGGGGAATCATCGGGATCCGCCGTGGGCAGGGAAAGTCCGCGCACGTCGGCGAGATAATGCTCGTCGTACATCCGGACTATCGTCGGCAGGGCGTCGCATCCGAGCTGGTGAAGAGCGCGATTGTTGAAGCGATGCGGGCCGGTGTCACACATATCTTTGTGGAGGTTACCGCGAAACAGCAGTCGATGATCGATATGTTCCGTACGCTTGGGTTCACCGGTGAGGCAATCCTTCGAGGCTTTATCAAGGAGTCGGATGGCCAGTTGGATGATCTGATCATGCTGACCAACCGGGTCGAGGAAAACTGGGCTGCGGCTAACGTGATTGGCCTAGATGTGGATGGAGAGCTTTAAATGAGCGAGTTGGTGCTGGTCGATGACTTGGCCGCAAAACGTCAGGCGGAGAACCGCCCCAGAACGCACCAAAGAGTAGTCGCTGGAAACGTCGAGATGGCCGTCACCCAGTACGACGGCCCGGGGCATCCCCTGGTGCTGATCAACGGTCTGGGCACCCACCAGCAGATGTGGAGGCCGTTAGTCGGTGGCTTGAAGTCCTCGAAGGTCGTCACGTTCGACTTCCCCGGTATCGGTCGTTCGCATGTGCTTGGCGTACCGCAGTCAATATCCGGTTTCACCGATCTAGTCGAACGCGTCATCGACGATCTCGGCCTTGATCAGCCGGACATCCTGGGCTATTCGTTTGGCGGGATGGTGGCGCAGCATTTCGCGCACACCCGTCCGGACCGCGTCCGCCGGTTGACATTGGTGGGTACCGCGCCCGGGGTCGGCGCGGTGATGGGCTATCCGTCAGCAATGCTCGCGCTGTCGACACCGATGCGCTTCTACTCGCGAAATTTCTACAAGTGGACCCAGCGGTTCCTGTCCGGCGGTGAAGTTGAGCGGAGCCCGGAGTTCCTCGAGCGTACCGCCGAGATCCGCAAGCTCTACCGGCCGCATGTGCTGACGTACTACAGCCAGTTGCTGGCCGCCCAGACGTGGTCCTCGCTTCCGTGGCTGGGCACGGTGCAGACGCCGACCCTCGTCGTGCACGGCACCGATGACCCGATCGTCCCCTTCGCGAACGCTCAGCTGATGGTGCAGACCCTGCCGAACGCGCGGTTATACACCGCGGCGACGGAGGGTCACTTGTTCATGCAGGACAGAAACTCAGCGGCTATTCCGGCCATCAACGAGTTCGTCTCGGTCAGTGACTACCGCAAGGCGTCGAGCTGGGTTCAGGGCGCGCTCGGCGACACGACCGAGGTGCGCGATTCAATCCGCCGCGGCGATCTACGCTCGCTGCAGCCGTTGGGTTTGTATAACCAGTCGGTGCGCGAGCTGATAAAGCTGGCGAGGCCACGCGTACGCCGCTGAGCCCGCCGAGAGATGGCTGATAACCGGCTGAGAGACGTCTGATTGCTGTTGCTGGTAGGCGGCGCGGGGGTGATGAGTGTGATCGCGTCGGCCACTAGTCGGAGGCCGGCACGGGAGCGGATGGAAGCGCTGGCTCGATGTCGAGCTTATAGGTGTGTCGCGGCAGGCGTACGGCGAACACCGTGACGCATATGCCGCTGGCGATTAGAACCCACCAGGTTGCGTGGAACGAGGACAGTGTGGGCGAGGCGGCGACCAACGCGATCGTCACCGCGACCCCGAGCGTCGTCCCGAGGTTACGGGTTGCCTGTGCGACGGCGGATCCCGAGCCGTAGTGGTCCTGAGGTAGATCTTTGACGGCCGCCGACGACAGTTGAGGAATGATCAGCGCAACGCCGACCGCCGAGACGCAGACCGCCGGCAGGTACACGCCGACGTAGTCGGCCGTGGTTGTGGCCTGGGTCAGCAGCCACAGACCGGATGCGCCCCAGATGAAACCGCCGAGTATCAGCAGCGGACGTTGGCCGTAGCGCGGCGAGGCGCCCGGTCTGTGCCGCGAGTGAGAACACGATAAGCGGTCCCGGCGCGATTCCGAAACCGGCCTGCAGGATTGTGAAGCCCCAGACGTTGGTCATGAACAGAATGTTGCCGAGGAACATCGCGCTGAAGCCTATGGAATAGATGAACATCGATAGGTTCGCCCAGCGGAAGTTCTTGGACCTCAGAAGCCTGAGGTCGAGTACCGGGTTGGACACCGCTCGGCAGCGCAAGAAGAACAGCGTGATGAGCACGGCCGCAATGACTGTGCTGACGGCGAGCCCCATGCTCAACCATCCCCATGTCTCGGCTTCGACAACGCCGTACGAGAGAACGGCGAGGCCGCCGGCCAGCAGCGCGATGCTGATCGGATCGGGTAGCTTCCCACGGGTGGCCTCGCGCCCTTCGGGGAGCACCCGGCGACCGAGGAAGAAGCTGACGATGCCGACCGGCAGGTTGATAAAGAATGCCCACCGCCAGCCGAGCGTCTCGACCACCAGGGCACCCAGGACCGGGCCGGCTGCGCCGGAGATGCCGCCCAGCGAACCCCAGATCGCCACGGCTATTGGCATCTTAGCTTTGCTGAACGACTGCAGCACCAGGGCGAGCGAGGCCGGCACCATGGCCGCCGCGCCGATAGCCTGCGCCAGGCGAGCCGCGATCAGTACCGGCACGGTGGGGGCCACCCCGCAGAGCATCGAGGCGACCGTGAACAGTACGACGGCGCCCAGGAACGTCTTACGTCGACCGACGCGGTCGGCGAACTTGCCCGCCGGAATGAGCGCGGCGGCGAAGGCGATCGTGTACGCGTTGAGGACCCAAGACAGCCCGGCCGGACTGACGTCGGGGAAGGTTGCGCTGATGCTCGGGAAGGCGACGTACAGGATCGTTGTGTCGAGGAATACGGCGAAGACCGACAAGCCCGTTGCGACTAGGACGATCCATGGACTGGCGTTGCGGGTGCGGGCCATGTGGTTCTCCTCGACTTCAGTTGATATAAAAAATATACCAACTAAGCGGCCGAGTGGGAGACCCGCTATACGACAGGAAAAGCGCCGTGCGTCACTTTCGAGTGTGTTCCAGATAGTCCTTGAGAACGACGGCTTGGTTAAGCTCGGTGTTCTTCGCCCCATATAGCAGCGTCACAGTCTTCCTTTCGTTCTCGAGGTCGAGTAAGTTGCTGACCGCGGAGTTGTCGTCGAGTTCGGCGGTGTAACGCCGAGTGAACTCGTCGAATCGATCGGCGCGGTGGTCAAACCACCTGCGCAAGTCCGCGGACGGGGCGACGTCCTTGCACCATAGAGCCAGATCCAGCGCTTCCTTCTTGATGCCGCGGGGCCACAGTCGGTCCACCAATACGCGGGCGCCATCGGCGCGATTCGCATCCTCGTACACTCGCTTGATTTGAAAAGTCATCACAGCCACCCGGTTCCTGACTTGGTTAAAGGCAGACGAGGTCGAATGCCTTTAGAAAATTGTCCTTAGCCACAGGCGATCCGATGAGTGCGGACTCAAGCGGCGCACCAGTGCGCCGGATCTCGGACAAGGTCAGCGCGTCCGTGTGGAGTTCGACATCGGGTGCGACGTCGGGGTCTGCGGCGATGATGCTGGTGCGACGGCCATCGACGATGACATCCGCGGATGAGCCGTCCGGCACGGTAAGCCGAGCCCGCATATGTTTTGCGCCGGGCTTGAGCCAGGGGAGTAGGAACGCGCGTGCCGTCCGCTCAGGAGACAAACCCTCGGCCGGTATGTTGGCCGTGGTCGCAGGGTCGAGATAGTCGACGCCAAAGCGCGCGACGGCGCGCAGCACCGGGATAATTTTGCTGCCTTCATCGGTGATTTGGTAAATGCTGCGGCCGCTTGACCCGGACACGTCGACGGACTCGATGAGTCGGGCCGCCTGCAGATCGCGCAGTCGCTCCGTCAGCAGGTTGGGCGCCAAACCTGGCAGCGCACGACGCAGGTCGGTGAATCGATTAGGTCTTGCAACCAGCTCGCGCATGATCAACAAAACCCAGCGGTCGCCGATGACATCGAGCCCGGCCGCGACGGGACAGTACTGCCCATAGGTGCGGGTACGGGCCTCTGGCGTCGTGGTGGTGCGCAGGGCCATTGCTTCTCATCCCCTTGGCTTGG
>CAJDTT010000093.1_pt1 | contig 28640 bp, 27 predicted proteins | sample 7389841 | NCBI WGS metagenome assembly CAJDTT01 (sample SAMEA7055655, study PRJEB34461) | soil metagenome | biome: terrestrial ecosystem; feature: Peninsula; material: soil | place: Antarctica | collected 2016
GCCATAGACCAGTCTGACACCGTTTTCAGCGAGGGATTTTCCGAGCGCGATCGCTGCCTGGACAAACCTGGGATTGGTACCTGGGCCTGAGCCGCAATAGACACAGACCGTCTTGATGATGTTCATGGACTCGATTTGGCACCGCAAAATGACAGCGTCAAGCCTTCGGTGCGCGCCGCGGGGGAGGCCGGTTTCCTCCAGCGGCGGCGCGGGCGGCAAAAGAATCGCGGGGTTGAGGGGTGCACGCAGCATCCAAACACTCTATATGACAGCCGGTATATGACACCGATCAGACGACATTCTCGGCGGCAAACGCCAGATTTCGGTTCGGGCGCACTCAATGGCTAGTCCCCACGCAGCCGGTGCGTCGGCGGAGCCTTTTGACGATCCGATCCGGCGCGCGACGCTCGGCAGAGCACTCCTGCATCTTTGGCCCTATATGTGGCCCGGTGATCGCGCCGACCTGAAGATGCGCGTGGTCTGGTCGATGCTGCTGTTGCTTGCGGCCAAGGTCGCGACGCTGACGGTTCCGTTCACTTTCAAGTGGGCGATCGACGCGCTGAATGGCGCGGGAAGCGCGCCGGTGCAGCCCGACAACTGGGCGATGTGGCTGATCGTTTCTCCGCTCGCGATGACCGCCGCTTATGGCTCGATACGCGTGCTGATGGCGCTGCTGACGCAGTGGCGGGACGGTATCTTTGCCATGGTTGCGATGCACGCCGTCCGCAGGCTGGCTTACCAGACATTCGTCCACATGCACGAGCTGTCGCTGCGGTTTCACCTCGAGCGCAAGACCGGCGGGTTGACTCGCGTACTCGAACGGGGCCGTAACGGCATCGAGGGAATGGTCCGGCTCGTTATCCTTCAGCTCGTTCCGACGGCGGTCGAAGTCGGGCTGCTTACCGCCGTGCTGTTGTGGCAATTCGACTGGCGCTACGTGCTGGTAACGCTGGCGACCGTCCTGGTCTACATGGTCTTCACTTATCAGGCGACGAAGTGGCGCATTGAAATTCGTCGCCGAATGAACGATTCCGATTCCGACGCCAATACCAAGGCGATCGACTCACTGCTGAACTATGAGACGGTAAAGTATTTCGGCGCCGAGCTTCGTGAAGCGAAGCGATACGACCGGTCGATGGAGCGCTTCGAAACCGCAAGCGTGCAGACCTATACGTCGCTGTCGGTGCTGAACGCGGGTCAGGCGGTCATCTACACGGCCGGGCACTATGGGCTCGACCGCACCCGTGATCACTGGTCCGACGTGGAGATCTTCGAAGGAGCCATTGAGGCGGCCCGGCGCACTCGCACACCGACAGACGCTCTGGTCCACCTGCAGCGAGCAGCCACGACCTACGGCGGCGAGTTTGGTCCGGACCTGCCCGGCGCCGGCTGGGTCATCGATCGTCGCAGCCAACTCGCCCGCGCATTTCAACAAGCGCTCTCGGGTCTGGGCCGGCTGCTCGTGTTGTCGGGCAGGCTCGGGGAGGCGACCGAGGTTTACCGCAGCGCGATCACACAGGATCCGCTCGACGAGGCTGCGCACCGACAGCTGATGATGTGCTTGCAGCAGCAGGGAGAGGCCGGCCATGCCGCGCGGCTATATCAGCAACTCGCCGAACGGCTGGACACCGAACTAGGGGTGGAACCCGCGCCGGAAACCCGTGCGGTCTACCAGCGGATCGGTCGCAGCCGAACTACCAAGCCAAGCCGGGGCGGTACCGGCCCTGTCTAGCGGTCGACGTCGCGAAATTTTAGCGCGCGTCGCCAGCCACTGCGTCGTAAGACTCGATTCGCGGCATCAAAACAGCTCAGGGATGCTACGGACGGCGGTATAGACGGCGACGACGGCGAGCAGGATTGCGAATGCGCGCGTGAGGTGATGTGGCTCGACCCGAGAGGTGATGCGGCCGCCCACCAAGCTACCGGCGACCGCCGCGGCGGTAAACACGCCGATCAGCGCCCAGTCCAGCTGGCTGCTGCCGGTGCCAATGCGGGTAGCAAGTGCCGTAGCGCTGTTGACTGCGATCACTACCAACGAGGTACCGACGGCGAGTGGCATGGGGAACCTGAGTACCAGCACCAGTGCCGGGACCAGGATGAAGCCACCGCCAACGCCGAAGAACCCGGTGAGCAGTCCGACCGCGGTGGCAGTCGCCAGGATCTTGGCAACCGGGGCCCACGCGACGGTCACCGGATGGAGCGTGAACAAGGGGGTCGCGGCCGTGCCGGTTGCGGGGGCCTCGTTGGTCTTGGTAGGGCGCCGGGACCGCAGCACCATGAGCGTCGCGACCACGAGCATGAGAAGGGCGAACGCGACGAGCAAGATCTGCGGCTCTACGCGCACGACCAAGGCGGATCCGACGATCGAGCCCACGGTGCCGAGCGCCCCGAAGACCAGGCCTTGGACAAGGCGGACCCGGCCTCCGCGAGCGTGCGGCACCACCGCAATCAGGGCGGTGAGGCCAACGATGACGAGCGAACTTGTCGTCGCCGTGCGGGGGTCCTGCCCCAAGGCGAACACTAGGGCCGGGACGGTCAGGATCGAACCACCACCACCGAGAGCGCCCAGGGACAGGCCGATGATCAGGCCGAGTGGGATCACCAGTAGCGACATAGGTTCTGGCCTCCTGAGGTGGGTCCGCGCTCGGTTTGGATCAAGGTCGGCACCAGGCCACTGACCCAACGTGCCACGGACCGCGTGCCCAAGACATCGCGATGGTCAGACCTCCGCGCAGCAATAGCCACCGCCTCGAACCGGCGGCTACCTGCGGCGAAACAGGCGCCGCAGAAACGAGTCGCCCGAGGCGGTTTCATCCCGCTGGTGACCGGGGCATCGGTTCTCACGGGGTACACCGGCCATAACTTGGTCGACGTGCTGTCCGCAGCCCGCCCAGGTCGTCTTGCCGCAGCGCTTGCAGGTGATGGGTCGGCACATGACGTTTCTCCATACTCGTGGTTGACATGATCTCTCATGGATGGTGTGCGGATCGGGTGCAGTTGGCTTGTATGCCCGGCTGTCGTGGCGCCGTTGTCAGGCGGCCACGATCGGCAGTCCCGACGACGCCGCGCTGTCATCGAAGCTGTCGTCCACGGCAACCACGGGCACGTCGTGCGCGGCCAGGACGGACGCGGCGATGGACGCGCGGTAGCCGCCCGCGCAGTGCACCCACACCTCGCCGGCTGGGACGTCGTCGAGCCGACCGAGGAGCTCATGCAACGGAATACTGAGCGCGCCGTCGATGTGCTGCTCGTCGTACTCTTTGCGACGGCGTACGTCGAGGATGGCGACCGGACGATGGTGGCGGACCTGGGCGAGATCGGCAAAGTCGGCGCACTCAAACGTGCCGAACTCGGCGTCGGTCCAGTCCTGCGGTGAGCCGGTGGCCGCACCCTCGAGACGGTCAATACCGATCCGGACAAGCTCCCGCTGCGCCTCGGCGACCTGGGCCGAGGACTCACCGAGCAGTGTCAGGGAAGTGCCCCACGGGATCAGCCAGCCCAGATAGGTGGCGAACTGGCCGTCAAGGCCGAAGTTCAGCGTCCCGGTGACATGGCCGTCGGCGAATGCGGTGCGGGTACGAAGGTCGACGACCCAGTCCCCGGCGGCTATGCGCGCGGCGATGGTGTCCTTGTCGGCCACGGCCGGTGTCTGCTGCTGCGGCGCGCTCGGACCGGCGGCGTTGGCTGGTGACATACGCGCGTAGTAGGCCGGGTAGGCATCGAGTCCCGCGAGGGTGTCCGCGATCCAGCGGTCTTTGTCCTGGGTCAGCGCGGGATTGACCCGCCGTTCCTGACCGATAGTGGACTCGGTGGTGTCCCCGGTCGAGCCGGCCGAACAGAAACTGCCGAACCCGTGTGTGGGTAGGACCCGGGTCTGCTCGGGAAGCTCAGCGAGACGATGCGCGGAAGAGAACTGGAGATTGACGAGGTCCTGAGTGTGGTCATCTCCGAGCAGATCCGGGCGACCAGTCGCACCAAAGAGCAGAGACCCTCCGGTAAAGACGCCGACCGTCTCGAAACCGGCACCCTCGGCGCCGGCGGTCTCGAGCGCGAAAGATAAGTGCGTATACGTGTGACCGGGAGTGGCAATTGCCTGGACGCGCATCGTGGGCGAGACATCCACGGTTTCGCCCCCACGGATCGGACGTCGCGCGAATGCCACGTCGTCCTCAGCGTTAACGAAATAATCCGCGCCTGTCGCGTTGGCCAGTGCGAGGCCGCCGGTCACGTAGTCGTTGTGGAGGTGCGTCTCGAAGACATGGGTGATGCGCACCTTGGCCTCCTCGGCCAGTGCGAGCACACGGTCGATGTCGCGTTGCGGGTCGATGACGATAGCAACCTCGCCGTCGTGGGCGAGGTAGGAACGATCACCAAGAGTGGGGGTGTCAATGGCCACGATGACCGGTGCAGTCAGGTCCTGTGTGGCGGAATTCTCGAGGGTCATGTCAGACGGTCCTTCCAAGCGGCTTTATACCTATGGGGGTATTACCGTTGACAATATTACCCAAGCGAGTATTTGGCGCTTTTATTTATGGTGATATACCCCATGCGGTATATTCACCAGGTCCGGGAATGATTCTGAGTTGCTCAACGCTATATACCCCAGCAGGTATCAATTACCATGTTGACGAACCAGGAGAAGCAATGAGCACCAAAGACCTGACCAGCGAGAACTTCGAGTCCACCATCTCGGCCGGCGACATCGTCCTGGTCGACTTCTGGGCCTCGTGGTGCGGCCCGTGCCGCATGTTCGCCCCCGTCTACGAGTCCGCAGCCAAGCAGCACCCGGACATCGTCTTCGGCAAGGTAGACACCGAGGCCGAGCAGGCTTTGGCCGGTTCCGCACAGATTTCCTCTATCCCTACCCTGATGGCATTCCGCGACGGCGTGCTGGTCTTCCGTCAGCCAGGCGCGCTGCCTGCGGAGGCCCTCAACCAGGTCATTGATGGGGTACGCAACCTCGACATGGATGACGTCCGCGCCCAGCTCGCCGCGCAGTCCGCCAGCGCCTGACCAAAGGGAGAGAGAATATGAGCTACGCACTGAGCGTCACCGTTGACCAGCCCTTCGAGACAACCGTCCAGGCCACCCGCGCCGCGCTTGGAAAACAGGGCTTCGGTGTTCTCACGGAGATCGATCTGCAGTCCACCCTGAAGTCCAAGATCGACGCCGATATCGCACCGCAAGTCATCCTGGGTGCGTGCCGCCCGCCGCTCGCACTCGAGGCACTGCAGGCCGAGGCATCCGTCGGATTGCTGCTGCCGTGCAACGTCGTCGTCCGATCCATCGATGGTGATCAGACCGTCGTGGAGGCTCTGGACCCTGCCATCATGGTCACGTTGACCCGCAACGATAACCTCGGCAAGGTCGCCGAAGATGCCCGGACCCGACTCGCCGCGGCCCTGGACTCACTCACCGATTCCCAGAATTCACCCACATAAAGGTCATGCCATGGTCACCCTCAATACAGACGACATGACTCCGGTTCTCAACCGGCTACGTCGTGCGCAAGGACAGCTCGGTGGGGTCATCCGGCTCATCGAAGAAGGACGTGACTGCAAGGATGTGGTCATGCAGCTCGCCGCGGTGAACCGGGCCCTCGACCGCGCGGGGTTCGCTATCGTGTCCTCGGGCATGCGTGAGTGCCTCGGTGCGCCGGACGGAGTCAGTGCCGAGGATCAGGCGACCATGGAGAAGCTCTTCCTCACTCTCGCCTAGGTGTGCGCCGATTAAGGTCGGTTCTGGAGCCCGACCTTAATCAGCGGCCTCCTACAGCGCGATCCCGACGTACTTGGTCTCCAGATACTCCTCGATCCCCTCGGCGCCGCCTTCGCGACCGAACCCGCTTGCCTTGACGCCGCCGAACGGCGCCGCGGGATTGGAAACGATGCCCTGGTTGAGCCCGACCATTCCCGTCTGCAGCCCCTCATAGACCTTGACGGCGCGGCCGAAGTCGCGAGTGAAGGCATAGGCGACCAGACCGTACTCGGTGTCGTTGGCCATCGCGATGCCCTCGTCGTCGTCGCCGAAGGTGAACACCGGAGCAACCGGTCCGAAGATTTCCTCGCGGAACATCCTGGCGTTGAAGCTGACGCCGCGCAACACGGTCGGCGGATAGAAGTATCCAGCCCCATCTGGGACCTTGGCGCCAGTGAGCGCCTCGGCGCCGTGCTCGAGCGCGTCCTCGACCAGGTCCGCGACCTTGTCTCGTTGTGCCTTCTCGACCAGCGGCCCCACGTCGGCGCCTTCGCTGCCGCGGCCCATCCGCAACGCTGACATCCGCTCGGCCAGCCTCCCCGTGAACTCCTCGGCCACCGACTCGTGCACCAGGAATCGGTTGGCGGATGTGCAGGCCTCCCCGATGTTGCGCATCTTTGCCAGCATGGCGCCGTCGACGGCCTTGTCGAGGTCGGCATCGTCGAAGACGAGGAACGGCGCGTTGCCGCCGAGTTCCATCGACACCCGCAACAGCCCCTGGGCGCTCTGCTCAACCAGGCGCCGGCCGACCTCGGTGGACCCGGTGAAGGTGAGCTTGCGCAGGCGCGAGTCGCGGATCAGCGGCTCCATCACCTCCCCGGTCGAGGTGGTCGTCACCAAGTTGAGCACGCCGCCTGGCAGGCCGGCCTCGGTGAGGATGTCCACGAGCGCGAGCATGCTGAGCGGGGTAAGGCTGGCCGGCTTGATCACCATCGTGCAGCCCGCCGCGATCGCCGGCCCGATCTTGCGGGTGCCCATCGCAAGCGGAAAGTTCCACGGGGTGATCATCAGGCACGGCCCCACCGGCTGCTTGAGGGTGAGCAGCCTGGTCGCGCCGTTGGGTGCGACCGCGTAGCGGCCCGCGATGCGAACCGCTTCCTCGGAGAACCAGCGGAAGAACTCCGCGCCGTACGCGATCTCCGCTTTGGACTCGGCGATAGGCTTGCCCATCTCAAGCGTCATTAGTAGCGCAAGATCGTCGGCGCGGGCGGTAATCAGCTCGAAGGCGGCCCGCAGGATCTCGCCCCGGTCACGTGGCGGAGTACGCGCCCAATCGTCCTGGTGCTCGACGGCCGCGTCGAGCGCAGCCGCACCATCCGAGACGCTCGCATCGGCTACCTCGGCGATCGTCTCACCGGTAGAGGGGTCCTCGACCGGGAGCGTCTTAGCACCTTCGGCGGGCCGCCACGCGCCGCCGATAAACAACTGCTTCGACACCGCGGCGACGACACTGGCCTCTCGTTCGGGCAATGCGCTCATCATGACCTCCTGAATGGGTGGGAGTGCTCCTGTTTCGATCATGTCCGGGCCGGCGGATCGTCGCAACGGCTGGTTGATCGTTTGTCGCGCCAAAGGCGCCTGCTGCGCTGACCCGGTCACTAGTCCCCAGCGAGACGACCTTCACCACGGCGATCATATTGAGGGCTCTCGGTCGAAGCCCGTGCTCAAGTCAGGCCCGGCGCTTGGACGCGACGCCCTCGTACATGTAGCCGAGCGGTTTCGGTGACTTGACGTAATAGTTGGTCAGGCTCGTCAACTCGAGTCCCGAGGAACGGACCAGCTCACCGATCGGCCGGTTCAGGTGGCAGCCGCCGGCGATCTTGCGCTGGATGGGGGTGAGCCGGTCCTGCCAGCGGGCCACCTTGGACTCGGGCGACTGGCCGTGCTCGACGAAGTGGAGTGCACCGCCGGGGCGCAGTACCCGCCGGATCTCCGCGAGCGCGAGGTCAAGGTTGGGAATCGTACACAGCGTCCAGGTGGTCAGGACATGATCGACGCTGGCGTCGGGCAGCGACAACTTCTGCCCGTCGAGCCCGACGTACTCGACCGGCACCTTGCCCGCGCTGATCCGCCGCTCGGCAAGCTCCCGGCCTTTCATCGCCGGTTCGACGGCCATCACGCGGTCGACCTGAGCGGGGTAGTAGCGCACATTAAGCCCGGAGCCGAAGCCGATCTCGAGCACTTCGCCGCTCAGGCCCCCGGCCACCCGGGCGCGGATGCGGCCGAACTCCTCGTTGCGCATGATCCGATCCATGAAGCGCGGCAGGATTCGGTCGGTGTAGATACCCATGCGCTCAGTATGGCTGATCTATCGGCTCGAAGGCATCGTCGAAGCGACCGAGCGGGTTTGGTAGGCGCTTAGGCGAGGCCGAGGTCGCGGGCGATCAACATCAACTGCACCTCCGACGTACCTTCACCGATCTCGAGAATCTTACTGTCGCGATAATGCCGGGCCACCGCGTAGTCGTTCATGAAGCCATATCCGCCGTGGATTTGAGTCGCATCACGCGCGTTGTCCATCGCCGCCTCGCTGGCAACGAGCTTGGCGATCGAGGCTTGGGTCTTGAATGGCTTGCCCACGAGCATCCGAGCCGCCGCGTCGTAGTACGCCAACCGGGCGGTGTGCGCACGCACCTGCATTCGGGCGAGCTTGAACTCGATCGCCTGGTATCTCCCGATCGGCTGGCCAAAAGCCTTGCGCTCGTTGGCGTATTTCACGCTCTCGTCCAGGCAACCCTGCGCGGCGCCCACGGACACCGCCGCGATCGCGATCCGCCCCTCGTCGAGGATCCGCAGGAAGTTGGCGTACCCGCGTCCCCGCTCGCCGAGCAGGTTTTCCTCCGGTACGACGACGTCGTCGAAGGACAGTGGGTGGGTATCCGAGGCGTTCCAGCCGACCTTGTTGTACGCCGGCTCCGCGGTGAAACCGGTCGTCGGCACCGGGATCATGATCGCGGAGATCTCCTTTTTGCCGCCCGCGCGCGCGCCGGTGACGGCGGTAACCGTGACCAGCCGGGTGATGTCGGTGCCGGAGTTGGTGATGAACTGCTTGTTGCCGTTGATCCGCCAGTGCCCGTCCTCAAGGCGCGCCGTGGTCTTAGTGGCGCCCGCGTCACTGCCGCCGTCGGCTTCAGTCAATCCGAACGCGCCCAGTGCGGCCCCAGACGTCAACTGCGGCAGCCATTCCTGCTTCTGCTGCTCAGTGCCGAAGCGGTAGACCGGCATCGAGCCGAGCGAGCACCCGGCCTCCAGCGTCATCGCGACACTCTGGTCGACCCGCGCGAGCTCTTCGAGCGCGATGCACAGCGTGAAGTAGTCGCCGCCCATCCCGCCGTACTCCTCGGGAAACGGCAACCCGAACAGGCCGAGAGAGCCCATCTTGGCAACCACCTCGTACGGGAAGGTCTTCGTCGCATCGTGGTGCGCTGCGACCGGTGCCACCACTTCGTCGGCGAACTCGGCGACGGTGTGCTTGAGCGCGCGCTGTTCTTCGGTGAGTTCGAATTCCATCGCTACTTCTCCTGTGCAGAGGGGTCGTCATCGGGGTGGGGCGTGTCGGGATGGATGGTCAGCAGCAGCTGGTCCACGGCCACTAGCTGGCCGACCTTGAGCGCGAAGTCGCTCGTCACGCCGTCTATCGGCGCCACCAGCACGTGCTCCATCTTCATCGCCTCGACGACTACTAGCGGCGCCGCCTTGGTGACCGCCTGCTGCGGTTCAACGTGGACGGCGAGCACGGTGCCGGGCATCGGGCTGCGGACTTCACCGTCCGCGTCGCCGTCTTCTGCGGCGGCGCGCTCGAGAGGTACGTCGTGCAGTTCGACCGTCGTACCGTCAATGTGGATCCACGTCGTATCGCCGTCGTCGGCGATCCGCGCGCGACTGGAGATACCGGCGGTCGCGACGTGCAAGTGGTCGTGCGCAAGGAATCCGGCAACCGTGAGCGGCTCGCCATCGTTGATCGTCAACGTCATGGTCGCATCGCGGCTGACCCGCAGCCGTACGTCCGAGGTCTCGCCGAACGCGTTTTTGACCGTCCAGTGGATCGGCGCGTTAGGTCGTCCAGCGCGCCACCCTGACGAGTCATCCCACGGAGCCATCCCCGTGCGGGCGCCGGCCAGATAGTGGTGCAGCGCGAAGGCGGCGTACGCCGAGATCGGTGCGGTACCGGCGGTGAGCGTTTCGGCTTCCCGACCGACGAGACCGGTGTCGAGCTTGCCCGCTCGTACGTCGGGATGGTTGATTAACGCGCGCAGGAAACGCAGATTAGTGGTGACACCGAGAATCACGGTCTCCCCGAGCGCGCGGTCCAGCGTGGACAGCGCCGCGTCACGGTCCTCTCCCCACGCAATGACTTTGGCAAGCATCGGGTCGTACGTCGTACCGACCTCGGCGCCGGTTAGTAGCGAGCTATCGACGCGTACGCCGACACCGTCCGGTTCGCGCAGCCTGATCACTCGCCCACCGGTGGGTAGGAAGTCGCGCGCCGGGTTTTCGGCGTACACCCGCGCCTCGACCGCGTGCCCGTTGAGGATGAGGTCTTGCTGCGTCATCGACAACTTCTCACCGGCTGCTACCCGGACCTGCTGTTCGACGAGGTCTAGGCCGGTGACCATTTCGGTGACCGGATGCTCTACTTGGAGGCGGGTGTTCATCTCCATGAAGAAGAACTCGCCGGGTGCGTCGGCGGACACGATGAACTCGACCGTGCCGGCGCCGGCGTAGTTGACGGCGGCGGCGGTATCGACGGCCGCCTTGCCGATCCGATCGCGGGTGGCCTCGTCGAGCAGGGCGGACGGTGCCTCCTCGATAATCTTCTGGTGGCGCCGCTGAAGCGAGCATTCACGCTCGCCCAGGTGAATGGTATTGCCGTGCGAGTCGGCGAGCACCTGGACCTCGATATGCCGGGGGTTACTGACGAATCGCTCGAGGAACAGCGTGTCGTCACCGAATGACGTCGCGGCCTCGCGGCGCGCGGTCGCGATCGCAGCGGCGAGCCCGGCTTCGTTGTCGACCAAGTGCATTCCCTTGCCGCCGCCACCGGCCGATGGCTTGATCAGCACCGGATATCCGATCTCCGCGGCGTTTGCGATCAGTCGATGCGCCCGGGAACGACCGGTACGCCGGCACTGCCGACCGCATTCTTCGCGCGAATCTTGTCACCCATGACCTCGACGGCGGTGGCCGGCGGGCCGATGAAGACGATGCCCTCCTTCTTCAGCGCACGCGCGAAGTCGGCGTTCTCGGACAGGAACCCGTAACCCGGGTGGATCGCTTGCGCCCCAGTGGCTTTGGCCGCGGCGATGACGTTGTCGATCGACAGGTAGGAGTCGCGGGCGGAAGCCGGACCGATGCGTACGGCGATGTCGGCCTCACGCACGTGCTTAGCCTGCGCGTCGGCGTCCGAGTAGACCGCGACGCTGCGAATACCCATGGCACGGAGGGTATGGATGACGCGGCAGGCGATCTCGCCGCGGTTGGCAATGAGGACAGTGTCAAACATCGTGGTCACATCCGGAAGACGCCGTAGGAAATATCGGGTAAGGGTGTTCTCGAGGCCGCCGCGAGCGCGAGGCCGAGAGTCATCCTGGTATCGACCGGGTCGATGATCCCGTCGTCCCACAGCCGGGCGGTTGAGTAGTAAGCGTTGCCTTGCTCGTCATACTGCTGGCGAATCGGCGCCTTGAAGTTCTCCTCGTCCTCAGCGCTCCACTCGCCGCCCTTGGCCTCGATCCCGTCGCGGGTGACCGTGGACAGCACGGAGGCCGCTTGTTCGCCACCCATCACGGAGATCTGCGAGCCGGGCCACATCCACAGGAAGCGCGGCGAGTAGGCGCGTCCGCACATGCCGTAGTTCCCGGCGCCGAACGAGCCACCGACGACGACCGTGAACTTCGGGACCCGCGCCGTCGCGACGGCGTTGACCATTTTTGCCCCGTTCTTAGCAATGCCGCCCGCTTCGTATTCGCGACCCACCATGTAACCGGTGATGTTTTGCAGGAACAGCAGCGGAATCTTGCGTTTGTCGCATAGTTCGATGAAGTGTGCGGCCTTGAGTGCGGACTCGCTGAACAGGATGCCGTTGTTGCCGAGGATGCCGACCGGATGACCGTGGATGTGCGCCGTACCGGTGACCAGCGTTGCGCCATACTCCGACTTGAATTCATCAAAGTCGCTGCCATCAACGAGGCGCGCGATGATTTCGCGGACGTCGTACGGCGTGCGGGAGTCCGCCGGAATAATGCCGTAGAGCTCCGCGGGGTCGTACGCCGGTTCGCGCGGAATTTCGGTGTCCCAGACTGGCTGATCGCGCGGCCCCAGCTTGCCGACGATCTGCCGCATGATGTGCAGCGCGTGGGTGTCGTTGTCGGCCAGATGGTCTGTCACCCCTGAGGTTTTCGAGTGCAGCAGCCCGCCGCCAAGATCTTCGGCGGTGACGATCTCGCCGGTCGCGGCCTTCACCAGCGGCGGTCCGCCGAGGAAGATCGTGCCCTGGTTCTTGACGATGATGGCCTCGTCGGACATCGCCGGGACGTAGGCGCCGCCAGCCGTGCACGAACCGAGTACGGCGGCAATCTGCGGTATGCCCTGCGCACTCATCGTGGCCTGGTTGAAGAAGATCCGACCAAAATGCTCGCGATCGGGGAACACTTCGTCTTGTTTCGGCAGAAACGCGCCACCGGAGTCGACGAGATATAGGCACGGAAGCCGGTTCTGCAGCGCTACCTCCTGGGCCCGCAGGTGCTTTTTGACCGTAATCGGGTAGTAGGTGCCGCCTTTGACGGTGGCGTCGTTCGCGACGATGACACACTCGCGGCCACTGACGCGACCGACGCCGGTGATGATTCCGGCGCCTGGGGCGTCGTCGTCGTACATCCCGTGCGCCGCCAGGGGCGACAGCTCGAGAAATGGGCTGCCCGGATCGAGTAGCGTGTCGACGCGGTCGCGGGGGAGAAGCTTGCCGCGGCTGACGTGACGGTCTTTGGACTTTTGTGAACCACCGTCGGCGCCTTCGATGCGGGTGCGCAGGTCGCTCACGAGTGAACGCTGCAGTTTCGCGTTGGTGGCGAACTGGTCGCCGCCGGTGTCGATGAGGGTAGACAGTCGTCCCATGAGCCCGTCCGTTCTATCAGCAAGTCGTGCGGTCAGGTCGTCGTACGTCGATCGCCTGGCGCACAGCACGTGCACGGCCGGCGATTTCGCCCTACTAGCAGGATACGGCCCGCAGCGGGGGGTCGATCCGGCTGACATGTTTCAGTTAATAGCCATTAACTGAAACATGAATCTAGCGTATGCTTGCCGCTATGTCTACGCGATCGGAGTCCATGGTTGGGTCTGCGCATAGTGATGCTGCACTCGGCCGCGTCCCGGCAGGTTGCACGCCTGCAGACCGCGCCCTGGCCGTCGATCCACCTGTCAGTCGGCGTACCGCCAAGGCCGCGCGCACCGACTCACTGCTCAACGCCGCGAGCCGGCTATTTGCCGAACGTGGGTTTCACGGCGTATCCATCGAACAGCTCGCCAAAGCGGTCGGCATCAGTGGTCCCGCGCTATACCGGCACTTTTCCAGTAAAGGCGCGCTCCTTGCGGAGGTCTTGCGTGATATCAGCCAGCGCCTGCTCGACGGGGGCATGGCGCGGGTCGGGGACGCCGACTCACCGCAGGACGCGCTGCGATCACTCGTCGACTTCCACACCGACTTCTCGCTGGCCGAGCCCGAGCGGATCCGGGTGCAGGACCGAGACTTCTCCAGTCTGTCCGCCGAAGCGGCCCACGACGTACGCCACCTGCAACGCGAGTACATCGAACTCTGGGTCGACGTCCTCCAGGACTGCGACCCGACGCTGGATACGCCGACAGCGCGACTCAAGGTGCAGGCCTGCTTCGGACTGCTCAACTCCACCCCGCACAGCGCACGCGGCGGAGATCCGGCCTCCGCCAAGGCGGTGCTCGCCGAGATGGCGCTCGCCGCCCTCAGTACGAACCGGTAGCGACCGAACCTCGCACTGCATCACGCCTGCTCCGGGCGCGTGCTCGGCACCGGCCACGTAGGCCCTTGACTACGTGCTGGGACGCTCGGGCTTTTGAGCGACCAAGGCGCCGCGGTGGGCTCTGGCGGCAGCGACATGGTCCGATCCTGCCACCGCAGCGGACCGCCACGCTACGCCTCCCGGCAGGCGTCGTAGTACATCTCGCTCTTGTCGTCGTACATCTGCCACACCGCCATGACTCCGATGGCGGTCTGCGCGATGCCCAGCAGCAGCCCGATCCACCCGATCGAGTCCACATCAAAGAAGTCGAACATCAGCAGGATCAGGCCAAAGCCCGCCATCACCACCGACACCGCACGCGCCCAGCCCTTGCCGCGGACCGTCGCCTCGGCCATCCAGATCCACATCCCAATCCCGGCCATCAGCCCGACAGTGCCGCCGACGAACAGCAGCGTGCTGACGGAGAGTCCGGACAGGTCAAACTGGTGGTCCGTGATCGCGCGGACGACGTTCAGCAGAAGGCGCAGCCCCGTGACAATCGCACCGATCCGAAGAAGCTTGACCGCCTTGGTGATCGGCGGCGGCGCGGTTATCGGCGTACCGGCTTTAGGCTTCGTCGAGACGCCGGCGGCGCGCGAGCCGGCGAAACGTGACTTGTAGTCGGACATCCCCTTCACGCTCCCCGCAGGCGCAGCACTAACTGATGCCCGATATATACCAGAGCAGCACGCAGGGTTCAGGTCACCACGCCACCGGAGGGTCAACTGAGATAGACATCGTCGTACGCCGCCCGGGAAGGTTTCCTGCGCCTCGGGCGTTAACCAGCCGTGACGTCACTCAAACTCTCTGCACTCGACCTCGTTCCGGTACGCACCGACCAGACCACCGGCGACGCGCTTGCCGCCAGCATCGGCGTGGCGCAAACCGCGGACCGCGCCGGATTTACCCGATATTGGGTGGCCGAACACCACAACATGGCTTCCGTCGCCGCGACCTCGCCGCCCGTGGTGATCAGCCTGCTGGCCGCGCGCACCGAACGCATCCGGGTTGGCTCCGGCGGAGTCATGTTGCCCAACCACGCGCCGCTCGCGGTGGCCGAACAGTTCGCGCTTCTCGAGGCGGCGTACCCGGGGCGCATCGACCTCGGCATCGGCCGTGCGCCCGGGTCCGATCCTGTGACCTCGATGGCACTACGTGGACCGGCAGGCCGCGGCGATGAGGACATTCAGAACTTCCCGCAGTATCTCGAGGACGTCGCCGTACTGATGAGCACGGAAGGGGCGATGGTTCGGCTGCGCTCCAGCGACTACGGGTTGAAGGCGACACCCCACGCGGTGAGCACGCCGCCTCTGTGGTTGCTCGGCTCATCGGCGTACTCCGCACACTTGGCCGCCGAAAAAGGCCTGCCGTACGTCTTTGCGCACCACTTCTCCGGGCAGGGGACCGAACAGGCACTGCAGATGTATCGCGCCGAGTTCCAGCCGAGCGAGCTGACGCCGACGCCGCGGACCTTCCTAACCGTCAACGCCGTCGTCGCGGACACCGTCGAGGAGGCCCAGGCACTTGCCCTGCCGCAGGCACAGAACATGGCACGACTGCGGACCGGGCAGCCGATGGGCTTCCTCGATCTTGTCGAAGATGCGCAGGCGACCACCATGAGCCCTGGACAGGATGAGCTGATCGCCAATAACGTGCGCCGCACCATCATGGGTACGTCGGCCGAAGCGGCCACCGAGATCCGTGCACTCGCCGCACGGTACGACGTCGATGAAGTCATGATCAACCCGATCGCCTCGGCGTACCGCGGCGCATCCCCGGATCGAGCGGTCGCCCGAGAACGCACCCTCGAACTATTGGCGAAGGAACTTCTGTAGCTGGTTGTCGCAGTGGCATGATCTGTCAACCTGAACCAGACGTAACTCGTCTGGATGTGTAGGTGGCGCGCTAGCCGCACATTCCTCCAGGTGAAACAGGTATCAACATGCGTACGGCACGAGCGATACAGATAGCGGCCATAACAATCCTCGGACTTGGAACGGTCGGCTGCGGCACGGCCGGATCCTCAGAACACTCGGGATCGGCGGCTCCGTCGGACAGTTCGGGATCACACTCTGCGGGGCAGTCGAGCGCGGCAGGTGCATCTGGAACGGCGAACTCGGCGAGCAGCGGGTCGGCGGGTGGATCGCAGACCACGCCGCCAGCGGACGGATCCGCGGTCCCGATCTGCGCGGCGGTCAACCTCACGTTCGCGACAGGTCAGCCCGACGGTGCGGCAGGCAGCGTGTATCAGCCCGTCTTACCGACCAATAAAGGCACCACTACGTGCACACTCGACGGATTCCCAGGGGTTTCGTTCGTTGCCGGCGACGACGGGCACCAGGTGGGTAACGCGGCAGATAAGGACGAGTCCAAGCCGGCCACGACTGTCACACTCGCACCCGGAGCGGGCGCGCAATTCGTCGTACGTATCGCACAGGCTGGAAACTATGACTCGGCGACGTGTCAGCCGACAGCGGCGCGCGGGCTGCGTATCTATACGCCAGGCGAGACGCACTCGGCGTTCCTGCCAATGGATGTCCAGGCTTGCACGACTACGACGCAGAATCAGCTCAACACCGGCCCGGTGACCGCGAGCTGACGACTCCTCCGACCGGTCAACAATTCCACTCGGAACGCTAAATACTGCCGTGCGAGCGGGCTTGCCTGGGTGGTTTGTGCAGGAAGCGCCGTGAGAGCGGACTTGCGCGGACGCTTTCGATCGGCAGGCGCGAAGTGCGCGTCCGACAACGCTAGGCATCAGGAAGAAGCGGATGCCGGCCGCGAGTGCGCCCTCCTGTAGTGGCCGCACGAACGACGGCCAGAAGCCGGACGCGGGACGCCACCGGACCGGGACTTCGTGACGGACGGGCGGGACTTCGTGACGGACGGGCGGGACTTCGTGACGGATCGCGAGGGCGTAAGGCAGTGTGGCCGGGACGCCACCGAAGGCATCCCGGCCACACTGGTTTCCCGCTCCCGTTACATCCCAGCGGTCCTCCGGCGCCGTCCTATCAGCACGAGCCCCGCACCGGCGACGAGCAGTACACGGCTGAAGCCGAGCATGCGGTCGGCGGGGACGCCCGTATAGGACAGCTGACCGTGCGGGCCAGCGGCAGGGGGATTTGCCACCAGTACCGCTGGTGGCGGGAACGTATTGGTGGTCGCGCCACTGACGACTCCGTCATGCATTCGCCCAAACCGTCGGTGCCATCCCGACCATCAGGGTCGCTACGACGAGATCAGTGGCCACGGACCTCTGGTTTTGCGCACGCCAAAGTAGGACTTTTCGTTTTCAGCATAATTCCCCCCACGAGAATTCCCCCGGGTGCGAGCAACCCCAATAGGCCTTGCTCAAAAGTCGGTGCACCCCGTCTAAATCAGCTAATTGGTCAGGTGACCAAGTCGCTTGACTAGATAACGAACAACGTACCTGGCGAATAGGTGCGCTGCGAGACTTTCATGTGTTCCGTGACGTAGATGACATAACGTGTATCCGCGTCAGTAATTCGAGGTCCGGCGTACACCCTTACCCGGTGCGGGGCTCCCAGGCGCTACTGGGCATATCGCCCGCGGCGTGCGTGAGGATGCGCAAGTGCGCATCAAGCGTGTCGATGCTGTGCTGGTCAATCCGCGCCAGACAGAGGTTGGGCCCCGCAGTCCAGATCTCGTCCAGCGGTGGCAGTTCGAGCAACTGCTGCATCGTACGCGGCGACAGGACCGAGTAGACCGTCTCCGGGCTCTTGGAGAAGACCGCATAGCGGTCGTTGAACTCGCCGTACTCCAGATTGACTTCCTGCATCACCGACGTCGCCGTCGCCCGCCAGGTATCGGGATATATATGCACGTAGGGCAGCGGTCCGGGCATGGTCATCAGCGTCACGGCGTACGCCTGCATGTTGCCACCACGAGTCTGGGCAGACACGGTAAACGCTAGGAACGCCCACCGGCCGGCGATCCCGGCCACGATCGGCGGGTACGCCGCCCACTTGCCAGGCGCGAACGGACCGCCCGCTATGTCGACCGGGCTTCCGTCTGCCATCGTCGGCAGCGCGTCGTAGATGCTCCAGTTGTTGCTCTGCGCCATGATCGCGATCGATCTCGGGTCGATATCGTCACGGCCGCGGAACTCCGGCATGTCGCCCCAGCCTGAACCGCCGTAGCCACGTCCGCGTCGCCGGCCGTACCCACCGCCAAAGCCACCAAAGCCACCGAAACCGCCACCAATGCCACCGCCGAAACCGTTGCCGAACATAAGTGGACTCCTCTTCTCAGTCGTTCATCGACGAGGTTCGCAAGGCGCGCAGCATCGCACCCAAAATCTGCAGATGCCGCGCAAGCACGTTTTCGTCGTGCGGTCCCTCGGTCGTGATCAGGATGTGGTTGCCGCGCGTCCACAGCTCGTCGGTGTCGTGCCCGGAACACAGCGCATCGCGGACGTCCTCGTCAATCAGTGTCGACAGTGTGCGCAGCTCGTCCTCACCGTTGGCCGCGAGTAGTTTCCACCGCGCGTCGAAGATCGGGTCGACCGTCGGATAGGTGACCATGCCGCGAGATGAGCCAATCCGATAGCGAGATGGAATGACGCGTACGTCGGGTAGCGACAGCATCGTCGGCACGGCGGTGACGCACTGGCGTACGGTGCGCCCAATCCGGCTGTCCTCGACCGCGTCGAACGCGACGAAGTTCCATTCTCCGGGTGGCAGCCCGTCTGCGGCGCGGTTGGTGAAAGGGTCGAATCGTCCGCGTACGACGTTGCCGGCGTGGTAGCCGTGGATCGGCAGCGGCAGCGTGCCAAGCATCGCGTCGGCCTCCTCGTCGGACTCGCTGATCTGCCAGCCGAACTCCCCGACCGCCTCGACCAGGCGGCCGAGCTTCTCGTCGCCCGGCACCATGGCCAGCGGCACGCCGGCGGATGCGACGAACCGCGCGGTCTTGTTGGACAACAGCCGTTCCTTCAGGGACTTGCGGGGTCGAGTGTCATCCGGCGGTGTGATCCGTGCATCCCCGCGGCCATCCGCCGCCTGCCACTCCGGCGCGGGCTGGTGCGCTGGGGGCTGATGCGCATCATTCGGACCGCCGGGCGTACCAAAGGTGAATGGATCCTGGCCGGACTCGTCGCGCACGAACGGATCGTCGATCGGTCGTTCGTCGAAGCGTGGATCGTCTTTCGATCCGTCATCTGGTCCGGAATGCTCAGCCATATGTATCCCTTGGTCCTCGTCCGCGCATCGACCGGCGGCCTTTCTTCCAACTCGGCGCGGCCGGTCCCTGCACTCTGATACTTGTGACAACGTCCGGGCCAACGTTTTCGTTTATCTTCACGTGCAGGCGGCGGAGCTCCAGTCGCAGCTGAGTAGCCCACGCTGTCGAGACGGCACGAATGGTCAGTACGCCGCCCTCGAGCGACACCGGTGTTGTCTTCTCGGCCAGCATCTGACCCACGATCAGATCCCACTGGCCGAAGATTCGGCCGCGTTGCATGTCCTCGCCCCACCCGTGCACCTGGGCGACGCGAGAGAACACCGAGCCGAGGGCCTGCGGGTCCCGCGCCGAGGGCCCCGCGCCCGACCACCGGCGCCGTCGCGGACTCTGGTCGGTCTGGCCGACGCGTTTCGGCGTACGACGAGAACGTGGCAGGTACTTTCCGGCGTCGACGGAACTGCCGGAGATGTGCAGCATCGAGGCGAACGACCGCGCGGCCGGATCAGCGGTGGGCGCAGTTTCCGCGTCGCCTAGGTCCTCGTCAGTCATGGTTCCACTCTAGGTCCCGGGCCGGACACGTGTCGCGGGTCCGCGACCTCAACTGGGCGTCGTCTGGACGACAGTGCCGGCGTCGACGTAGTAGCTGCGGGCGCTCAGTGACTCGGGCACGTCACTCTGGACGGCGGCGGTGATCAATGTCTGTTCGGCGCTGATCGCCACTTTCGCCAGATGGTTGCGTCGCCGGGTGTCCAGCTCGGCGAACACGTCATCCAGAATCAAGATCGGCTCGTTGCCTTCGGCTCGCAGCAGGTCGTACGACGCCAGCCGCATCGCGAGCGCAATCGACCACGACTGACCGTGGCTGGCGTAGCCCTTGGCCGGGAAGTCATCGAGTGTGAGGACTAGCTCGTCGCGGTGCGGGCCAACGAGGGTGATTCCGCGTTCGACTTCCTTGGCCCGGGCCGCGGCTAGCCGCTCGGTCAACACGTCGGTGATCTCCTCGATGCTAAGCACGCCATCCGTGAGCGCGCCGGTCGAGTTCTCGTCGCCAGTCGCGGCCTCAGCCCCCGCAGTACCCTCTTCGCCGCTGGCCCGATAGATCATGCCGACGGTGTCGGCGGCACCGGAGATGTTCGCGTACGCCTCTTCGTAGAACGGGGCCAGGTCTCGCACCAGGGTCAGCCGTCCGTGCAGTAGCGGCGCAGCCGCGCGCACCAGATGCCCGTCCCAGACATCGAGCGTCCGCAGGTCGCCCGCACCGCCGGCTCGTCGCGCCATGCCGGCCGTCTTCAACAGTGCGTTGCGCTGCCGGAGCACTTTGTCGTAGTCCGAGCGCACACTGGCGTAACGCGGGTAACGCACGGTCAGGAGGTCATCGAGAAACTTGCGTCGTACGCCGGGATCCCCGCGCACCAGCTCTAGGTCTTCCGGGGCGAAGAGCACGCTGCGTGAAATCCCGATCACGTCCCGGGTGCGCGACACCGGTGACCGGTTGACTCGGGCCCGATTGGCTTTTCCGGCGGTGATCTCGACCTCGATCAGCAACTCGCGGTCATCGTTGACCACCGCGCCGCGCACGACCGCGCGGTCGGCACCACGCCGGATCAACGGCAGGTCGCTGGCCACTCGGTGCGAACTAAGACTGCCCAAGTAGCCCACCGCCTCGACCAGGTTGGTCTTGCCCTGCCCGTTCGCGCCGATCAGCACATTGGGACCGCGCCCGAAATCCAACTGCGCCTCGACGTAATTACGGAAGTCGAGCACGTGGAGGCGGGAGATATACACGTCCCGAATCCTCCATCAATGTGCGTGCGGCGAGCCAGTGAGCGCTAGCCGGGCAGGCGCATCGGCATGATCAGGTAGCGGTACGAGTCTAGGTCGGAATCTTCGGGCGTACCTTCTGACTCCGCCGGCGTCGGGCTGAGCACGGCAGGTTTGGTCGACGTGACGAACTTCAGCCGCACCGACGGCACATGGATCGCACCAAGGCCATCGAGTAGGAACGTCGGGTTGAAGCCGATCCGAATCGGGTCACCGTCAAATTGGCTGCCCAGCGACTCCTCGGCGGAACCTTCGTCCTCACCGGCGACGGTCAACGTGACGGTGCCGTTTTCGAAACCGAGCTGCACCGGCGTACCACGATCGGCGACCAGGGCGACACGACGTACCGCCTCGACTAACGGTGCGACCTCGACGTCGGCCTGGGCGAGAGTCTCGGACGGAAGGAGTTTGCGGAACGGCGGGAAGTCCGGGTCCAGCAACCTGGTCGTGGTGTGTCGATCTCCGCCGGAGAAACCGATTATCCCGTCCGCGGCGTTGGCGAGACCGATCGAGATCTGGCCGGCCCCGGCGAGGGTCTTAGCGGTGTCGCTGAGCATCTTGGCCGGTACGAGTACGGCCGTGGAGCCGGGCTCTTTAGGCTTCCAGGTCATCTCCCGGACCGCGAGTCGGTAGCGATCGGTCGCGGCGAACGTCAGCGTGTCGCCCTCGATCTCGATCCGGACACCGGTCAGCATCGGCAGCGTCTCGTCCCGTCCGGCCGCGACCGCGACGGTGGCGACCACCTGAGCGAACTCGTCGGCATCGACCGTGCCGCTGATCGCGGGCATCGACGGCAGTGCCGGATAGTCCTCGACCGGCATGGTCGGCAACGTGAACTTCGACGAGCCGCACTTGATCGTCAGGCGGGCACCGTCGACCGCGAACTCGACGGGCTTGTTAGGCAGCGCTTTGGTGATATCAGCCAGTAAACGGCCACTGACCAGCGACTTACCGGAGGTCTCGGTCGCCGCGTCGATGCGCATCTGGGTCGAGACTTCGTAGTCGTAGCTGGACACGGTCAGGTGGTCGGCATCGACCTCGAGCAGGATCCCGGACAGCACCGGCATGGGTGGACGCTGCGGCAAGCTACGCGCAACCCACGCCACGGCGTCGGCCAGTGACGCGCGCTCGACCTGAAATTTCATCGAACCTCCACGGGGATCTGCGTCCTGATGCGCAGCGGACCAACACTGTCCCAGATCAACCGGTATCCACACACAGCGGGCACCCTAACTCGAAATGGATTCTTATATCTAACACTCTTCGTAGTCGTAGTAGGGCCTGTGAATTCTGTGGATAACCGATGTTTGTCGAGGTCACATGGTCTGGTGGCCTGGTGATGACCTGTGCCTGAACTGGTTGATAACAGCGGCCCCATGTGGATGACGCGACTGGCGCGGTACTCCTGCACATCGGACTCAACAGTCTGTACACGTCTTTGCACACGGTTATCCACAGCCGACAAGTCCGCCGAATACCAAGAATTCACCGAAACGGGGGTACGTCGACTCATCGCCACGCTCATCGACGTCCCTCGGACTTGATGAGGGTCGTCAACTCGGTGACCTGGTTGTAGATGTGTCGCTTCTCCACAAGTTCCTTGGTTACCTTCTTGACCGCGTGCATGACCGTGGTGTGGTCCTTGCCGCCGAACTCCTGGCCGATCCGCGGCAGGGACAGGTCGGTGAGCTCGCGGCACAGGTACATCGCGATCTGTCGGGGCATCACGAGGACCTTGCTGCGGTTGCGTCCGCACAGGTCGTCGATCGTGACATCGAAGTACGTCGTGACGACCTGCATGATCGTCTGCGCGGTGATCAAGGCACCTTCGTCATTGGGGACTAGATCTTTGATGACGTGCTCGGCAAGGGACAAGTCGATGCCCTGGCCGGTGAGATTGGCGAACGCCGATACCCGGATCAGCGCACCCTCGAGCTCGCGAATGTTGCTCTGGATCCGGTTGGCGATAAGCTCAAGCACCTCCGGGGCGATATTGAGACCCTCCTGTGCGGCCTTGCGCCGCAGAATCGCGATGCGGGTCTCCAGGTCAGGCCGCTGAATATCCGGAGTTAGCCCGCCGGCGAACCGACTACGCAGCCGGTCCTCCAGCGTGGTGAGCTCGTTAGGCGTGCGGTCCGACGTGATCACAATCTGCTTGTTGGCGTTGTGCAGCGTGTTGAAGGTGTGAAAGAACTCCTCCTGCGTCTGCTCCGCGCGTTCCAGGAACTGGATGTCGTCGATCATCAAGATATCGACCTCGCGGTAACGGCGCCGGAACTGCTCGCGCTGGTCGCCACCACCCTTACCGACACCGGCGATGGTGTTGATGAAATCGTTGGTGAACTCTTCGGAACTCACATAGAGCACGTTGATGTTGGGATCCATCATGTAGGCGTAGTTGCCGATTGCGTGCAGTAGATGGGTCTTGCCCAGACCCGAGTCGCCGTAGATGAACAGCGGGTTGTAGGCCTTAGCCGGCGTCTCGGCGACCGCGTTGGCCGCGGCGTACGCCAGCCTGTTGGACGGTCCGCGGACAAAGTTCTCGAACGTGTAGCGCGGGTTGAGCCGTCCCGGGGTGATGCCGCCCTTGTTGGCGGAATGACCGCCGAGCGGCGGACGGTTCGACGTACCGTTGCCCGTGTCGTCGTCGTAATCGGACAAGTCGCGTGACGGTACGGAGACGTGCGCCGGGTGATGGGATCCTGAGCCGAGCGGCACTCGGTCCGTCGCCCCTCGGTCGAATAGCGACCGCTCACCGGGTGAATTTTGGTCCAGCGAGTGCGGATCCGGGGGCCCGTGCTGGCCCGTCGGCGTAGTTGCGCGCGAAGACGGTACGTCGCGACGACCAGAGAGATCAAACTCGGGCTCGGTCTCGAGCGCCGGCTCGACCGGAGCGGAGTTATCCACGGTGACTGCAACCTGGATATCGCGGCCCAGAGTCTTCGACAGTGCCGCGGTCAGGATTGGCCGCAGCCGGGTCTCGAGCATGTTTTGGGTATATGCGTTGGGAGCGGCCAATAGTGCCGTACTACCCATCAGGCCCAAAGGCCGGGTGACGCCGAGAATTGCCCGGTTTTGTCCGGTCAGCTCGGAATCGTCGATATTTCCGAGTGCGTCGCTCCACACCACTTCGAGATCATGCGGAACCTCGGTCACTCGGAAGTCCTTCCACTGCGGTTGCCCACCCCGAACGTCGGGGTTATCCACCATATCTGTGGATAAGCCTGTGTATTACATCAAGACAGGACGAGATGGTGCTGAGTTATTCACATAATTGTCCACAGGGTGTGCAAAGACAGATGTCCCGGTAGAGCGACATCAAGTGGACACGGGGTTTGGGGGAGCACGTGTCGTCGATGTCGGAGATCGACAACGTTACAACTGATCTACCGCGCCCCACAAGTTAATCGAGGGCGTATTTGCCCACCGTCGGCGTGTCGCGCATGTTAGTTCGCGCAGTCCAGTGACAATGCCCGCCTCCGGCCAGGGACTTCATGCGGCTGATGCGCGCGCGAGTGTCTCTGACTACACTTGTGGAGGCACGTTTGACCTTCCTACATCTGATCCGTACCGTAGAAAGGTCGCATCTAGCGGCACCCGGCGCACTGATCTTCCCCATCACGCGCGATCTGCTCACTTTCATGGGCTCGTCGTACGACGATGGGCGCGGATCGCCGCACCCGGGGCACGGTTGGCTGTTGTGCCAGCGTTCTGAGATTTGTCATTGACCATTTGGTCGCCCGCTACAGAGGGCGACTGGCATGCCGCGAGGTATGCACGTAGTTCGAGGAGAGCCCGCCAGTGAGCAAGCGGACGTTCCAGCCCAATAACCGTCGTCGCGCTAAGACGCACGGTTTCCGTCTGCGCATGCGCACCCGCGCCGGACGCGCGATTCTTTCCTCGCGTCGTCGCAAGGGTCGCAGCGGCATCTCGGCGTAGCGCGCCGAGCGGTCTCACGGCGCGATGCTCGGCCACGAGCAGCGGATACATCGCAGCGCCGACTTCGGGGCTGCTATTCGCCGTGGGCGCCGCGTCTCGCGTGGCGGCCTCGTGATGCATATCCAAGAGCGCATCGATCGGCCGCGGCCGACCCGGTGCGGCTTTGTCGTACCCAAATCCGTCGGCGGTTCCGTCGTGCGTCATCGGGTCACCCGTCAGTTGCGTCACCTGTGCCACGACCACTACGCCTCGTTCACGCCCGGCAGTATCGTTGTAATACGTGCGCTGCCTAGCGTTGCAACGCACTCGTTCTCGCAAATTTCGGCAAACTTTGAATCTATAGTTGAAAAGTTTCGCGCTGGGAGGGCTCGTGGAAACTGACTCGAAGTCGTCAGTGGCGACCCGCGTCGCACTAGCGCCCATCAAGTTCTACCAACAGTGGATCTCTCCGGCGCTGCCCGCGAGCTGCCGGTTCTATCCCACGTGCAGCGAGTACGCCGTACGCGCGCTGCGTGAGCACGGCGTAGTCAAGGGACTCGGCTACGCCGTTATCCGACTACTGAAGTGTGGTCCGTGGCACCCTGGCGGGGTGGACCATGTGCCGCCGCGCCGGCATCCACGCCATCAGGATCCGCACCACGCACACGCTCAACGGAGCCACTCATCTCGCGGGCACGCACACCGCAAGGGACACCAGCACACAACATCACAGCTGACGGAGACACATGCTTGACTTTTTGTATTACCCCATCGCCTGGGTAATGAAGATGTGGCACGCGCTGTTTTCGCTGTTTTTGGATCCGGCGAGCGGCCTGGCATGGGTGCTCAGCATCATGTTCCTCGTGTTCACCGTGCGCGTCGTACTTTTCCCGCTGTTCGTGAAGATGATCAAGTCGCAGCGCGCGATGCAGGAGCTGCAGCCGGAGATCGCCAAGCTTAAGGCCGAATTCGGTAAGGACCGGCAGGGTCTTTCCGAGGCCATGATGAAGCTGCAGAAGGAACGCAAGGTCAATCCCGTTGCGGGCTGCCTGCCCATGTTGTTGCAGGCGCCAGTCTTCATCGCACTGTTGCATGTTTTGCGCCGGCTCGGCCCCAATGTGCATGGGCTGTACTCATGGAGCGACGAGCTCACTCACCAGGCCTCGGTGGCCCAGGTGTTCGGGGCTCCTATTTCATCGAACTTCCTGATGAAAGGTCCGAAGCTGCAGCAGATGATCGACGTCACGGGTACGACGTCGCTCAACATCAGGATCGTTACCGGCGTCCTCATCCTCGTCATGTGTACGACGCAGTTCATCTCGACCAAGCAGATCATGAAGCGCTCCGGCCCCACCGCCGCTGGCCAGATGCAGATGGTCCAGAAGCTCATGCTCTACGGCGCTCCGGTTGGCCTGCTTGTGTCGGGCACGTTTTTCCCGCTCGGGGTATTGGTCTACTGGTTCACCAACAACTCGTGGACCATCGGTCAGCAGTTCTGGGTGCTCAAGAAGATGCCTCCACCCAACGCGACGGCCGGAGCGGCCGACAAGGCTGTGGTGGTCGACCCCGCGAAGCTCGCCCCACGCCCCGGTGCGAAGCCGGTCCGTCGGGCAGCAATCGCCAACGTGATCGATGGCGAGTCGACTGCGGTCGATGGAACCGCTGACTCTGTCGTCGAGAAGCCGTCGAAGGTCGAACCATCCGCGAAAACTGGTGCGAAGGGTAAGAACGGTACGCCGGCGACTGATGGTGTACCGAGCGCAAATCGCAAGGCCGCCAATGGTGCAAACAACACCGCTGCGCGCACGAATGGATCACCAAAGCCGGCGACGAGTGGCGGCGCTACGACGCCGAAGGCCGGCACAAGGCCGAAACCAGCTAATAGGCCCCCACAGCGGCGTAAGCGGCGCTGATTCAGATCGCTTTATATTTCAATAAACCCGCGGTGCAGCGGCAATCTTCATGAGGAGTAATACATGTCAGCGGACGTTGACCAGCAGGCCAATCATCAGGACGACGCCGAGGTAGTCGAGTCGGCCGATCAGCACGCCGAGCTCAGCACGGATCTCGAATCCGACGAGTCTGATGAAGTCGATTCAGATGATTCAGATGATTCAGATGACGTCGATCCGTTGGTCGAAGAGGGTGACATCGCCGGTGACTATCTGGAGCGGCTGCTAGACATCCTTGACGTTGACGGCGACATCGATCTGGACGTCGAAGGCTCACGCGCTATCGTCGCGGTGGAGGGCGGGGATCTCGCTCACCTGGTCGGGGCTAAAGGCCAGACCCTGGACGCTCTTCAGGAACTCACCCGCCTCGCGGTCGCGGCACGCACTGGCAACCGCAGTCGCCTGATGCTCGATATCGATGGCTACCGCGCCGGACGGCGTACGTCGTTGACCGAACTCGCCGAGCGCGCCTGCCGCGAGGTTATTGACTCCGGTGAATCCAAGCGACTGGCACCGATGAATCCGTTCGAGCGCAAGGTTGTCCACGACGCCGTCGCGAAGATAGACGGCGTGAGCAGCGAGTCCGACGGCGAAGAACCGTCGCGTCGCGTCGTGATTAGCCCGGCGTAACTGCGCAACTACGCTCGTTGCCTGACTACTCTCCCCCAGCATCCCCGCCCGAACATGCCGACGCGGGCGCACAGCCCGTGCCGCCCAATGCCGCCGCGATCTTTGGCTCACGCCTAGACCTGGCGATCGCCTACCACGACTCCCTGGTTACCGCGGGACCGATTCGCGGGCTGAACGGCCCGCGCGAGGTACCGGTCCTGTGGGAGCGGCACATTATCAACTCTGCACTCGTCGGTTACCTTCCGGCACGTGTGCTGCCGGAGGGTGCGACGGTCTGCGACGTGGGAAGTGGGGCCGGACTACCGGGGATCCCGCTGGCGATCGCGCGGCCCGACCTGCACGTGACCTTGCTGGAGCCGCTCGAACGGCGTAGCGATTATTTGCGCGAGATTGTTGCCCAGCTCGGACTAACCAATGTGCGTGTCCTACGTGGCAGAGCTGAACCAGACGGTGGTTTCATCGCTGGCGAGTTTGCGGTGGTCACCTCACGTGCGGTGGCCCCGCTTCAGAAGCTCTTGTCGATGTGCCTCCCACTGCTCGCCGCCGACGGCTGGTTCGCGGCGTTGAAGGGCAAACGAGCCACCCAAGAGGTCGAAGAACTTGAGCCTGCTTTTCGTAATGCCGTTCGCGAGATGTCAGTCGTGACAACCTCTGGTCCGGGCGGTGTCGATGTGGCTACAGTGGTCGTGGCCCGTCCGGCTGCTGCTCGTGCGATGCGACCCGGCCGGCGAAAACGGCTAGGCAAATGAGTGCTGTTGACTATGGAACTGATGGTGAAGGTGATACGAACGTGAGCGCGCCGGAAACCGGACTTGGTTGGCCCAGCCCCCACTCTTCGAATTCCGCCTCGAGACTATCCGAGCCGTTGGGGTGGGGTGAATCGCCTTCAGCCCCGGCAAGCGCTGAGGATAGTGTTTCACGTGAAACGCCCGCTCCAACGGTCCCCGCCGTTGAACCGGCTTCAGGTTCGGCCGATTCTGCAGACCCTGCGGAGCGTGGCTCGGCGAATTCTGCGGGCGGTCCCCTCGACTCCGAAGGTGAGGGGCACCGGATCGCGCCGATTCTGGAACGATGGGACCAGGAAAGCTCGGCGAGTACCCCGCCGTCGAGCGCAACCGAAGACCTTGGCAGGCTCAACGACGGACCTGTTCATGGCAACGAGTTCACCGACGATGACGTTGATCGGTCTGGCGCCGTGCACGATGGCCCGCGTAAGACACCGGCCGCGGCGAGTGTGGGACGAGAGACCGTGGCGACGGCGATAGTGGGCTTGGATGGCGAGATCATCACCAGCGAGCCTGGTACGCCAGCGGTAGACATCGTGTTGCCG
>CAJDTT010000051.1_pt1 | contig 28560 bp, 25 predicted proteins | sample 7389841 | NCBI WGS metagenome assembly CAJDTT01 (sample SAMEA7055655, study PRJEB34461) | soil metagenome | biome: terrestrial ecosystem; feature: Peninsula; material: soil | place: Antarctica | collected 2016
TCCTTCTCGACCGAACCTTCTGCCCGGCGCCGTTCGAGGGTAACGCCGAAGCAACGCGATGGCGGTGGGGCTCGCCATACCCGCGACTCATAAACCACGTTCAGATGTAGTCGCCATTGGTCCCTCGTACCGGAATTCTTGGCGCGGCGCGGACGTCCCGCACCTAGGGCTCGCCAACCGGCCACGACCGAAGTAGGGGGCTATGGACGCATTACTTCCGCGGTTCGTCGTCGCGTCGACTCACGCGGACGAGATACTCGACTCTCGCAGCCGACCGACGCTACATGTCAGCATTGGTCTGGCCGATGGCTCTGAAGGCCGCGCGGGCGTGCGGTCGGGCGCCTCGACAGGCAGCGGCGAGGCGGTTGAGCTACGCGACAAGGACCCGGCGCTATCGCGGCCAGGGCGTGCTGAAGGCGGTTGACAACGTCAACCACGCAGTAGCGGACGCGCTCGTCGGACGAGAATTCGCCGGACTGGCGGAGCTTGACCAGGCGCTGATTGAGCTTGACGGTACGGCGGATAAGTCCCGTCTCGGCGCGAACGCGATCATTGGCGTGTCCATGGCAACGGCTCAGGCGATCGCGGTCGCGGCGCGCCTACCCCTGTGGCGCTCGCTTGCGCGCGAAGGCGTGGAAGCAAGGCTGCCGGTGCCACATTTCAACGTTGTCAACGGTGGTGCGCACGCGGCGAATGCGCTGGACTTCCAAGAGTTCATGATTGCGCCACTGGGAGCGCCAAGCCTTGCCGAGGCGATCAGGGCGGGTTCAGACGTCTATCGACAGCTCAAGGCGGCGCTCGTCAGTCGCGGGCTCTCGGCCGGGCTGGGCGACGAAGGCGGCTTCGCGCCGGAGCTGTCCTCGCCCGAAGAAGTGCTCCGACTGCTCACGCAGGCCATCGCGGACGCGGGTTATGTTGCGGGGCGCGATGGGGTAGCCATAGCGCTCGACCCTGCCGCGAGCGAGTTCTGGAGCGAACCGGGCTATGTGCTGGGCAAGGAACGGCGTAGTAGCGACGAGATGATCGACTACTACGAGCATTTGGTGTTGGAGTTTCCCATCTGGAGCATCGAAGACGGCCTCGGCGAGAAGGACCGCGACGGCTGGGTCGCACTGACCGCGCGGCTGGCCGGCACAGTGCAGCTTGTCGGTGACGACAATTTTGTGACCAACCCGCGGACTATCGCCGCTGCGATCGGCGACGGAATCGGTAATGCCGCGCTGATCAAGCTCAACCAGATCGGGACGGTCACTGAGACCTTAGAGGCGTTACGCGTCTGCCGGGACGCCGGTTACGGTGCGATGATCTCGCACCGATCGGGCGAGACGACGGACACGTTCATCGCGGATCTAGCCGTGGCCGCGGGGTGCGGACAGATCAAGTCCGGTGCCCCGGCCAGGGGTGAGCGGGTCGCGAAGTACAACCGGCTGCTGATGATCGCCGCGCAGGATCCGAGCCTCGGCTATGGACTCCCAGCCCGACGATGAGACGGCCGCGGACGAGGTCATCCCGAAAGTTGGCGCTGGCGAGGACTCCCCGTTAGGCAACGCTGGTCAGGAGACAGCGCACCATTGGCTGACGCCGGGCGTACTGGGCGTCGGGTGTGCATCGCTGTTCAGCGACGCCAGCCATGAGCTCGTCACCAGTCTGATCCCGAGTTTCTCGTCGTCGGTTCTGCACTCCGGGCCAGCGGCGCTGGGCATCATCGAGCGCACCTCCGACGCGTTGACGGGGATTGCGAAACTCGCGGGCGGCCAGCTCGCCAGCGATCCGCGCCGCCGCGCCCGGCTCGCCTCGGGAGGCTACCTCGGTACGGCGATCGCCACAGCCGCGATTGGCGTCACCACGGCGGTCTGGCAGTTCGGCGCGTTGCGCGCGGTCGCGTGGGCATCGCGCGGCATCAGATCGCCGGCACGCGACACACTCTTGACCACGCTTGCCCACCGCGACACATTCGGGCGAGCGTTCGGGGTCGAGCGGGCGGGCGACAATGCCGGCGCCATCATCGGCCCACTACTAGCGGCCGGTCTCGTCCAACTCGTCGGGATCAGAACGTCAATCTTCCTATCGATCATCCCCGGGGTGCTGGCCGCGGTGGCGATCATTGTCGCTGCGAGGGAGGCCCGAAGCGCCGTCCAAGAATCTGTCGAACGGCACCCTATGCGGCTGCGGCTCGTCGAACTGCGCGCGGCCGGACTGCTGCGCACGCTCGCACCGATCGGTGCCTTCGAGCTTGGCAACGTCGCGACGAGCTTGCTCATTCTGCGCGCGACCGATCTGCTGCGTGGGGCGGCTATGACAGCGACGTCGGCAACGAGCCTCGCGATCCTGCTGTACGTCGGTCACAACGTTGCGGCCACCGTGACGTCGCTAAGCGCCGGCTTCGCGGCGGACCGCTTCGGAATCCGGAAGGTCTTCCGGCTTGGCGCAGCGGTATACGTGCTTGGCTATGGCGTGTTTGCGATCGGACCCTCCTCATGGCTGTTGTTACTGCTTGGCTTCGTGCTCTGCGGGATAGGGATTGGCGCCGTCGAGACAGCAGAATCTACGGCGGTTGCGCGTGTACTACCGGATCGCCTGCGTGCCAACGGGTTTGGCTTGCTGGGACTGGTTCAGGCAGGCGGTGACTTGGGTTCGACGATGGTCGTCGGAGTGCTATGGGCGCTGATGTCGCCGGCTGTTGGGTTTGGCTACGCGGCCGTCTGGATGCTCATGGCGGGCGGGCTGTCGCGGATGCTGCACACCCGTGGTGAGCGAGCCGCAGTTTGACCCTTCCCTTCTATACAGCCGATCGGCAAGGAGACCGCGAGCGCGGTTTCGTACCGCGTCGAACTGATGACAATCCGGATTCCTGATTCCGAGTGCTACGGTGAAGGAAGGGATGGGGCTCCCGATGTAGATTGCCCGACGGGCTGATGGCTCCTGGCGAAAGCTGGAGGCTGCTATGACGCGCTACGAACCACAACGAAGCATCCTGTTCCCTCTGCCAGAAGGCCCGGGGAACATCGAGGACCGGGTACAGCCCGTATTCTTCACTAATCTGAACCTCGATCAAATCGTCGCTGCGGTGACCGCCGGCCGGGATGAGTACGCGATCACGCCTTTCTTTTACAGCCCGCTGGACGATACCGACGCGGTGAGCTACAGGCAGGAGGTCTTCCAAGATCTTGAGCACGGGGCCGTGCACGGGCTTGTCGAGGCTTTCGCGCAGCAGGCGCTCGTGGCGAAGTACACCTACCGGGCGGATGAAATGCGGAAGGACCGACGGGACTTCGGGCATTATCATCGGGCCCGCTGGTTTCTCAGCGCGGCCGAGGTGTACTGCTCGGCGGTTTCTTCCCTCGCCCGAGGCTTGGCCGAACTGACGGTAAATTCTCGCGCGCTGATCGGCTTGCGCGACTATCTAGCTCGCTATGTCGCCTCTGTCGAGTTCGCCGCCTTGCAGACTGAGATCAGTGGCCTTGAAGATGCGCTCGATGCGGTTACCTACTGCATCCTGGTCAGAGGAGACCGGCTCACGGTAGGCCAATTCAACGACGAGGCCGACTACAGCGAGCAGGTTGCGGAAACATTCGAGAGGTTCCAACAGGGCGCGCCGACTGACTACCGGGATGTGCGCCCGAAGTGGAAGGAAGAAGACTTCTCGGCGCTCGCCGTCCTCGATTTGGTCTCGAAGTTGTATCCAGACCTGTTCGCGTCGCTGGATATTTTCTGCCGGAAGCACGCCGACTACCCCGATCCGACTATCGCACTTGTGGATCGTGAGTTTCAGTTTTATCTCTCTTATCTGGAATACATCAGGCCGCTGCGCGAGGCCGGCTTGACGCTGAGCTACCCGCGGATGTCGGCCAGTTCCAAGGAGGAGCAGGCGCTCGACACGTTTGACTTGGCGCTAGCGGCGCTGCTGACTGAACAAGGTGGTCAGTTGGTCTGTAATGACATCCTGCTCACCGGGTCCGAACGGATCCTGGTGATTTCCGGACCAAACAACGGCGGCAAGACGACCCTCGCTCGTACCTTCGGACAGTTGCACTATTTAGCCCGCCTGGGCTGCCCTGTACCGGGTCGGGACGTGCAGCTGTTCCTGTGCGACCAGATCTTCACGCATTTCGAGAAGGAAGAGGATGTAGCCACATTGGCAGGCAAGTTGCAGGACGAGCTGAACCGGTTGCATGCCGACCTGGATCGAGCAAGTTCGGCCAGCGTGGTGGTCCTCAACGAGGTGTTCAACTCGACGACCGCGGCCGATGCTCAGTTCCTGAGCCAAAAGATTCTGCAGCGGCTCAGTGATCTGGATGCCCTAGGAGTCTGCGTGACGTTCCTGGATGAGTTGTCGACGCTGAACGAGAAGACGGTCAGCATGGTCAGCTTGGTCGTGCCGGATGACCCGGCGACCCGTACTCACAAAGTCGTCCGCACCCCTGCCGACGGCCGTGCCTATGCCCACTCGATCGCCGAAAAGTACGGGCTGACCTACGACCAAATCACCACGACTCGAGGTGTGCGATGAGGACGCTGCTGATGTTCGAGGACCGCGACTTCCTCGTGGACCCCGCACTACTTCAATCCAATGAACGACGAACTCGCCGCGGGGCGCTACCCGCGCACGAGGAGCAGATCGGCGAGCACGATCTGATCAAGGACCTCGAGCTCGCGACCGTGTGGGACGCGATGGCCCTCGGCGACGAGGTCGTGCATGCGTCGGTCCGCACCGCTATGCTCGCGAGCCTGCGCAGCGTCGAGCAGATCCGTTTCCGTCAGGCCGTGCTTACCGACTGTTTGGAGCAGCCGGCCGTCGTGCGGAAGATCTATGGACTAGCGGTACAGGCAATCGCGGAGGAACGAAAGATTTGGGGCGGCCTGTTCTATAAAAAAGGCGATGCGCTCTTGCATCGCTCCATCTCCGTGCTGGAAGTGTTACTCCCGATTCTCAAGCAACTGCACGAACTCACCGACGTCCATGCCGACGATTTCAGCTCTAAAGGGTTCACTCGCTTCTTCGACACTCTGCGTCGTGAGTTAGACGACGACTATTTCGACGAAATCGAGAATCATCTGCGACAACTCCGTTTCCACGACGGGGTTCTGATGAGCGCGCGGCTTGGCGAGGGGTCACAGGGCATCGGCTACGTGCTGCGTACAGCGCGCCCGGAGAACCGCCCTCGCTTCTTGTTCCGCCGGCTGGCGCTCAAGAAACCTATGTACAGCTACACGGTTCCCCCGCGCGATGAGGCTGGGGCTCAGGCTCTGGGCAGGCTCCGCGACCGTGGCCTGAGTCTGGTCGCCAACGCGCTTGGGCAGTCCACCGACCACATCCTGAGTTTCTTCGCCGCACTGCGCACCGAACTTGGCTTCTACATTGGCTGCCTGAATTTGCACGAGGAATTGGTTGCCAAGACTATGCCCTTGTGTATGCCTGAGCCGCATCCGCTCGCCGTGTCGATCTGGTCTGCGCGGGCGCTTGATGACCCGGGCCTGGCATTGCCCCTACCACAGCGACCACAGGCTAATGATTTGAACGCCAACGGCAAACCGCTGGTCATGATCACCGGCGCCAACCAAGGTGGGAAGTCAACCTTCCTGCGCAGCATCGGCGTCGCGCAACTGATGATGCAGACCGGAATGTACGTCGCAGCCGAAGGCTTCTCTGCTGCAGTCGCCAATGGCGTGTTCAGCCACTACAAGCGCGAAGAGGACGCCAGCATGACCAGCGGCAAGTTCGACGAAGAACTTGCCCGGATGAGTAAGATCGTCAAGGCTCTCGACCGCGGCTACCTATTGATCTGTAACGAGTCGTTTTCGGCCACGAACGAACGCGAAGGTTCTCAGGTCGCCGACGACTTTCTCCGCGCGATGAAGGACGTCGCCGTGAAGGTCGTATTCGTCACCCACCTCTACGAGTTGGCGCACCGGTACGAGCAGGAGCATGCAGACACCACGCTGTTCTTGCGTGCGGAGCGTAACGGTGATGGGCAGCGGCCCTTCCACATCACCGAGGCCGAACCGTTGCCGACGAGTTACGGCGAAGATCTTTACTGGCGTACGTTCGCAGGTACCTCAACCGAACCGGACGCCGGAACTGCGTCGGCGTCTGGGTCGCCGAGACGGTAGGACACTGGTCGTATGAGCGCGCGGATTCGAGGCGGGGCGTCGAGCCAGGCCCCGACCTGGCATACGACCCGAGAGGCCGCCCAGATGGTCTGCCGTCACCAGCACCTGTGGCGCACCTGTCTCACCGCACTGATCGTCGGCACCGTCCTTTTCGCGATCAACCATCTCGACACGGTGCTGGCCGGTAAGGCGACCGCCGAAACCTGGATCAAGGTCGGCCTGACCTACCTCGTCCCTTTCATCGTTGCCAATATCGGTCTGCTGCTTGGCTCTCATCGCCCGCCGACGGCGACTCCACGACGATAAAGTTGCCGAGCGATAATGGAAGAGGCGATGAGGCTCGCCATCAACCGCGTATTCGCTAATGGCCCCTTCCCCGACTATCGGATCGAGGCCGGTTGATGTCAGGTTCGCAGGTACGCAGAGCCTATGAATACACATGCAGGACGACTTGAATTGTCAAGTGTGGGTTGGCGCCAATTCCTATGCCAAAGGCGAACAGGTAATAATAGGGCCAATTGCTGAAATGAGGACAGATGAACGTCGACGTCACGATTGAGATTCCTAAGGGACAGCGCAACAAGTACGAGATCGATCATGTCTCCGGCCGGATCCGCCTGGACCGCTACCTCTATACATCGATGGGATATCCGGCCGACTATGGCTTCATTGAAGACACTCTCGGCGACGACGGCGATCCGCTCGACGCATTTGTCTTGCTGCCGCTGTCGGTGCATCCGGGCGTGCTGATCGCCGCACGACCGGTTGCGATGTTCGGAATGGTTGACGAGCACGGCGGCGACGACAAGGTGCTGTGTGTCCCGGCAGGAGATAGCCGCTGGGACCACATCCAAGATCTCGGCGACGTCCCCTCCGATGAGCTCGATACCATCAGACACTTCTTCAGCCATTACAAAGACCTCGAGAGCGGGAAGTACGTCGATCCCGGTGACTGGCAAGGCAGGGCAGAAGCTGAAGCGGAGATCCAGCGATCGATTGACCGCGCGAAGCAAGGGCACTAGCGGATCTACCCCGCGCCTGCGGAATACGTCGGGTCCGTGACCGTGGCAGATGGGTGTCTTCTGGCTATTCCCTTAGCCGGCGTCGCTCGATATTCTCGATAGTGGCGATGGATCTCCGCCGAGACACCAGTTTGTCTGAACTGCCTTATGGCTGATGGCTCCTACCTGCGGTGCGTAGTGGAGGCCGGCATGAACCTAATCGTGGGGTACGACGAGCATCCAGCTAGCCAGGCGGCACTCAAGTTCGCGGCCGGGCTCAGTGCGCAGTTGGGTGCCGAGTTGAACGTTATTCACGTGGTCACCTTGAGCGACTATCCGATCGATCCCGACAACGCCGAATGGGAAACCAACGGCGAACGTGAGATTTCCGCGGAACGTGAGGTGGCCCGACGTATTCTGGAAGGACAGGGCACACTGGCTTGGACCTACGACATACTGCGTGGTGAGCCAGTCCGGTTACTGGTGGAGGCGTGCAAACGGCACGACGCGTCGATGATCATCGTCGGAAAACCAGAGAAGGGGCTGGGCGCAATGCTGAGCCACCTAGTAAGTGGTTCGATTTCGAGGGGAATTATGCATCGATCGAAGCGACCCGTGATTATTGTGCCGGAAAACTCGATCGAATAGAGGGCAATAGCCAATGACCGTGAATCGGGGTAATGCGGATCCTGTGGTCTTTTTGTGTAGGCATGGGCGAACTACGCTGAACGCTGAAGGCCGCCTCCGCGGCCTCAGCGATCCACCGCTTGACGATGTCGGGCAGACCGAGGCCCAAGCGCTGGCATCGGTGATCTCCCACAAACACCCCACCCTAGTAATAGCCAGCCAGATGCGCCGGGCGGTTGCGACCGCGGAAGCAATCGCAGCGGCGGCCCACGTGCACGCGATCATCGATGCTCGTCTGCAGGATCGGAACTACGGAGTCCAGTCGGGCAGACTGGTGAACGACGTGGTTCAGGAGTTCGGGAGTATCGATGCCGCGCCGGACGTGGAGCCGGTAAGCCACCTGACCGAACGCGCACGCGTCGGTTTCCAGCAGTTAGTCGACGAGCACGGGACGGGCCCGCTTGTATTCGTCGCACACGATGCCATCAACAAGGCGATACTCGCTGATATCGATCCGGGCCTAACAATGCTCGCACAGCCGACCGGTTGCTGGAATGAATTGCGCTATCGCGACGGCGCATGGCATGTCGAGGTCTACGATCAAAAACCCTCTGGGCCGTGACGCAGAGCCGCCGGTCGCCGCCGGATTGGACGGGTTGATCTCTATCGCGGATTCGCGCCTGGGCTTGCTTCATCGCCGCCAGCCGTTGTGGGTGCGCCGGTGCACCCATTTCTTACTAGCTGGACGATCCCGCGCGCGATTACCGCCGGTGAGTCGCCTCCGGTCCGGTACCACACGGGCGACCACGCCATCGTCCCCAGCAGGGTGAGACGGAGCAGGGTGCGGTCGACGCCATCCGGTAGCGGAAGTGCATTTATCAGTTCGCGGAACATCTCCTCATACTGACGCCGGATGGTGAGGAGGTCCTGTTCTATCACGCCTTCACGGCGCTGATGCAGTTCGGCGTACAACACTCTCACCACATCGCCGCCATTCAGCAACGTATTCAGGTGCGCCTCGCACGCTTTCTCTAATCGTTGCCATGGCTCCAACTCTTGCTGAAGCGTCGCCTCGACAGCCGATTTCAAGGCCGTGGCGCCCGCGGTCACCGCGGCCAGAAGCAGAGATTCCTTTGACGGGAAGTGATAGTAAATCGACGCTGGCATCACCCCCACTGCCTGCGCGATATCGCGCATCGAGGTGCCGTCGTACCCGTACCGGCGAAACAGTGCGACCGCGGCGTCAAAGATCTCAGCTCTGCGGTTCTCTTGACGCGCAGGTGCCGGCTTGCTCACCGTGACACCACGCTCGTCCCCGAAAGTTCTAGATGCGGGTTGTCGCGCCCGGCGGTCAACTTTCCGACGCTCGGTTCGCGTACTCGGCATGCAGGACGTGTTTTAGTACCTTCCCGGACGGAGTACGAGGTAGCTCATCGACCGCGATGACCCGCTTCGGGAGCTTGTAGGCCGCCAGCCGGCCCGCGGCGAACGCTTGCAAATCCTGCACGGAGGGCGGCGTACCGACCGGAACGACCACCGCGGTGACGGCTTCCCCCCACCGCTCGTCGGGGAGGCCGATCACCGATATATCGCGGATCGCGGAATGCTCGGCAAGAATTGATTCTACCTCGACAGGATAGACGTTCTCGCCGCCAGTGATAATCATGTGTTTCTTGCGGTCGACGATGAACAGGAATCCCTCCTCGTCAAGGAAGCCGAGATCACCCAGGGTGAACCAACTGGCACCACTGAACTGGCGAGTGTCGGCGGCTGTCTGTTCGGGCCTGCCGTAGTAGCCCTCCATCATGATCGGTGAAACGAAGATCTGGCCGACCTGTCCTGGACTCACCGGTCTGTCCTGGTCATCGAGGGCGACTAAGGTGACGCCCGGCAACGGACGTCCTGTCGTGCGCCGTTTGCTCGATGGCGTGTGGATGACGTCGGTCATCAGGCCCAGTTCGGTCGCGCCGTAGAACTCGTGCAGATCGGCCTGCGCGAAGCGCTTTATCGTCTTCTCAATCGTGTGATTGAGCAGAGCAGCACCGCCACAGATGATCTTTCTGAGTGACGACACATCGTGAGTGCTGTTCAGCGTGGTCATTTGATCCAGCATCGCCGGGACGGCGAAGCCCATGATCGTGCACGCGTGCGTCTCCATCGCCGCGAGCGCGTCGCCCGGCGTGAACCGGGGGAGCACCACGACGGTACCGCCGTAGAACAGCTGGGCGAGCGTGAAGAGGGTCGGCGCCTCGTGAAACAAGGGGCCCGCGATGAGCATTACGTCGTCGGATCGATGATTGTAGGTCAGCAGACTCCGCTTGAAATGCGCGACGAAGGCACTGTGTAGCTGCAGGCATCCCTTAGGCGCGCCGGTGGTGCCCGACGTATAGCCCTGATAGAACGGCGCATCACAGTGCGATGGGCCCGGTGGTTCACTCGCCTCCGCATCGTCGAGCGCAGCCTCATACCCGCCGCCTCTCACTGCGAGCACACGGTCGGCGGAGATCGATTCAGGGTCCAGTGCGCAGGCCTCGATCAGGTCTGCCTTCGCTGCCTCATATATCAGGGCGCTGGCGTGCGCGTCGTCGAGCACATAACTGACCTCCCGTGCGGTCAACATGTAGTTGATGGGAGTCACCACGAAACCTGCTTTCGCGGCAGCGCAGTAGATTTCGACGTACTCAACACAGTTGGGCAGGAACACCGCCAGTCGGTCACCTTTGTGCAGCCCTCGTGCGAGCAGCGCGTTGGCGAGCCGGTTGGCGCGCGTGTTCAGCTCCGCGAAGGACAGGGTGCGCTCGCCGCAGATAAGCGCGTTCTTCGCACCGCGATACTGTGCGTTCCAGCGAAGCATGCCGTCGATGGACTCATCATCGACGCGGTAGTCCAGCACTGATGTCATCACGGAGTCCCTAGTCGGGAATCTGCACGCGGAAGGTCCCGATACCGACTGTCGCGCCCTCCGCATCGGTGGCCTTCACCGAGACCACCACCGAGTTCTGCCCGGCGCTGCGCGGATGGAGTTCCCACACTGAGCCTTCGTATCGGACCGTCTGTCCGACCGGCACGGGCTTCGTAAACTTTGATTCCATCCGCTTGATGACCGCGCCGCCCGATCCCCAGCTACGTTCGATCACCGAAGCCATCTGCGACATGGTGAACATTCCGTGCGCGACCGTTTTGTCGGTGCCGAAAACGCGCGCTCGAGCGGCCCATTCGGTGTTGGTATGGACGGGGTTGAAATCCAGATGGGTCAGAGCGGCGCGGTCAATCACCTCCTGGGTGATCGCCTCCTCAATTGCGGGCAGCGTGTCCCCAACCTGGATTTCGGCGAAATGGAGCTCAGTCATTCTTGTTTCCTTTCAGGCCGAGGCGAAGCGTTGGACGTCATCACGGCTTCTCGGCAGGAGCAGCGACACAAGCCACGTGGTCTTGAGGGCGGCGTGCTCGTTATGAAAATCGACTTTGTCCTGCATGTAGTAGTTGCCGCGGCGTATCCACTTGTCGTGATGGGTGATGGTGGCGGTGATGGTCTCGCCAAGCTGGTACGGCTCGTGCAGATCGATTAGCTGACCAGGATTTCGGGCCCCGGGCGTGCGGATCCAACTGCCGATTCCGGTATCGATGCAGTAGAAGGCGATCTGCACGGTAAAGAGCGGGTGGAACTTCAGGCCGCCGTTGGCGCGCGCATAGTCGGCGTCGATCATCACCGGATCGGTCTCGAGGGCCGCCTTGTTGAACTCCACCGCGTCCTCCTCCTCGATGAGGTAGGTGCGTGCTCCCGTGCCGGAGGCGCCGATCTCGATCTCGTCCCAGACTTCGTAGTTTTCCACCCCTTTGGTGAAGTCCCACTCGAAGTCGCGTTGCTTCGCCGTTGTCGGGTACTGCTCAAGCCGATCTCGATCGCTCACGATACGAACTCCTGTTCAACCAATTTACCTAACGAACGTACAATAGATTCGCGAGGCGAGATTGGCAATGGCCGCGTCGGCGGCGCGAGCACCACGATGGTTAAAGGGTGAAGGCCGACCGCGGGTCGGCAAGCAACGAAGCGACGTCGGCCAGGAAACGTGAGCCGAGCTCACCGTCGATGATCCGGTGGTCGAACGACAGCCCAAGCGTGGTCACCTGCCGCGCCTTGACTTTGCCCTTGTGCACCCACGGCCGCTCACCGATCGCGCCGAAGGCCAGGATCGCTGCCTCGCCGGGGTTGATGATCGGCGTACCGGTGTCGACGCCGAAGACGCCAACGTTGGTGATCGTGAACGATCCGCCGGATAGGTCGGCTGCAGTGGATTCACCGTCGCGGGCCGTGGTTGTGAGCGCGGAAATCGCGTCGGCGAGCTCCCGCAGCGACATCCGGTCGGCGTCCTTGATGTTGGGTGCCAGTAGCCCGCGATGAGTGGCTGCGGCGATACCGAGATTGGCGTAGTGCTTGACGACGATCTCCTGCGCCTGCTCGTCCCATTGCGAGTTGACCATCGGGTACTTTCGCAGACCCATCAGCACCGCCTTGGCCACGAAGACCAGCGGGCTGAGTTTGGCGCCGGAGTACACCGGATCCGCCGCGAGCCTCTTGCGCAGCTTCATCATCGGCGTGACGTCGATCGTGATCCACTCGGTGACGTGCGGCGCGGTGAACGCGCTGCTCACCACCGCCTGCGCGGTGGCTTTGCGGATGCCTTTCACAGAAATACGTTCCTCGCGGCCCAATGGCGTCGAGACCGCAGATGCGGCGCCGACCGTCGGTGTCGGCGCGACGGTGGTCTTCGCGAGATACCTGTCGACGTCCGCTCGGGTGACGATATTGCCCGGACCAGTCGGCGTACACGCAGCGAGTTCGACGTCGGCATCCTTGGCATACTTGCGGACCGGCGGCTTTGCGCGGGGGCGCATCGGGGCATTGGCCGGCGCGGAGACATTGTCGGCTGCAGCAGTTTGGTCGACGGCGGCGTCAATCGGCGGCGGTTCGGTGCTGACCGCTCCGTGCGTCGCGGTGCCGGTGGGTGTGTCGAGGGACGGCGTCACTGCCTGTGGCATACCGGAAATCGACGGCGGCGGGCCAAAAGCCGAATGTACGGCGGTTTTTGTCGCTTGTACTGCTTCGGCGACTCCGGGCGGCTTCCCGTGGCGGGCGCGGCGTGCAGTGGAGGCCACTTTAGGGCCGGGTCCGACCAGCATCCCTTCGGGGGCTTCCGCGGTTGCCGGCGCCGTACCGTTCGGGTCGGTGTCGATCGCGATGATCGGCGCCCCGACTTCTACCGTCGCGCCTTCGGGGTAGTGCAACACCGTGACAACACCGGCGTACGGCGAGGGAAGCTCGACCGTTACCTTGGCCGTCTCGACCTCGACGATGGGCTGGTTAAGGGTGACAGTATCGCCGACGGCGACCATCCACTTGATGATCTCGCCTTCGGTGAGGCCTTCGCCGATGTCCGGCAGTTTGAACTCGCTGATCGTGGGCATGGACAAGGCCTCCTAGAATCCGAAGGCGCGGTCGACGCCGTCGAGCACGCGGTCAAGGTCGGGCAGGTAGTCCTCTTCGAATCGTGAGGGTGGGTACGGCGTATCAAAACCGGTGACTCGAAGCACCGGTGCTTCCAAGTCATAGAAGCACTCTTCGGTGAGCCGGGCGGCGAGTTCGGCGCCCATGCCGAGTGAGCCCTGCGCCTCGTGTACGACTATTACCCGGCCGGTCTTGCGTGCCGAGGCGATGATCGGCGCCATGTCCAGCGGGGACAGTGTTCGCAGGTCGACTACCTCCAGCGAGCGACCATCTTCAAGCGCGGCATTGGCTGCGGCCACGCAGGTTTTGACCATCGGCCCGTAACACAGCAGCGTGGCGTCGGTGCCCGAGCGCGCAACCGTCGCGCTGAAAAGTCCCTGGGGCGCAGCCGAAAGCGGCGCGGAGGTCTCGACCTCCGCCTTGTCGTGGTAGCGACGTTTGGGTTCGAAGAAGACGATGGGGTCGTCGCACGCGATGGCCTGCTGAATCATCCAGAAGGCGTCTTGCGGGTTGGAGGGAGAAACGACCTTGAGGCCCGGCGTGTGCGCGAAGTAGGCCTCCGGTGACTCGCTGTGATGTTCGACAGCGCCGATGCCTCCGCCGTACGGGATCCTAATGACGATGGGCATCTTGACCCGGCCGCGGGTGCGCTGGTGCATTTTCGCCACCTGCGTGACGATCTGGTCGTACGCCGGAAACACGAAGCCGTCGAACTGGATCTCGCACACCGGGCGGTAGCCGCGGATCGCGAGGCCGACCGCGGTACCGATGATGCCGGACTCGGCAAGGGGGGTATCGATGACGCGGTCCTCACCGAAGTCCTTCTGTAGCGCGTCGGTCACCCGGAACACGCCGCCGAGCTTGCCGATGTCCTCGCCCATGAGCACAACCTTGGGGTCGTCCTCCATTGCCTTGCGAAGGCCAATATTGAGCGCCCGGCCGAGCGTGATGTTTTCGCCCATGGCCTATGCCTCCTCGCTGATGAACGATGCCTTGTAATCCACAAAGTCCCTACGTTGCTGGATAAGCAAGTCGGTCTGTTCGGCGTACGTCCAGTCAAACATCTCCTCCAGCGCGGGTGGCTCCATGGCCAGGGTGCCGGCACGGAGCCGGGTCGCGATCTCGTTGCCCTCGGCATCGATCTCGTCGAAGAACGACTGAGTGACGTGACCGTTGCGCACCAGATAGGCCTTCACGCGTTCGATCGGATCGCGCAGCGTCCATTCCTCGACCTCGGCCGCGAGCCGATAGCGGGTCGGGTCGTCGTTGGAGGTGTGCGCGCTCATCCGGTAGGTGTAGGCCTCGACGAGGACCGGACCGTTACCGGTACGGCATTCCTCGAGCGCGTAGCGGGTCACTGCCAGGCAGGCGAGGACGTCGTTGCCGTCGACCCGGATCCCGCGGAACCCGAATCCCTCGGCTCGGTGATAGAGCGGAACCCGGGACTGCCGCGAGAAAGGCTCGCTGATCGCGTACTGGTTGTTCTGACAGAAGAAGACCACGGGAGCGTCGTACGACGCCGCGAAGATGAACGCCTCGTTGACATCGCCCTGCGAGCTCGCGCCGTCGCCAAAGTAGGCGATCACCGCGTCGTCCGCATGGTCCTTCTGAACGCCCATCGCGTAGCCGACCGCGTGCAGGGTCTGTGAGCCGATCACGATCGTGTAGAGGTTGAACTTCTTTTCGATCGGGTCCCAGCCGCCGTAGTTGAGGCCGCGCCAAGCGGCCGTGAGGTCCAGCGGGTCGATGCCGCGGCACCAGGCGACGCCGGTCTCGCGGTACGTCGGAAACGCCATGTCGTTGGGCCCGAGGGCCCGTCCGCTACCGATCTGGGCGGCCTCCTGTCCCAGGCACGATGCCCAGATGCCTAGTTCTCCCTGCCGCTGCAGGGCCATGGCCTCCACGTCGATCCGCCGGACAATCGCCAGGTCACGGTAGAGACCGCGGATCTCGTCGTCGGTGAAGGTCCATTCGAACTCAGGGTTGTCGACGCGCTGTCCTTCAGGAGTCAGCAGCTGCACCATATCGGGCACTGGCTCCGGTGCTACTTGATGCAAAGACATGGCTTCACTCCTTAGCGCGACGGCCGCGGTGGCGGCGAGTTCGCAAGGCGACGACGCCCGGTCGGCCGTGGTGGGGCCGTGCTGGCGTGACGCGACTCGGTGACGGTGATCACGGACAATCTCAGCATATGAGACAACGGAGTGCCAGCGCCACCGGACGTGTCGCAGTTTTTGCGGCACGTCGGTCCTGCACCGTGTCAATCTGTCGACCAGCGCACCACGTAGTGTCAGTCGCGGCACATCAGCGGTGGCCCCCGCGCACACGGAGGCGCCGCAAAACCTGTTTAAGGAGCGCCAATGCGCGAGTCGGTTCCCACCTCCAGTGCGATGCGTCGGGCGCTTGCCCGGGCCCGAGACGGGAAGTCTCTCGACGTAGGCGAAGCGGCCGTCTTACTGGCCGCCCGCGGCGATGATCTCGACCAGGTGTGCGTGACGGCGGCCCGTGTTCGGGACCAGGGTCTGGTCGATGCGGGTCGCGCGGGCTTGATCACCTACAGCAAGAAAGTCTTCATCCCGCTCACCCGGCTATGTCGTGACCGCTGCCATTACTGCACGTTCGCGACCGTGCCGGGCCGGTTGCCGGCGGCGTACCTGAGCATCGACGAGGTCCTCGAGATTGCTCGCCGCGGTGCGGCAATGGGGTGCAAGGAGGCGTTGTTCACTCTCGGCGACCGTCCGGAGGACCGCTGGGACCAGGCCCGTTCATGGCTGGACGAGGCGGGCTATGACGACACGTTGTCATATGTCCGCGCGTGTGCGATCGCGGTACTGGAGGAGACCGGTCTGCTGCCGCATCTCAACCCGGGTGTGATGACGTGGTCGGAACTGCAGCGGCTCAAGCCCGTCGCGCCGTCGATGGGCATGATGCTCGAGACCACCGCGCGGGTGCGCGCGCACGACGGGAGCCCGGACAAGGACCCCGAGGTGCGACTTCGCGTTCTGGAGGACGCCGGCCGGCAATCGGTGCCCTTTACCACCGGGCTGCTTGTCGGCATCGGTGAGACGTTGACGGAGCGAGCCGAGACAGTCTTCGCGATCCGCCGCTCCCACCGACTGCACGGCCACGTGCAGGAGGTCATCGTGCAGAACTTCCGGGCCAAACCCGATACCGCGATGCGCTCCGTGCCGGACGTGGAGCTGGAAGAGTTCCTCGCGGCCGTGGCGGTGACTCGGATTCTGATGGGTCCGCAAATGCGGATTCAGGCTCCGCCTAACCTGGTCGACCTTGAGCAGACTCGACGATTGATCGCCGCCGGTGTCGACGACTTCGGCGGAATCTCTCCGCTTACCCCCGACCACGTTAATCCGGAGCGGCCATGGCCCGAAATTGATGCGTTGGCCGAGATCATTGCCGCCGCGGGATTCACATTGCGCGAGCGGTTGACGGCTCATCCGCCGTACCTGCGTGAACCGTGGCTCGATCCGCGCCTAAGCGCGCACGTAGCGGCCCTCGCCGGCCCCGACGGCCTGGCGGCGGATGCGATCGCCGAAGGCCGCCCATGGCAAGAACCAGACGGAGGTCTGGCTCAAACTGGTGCGGGCACCGGTCGCACAGACCTGCACACGAGCATCGACACCGTGGGCAGGACCGCGGACCGACGAGGCGACTTCGATGAGGTGTACGGCGACTGGGCGGCGGTGAAGGCATCGGTCCCGACGACCGTCGCGCGGTTGGGCAGTGATGTCGCCGCGGCGCTGCGGGTGGCCCGGGACAATCCTTCGGCGCTGTCCGACGAGCAGGCGCTCGCGTTGATAACGGCCGACGGGGCGGACTTGGAGGCGGTCTGCGCGCTGGCCGACGACGTACGGCGCGACACTGTCGGCGACGACGTCACCTACGTCGTTAACCGCAATATCAACTTCACGAACGTCTGTTACACCGGATGCAGGTTCTGTGCGTTCGCGCAGCGGCGCACGGACGCCGATGCGTACTCGCTGTCACTGAGCGAGGTAGCCGATCGGGCCCGCGAGGCCTGGGAAGTCGGCGCGACCGAGGTCTGTATGCAAGGCGGCATCGATCCCGCGCTTCCGGGGTCGGCGTACCTGGAGCTCGCGCGGGCGGTGAAGTCCGGCTCGCCGGACCTGCACCTGCATGCGTACAGCCCGATGGAGGTCGTCAATGGTGCCGCGCGGATGGGGGTCTCGATCAGCGAGTTCCTGGTCGAGGCGCGCGAGGCCGGCGTGGATTCGTTGCCCGGGACGGCCGCGGAGATTCTCGACGATGAGGTGCGATGGGTACTTACAAAAGGAAAACTGCCCACCGCGCAGTGGATTGAGGTCGTCACCTCCGCGCATCGACTAGGCATCCCCACGACGAGCACGATGATGTATGGCCACGTCGACCAGCCCCATCATTGGATCGGTCATCTCAGGGTGCTGCGCAACCTGCAGGGCGAGACCGGGGGCTTCACGGAGTTCGTGCCGCTGCCGTTCGTGCACAACAACGCCCCGATCTATCTTGCCGGTGTCGCCCGGCCAGGTCCCACGGTTCGTGACAACCGAGCCGTGCACGCGGTCGCCCGGCTCATGCTGCACGAACGGATCGACCACATCCAATGCTCCTGGGTCAAGCTCGGTCCCGACGAATGCACTCGGGTGATTCACGGGGGTGTCGATGATCTCGGTGGAACGCTCATGGAGGAGACAATCAGCCGGATGGCGGGGTCAATGCACGGCTCACGCAAGTCGGTGGAGGAGCTGGAGACCATGGTCCGCGGCGCTGACCGTACGCCGCGTCAGCGCACCACCACCTACGGTGCCGTCGATGATGAGCGTCTTGCGGCGGCGCGCCGATAGACCGGCCACCCCCTGCGACTGTTAGAGCTCGTCGGCCAACGCGCGCCAGCGTTGGTCGATGGGGATCATGGAGTCGACGCTCAGCAGCAGGGACAGCGCGAGCCGGGCTTTGCGTCCGTCGAGTACGCCGGCGTCGAGTACGCCGAGCTTTGCGAGCGCGATCTCGCTTCCGGGATGCGTCTACCGCGGTTTGCGGGACGTGGCCGCCACCCATTCCATCTATGACCACAGCGACATATCCGCACTCGCGCACGAAGTCCAGCAGCCGCAGCTCGTCGCCGAGGGTGGCCGGCAGCAGCGCTACCGGCGCGATCCGACCCGACGGGACGGGCAGCGATACGCGGCGTACCGGCCGGTGCGGCAGTACCACGTCCCCCTCGCTGATCCAGCCGAGAGGGCCGGCAGCGGGCCCTGAGGTAAACGTTGCCGGGTTGGAGGTATGGCTCTTCCGCACGAACACCGGGTCGTGGAGCTCGTCATTGAAGACGACCACGGCACCGAAGTCGCGGGCTGCCTCACTGGTGGCGACCTGGACCGCTGCGAGGAGGTTGGCTGGGCCGTCCGCGCCGGGCAGCGTGGGGTCGCGCATCGCCCCTGTGATGACCACGGGCTGTGAAGACTGGTGCAGCATCGCCAGCACGAACGCCGTCTCCTCCAACGAGTCGGTGCCCTGCGTGACGACGACGCCCACTGCGCCCTCGTCGGTTGCCCGTCGCGTGGCGCGGGCGACCTCGATGATCGTGTCAATCGTCAGGCTTGCTGAACCCACCTGGGCGAGCTGTTCGGTAGTGATGTCGGCGTACTTCTCGATCGCCGGTACCGCGCGCACCAGATCCTCGCCGCTGAGGCCGGGGGCGACGCCGACGTCGGTATCAGTAGAGGTTGAGGCGATCGTGCCGCCCAAGGCAATGACGTGCACGCGCGGTCGCGTTGGGATGTTGGTCATGCACACACTGTGCCAAACCCACTCGCAATGCAGGGAAGTGCCGGCGGCGGCGGTTCAAAATTGTCAAATCGTCAACGGCGTCGCGTGGTCGTGACATCCGGAAAAGTAAAGGGGAAAGCCTCTGGCTCGCAAAATCTCAACGGGGGGAGAGATGAGCTTTAACTCAGCGGGGGGTCTGAGCTGCAGCCAGAGGCTTTCCGTCATTAACCTTAAAGACTTTTCGGAAGTTAGCAACCCGAACATTCGAACTTCTGCAATAAGTTCGCTGTGATCTACCCAAAATCTTGTTGGGACATCGGCAATGTGAACACTGTTCACTCAAAATGTGGTATCGCTCGACGGTGCAGTATGTGCAGGTCAGAAACGGCTCTGGTGAGGCATACGTACAATCGATTGAGTCCCCGAAACTCCGCGTCGACGATATCGGCCGGTTCGATGAGGATCACATGATCGAACTCCAAACCTTTCGCAAAAGTGCACGGAACGATGTCAATATGACCTGTGTCAGTCTCGCCGAGCAGGCTGACATATATCTGGCGGGCGGCAAGACTCGCGACTATCGAGGACACACTCGCGTCTGCGCAAATGATCGCCGTCGTCCCTTCTTTGGATGCGGCCTCGGTGACCAGCTCGGCCAGCCGGGCGTCGAGATCAGCGGGGTGCTCGAGGTGCAGCGACCCTTGGCCCGGGCGCACCGAAGAGGCCAACGGGAGTTCCGGTGCGATCAGCGGCAGTAGCCGGTTAGAGAAGTTAATGACCTCACCGGGAACCCGGTATCCGAGGGTCAACGGCTCTATATGGGCCTGCGGCCGTCCCAGGTGTTCAAGGGTCCGCGCCCACGAGGTCGTCGCCCAGTCGCTGGTGCCCTGAGCAAGGTCGCCGAGCACGGTCAGCGAACCGTTGACGCAGCGCCGCGCGATACATCGGCACTGCATCGGGGACAGGTCTTGGGCCTCGTCCAGGATCACGTGGCCGTACGAACGCACTCTATTGAGCAGGCCGGCCGCCTCGTCCACGAGTACGGCGTCGGAGATCGTCCAGCGCGCGCGTTTGATGCTGGCCGGGGCCTTGCTCCACAGCAGCAGGTCGACCTCCTCGTCGGCGAGGATGCCGCGCGCCGCATCCGCCAGCGTGCCGCGGTCGGCGAGCAGCTCGGCGATCAATCCGGGCGCGGTCACCAGCGGCCACACTGCCTGTACTGCGGCCTGCGCCTCGCGAGAGCGCGCCGTACGACGTAGCTCAGCGTCAGTAGGTGATCCGCCGCCGGCCTCCTTCTGCCGGCGTACGTCCTCGGCGAGGACCAGAGACAACCTTTCGCGGCCGGCGAGATAGGAGACATCGGTACGCCGGATGTCATCGACGTACCGCACGAAGTGGTGCTCGGAGACCCGGTACTTTCGGCCCGACATGGTCAGCTGCACGGACTCGCGCGGCTTGGTGATCTTGCGGCGTAGCGCATTGGTGATCACCTGCGCCATCCGTGCGTCGCCCTTGAGCCGCGCCACCTCGGGGCGGTCGGTGTCGCGAATAGCGACCTCGTCGGTGATCTGCTCGACCGAGCTCTGGTCGACGTCGAATTCGCCCAGCGCCGGCAGCACCGCGCCGATGTACGACAGAAACGACGTGTTGGGTCCGACGATCAGGACCTTCGCCTGCTTGAGCTGGTCCGGATAGGTATAGAGCAGGTACGCCGCGCGGTGCAACCCGGCCGCGGTCTTACCGGTGCCGGGCGCGCCCTGCACGCAGATGTCGACGTCAAGCGCAGACCGCACAATGTCGTCCTGGTCCGGCTGGATCGTCGCGACGATGTCGCGCATAGGACCGACGCGCGGACGCTCGATCTCGGTGAGCAGGATCTGCGAGGTCAATGGGTCGATGACCGTGTCGTGGAGATTCTCATCCTCGTAGGAGGTGAGGGTGCCGTCCGCGAAACCGAAGCGACGCCGGCGTCGTACGCCGCGCGGGTCGGCCGACGTCGCCTGATAAAACGCCTCAGACATTGGTGCGCGCCAGTCGATGACGATCGGATCGCCTTGCTCATCGCGGATGTGGCGGCGACCGACGTGGAACGTCTCTTCCGGCCCATCGGGGCGTTCGTCGAAGTCGATCCGCCCGAAAAATGGTGGTACATGCCGGTCCCGCTTGAGCGACTCGAGCCGGTCGGCGCGGTAACGGCCCAGTACCTCCGAGGTCCAGGCGTCGCTGCCGGCGTCTCCCACACCCTCGGCCACCGCCCGCATGTGGCCGAGGCACTCGTCGGAGCGGATCAGGTGCGCGCGTTCGGCGGCGAGTTCTTCAAGGGCGCTGGCTTGGTCCGCGGCGGTCGACACAATCGGAAAACGTTACGCCGCCAACGGTCCGCCGTCCACCTATTGAGGCCCCTCGCCGCGTGCCGTGCAGACAGGACCCACCGCCCGCACGGACGTACCTCGCCGTACCGCCGTGCACTAGGGTCCGAATATGGCAAACGCGGGCGTCGTACACGACGCGCTGGGGACACGCAAACAGCAGGCGTTGCTGTGCGTGGCACTGTTCGCGATCGCATACTCCGCCCAGACCGTGTCACCCGTCATGCTTTTCTATACCGTTGATCTGAAGCTCTCCACGACGACGTTGACATTGTTTTTCACCGTGTACGCGATCGGTTTGATGATCGCGTTCCTGATCGGCGGTCCCCAGTCGGACAAACGCGGGCGCAAGGCCATCGTCGTACCGTCGATGGGCCTGCTGCTGCTGGCGATACTCGCGTTGCTTGGCGCCGCGGCCTGGGGTGAGCCGATGATCCTCGTCGCGCGCTTCGTCCAGGGCGTCGCCAGCGGTGCGGTTTTCACCGTCGGAACGGTCTGGCTGCGTGAGCTCGCGGGCACGAAACATGCTGCCGGTGCTGCGATGCGGGCCAGCGGGGTGATGGCCTTTGGCTTCGCGGTCGGCCCCTTTGTCGCCGGTATTCTCGTGCAGTGGCTGCCGCTGCCGAGAATCCTGTCGTTCCTCATCGCATTGGTGGCGGTGGTGGCGGCCATCGTGATCGCCCGGGGCCTGCCGGAGACGATGACCGAGAAGAGGCCCGGCCGGATTCAGATCGGTCTGCCCAAAGGCACCGTCACCGGGTTTCTTTGCTACCTCGTACCGTGCGCGCTGCTGGTCTACACCTTCGCGATGCTGTCGCTGGTGGCCTTCCCGATCCAGCTTGGCGAGGCCGGGTTTGTGCAGATCTACTTCATCCTCGGTGTGAGCGCGCTACTCGTGCAGGGGTTCGCGGCGCTCGCGACGATCTGGGCCAAGCGGCTCGGCCCCGGCAATGCCGGCTGGATGGCTGGACTGTGCGGTGCGGCCGGGTGCGCACTTGGCTACCTGGCGGTGCAGCCCGGCGGCTGGCCGTGGGTGCTGCCGGCCTCCATGGTGATCGGCCTGGCCGGCGGGCTGTCGATGACCTCGGGTGTGACCGTATCTGACCTGCTGGCACCGCCGGAGCGACGCGGCGCGCTGATCTCGATGTTCTACATCGTCGTCTACATCGGCTACTCCAGCCCGACGGTCCTGTCGTTGATCTGGGGCAAGCAGACGATGGAACGCGGCAGCACGATCGTGGGGCTCGGGATCGCCGCGGCGGTGATCATGGTGATTCTCGCGATCCCCGGCCGTGCCGTCGTACGCCGCCATTCGGTTGACTCCGGCCCGGGGCTTTAGTTGAAACAGATCGACTCAGTGGTGAGGCAATCTCCTTCACCTAGGGAGCCTTAGGCGAGCGTGGAGTTGAGGCGTTCGACCTTGGCGGTCATCTGCCCGTCGTACCCGGGCCGGATGTCCGCCTTGAGCACGAGACCGACCCGCGGCGACGTGGCCGCGACCGCGTCGATGGCGCGTTTGATAACGGCCATGACCTCGTCCCACTCGCCCTCGATGTTCGTGAACATCGAGTTGGTCTCGTTGGGCAGCCCGCTCTCGCGGATGACCTTGACCGCCGCCGCGACGCCGTCGGTGACGGAGCCGTCTTCGGACGCTGAACCTGGGGAAATACTGAAGGCTACGAGCATGCGTCCGACTCTAGTGACCAGGGAGCTACTCGGCGAGGTCCGGATAGCCGTACGACGGATCGGTGGAGATGGTGCGGCCCTTTGGATGCAGCAGTCGCTGCGCCGCCCACACCGCGAACACCGAGATTCCGGCCGCGATAGTAGCGACGCCGAAGGCGAGGTTGGCGTTATAGGAGTCCACCACGATGCCCGAGGCGGAGGTGCCGACCGCGACGCCGAGCGCGATCGTCGTACCGATCCAGGTGAACCCTTCGTTGGTGGCCTCGCGCGGCACTAGTTCCTCACACAACGTGAATGAGGTAATCAACGTCGGTGAGACGGCCATTCCGCAGATGGTGACGAAGATCAGCAGCAGCCAAATGTTGGTGGTGACGAGCATCGGAAGCGTCGCGATCGCGAGCGCGCAGAGAATCAGCAGTAGCCGGCGGTTGAGCGGCGCAAGCCAGTTGATCGTCCCCCACGCGATGCCAGAGAACATCGAGCCGACGGCGAGCGCCGCGATCAACACCCCTGCTAACGATCCCTGATGCTGGGCCTTGGCGAACGCGACGAGCACGAGCTCGAAGGTGCCCAGCGTCATCCCCATCGACAGCCCAACGACACAGAGAATGCTCAGCCCCGGCGTACGGATCGCGGACGGCCCCGAGTAGCTGCCGACCCGGCCGGGCGGGGGCTCGGTGCGATGCTGGGTCGCGAAGGTCAGGCTGCCGACGACGGCGAGTGCGGCGGCCACGACCATGCCACTGGTTGCGTGCCCGGTGGACGACAGAAACGTGACCAGCACCGGCCCGATGATGAATACCAGCTCGTCGAGGACCGACTCCATCGCTAGCGCGGCCGGAAGTCGGCGAGAGCCTTCGAGCAGATAGGACCACCGTGCGCGCAGCATCGAACCGACGGGCGGGATACAGCCACCGGCCAGCAGCGCGGCAATGTATAGCACCCATGGCGGTGCGAGGTTTTTGACCGCGATGATGAACAGCGTGGCCCCGGCACCGAACAGGATGACGACCGGGATCAGTACTCGCCGTTGCCCAAATCGATCGGCCAGCCGTCCGAGGATTGGGCCCATGATGGCGGTGGCGATAGCGCCGACGGCCGCGACGGTGCCGCCCAGGCCGTAGGCCTTGCCCGGGTAGTTACCGATGATCAAGAAAACCGAGCCGAGCCCGATCATTGAGAGCGGTAGCCGACCGATGAAGCCGAAAAGCTCCATGGGGATCGTGTGCGGGGTGCGCAGTACCTCCCTGTACGGACCTAACACTGGCTCACCACGGTAGTAACGCTACTGGATCCGCAGCGCGACACGACGGATACGCGCACGCTCGAAGTGTTCACGGTCTAAAATTGCGAAGTGACTTCGCCAAATGACCAACGGGGGCCGAGGCACGCGAGTTCGGATCGGCACCCTATCCCATTACGTCCCGTGCTCGCGGTGGTTGCCATCATCGTCGTACTCGTTGTCGTGGGCTTCGTCGTGTTCGGCCAATCAGGAGCCACGCCTAAGAAGTCTGCCAGCAGGTCCGCGTCGCCCGCGGTAGCGTCGCAAAACCACTCGAGTACGTCGTCCGCTACGCCAACTACCAACCCGGAGTCGCTTCCGGTCCTCGAGTGCGCCGGACCGTCGTACGTCGTGACCGGTGGTGGCGTGAGTGAGAAGGAACTGTTGGCCGACCCGGCCGCGATCGCCGCGACGTACCCGGGCGGGGCGCTCAGCCAGATCCAGGCCGGCTGCCTGGCCAACTCGACCACCGGTTCAAGTGTGGTCGTCGCATTCGGTCCCTATCCGGATGGCAATACCGCCTGCGCCGCGCGGGAGAGCCTGCCGGGGACGAACCTCAAGACGCTGAAAGGTAGCCCGACCGACGGACTGAGCAACATGTTGTGCCTCTGTTCGTACCCGGCGGCCGGCGTGCCCAAGCTGTCCGATGACGCGTCGATCGGGACCACGAGCGGGTGGCAGGTCTACGACCTCGCGCAGGTGCTCGCGGACAAGGGATATCTCGCCCAAGACGACGCCGGGCAGACCGAGATGAGCGCGCCGGTCGTCGAGGCGGTCAAGAAGTTCCAGGCCGCGCAAGGGGTGACCGCCGACGGGATCGTGGGTGCGGACACCTGGACGCAGGCCACCGCGGCGGCCGGCTGCGGCTAGGTTCGGGGTACGCGCCTGAGGGCGGCGATGAGCGCTCGGGTGGCTATCGGTAGCGGCAGCGGTCGATGCCTAGGTGAGGTAGCGGTAGGCGTTCGATCCCGGCTCCAGGATCTCGACCTCGAACGGTGCGTTCTCGGCGCGTTCGAGGAACCCCGGCAGACTGTCGGCGGTGCCGAGCTCGATCCCGACCAGCGCCGGCCCGAGCTCGCGGTTGTTGCGTTTGACGTACTCGAACAGCGTGATGTCGTCGTCCGGCCCGAGTACGGCGTCCAGCAGCCGTCGCAGCGCGCCGGGCTCCTGGGAGAAATTGACCAGGAAGTAGTGCTTGAGACCTTTGTGGACAAGGGAGCGCTCGAGGATCTCGCCGTACCGTGACACGTCGTTGTTGCCGCCAGAGATGACGCAGACGATCGTCTCGTCGGGCTTGATGTCGATCGCGTCGAGCGCCGCGATCGACAGCGCGCCAGCGGGTTCGGCGATGATGCCTTCGTTTTGGTAGAGGTCGAGCATGTGTGTGCAGACGGCGCCCTCGGGTACGTCGATCATCTCGAAGTCGCCGGCGTACAGGACGTCGAACGGCGCACTGCCGACCTGTCCGACCGCCGCGCCGTCGACGAACGGGTCCGGCGCGGGAAGCTTGACGGGCATGCCGGAGGCGAGTGCGGCCTGCATGGACGGCGCGCCTTCGGGCTCGACGCCGATGAGTCTGGTGTCCGGGGCGTGCTCGCGGCACCACACGGTCATCCCGGATGCGAGCCCGCCGCCGCCGACCGGTATGACGATGGTGTCCGGAGGTGAGTCGAGTTGCTCGAGGATCTCTTTGGCGACGGTGCCTTGCCCAGCCATGGTGCGCGGGTCGTCGAACGGCGCAATGACGGTGGCACCTGTCTGCTCGGCGTCCTCGGCCGCCGCGGCCGCCGCCTGGTCATAGGTGTTGCCGACGAATACCAGCTCTATCTGACCGGCACCGAGCGCGCTAATCCGGTCACGCTTCTGTCTCGGGGTGTTGCGCGGCAGGTAGATGCGGCCGGAGATCTCCAGAGCGCGGCAGGAGTATGCGACGCCTTGCGCGTGGTTGCCGGCGCTCGCGCAGACCACACCCGCCGCACGCTCGGCATCGGTCAGCTGCGCCATCACGTTGTAGGCGCCGCGCAGCTTGTATGAACGCACGACCTGAAGGTCCTCGCGCTTGAGGTAGACCCTCGCGCCGTACACCGCCGACAGCCGGGGGCTGAGCTGAAGCGGCGTGCGCCGCACGATAGGGGAGATGCGTTCGCTGGCTGCTGCAATATCCGCCGCGCGGATGGGTGGGGCGGTTGGCATGTCGCCAGTTTAGGACCGGCGGCGTGCGCAGACCTCGCGGGAAGCGTCTTGTCGTTGACGGCGGTGCCAGCCGGAGCGCGGAATGCCTCCAGCGGCTCGGACACGACCCGCCGAGATGAGGATATGCGGCCGGCGGTGGCCATCTTGGCTGGGCATTCGTCTTGGCTGGCAACGCCGCGCTCGGAGCTATTCGAATGTATGATGAGAATGGCTCACGTTGGGCTGTTGACCCTCCGCTATCGGAGGGAGATCGGGGATCTCGCTATGAGACCCATCCGGCGAGGCACCGACCACGGCGCTCGCCCCCACCAGGTTCATGGTCCTCAGGTCGCTAGCGTGGATACTGGGCCCGCGCAGCCCGTTACTTCCAAAACCTTTCGTTCGCTTCGTTTCTCCTCGGAGTCTCGGTGGAACGAACGCCTCGGCCGGCTGCTGCGCCAAAAGAAAGGACCCGGCGCCGTCTTAGAGGGCGTGCTGGCGGTGGCCTTGCTCCTGGGCCTGATCGGTCTGGCAGCGCACGTATTGTGGATCTTCGCCATCATCGTGATGGCCCTAGGGCTGGGTTTCAGCATCGCCAACCACCGACGGGACAACATCGACGTTGTGAACCAGCAGGCCGACGCTAGGGACGGCGAGAGCTCATGATCATCGTCCTTGGCCTCATCGTCTTGGTCGCCGCGGTGGTCGTCGGCGTCGCCGGGGTACTCGGCAATGCCGGCGAGGTCCATGCCCTCACGCATGGCTTCTCGGTGTTCGGCTACCACGTGACGGGCTCCACCGGCACTCTGTTCCTCTACGGCATCGTCGTCGGTGCTGTCGCCGTGCTGGGACTGAGCCTGCTGCTCGCGAGCGCTAATCGTGAGTCTCGCCGCGGCCGCTCGGCGCGCCGCAGCCTCGAAAAGTCTCGGCACGTCGCTGCGGTGATCGGCCAGGATCGCGACGACCTCATCGAGGAACGCGACGCTGCCCGGGCAGAGACCATTCAGGTTCGCCAGGACGCCTCAAGTACGGTCGATCGCGAGCCGGCCCTCAGCCACGCTCCACGGTCCCGACGGCATCGCATTGGGCGCCGAGCCGACCACGACGTACCTATGAACAGTTGAGGCACCGCGCAACGTGCCAAGACCTGAACCAGGCCCTCGCGCGGCGGCTCGCTTCCACATCGCATGCAGTGGCGTCAGGTTGGCGGGCTAGGCGGGCTGCCGGCCGGCACGCGTTCGCGCAGACCGGCTAACCCTGACTCGAGGGTGATCCCGGTCCCGGCCAAAGACGGCAGCCGTTCAGCGCGAGATCGGAATGGTCAGCGTACTGACAAACTCACCGCCGGTGTGGATGGTGGCGGTGGCGCGGGGACCGGTGCCATAGCGAGCCGGGAACTGACCGGAGAACGGGTTGACGGTGAAGAACCAGTGGCCCTGGAGGTCGAGTCGAAGGTCCTCGCCGGCTCGGAAGAGCGTCGCGGACGGTGCCAGCGCCATGTCAAGTGTGACGATTTCGTCCGGGCGCAGCGGTTCGGCAGTGGTGTGCGGATGGAACGGCAGGTGGGGCAGCGAGCGCTCCGGATCGGTACGGCGATGCGATGCCAGCAGTGTCGCGTGGGTGACCAAGTCGCCGGTGAAGCCATACGACCCCTCGAACAGAACTTCCTCACCGCCGCTGAACTTGCGGACGCCGGCGAACAGCGACAGGTCGTCGGCGCCGCGCGCGGAGATGGCCACCGAGAGCAGCATCGGACCGACGACCTCGGTGTCCCGGTCGAATCGGTGCGTGAACGACGCGCACCCCCGGCGGGTGTCGAATGTCGAGGTACCGTCGGCGCCCGACCGCTGGGGAGCAAGGGTGTCCGTGCGGCTGTCCAGGTGCAGGGTGTGCCATACCGTTCCGGTCGGCGGCCAAGCGGTGTCCGCCCGGACCGCGGTGACCGTGTCACGGTCTTCCCGGACCTCGATCCGCACTGGCGCACGCTGCAGGATTCCCGTGTCCTGGCCGGCGAGGAAGTGG
>CAJDTT010000036.1_pt1 | contig 28056 bp, 23 predicted proteins | sample 7389841 | NCBI WGS metagenome assembly CAJDTT01 (sample SAMEA7055655, study PRJEB34461) | soil metagenome | biome: terrestrial ecosystem; feature: Peninsula; material: soil | place: Antarctica | collected 2016
GGCGTGGACTGTTGGCGGCCGGCTGATCCACCTGGCCGGCGGCGGCAGCAACCCGGTCCATGAAACCGACAGTGCCGTGAAGAATGTCGCGGCGCTGCTTCGCAAGCGTGGGATCGACCCCGGCTACATGCAGTCGCTGATCGTCGCGGACGGCGACCTGTCCGGCGTCGCGCAACCCGAAACCGAACGCTCGAGCGGCGTCGTCGTCGTACGCGCGCGCCAGGAAGACATCGCAGACGGCATCGCCCGCGCCACGTCCCAAACGACCGGCGGGCTCAAACAGCTCTGGACCAGTGCCGACGTACTCGCCGCGCTGCGAATCCTCGGGTACGACGGCAGCCAGGTACCGGTTGAGGCACTGACCAACGAAGGATTCCCGTACTCGCCGTACGTGCTGCGGCCCACCTCCACCGATGACGTACCGGTCGCGGCCACCTCGGAGCCTGCGCAGGCGCGGCACCGGGGCCGTCGCAGTGGTACAGACGCGCTGACCGAACAGACCCGCCCCAATCGGCGGGTTGCCCCGGTACCGCTGCAGGCCTCCGCGCCGCTCGCGGTTCCCGAACCGGCTGCCGCCGACAGTCTCCTAGATGCTCCCGAGGACGACGTTCACCGCAGCCCATTCCGATGGCTAGCCGGGCTCGCCGCCCTCGCGGTACTCATCGCGGCCGTCGTATTCGGCGCACAGTGGCTGTTCTCCGGTAACTCAGGCACACCGAACGCCGGCGGGTCGGGTACGTCGCAGGCAGCTGCTGGCGGCACGAGCGGTGGCACCGCCGCGACACCGACGCCCGCTGCGCAGCAACTCGACAACCTCACCTTCCAGCAGGGCGCCTACGACCAGACCGCAAAGTGCGCGACGTTCTCATACGGCGAGGTCAAGTCGCTGCTGACTCAGCTCGGCTGTACCTCACTGACCCGTGGGCTGTATCTGACGACGGCAGACGGCAAGGAGGTCGTGGTCAGTGTCGCCGACGTCAAGCTGACATCGGGCACCGATGCCGCCAAGCTGAAGTCGATGGTGGACTCGAACGGGACCGGCAACGTCAACGACCTCCTGCGCGATGGCGTGATCCCGAGTGGATACCCATCGACCCAAGTACTGGACAACGCGGAGTACGCCTCCTCCATTAGCGGTCAGACGGTGCGCATCGTCGAGACCGCATTCACCGACGGCTCCCAGCCGACCGCCAACGTAAACAAGGCCGCGGACGTCGCCCTCAAACTCAAGATCAACAAGCAGTAGGCCCGCCGGTCCGTCAAAACGTCCCTCGGTGCAGATCGGTCAGAAAGGCCCCGCGGCCTAGCTGATTCCGCCGCCGCCACCCTGCGGGGGCGGCACCATAATGATCTTGTCGTCGTCCGCGGCCGGTGTACCGACACCGTCCCGGTTGTAGGTTCCGACCCACATGGCACCGGACGCCGGATCGATCGCGATCGCTCTAAGCCGCCCGTACTTGTCAGTCAGCGACAGTTGCGGGTCGTCGACCGGGGCGCCCTTCTTGTCCATGACGCTCGTCATCAGCGACTTTGAGTCGAGTCCGGTGACCACGGCGGTCGTGGTGATTGCAGCGCAGGCAGCACCGCCCAGCGACTTGTCGGCGTACGTGACCGTGGGTTTAGTGGTGGAGTAGTCGGCGCCCGGTTTCAGTGTCTCGAGCTCGTTTCCGGCGACCGCTGCCGGCGTGCCGCCGCCGAGGTCGACGACGTATCCACCGTTGGCCGACAGGCAGATTCCGGTCGCGTCGGCCAGTCCGCTGGCGAAGACCGGTGAGCCCGGTGTCGGATTGTCGGCGGCGGGGGAGCCGAAGTAGTCGATCCGCAGGACCTTCCCGGCGAGACTGGCCGGATCCGCGGCGAGCGCCGGGTTTCCGGTGTCGCCGGTGCCGATGTAGAGGTTGCCGTCGACCCCGGCCGCGAGTGCGCCGCCGTTGTGCGTCGCACCCCTCGGGATACCGGTGATGACGGGTTCGACGGTGCCGGTGCTGTTGAAGCTGACGACCCTGTTATCGGTCGCGGTCGTGATGTATGCGAAGACGAGTCCGTCTTCTTCGTAGGCCGGCGATGTGGCCAGGCCGAGCAGGCCGCCGCCACCGGACGGGTCAATACCGGGAATCGCGAACAGGTCCTGCTGAGGTACGCCGGGCTGCCCACTGACCTTGATGATCTTGCCGGTCGCGCGCTCACCAACGAGGGCCGTGCCATCGGGCAGCGGAGCGATTCCCCATGGCTGGTCGAGGCCGGTGGCGCGTACTGCCTTGTCCTGAGTCTCACCCGGTTGTCCAGGGGTACTAGGCGTCGACGGGTTCGACGGCGGCTGACCGGTATCTGGATTCTGGCCGCCGGGGTTCTGGGGCACTGCCTGCGGCGACCAGTTGCCGCTGCCGAGGTAGCTGTCCGCGCTCGCGCATGCCGACGCGCCGAGCAGGCAGAGGATGGACAGACACACGGCTACCGGGCGTCGTGGGTGCGTCGTGCGCCGCATCAAAATGTCTTCGTGCCCTTCGGATCTGGTCATGCCGGGTGCTGCGTCAAGTCCTGCGATTTGTCGTGGTCCACCATATGCCGGGTCGGCTTTGACCGACGGCATCCGGCGCAAGTGGCAGCGTGCTGACGGGTATGACTTCTCAAACACCGCTTCCGGATCCCTTGAGCTCGACTTTTCTGGTCCGGTACCTCGGCCCAGAGGCCCGGTACGCCGATTCATAGGCTGTGGACGGCCACGACGCGGCCGGCGTTGATGCAATAGGCTCACCAGACACAACATCCCCAGCGGTCAGGTACAAGCATGCCGAGAATCTCCACCTCCGTGGTGCGGGCCGTCGTGATCGGCTTGGCCGCGACGGTTCTGCTCGTCCTGCTGATGGTCTCGACCGGTGGACAGCTCGATGTGGTCCAGAGACCCGCACCTACGACGGCGGCCGCCGCGCGGGCCAGCGTGTCAGTGCCACCGATCGGATCCGGCCAACCGAAAACAGGGGAACTGGGAATGACCGGAGTCTGGCTCGGGTTGGCGCTGCTGGGTGCGTTTGTCATCCTCGGCGTATCAGCGCTGCTGGTGAGCCTGCGCAAGATGCTCGGAGGACGGCGGCGCATCGTGCAGACGCGGACCGAAGATCACGACGACCGGTTGCTCGACGCGGTGGCCGAGGATGCAAGCGATCATGTCGCCGCGCTGCGCCAAGGTGACCCACGCGGCGCGATCATCGCGTGCTGGACGAGCCTCGAGTTGACCATGCGGAGGGTCGGGTTAGAGCCGGACGAGGCCGAAACGTCGACCGAGCTGGTTCGGCGTGTCCTTTCTGCGTACGCCATAGAACCGGCTCCGATCGAACGGCTCGCCGCGCTCTACCGAGAGGCCCGCTTTTCCTCGCACGAGATCCCCGAAACGTCCCGATCGTTGGCGGTCGACGCAGTCGAGCGATTGCACGCCGAGCTGTCCGGCATACGGCGGAGCAAGACACCGGTGTCAGACGGGCGCGGCAAATGAGGCGCGCGGCCGTTCGCTGGGTCGCGTTGATAATCGCCGCGGGGATCGTCTGGGCGCTCGGCTACACCATCGGGAAGGGGTTCGAGATCACCCGCGAGCCGGTGCTGTTCGCCAGCGCGGCGGTGGTCCTGTTGGGCATCGGGATTCTGTTAGCCAGGATGCGCGTACCAGAAGAACCGCGCTGGGACGACCTGATCATGCAGCGGCGTACCTCCGACCGATCTCTGGACACGCCTGGCGTTGCGCCGTATATCGCACCAGACGAGTCCTCTCGCCAGCGGCTGTCCGCGACGCTCAGGGTCATCATCGACGACAAGGTGCGATCGGCGTACGGATTCAGCCCGGCTGCCAACCCCATGCGGGCCCGTGAGGTGATGCCGCCCCGGGTACACGAGTTTCGATTTGACGAGGACCCAGTACGTCGCCTCGTCAAGAGGTCCTACGTCGAGCGGCTGGTCACGGACATCGAGCACACCGGCACTGAAAGTCCCCATACGAGCATGAATTCTTCCGACAACAGCGCACCCAACCAAGGACAGGGCACCGAATGAACCAGGACCAGCTTGCCGAGCTCAGCGGCCAGGCGAAGACCATCCTCGACGAGGTCGAGCGCGCGGTTGTCGGCAAACGGCCTGCGCTCGCGCTTCTGCTGTGCGGCGTACTGGCTGGCGGACATGTCCTCCTGGAGGACTTCCCAGGACTGGGCAAGACACTGGCCGCAAGGTCCTTTGCGCAGTGCCTTGGGCTGGAGTTCAAACGGGCCCAGTTCACACCCGACCTGTTGCCCGCCGATCTGACCGGCTCGTTCATCTACAACCAGCAGACCGCGGACTTCGAGTTTCGGCAAGGACCGCTGTTCGCGGGGTTCTTACTGGCAGATGAGATCAACCGGACGCCACCCAAAACGCAGGCCGCGCTGCTTGAGGCGATGCAAGAAGCGCAGGTCACCGTCGAGGGCAACACCTTTCTGTTGCCGCGGCCATTCCATGTCCTAGCGACGGCCAATCCCGTCGAGTACGAAGGCACCTATCCGCTGCCCGAGGCACAGCTGGACCGCTTTCTGCTGCGGATTCAGTTCGGCTACCCCGATCACGACGAGGAGGTTGAGGTCCTCCGACGACGAATGACTCGCCAGCAGGAGTCGATCGAGCTGCGGCAGGTCATCGATGCAACCGGACTACTGGCATTGCAGCACGCTATCGAGACAATCGAGATCGATCCGAGCGTGCTGCACTACTGCGTGGCGTTGGCCGAGGCGACTCGTTCGCATGCCGATGTCGCGGTGGGTGCGTCGCCGCGCGGCTCGCTGGCGCTGATGCAAGTCGCGCGGGCGTACGCCGTGGTCGACGGCCGAGACTACGTGACGCCCGAAGACGTCAAGGCCGTCGCGATCCCCGTGCTAGCGCACCGGATTCTCGTCAAGCCCGAGAACTGGATGCGCGACGTCACCGGATCGACCGTCGTGTCCTCAGTACTGCGGTCGGTGCCCACACCGGCGGCGGTCGGCGCGCGGGCCGCCAATTCGCCGACGGCATAACACGATGGACGAGCGTGTTGGCATCTGGCGAAGCACCGTCAGTTCCTACAGATCGATCGTGGGTGGGGCTGTTTTTTCCCTGGCTGCAGTGCTTTTCGGCCGCCCGGAGCTCCTCGTCATCGCCGTACCTTTCCTCGTATTCGCGCTGGCTGCCGCACTGAATCGACCAACCGCGGCGCCGACCACGACGATCACGATGCCGACGGCACAGGTCACCGAGGGCGAGTCGTTCGAGCTGCCGATTGTGGTGGGGCCGGTTGCGGGCATGGAACACGTGAGTGTCGGCGTACGCCGGGACTTCTGGTTCCGGTGTGACCCGATACCCGGGATCGTGCAGGCCGGTTGTGTGTCGTTGGCGGAGGTCACCTTGCCGATGAGCATGACGCCCACGAGGTGGGGTGTCCGCGAGATATCGGCGGCGTACGTCATGGCGATCGACGCGTGGGGCGCCTTCGTGTTGCAGCAACATCATCCGCTGAATGCGCGAGTGCTAGCGGTGCCTCGCACCGATGTCGCGCTGTCGAGCGTGCCGGCGCTCGCTGCCAGTGGGCTGATCGGCGCCAACCGCGCGTCGAAGCCGGGGCAGGGCAGCGAGTTTGCTGGAATCCGCGCGTTTCGGCCGGGTGACCGGATGAAGGACATCCACTGGCCGGCGTCGCTGCGCAGCAGGGAGCTGCAGGTGATCTCGCACTGGTCTGAGCAAGACGGTCAGGTCATCCTGGTGCTCGATGCGGCCGCGGATCTCGGCATCAGCGGGGGAATCGACGGCGCACCAAGCAGTCTCGACACGACCGTGCGTGCGGCGTGCGCGATTGCCGAGTTCTATCTTCGCCGCGGTGACCGGGTCGGCGTACGGATCGTGGGGCAGGGACCGTTCAACAACACCATCGGGATTGGCACAGGCAAGGCGCACTATCGCCGCATCGCCGACCGGCTCGCGCAGATCGAGACCACGCTCAACCGCCGGGGCCGCACCGATGACCGCGCCCAGGGCATTCCTCCGGGCACACTGCTGTTGATGCTCTCGCCGATGGCCGGGGCCGGCGCGCTGACTCAAGCGGCGACCTACCAGCGGCGCGGCGCGCAGGTCGTTGTCATCGATACTCTGCCGGCGGTCGGTCTCGGAGCAGGAGTGGACTCGACACAGGGTCTGCACTGGCGGGTCCGGGCCCTAGAGCGTGCGCGGGAGATCAGCCAGATTGAGCAGGAGGGGTTGCCAATCCTGCCTTGGGAGGGACCCCGGACTCTCGGCACGCTGGAGCGGGTCATCGGACATCTGCAGTCCGCGGCACGGATGGTGCGCCGATGAGTGGGTTCACCAAGACGTTCACAAAGGTCCGCACCTCGCCCTATCTCAACCTTGTTCTGAGTCGCCAGCAGACTCAGCTTCTGCTCGGCGCGCTCGCCGGCGTCGCCCTCACGCTGGTGGGCCTCTTCGTCGCTACCGCCGGCCTGCCTTGGTACATCGTGATCGGGTCCGTCGTACTCGCTGTTGCGAGCGTGCTCGTGACGCATCGACTCGTCTCGATCGCCTATCTGCTGGGCTACCTGATCGTGTGGCTGCTGTGGGCACCCCGCTCACTGTCGCTCGCCGTGCTCATTGCGGCACTCGGTTTCGTTGGGTGGCACGGAGCGCTGACGATGGCCGGATCGGTACCGTCACTGGGCCGGCTGGCCGCCGGCACGTTGCGCCGGTGGGGTAGCCGGCTCGCCCTCACGGTCGCCATAGTGGTCGTGACGTTTGTGGTCGCGTTGATACTCAACGACCCGTCCCGGGCGCCTTCTCGTGATGCGGTGATCGTGGCATCGGTCCTGGCACTCGTCGTGTTGGTGTCTTGCCTTGTCGTGGCCCGGCGGCGTACCGGTCCCGGCGCACCTACGGACTGACGGCCCGCCCTAGCACCCGCCGCAGGTAGTCGTTGCCGGAGACTCCACTCGGGTCGACGTTGTCACGGACACGAAGGAAGTCGTTGCCGCAGAGGTCGCGGCGAACACGCCGTTGGTGAGGATCTCGCCGTCGAGCAAGCGTTTCCACTTCGGTTCGGGCGCGAGCTGTGCGCTGCCTGGAAACCTGGTGTTGGTCTTGACCGCGGCCCGGTCGGCGGGCGTGCATGCGGCGCTAGAACCTCAGTTACGCCAAGTGGTCACAGGAACAGCTGCCCTTCGCCGCGGTACGTGCTCCAGGTGCCAGCATCAGTATCGCCTCGTACCAGGTGAAACCTGTCTAGATGTTCGGAAACCTCGCCGGCCTTCGCATGCCGAAACCAGACTCGGTCACCGATCTGTAAGTGCCGCGCACCGCTGCCTCGCAGCGGCGTTTGAACTTCGCCGGCCTGTTCTTCCTTGGTGTAACGAAGGCCCGGGGGATAGGCGACCACGGGCAGCCGGTCGGTGCCGGATGGCCCGGAGGCAATCCAGCCGCCGCCGAGTACGGTCACAACGTCGGCGGCGGGCCGGCGTACGACGTCGAGGCCGAAGTACGCCGCCGGGGTGGGCGCGAAGGCCCGGAAGTGGTCGAAGAGGCCGGGCGCTAGGAGGCCAGACCCAGCGGCGATCTCGGTCACCGCTTTCTCCAGGGCGGTGCTCTCGACCGATCCCGTGCCCCCGCCGTTGACGAACTCCAGGGGCGCGATGCGCCGTACAGCCGCAACGGCAGCGGCCCGACGCCGCGCGATCTGGGTCCGCGAGCGGGCCTGCACGAACCGCCTCGCCGCGCCGGACGCCGTGCGCGCATCGTCGGGCACGCCGGCGATCAGTCCTTCGTATGCCAGCAGCCCGACCAGCCGGAATCCCGCGCGGCGGCTGATCTCGCCAGCCGTCGCGGCGGCTTGGCGGGCGCTGGAGATCGGTGAGCGGCGTGGGCCGAGGCTGATCGCGCCCCCGAATAGCCGGTACGACGCGTCAAGCTCAATGCAGACCCGCAATTCAGGCCGGTGCGCGGCCGGGGCAACGGCGTCGATGAGATCGAGCTGATCGCGCGAGTCGACCACCAGAGTGATCCCCGACGCTGCGGACTCATCATGAGCGAGCTCGGCGAGGGCGGCACGATCCGCCGTCGGATAACCCACGACGATGTCGCGGAAACCCTTACCGTGCATGTAGAGCGCCTCGGCGAGGGTGTAGGCAAATAATCCGGCGAACCCCTCTCGGGAGAGGAGATAGCCGTAGAGGTCAGGTATCCGAAGGGATTTGGTGGCGAGTCGGATTGGCGTACCGTTAGCGCGCCGGACCAGGTCGTCGGCGTTTCGGTCGAGCGCGTCGAGGTCCAGTACGCCGACCGGCGCGCTGATGTGGTTAAACAGCCGCGAAAATACTGGGGGGCGCTGGGGCACCGCTACTTCGCCTTATTGCTCTTCGCGAGTCCAGCCAGGATCGGCGCGAAGGCGTCGAGAGCTGCGCGGGCAGCCGGACGATCGCGATCCACGATGTAGTTGAGGGTCATCCCGTCCAGCACGTTGACCAGCATGCGTGCGAGGACCGGCACTGGAAGTGCCCAGGTCACGTTTCGTATCTCGGCAACAGCCTTAAGCACATCGCTGGCCGTCTCATGGAAGCGGGCGTATTGCATATGCGCCAGGTCAACGAGGTCTGGGTCACGTAGTGCGGTGGTGGTGATGTCGTAAAGAACGTTGTGCAGCAGTGGCTCTGCTTCGACGTGATCCCAGTAGGACGCCAACGCCTTGCGCACCACGTTTTGCAGCGACCCACGGCGATCTACGACAGAGAGAGAGGCCTCCATCTGTTGTGGCAGCAGCCCGACGACGACCTCACGCAAGAGTTCCTGTCGACTGCGGAAGCAGTAATGGAAGGCGCTTTGCGGCATTTGTGCCTCTGCACAGATCGCACGTGTGGTCGCAGCATGCACGCCTTGGGTGGACAGCACCCGCCATGCGGCTTCGAGAAGTAAGGCTCGCCGATCTTCAAGCGGCATACGCGCCAAGGCAGGTCTTCTTTCGCTCGCGTGCGAGGTCAACCTGGTCGGTTGACTTGGTCGGCCCGAGGACCTAATCGGAGTATGTCAAAGACGGGGGCGCTAGGGAAGGTCGGGAGTGGGCTCAACTTGCGGCGAGTCATCAAAGAGGATTGTTCGAAGCCGAGGCAGGTCACGAGGTCGTGCGGTAGGAATGAGGATCCGCGATCCGTTGGTGCGCAAGAGAAAGACGCCGCCACCTTTGGATACGGTCAATCCGGCGATCTGACGTCGGGCGACTCGCCGGGCGTAAAAAGGTCCGCGGATTGTGACCACGTCTGCGGTGATGTTGGCGCCGACTCGTAGGACGCAGTATGTGATGAGCGCGAGCGCCGGGTAGATCACGACGCTCCAGGGCCACAGTGTGCCGACGGCTGGCAACGCGCAGATTGCGGCGATTGCGATGGCCACCAGGCTGGTTCGGGTATAGCGCAGACGGCTGGTCTGTCCGGCTCGTAGCTGCGGCGAAGGTGGGTTTGCATTGTCGGGGTCGGTCACGGGTCCAATGGTCCCAAACGACACTGTGCGTCGCCCGCCCGCCCGGCTACCGATCCGGCCTAGCCTCACCAGACGCCATTCCGTAGACCCCCCGGACGAGATCTCACCATCGAACAGGCCGCCCGTTCTGCGGCTGCATCGGAGCGCAATCACCCTTGGTAGCACCGGATGTGGCGGAGGAATAGGCTCACGGACAACTGTTGTGAGACCGCATGAGGAGATTCACAGTGACCAGCACCGTAAACAATGAAACCGCGGCGACATCGACACCCGAGGGCGGCCCGGACATCAAGCCGCGGAGCCGGGACGTCACCGACGGACTGGAAAAGGCCGCTTCCAGGGGAATGCTGCGCGCGGTAGGCATGGGTGACGAAGATTTCCTCAAGCCGCAGATCGGCGTTGCGAGCTCGTGGAACGAGATCACGCCTTGCAACCTTTCACTTGACCGGCTGGCCAAGGCCGTCAAGGAAGGGGTCCATAGCGCCGGTGGGTATCCGCTGGAGTTCGGCACGATCTCAGTGTCGGACGGTATCTCGATGGGGCACGAAGGCATGCATTACTCGTTGGTCTCCCGCGAGGTGATCGCAGACAGTGTCGAGACGGTCATGCAGGCCGAGCGTCTCGACGGCTCGGTGCTTCTTGCCGGCTGCGACAAGTCGTTGCCGGGCATGTTGATGGCCGCCGCGCGGTTGGATCTGTCGTCGGTCTTCCTGTACGCCGGCTCGATTCTGCCCGGTATCGCGAAGCTGCACGACGGCACCGAAAAGCAAGTGACGATCATCGATGCATTCGAGGCCGTCGGCGCGTGTGCCCGCGGCCTGATTCCGCGGTCGGACGTCGACGCGATCGAGCGTGCGATTTGTCCCGGTGAGGGTGCATGCGGTGGCATGTACACCGCCAACACCATGGCGAGTGCCGCAGAGGCGCTCGGTATGAGCCTCCCGGGGTCCGCCGCACCACCGGCCACCGACCGGCGTCGGGACGGCTTTGCGCGCAGATCGGGTGCCGCCGTCGTCGAGTTACTCCGACGTGGGATCACTGCCCGCGACATCATGACCAAAGAGGCATTCGAGAACGCGATCGCCGTCACGATGGCGTTTGGCGGTTCGACGAACGCCGTACTCCATCTGCTTGCCATCGCCTACGAAGCCGACGTTGACCTCACGATCGACGACTTCGTCCGGGTGGGCGCGAAGGTGCCGCACTTGGCAGACGTGAAACCCTTCGGGCAGTACGTCATGACCGACATCGACCACGTGGGCGGGATTCCGGTCGTCATGCGGCTGCTGTTGGATGCCGGGCTACTCCACGGCGACTGCCTGACCGTCACCGGCAAGACGATGGCGCAGAACCTTGCCGACATCGCACCGCCGGACCCGGACGGCAAGGTCCTGCGCGCGCTCGCCGAGCCGATCCACAAAACCGGCGGCCTGACGATTCTGCGCGGCACCCTGTCACCGGGAGGCGCGGTCGCCAAGACCGCCGGTTTCGACACCGACGTGTTCGAGGGCCCAGCGCGGGTCTTCGACGGCGAGCGCGCCGCGATGGACGCGGTCGAGCAGGACGCTCTCAATAAGGGCGATGTCATCGTAATTCGCAACGAGGGTCCGAAGGGCGGCCCAGGAATGCGCGAAATGCTCGCCGTTACCGGCGCAATCAAGGGCGCGGGAATCGGCCAAGACGTACTTCTGCTCACGGATGGCCGGTTCTCGGGCGGGACGACGGGGCTGTGCATCGGTCACGTCGCTCCGGAAGCAGTCGACTGTGGTCCGATCGCGCTGGTTGAAGAGGGTGACACGATCCGACTGGATATTGCGGCCGGGACGCTGGACCTCGTCGTAGACGAGGCTGAACTGGCCCGGCGCAAGGCGAACTGGACTGCGCCGGCACCGAAGTACACCCGTGGCGTCCTGGCGAAATACGCCAAACTGGTAGGCAGCGCGACCGAGGGAGCCATCTGCGGTTAGTTCGCATCCGTGGTAGCACGTGCTTCGAACCGAATTGTGCTTCGGGCAGGGAGATTACCTGCCCGAAGCGCACCACGAGGCCTATTTCGTTTTCCCATAATTCGAATTGGTTGTCCCAGAATGTGGACGGCATTTGACCATTGGCGCCCAAGGGTGCAATCTGCTCTTGTGACACCTCGTCAGAATCTCGTAGTAATTCACTAGCGCGTCGGCACCTGCTGACGCGCTAACCCCCGATGTGCCCACGGCACAGGGGGTTTTTTAATGCCCTGACTGGTCGAGCGCTACAAGTTCATCCGCAGCACCGCGAAAGCCCAAGAGGACGACGCGTCAACCAACTTCGTGATCCGAGGAAGGAATTTCCATGGCTAGCCCATCCACAGCCACGCCAAAGGCACCGAGCGGCACCGGTACACCGCTAGGTGCAGTCAACTCGAATTCAAACGGCACCGTCGCGATCAGCGAACCGGCCACCGGCGCAAAGTCGCTTGTCCGGGCACTTGAGTGCATCGGTACCGACGTACTGTTCGGACTCCCCGGCGGCGCGGTCCTGCCGGTCTATGACCCGCTGTATGACTCGAAGCTTCGCCATATTTTGGTGCGGCATGAACAGGGTGCCGGTCACGCCGCCGAAGGATACGCGCAGGCCACAGGTCGTGTGGGCGTGTGCATCGCGACCTCCGGGCCGGGTGCTACCAACCTGGTCACCGCTATCGCCGATGCGCATATGGACTCCGTCCCGATCGTCGCGATCACCGGCCAGGTCTCCCAAGCGCTGCTGGGCACGGACGGCTTCCAGGAAGCCGATATCTGCGGCATCACGCTTCCGATCACCAAGCACAACGTGCTCGTGACCAAACCCGAGGACATCCCGCGTGCGGTCGCGGAGGCCTTCTACATCGCCAGCACCGGTCGCCCCGGCCCCGTGCTGATCGACATCCCCAAGGACGTTCTCGTCGCCGAGACGACGTTCAACTGGCCCCCGCAAATGGCGCTGCCCGGTTATCGCCCGGTCACCCGCCCTCACCTGAAGCAGATTCGCGAGGCGGCGAAGCTGATCAATGCGGCGTCCCGACCGGTCTTCTACATCGGCGGCGGCGTCATCAAGGCTGAAGCATCGGCCGAGCTGCTCGAGCTGGCCGAGCTTACCGGGATACCGGTGGTGACCACGTTGATGGCCCGTGGCGCATTCCCGGACAGCCATAAACAACACCTGGGCATGCCGGGTATGCACGGCTCGGTTCCCGCCGTGACGGCGTTGCAGAAAGCCGACCTGCTTATTGCACTGGGTACCAGGTTCGACGACCGGGTGACCGGAAACCTCGACTCGTTCGCGCCCAACGCCAAGGTCGTGCACGCCGACATCGATCCCGCCGAAATCTCTAAGAATCGGATCGCCGACGTACCTATCGTGGGGGACTGCAAGGAAACGATCGCCGAGCTGATTCCGACCCTGAAGGCGCTTCGCGAAGAGTCCGCGCCGGCCGACCTGACCGCATGGTGGGTCCAGCTCGACCGTTGGCGCAAGAACTATCCGCTCGGCTACGACTGGCCTGCAGACGGCACTTTGTCGCCGCAGTACGTGATCGAGCGCCTCAACGCGATCTCCGACGACGACACGATCTGGGTATCCGGCGTCGGCCAGCATCAGATGTGGGCGGCGCAGTTCGTCACCTACGAGAAGCCGCGCACCTGGCTCAACTCGGGCGGCGCCGGCACGATGGGGTACGCCGTACCTGCCGCGATGGGCGCGAAGGTCGGTCAGCCCGACCGAACGGTCTGGGCGATTGATGGCGACGGGTGCTTCCAGATGACCAACCAGGAGCTCGCGACCTGCGCGATCGAAGGCATCCCGATCAAGGTCGCCGTCATCAACAACGGCAACCTCGGGATGGTCCGTCAATGGCAGACGCTCTTCTACGACGGCCGCTACTCGCAGACCGATCTCGGCACGCACAAGCACCGCATCCCCGACTTCGTCGGCCTGGCGGAGGCACTCGGCTGCGTGGGGCTGCGCTGTGAGTCCAAGGACGATGTCGACGGCATCATCAAGCAGGCCATGGCGATCAACGATCGTCCGGTGGTCGTCGACTTCACCGTCGGGGCGGACGCCCAGGTGTGGCCGATGGTTGGGGCCGGCATGAGCAACGACGAGATCCTTGCCGCGCAGGACCTCCGCCCGAAGTTTGATGAAGACGATGTCTGAGACAGGAGCCAGGAGCAGCGACATGAGTGGGCATACGCTTTCTGTCCTAGTAGAAAACAAGCCCGGCGTCCTTGCGCGAGTTGCCGGACTGTTCAGTCGCCGTGGATTCAACATCAAGTCCCTCGCTGTCGGGGAAACCGAGCAACCGACGATCTCGCGCATCACGATCGTCGTCGAGGTCGCCGACTCGCTGCTCGAGCAGGTCACCAAACAGCTCAACAAGCTGATTCACGTAATCAAGATCGTCGAGCTTGGACCCGAGGCGTCGGTGCAGCGCGAGCTGATCTTGGTCAAGGTACGGGTCGATGCACACCATCGCGCGCCGGTGCTCGAGACCGCTCAGCTTTTCCGTGCGAAGGTCGTCGACGTCAACACCGACTCGGTGACGATCGAGGCGACCGGTACGCAACCGAAGCTGCAGGCACTAATCGCGGCCCTTGAGCCGTTTGGCGTCAAGGAGCTCGTGCAGTCAGGTGTCGTGGCGATCGGGCGCGGACCGAGGTCGATCACCACGTCGTCGCAGCGCACCGCCGAGCGCAGCGCGTAGCGCCTACCAACACACAGACCATCCGCCGTACAAAAGAAATCTGGTCGATCGGACCGCGTGACCCTCGCGTGGGCCGGACGACCGAATCGAAAGGAAAACCGCCGATATGGCAGCAAAAATGTTCTATGACGACGATGCCGATCTGACGTTGGTGCAGGGCCGCAAGGTCGCTGTCATTGGCTATGGCAGCCAGGGTCAGGCGCACGCGTTGTGTCTGCGTGACTCGGGTGTCGACGTGCGAGTCGGTCTCAAGGAAGACTCGAAGAGCCGCAAGAAGGCCGAAGACGAGGGGCTACGCGTCGTCACGCCGGCCGAGGCGGCCAAGGAAGCGGATCTGATCATGATCCTCACCCCCGACCACGTGCAGCGTCATGTCTACTCAGAGTCGATCGAGCCCAACCTCAAGGAGGGCGACGCGATCTTCTTCGGACACGGCTTCAACATCCGCTTTGGCTACATCAAGCCACCGGCCAACGTTGCCGTTGCCATGGTCGCCCCTAAGGGCCCCGGTCATCTGGTACGCCGCGAGTTCGCCAACGGCAAGGGCGTTCCGTGCCTCGTCGCGGTCGAGCAGGATCCGGCCGGCGGCACGCTGCAGCTGGCCCTGGCTTACGCCAAGGCCATCGGCGGCACCCGCGCAGGCGTCATCGAGACCACCTTCACCGAGGAGACAGAGACCGACCTGTTCGGTGAGCAGGCCGTCCTCTGTGGTGGCATGTCCCGCCTTGTGCAGCAGGGCTTCGAGGTGCTCACCGAGGCCGGCTACCAGCCCGAGATTGCCTACTTCGAGTGCTTGCACGAACTCAAGCTCATCGTCGACCTCATGAACGAAGGCGGCATCGCCAAGCAGCGCTGGTCGATCTCTGACACCGCCGAGTACGGCGACTACACGTCCGGGCCCAAGGTCATCGACGAGCACGTCAAGGACAACATGAAGTCCGTGCTCGCGGCGATCAAGGACGGTTCGTGGGCCGCCGGCTTCATCGCCGACCAGGACGCGGGCGCTCCGGACTTCAAGGCGCAGCGCGCGCAGCAGGAGAAGCATCCCATCGAGGCCACTGGGGCCGAACTGCGCAAGCTCATGAGCTGGGTCAACGCAGAGGACGACTACGCCGGCACGGCGCAGCGCTAAATCCGCTTTATAAGTCCAAAGTAAGCACAACGAAGGAACGCGAAAGATGAAACTGGCAGTAATTCCCGGCGACGGTATCGGTATTGAGGTCACCGCCGAAGCGCTCAAGGTGCTCGACGCGGCGGGCGTCAAGAGTGACAAGACGTCGTACGACCTCGGTGCGACGTACTGGCACCGGACCGGTGAATTGCTGCCAGACACGGTGTTGGAGGAACTGCGCGGGCACGATGCGATCCTGCTCGGCGCGATCGGCGACCCGAGCGTGCCTCCAGGGATCCTCGAGCGCGGCATGCTGCTGAAGTTGCGGTTCGCGTTTGACCACTACATCAACCTGCGTCCGGCGAAGCTCTATCCCAACACCGAGTCGGTACTGGCGGGCGACCGCCACATCGACTTCATCGTGTTCCGCGAGGGGACCGAGGGACCGTACGTCGGCAACGGGGGGACGATCCGCACCGGTACCCCCAACGAGATTGCGACCGAGGTATCGATCAACACGGCATTCGGGGCGCGCCGGGTGATCGAGGCCGCATTTCAAACCGCACAGAACCGCCCGCGCAAGCACATCACGCTGGTCCACAAGACCAACGTGATGGTGCACGCGGGCGGCCTCTGGCAGCGCACCTTCGATGACGTCGCAAAGAACTACCCTGACGTGACAACGGCCTACAGCCACGTCGATGCCTGCATGATCTATATGGTGCAGGACCCAGAGCGGTTCGACGTGATCGTCACCGACAACCTCTTCGGCGATATCGTGACCGACCTCGCCGCTGCAGTTAGCGGTGGAATCGGCCTTGCCGCGTCCGGAAACATCGACGCTTCACGCAACAACCCGTCGATGTTCGAGCCCGTGCACGGCTCGGCTCCCGACATCGCGGGGAAGGGCATCGCCGACCCGACCGCTGCAATCCTGTCCGCCGGCATGCTGCTCACTCACCTGGGCGAAGATGCGCTCGCCGCGCGGGTCGAGGACGCGGTGATCGCAGACCTCGCGGCCCGGGACCGCGCGAATCCCGGTTCGACGTCGGCAATCGGCGACCGGATCGCGAAGCTCGTCGCCAACCCCTAGATCTACCTAACTGGAGCACAACACCATGAGCCAGAGCGCCGAAGTCGGTCAACGCGTCGAGTCACCGTTGGGGGATTCCTTCCACGTTTATGACACGACGCTCCGTGACGGGGCGCAGCGCGAGGGCATCACTTACTCCGTCGCCGACAAGCTCGCTGTCGCTCGGCTACTTGACGAGCTCGGGGTTGGATTCATCGAGGGCGGCTGGCCCGGTGCGCTACCGAAGGACACCGAGTTCTTCAGGCGCGCCGCGACCGAGCTCGACTTGGTGAGCGCCCAACTCGTGGCGTTCGGGTCCACCCGCAAGCCCGGCGCCGTAGCCGCTGAAGACCTGCAGGTCAAGGCGCTCGTCGATTCACAGGCGCCGGTCATCTGTCTGGTCGCCAAGTCCGACGTACGACACGTCGAGCGAGCGCTGCGGACAACTAGGGAAGAAAATCTCGAGATGGTCCGCGACACGGTGTCGTACCTGGTGTCCCTGGGGCGCAGGGTGTTCGTCGACTGCGAGCACTTCTTCGATGGCTATAAGTACGACGAGGAGTACGCCGTCGCGGTGCTGCAGACAGTATTCGCTGCGGGTGCGGACGTCGGCGTCATGTGTGACACCAACGGCGGCATGCTGCCGCTTGGCATTCATGAGGTCGTCTCAGCGGTAAGGGCCAAGGTCCCGGGGCGCCTAGGGATTCACTGCCAAGACGACACGGGCTGCGCGGTCGCCAACTCGATCACGGCCGTTGCGGCAGGCGTCACGCACGTGCAGATGACGGCCAACGGGTACGGCGAACGGACCGGCAACGCGGACCTTTTCGCGGTCATCGGCGGCCTCGCGGCCAAGCTCGACATGCCGGTGCTCCCGGTCGGCAAACTCGCCGACATGCAGCGGATCTCCCACGCACTCGCCGATATCGCCAACCTTTCCCCCGACACGCATCAGCCCTACGTCGGCGCAAGCTCCTTCGCACATAAGGCCGGCCTGCACGCGAGCGCCATCAAAATCGCGCCGGAACTCTACAACCATATGGATCCCGCCGATGTCGGCAACGGCATGCGCATCCTCGTCACCGAGATGGCCGGCCGGGCCAGTGTCGAGCTCAAAGGCAAGGAGCTTGGCGTCGATCTGACTGGCAAGCCGGATGCGATCGGCCGCATTGTCGCGACGGTGAAGGATCGCGAGGCGCAGGGGTGGTCCTACGAGGCCGCAGACGCGTCATTCGAGCTGCTGATGCGCGCCGAGCTCGATGCGGACCGGCCGACAGTCTTCGACCTCGAGTCGTATCGAGTCATCGTCGAACATCGCGGCGACGGCGAAGTGGTCAGTGAGGCGACGGTCAAGATCCGCCTCGGCCAGCGGCGAGTGATCGCGACCGCAGAGGGCAATGGCCCGGTCAACGCGCTGGACCAAGCGCTGCGTGATGCGGTCATCGGGCAGTACCCGCAGCTCGCGTCCGTCGAGCTCTCCGATTACAAGGTGCGCATTCTCGAGGGTCGGCATGGCACCGACGCCACGACGAGAGTCCTGATCGGGACGACAGATGGTGAGCGCGACTGGACCACCGTCGGCGTACATCCCAACGTCGTGGAGGCGTCCTGGAAGGCGCTCGTAGACGCGCTCGTCTACACGCTGCAAAGCAACGGCAGCTAAGCGCTGCACGCGCTGCGTCGTCTCTTGGCGTGGCGATGTTCTCCCTCTGGCGCCGATAAAGGCGTGACTGGGAGGGGGCCTGGTCGACAAGAGGACGCGGCCCTAGGCAGGTTCGCGAGCTAGCTCTTCGTGACTCGTTTGGCGAGCATCGAGCGCCACCACCGGATTACTACGCCGTCGGTGACTTCAGGGATGTTGACCCGTCCGCGGCTGAGGTTGTACACGATCGGCCGGATCTGGGACAGTGGCGGCCGGCAGCCGTGCATCTGCACGACGTACGGCGTGCCATACAGCGTCTGTTGCCAGTGATCGTTGTCGGCGGCGTTTCTGTCGGGCTGTGTTGTGGTGGCAGAGGTGGCCGCCGGCCTGGAATCCTGCTCTTCGCCGATCGTCCCTGGCGTGGAGGCGATCGCGTCGAAGTCCTCCCGGCTGGGCTGCCAGTCCGAGTCCGGCGGGGAGTAGGCGACATCCTCCTCGGACGACGCCGTAGGTGCTTCCGCGTCGATATCAGGCATCGTCGTCGCGTCGTCCTCGGCCTCTGCCGGACGAACGGAGATCGCGAGCGAACGGTCATTCGCGCCGATGAGACGCACCGCGGTGACCCGGTTCCAGGGCAACGTCTGCTCGGAGTTGTCGACCCGCACCGTCAGGCCCGCGGCGTTGAGGTGCAGGTGCGGCGTGTCGAAACGGCGCCGTCCGGCCTTCGAGATGCTCCACAGGAACGCACCCAGCACGCCCAGGACAACGATGGCGAGGGCCAGGATGAGCATGGTGAGGACTATGCCGTTGGTGAAGTACGCCGGCTCGCGACGCCAGATCACCACAAACATCGGCACGATCGCCACCAGAAGTGCGATGCAGATGAGGTTGAATGCCCACCGTCTGACGAACTGACCGCGATCCCGGCGTACGACGATGTCGGCGTCGGATCCCTCATCGATGCTAACGAAGGTCGTCGCGATCGTTGACGGGCTGAGCACTGCGGGCATGAGATCCTCTGCGACTGGACAGGGTGGGGTACGTGTTCATGCTATATCGATGCGCGCCGACCGCTTTTGGTTCACATGTGGACGCAGTGTCCGGTGAACTGGACGAGAGTCGGATGCGTCGAGTCGCGATCAGACGGCGGCACCGTCGTTGAAGGGACGACGGCGCGGAAGAGCCAAAATCGGCAGCGACGACTACGCTGTCCGGACGCACTTGAGCGACTTCTCCGCAACTTCCTCGGACGCACTCTACGCGTCGGCGGCCTATCGAATGAAAGGCAAACGCATGGATAGAAATCGAATCGTTGAGCGAGAGGATGCGCTTCGTCCACGGGCCGGCCCGCAGATCGATACGATCGCGTACAAGTACGACCGGCCCGTTGCTTTCTATGTACTCGTGACTGTTTTTCCGTGGTTGTTCTGGTTCTCGGCGGCCTATCTCAGTCATCTCGGCGAACAAACTCCTGCGGTGCAGGTATGGACTGCGGTGCTCGGAGTCTGCGGTCTGGTTGCGCCGGTGGTGGTTGTCGTCTTTCTAGTCCGAGGAAGACCGGACCTCCGAACTGACATGCGCCGACGATTATTCCCACGCCGGGTAAGTGGGTTTTACCTTGCGGTGACATTGCTATTGCTACTGGCCAGCATTCTGGCTGCTCAGGCAGTCTCACTGCTTTTCGGGTACAGCCCCGACCAGTTTCATCTCCGGGGAGGATTCACGTTTTCCGCCGGGCTGCTGCCGGTGTGGTTCACGCTGATCGGGGCTGCCATATTCGAAGAGCTCGCCTGGCACACCTATGGCACAGACGCGTTGATCAGACGGATGAATGTCTTCACCGCATCCCTAGTTTTCACGGTCTTCTGGGCTCTCTGGCACGTACCACTGGGATTCATCAACGGCTATTACCACAGCGAGGTCGTCGAATCCGGGTGGATCCACGTGCTGAACTTCCCGCTGTCGATGGTTGCGTTCGTGATCTTGATGAACTGGCTCTACTTCAGCACCGGACGCATCATTCTCATCCCAATCGTTTTCCACATCACTGCGAATGTCGTCAACGAAGTCTTCATGACCCATCCGGATACGAAAATCATCCAAACGATCCTCCTGTTGATCGTGGCCGGAATCGTCGTCTCGGCAAACCCGAAGTTATTCTTCCGAAGCAGACTTCGCGCTCAGTGATGTCGCCTACGGACGCGACCCACCGCGCCCCATCGCACGACTGACTGCGAGTACTGGGAGCGGCAGGTGCATAATTAGCCCTACGTGGCAGTCACTGCCTAGTCTCAATTGAATAGAAGGCGCCAGGATGGTTGAACAGAAACGCACCGGAGCGGTCCAAGTAATTCGTTACGTCGCCATCCTTGCCGCGGTAGCCTTCTTGGTGAGCGGCACTGTTTCGGCCGTGCGATGGTTGTTATGGGTGGGCGTCGTCCTGCTGATCATCGCGATCATCCTCTGGCTACGGTATTTCATCAATGACCGCCGCCACCCCGCCAGCTGAGCCGGCGTCATTGTTCCCGCATCGGAACCTATTAGTTTTTCTGAGGCCGGTTCTTTAGGGAGAGCTGAGTCGGTGACTCCTTATCCTCGGCCTTATTGATCCAGCCACGCCGGCAGTGTCGGCTGGTGAGCGAACCTTTTCAGTTGCAGGCGCTCCAACGCCGCCGCCCGTTCTCGCAAACCTCTATGCGAATCTCGCCGCCTTCGCTCAGTCCTCCTACCGGATGGCGTGTCTCAGGAAAGGTTGACAGAGAGGCATTCGCGCGGGAATGTGAGTGAGGGGTCATTCGGGAATGTATGTGGTCGAGTTGTGTGAGGCCTGGCCGATGATCGGGAAAATCGGCGGGGGTCGGATGATTAAACGGGCAATAATCGCATGGTTGGCGGTGGGTGCGCTTGTGACTGTGTCGGCCTGCACCGCTCAGACAACAAGCGCCACCACAGCAACAAGCACGCAGGCGTCGGCGCCGAAGTACGCGGCGACGTTGCAGGAGAAGATTCCCGCGGTGATGAAGGCCAACGCCATCCCGGGCACGGTCGTGTTGATTAAATCCCCGAAGCAGGGTAACTGGTCGGGCACGTTCGGCACCGCCGTGATCGGCAAGAAAGTGCCGATGTCGTTGAAGGATTACTTCCGGGTCGGCAGCAACACTAAAACGATGACCTCCACGGTCATCCTGCAGCTGGTCCAAGAGGGCAAACTCGGCCTGGACGATCCGATTTCGAAGTTCCGCCCGGATGTGCCCAATGGCCAGAACATCACCATTGCACAACTGTCCGAGATGCGCAGTGGCCTATACAGTTACTCGTTCGACCCCGGATTCAACGCCACGCTAGATCAGGATCCGAGCAAGGCGTGGACACCTGATGAACTGTTGGGGATCGCGTTCTCGCACCCGGCGGATTTCCCACCCGGGCAGCAGTACGAGTACAGCAACACCAACATCGTGCTGCTCGGGACTGTGATCGAGAAGCTGACCGGCATGTCGGCCTCCAAGGCGTTCCAGAAGAGAATCTTCGGCCCCCTCGGGCTCACTCACAGTTCCCTGCCGGTCAACACGGATTCCAAGATCCCAAACCCGCATGCGCAGGGGTACCAGTTCGGCACGAACGTGGAGACCATCAACTCCTATGCGGTTCCTGCCGCCCAACTACCAGCCGCGCTTGACGGCACCCTCAAACCCATCAATCAGACGGATGCGAACCCTTCTTGGGGCTGGACGGCCGGCGGGGCGATCTCCACACCCGGCGAACTGGCCGTGTACGTCAAGGCACTGGTGCACGGTGGGCTGCTGAATGCGAAAACGCAGAAGCTGCGCTTGGACAGCATCCAGCCCGTCGTCCCCGGCGACCCGAACGGCGTCGGCTACGGGCTCGGGCTCGCCCAGTTCGCCCCCGGCATCCTCGGCCATGACGGGCAAATCCCCGGGTACTCCTCGTTCATGGCCTACAACACCAACACCGGCGACACCATCATCGTCGGATCCAACCTCGCGGCCTCGCCGGTCGATGGGGAGACCGCGGCCGTCGTCGTGGCCAAGACAATCATCGCGACCATGTACGGATCAGCTGGCATTTCTCCGGGAAACCCGGCCGCAGCGAATACGACAGCGCCCGCCACCTCCTGATCACGATCGGCCCCAGGACTCGAAACCCGGGAACGCAATTAAGACCAGTACGGCTCGAGACAATTACCGCGAGTGACCGGGCGTCCGCCCGATAGGTTACTGGCTAGGCCCTAAATGACGGCGTCGACCGTTTCCAGCAGTCGGGCACGCAGGGGAGCGGCGGCTTCGGAGAACTCGCGCTGCTTCTTCGCGTACGTCGTACGCCCTGCCGCCGTCTCGACCTCGATCGGGGCGACGCCCAGTGAGGTGAAGTCGTAGGGGCTGGCCTGCATATCGACGTACCGGATCCGCTGCGCGAGCTCGAAACAGTCGAGTACCAGATCACTGGAGACGAGTGGCACGAGTTTGTAGGCCCACTTGTAGAGATCCATACCTGCGTGCAGACAACCCGGCTGCTCGAATGTCGCTTGGTCGTCGCGTTCGAGAATCTGCCGGTTGAGCGGTCGCGCCGCGTCGGTGAAGAACCGGAACGCATCGAAGTGCGTGCATGACAGCTCACGCTCGTCCACCGTCGCGGCGATCTGTTCCGGACCGAGGCGCAGCGGCCAGGTGTTGTGCCGGATCTCGTTTTCGGACTCGCGGTAGACCATCGCCCACTCGTGCATCCCGAAACAGCTGTAGGACCCAGTCCGGTCGAGCGTGGAGCGCATGAGGCGGCGTACGAACTGGACGATACCGTGGCGTCGTTGGACGAACCTCGCGACATCCGCCGACACGCCGTCGCCATCGGATCGATAGAGCGGCCACTCACGATGCGGCGCATCGGCGGCATCGAGCAGCCGTACGCCGGCACCCGGATGCCAGCGGCGCAGCTGGCTGGGGCGATAGACGTAGTAAGTGAAAAGGAAGTCCTCGATCGGGTGTGCCTGTCCGGCGGCCCGACGGGACTCGTACGGGGCAACTACCGGTTCTACGCGGGCGGCGTACTCCTGCTGCCGCGCCTGCCACTCGGCTCGGGGCAAGGCGCCGGTTTCGGTGTGCAGGATGGGGGCAGACATGATCTACCACCGTAATGCGTATAGGTTCGACTGCGGTGAGCGACCAGGACTCGCCATCAGATCCGTGCGGAGGATTTCATGCGTATTGCCCGATTCGTGAGCCCACAAGGGATGTCGTTCGGTGTCATCGACGGTCAGGGCGACCGCTCGAGCTGGACGATCGAGGCGATTGACGGGCACCCGTTCGGTGAAATCAACCGCACCGGTAACCGCTGGGCGCTGGACGACGTACGGCTGCTGTCGCCGATCCTGCCGAGCAAGGTTGTGTGTATTGGGCGCAACTACGCTGCGCACGCCGCTGAGCTGGGCAACGAGGTGCCGAAGGAGCCGATGATGTTCCTCAAGCCGTCGACCTCTGTGATCGGTCCGGGCGATGCTATTCGGCTGCCGGCCGCGTCAAAGCATGTCGAGCACGAGGCGGAGCTTGCCATCGTCATCGGCGCGACCGGGGCGCGCAAGGTCAGCCGCGACGACGCACACCGTACGATCTTCGGGATCACCGCCGGCAACGACGTCTCCGCACGCGACCTACAGAAGTCCGATGGACAGTGGGGCAGGGCCAAGGGATTCGACTCGTTCTGCCCGATCGGGCCGTGGATCGAGACTGGTGCGCCGTACGCCGACATCAGGGTGGCGTGCACGGTCGACGGTGAGATCCGTCAGGACGGCCGCACGAAAGACCTGATCCACGACGTGCCGACGCTGATTTCCTATATCTCGCACGTGATGACGCTGCTGCCAGGCGACGTCATCATGACCGGTACGCCGGCGGGCGTGGGCCCGCTCGAGGGCGGCAACACCTGCACGGTCAGCATCGAGGGCGTCGGCGATCTGACGAACCCGGTGATCGTCGACGAATAGTGTTTGCGCCCAACGTCAGATGGACGGACTGGCACCGAATATCCTTAGGTCACCATGACTGATAACTCTGCGCCGCTCCGCGTCCGATTCTGCCCATCGCCTACCGGGTTCCCGCATATCGGGCTCATGCGTACGGCGCTTTTCAACTGGGCCTACGCGCGTCATCTTGGCGGCTCGATGGTCTTTCGCGTTGAGGATACGGACGCTGCTCGCGATAGCGAGGAGAGCTATGAGTCCCTCGTCGCGACACTGCGCTGGCTGGGCCTGGACTGGGACGAGGGGCCGGGTATCGGCGGGCCTCACGGGCCTTATCGGCAGTCGGAGCGTGCGGACATCTACGCCGGGGTCATCGAGAAGCTCAAGGCGACCGACTGGGTCTACGAGTCGTTCTCTACCGGCGAGGAAGCCGCCGAGCGGCATGAGGCTGCCGGTCGGGATCCGCGGCTGGGCTACGACAACTACGACCGCAACCTGACCGACGAGCAGAAGGCCGCGTTCCGTGCCGAGGGGCGCGAGCCGGTGCTGCGGGTGCGGATGCCCGACGAAGACCTCGTCTGGAACGATATTGTCCGCGGTGAGGTGAAGTTCGAGGCCGGCTCGGTGCCGGACTTCGTAATCGTGCGCGCCAACGGTAAGCCCCTCTATCCCTTCGTCAACCCGGTCGACGACGCGCTGATGAAAATCACGCATGTGCTGCGCGGCGAGGATCTGTTGCCGTCGACGCCGCGCCAGATTGCGCTCTATCGCGCACTGATCGACATCGGGGTCGCTGAGCGAATCCCGGAGTTCGGCCACTTGCCTTACGTGATGGGGCAGGGCAACAAGAAGCTCTCGAAACGTGACGAGGAAGCCAACTTCGACCTGTATATCGAACGTGGATTCATCCCGGAGGGAATCCTCAACTATCTCGCGTTGTTGGGCTGGTCGATCGCGGCGGATCGCGACATATTCACCCCGGACGAGTTTGTGGCAGCCTTCGACATCCACGACGTCAACAGCAGCCCCGCGCATTTCGACCTGAAGAAGGCCGAGGCCATCAACGCCGCGCACATACGGTTGCTCGAACCGGCCGACCTGGTCGGGCGGCTCGGCGCCGTCCTGCTTGCCGCCGGCATCCTGCCCGCCGAACCCACCGACCGTCAGGTCGACGTGCTCAAACAGGCCGCGCCGCTCGTGCAGGAACGCATGGTCACGCTGAGCGAGGCGCCGGACCGCCTCGGCCTCTTCTTTGCCGCAGACGACGCGATCACGGTTGCCGACGATGCCAAAAAGACCCTGCGGGAGGACAGCAGCGCCGTACTGGACGAGGCCCTTCGCGTGCTACGGAAAGTCGCGGACTGGACCGCAGAGGCGATCCAGGAGGCCCTGCGCACGGCGCTCGTCGACGGGCTCGGTCTCAAGCCGAAGTTCGCGTTCGGTCCGTTGCGGGTGGCCTTGTCGGGACAGCGGGTCTCGCCACCGCTTTTCGAGTCGATGGAGATCCTCGGCAAGGAGTCGTCCTTGGCGCGAATTGCCCGGTTACGGGCTACTTTTTAGGCGAGCTAGGGCGGGTTGTGGCTCACACCCCGACCGGGTGGAAGCCAGGTCGAGGCGTCGGGTAACATATTCCGTCGGCGCCGCGCCAAGGTTGATTAGTCAGCATTAGTGCCTCGCCTGCCAATGGGGTATGGGGTAATTGGCAGCCCTACGGTTTCTGGATCCGTCAGTTCAGGTTCGAGTCCTGGTACCCCAGCGCTACAAGGAGCACCGCTCCTTAGAGCACCAAAGTCATCGTCAGCACAATCGACTGTGACTGCACTACACGCACTGCCCCCGTCGTCTAGCGGTCTAGGACGCCGCCCTCTCACGGCGGTAACGCCGGTTCGAACCCGGTCGGGGGGGGTACCACCAAAAAGGCCCTCTCACCTGCAAATACGCGGATGAGAGGGTCTTGTCATTCGGGCCAGTGACACACAAATGACACATTCATGACACATGCGGAAACACCGCGGCCACTATCCGGTGATGCTCCGAACGGTCGCGGACCGCTCCGAATAGGACGTTAAGAGTTCGTCGAGTCGGTCGCTGACTTCCTCTGAATCGCTCCTCGTACAAATGCCCGTACCGGCTGTAGGTGAAGGTGACGGACGAGTGCCCGGCGTACTTCGACACTTCATGCGCAGGCACACCCGCCGCCGACATGATCGCGACGTACGAATGCCGCAGATCGTGGACTCGGAGCCCGTCGACCCCGGCCCGCTTGATAGCAGGCTTCCACACGCCCGGCCAGAACCTGCCCCGCCGCAGCGGCCCACCCGATGTACTGGTGAACAACAGCGCGTCGGCGTCTGGTCCCACGTACCGCGCCATGTGGTCGGCAACCTCTCGCATTTTCGACTTCGCGATCGACACCCGCCGGACCGAGCCCTTCGTCTTCGGCGGACCGAACGACACAGCGCCACCGACGTCGACGGCGGTCTCAACGACCTCGACCTGACTACGGAGCACGTCTACGCGGCCACGTCGCAGACCGGCCAGTTCACCGAACCGCAGCCCGGCGTACGCGCCCAGGATGACGAGCGCGCGGTATTGGGGGTCGATGGCGTCGGCGAGCGTGTTGACCTCGCTGACGCTCAAGAAGCGTTGCTCTTGCTGCTGCTCGACGGGGAGTCGCACTCCGGCGGCCGGGTTGGTCTTAATCCGGCCATCGGCCACGGCGGCGTCGAGCATCCCGCGAAACGGGAACGCGACCTTGCGGACGCTGGCCGCGCTGAGACCAGAGGCGACGAGTTCGGCGACCCACTTCGCGACGTCACTGTGCGTGACCGCTCGTGACTGCCACGTGCCCCACTTCGGCACAACATGCACCCGTACGACGCTTTCAGTCCTCGCCCGCGTCGTCCTACGCCGGTCATGCAGCGTTGGCAGCCACGTCGGCGCCCAGTCGGAGATAGTGACCTTCGCCCGCTCCGGCGCGATCCACTCACCGCTACTGATCGACGTCTCCAAGGTCGCGGCGAACCTGCGCGCCTGCTCGCCCGTGCGCAGTGTCTTAGATCTGCTCTTGCCGTCCGGACTCCGATACCGCACTCGCCACTTACCCTTATCCATCATCTGAACTGATGCCATGACTGTTAGCCCTTCCTGCCGGTGCGCTTGTTACGACGTAAGTCTTGAACGTGACGGTTGAGCGAGACCTGTAGGTCGATGACTTCATCGATCTGACTCTCGTCGTCGAGCCGGTCAAGTCGATGTGCAAGTTTGGTGAGTGCCCGCGCGAGGTCATTACCGCTTGGTGGCTCCATGTGCCAGTCCAAACCTTGGCCGTAGCCCAGCAGCATGAACTGGAAGTCCTTGACGGCGACGCGGGCGCTGCTGATCTTCAGGTGTGTGATCTTGGGATCGGTTGGTGTCATGAGTTCGATCGCGGCGTTGACGCGGACCCCGGCCCTGCAATCTGCGGCTTCCGAGGTCGGCGTCACCGAACGCACGATTCGACGGTGGCAGCTGGTGCCCGAGTTCCGAGCCGCGTACCGCGCCGAGGCTCGCCGTACGTCCGCCGAAGCCACCAGCGCGCTTCTAAGCGCCCAGAGTCACGCGGTTGAGGTTGTTATGCCAGGAATTGTCCGGAGGTCGGGCGGCCGATCGCATACGGGCGGCGCGCGTGATCCTGGAACTCGGCCACCGCGCCCAGGACGACGACATCGCCGACAGGCTCGACAAGTTGGAAGGACGACCATGGCAACCAACCACCGGCACGAGCGACGACTGGCGAGGCGGCCAGCGTGTGATCGTGCAGATGCCTGATCCGGACGAGACGATCACACGCTGGCCGCCTGGTCTCCGGCAGGCCGCGGTGTCACTCCGGACGCTCACCGGTTCGGATCAATCGTCATCCGACTTCGCGGTGGCCGTCTACGCGTCCGACTATTTGGCGGCGTTTTGGCCCGATGAACATCCCGACCACCGGCCCGAGCACTGCGAATATCAAGTCGGGACGCTGGAGCGTGAGCGGCGGGTGCTGGTGGCTCGCGGTGACTGG
>CAJDTT010000031.1_pt1 | contig 27671 bp, 22 predicted proteins | sample 7389841 | NCBI WGS metagenome assembly CAJDTT01 (sample SAMEA7055655, study PRJEB34461) | soil metagenome | biome: terrestrial ecosystem; feature: Peninsula; material: soil | place: Antarctica | collected 2016
TATCATTCTGGAATAAGGCGGCGCCGCGGATTGAATTGCATCTGGAAAGCACCTGTTCCCAGTCAGTAAGGATGGACGCCCTTGATACGACATTACAATTTTATCAAGGTGAACGTATCCATACTGAAAATAGCTACAAGTACACGGCCGAGTGCCTGGAGGGGCTACTCCAACGCAGCGGCTTCGAGGTTGAACATATCTGGACAGATCCCGATTGTTGGTTCGCCGTAAGCATGGACGCGGTAACGTAATTTGAAAAGGCCGCCTGCGGCTTTATCAACCAGCTACTCCTGTGGTGTTTGCCTTGACGAGTTTCCTACTCACCTTTCGCATAGCTCATCTGCATTAGCCAACCCAGGAAGACGCTGCCGCGCCCTGCTGCCAACTGGAATACTTATTCAGTTCCCTAAAGCGATCTGCAATGTTAAAGGAATTAGAGCCTTATGGCATATCTGGCGCAAGACCAACAGGAATGGGAGAATAGCATTCAAAATAAAATTCAAGCTGAAAATGGGAGAAGCTGATGTTCGAGTGGCTGGCAAGCCCGGAAGCGTGGGTAGCATTAGCAACGTTGACCGCGTTAGAAATTGTTTTAGGTATCGATAACATTATTTTCATCTCCATTCTTGTAGGTCGTCTTCCCGAAGCTCAGCGTGATTTTGCGAGAAGAATGGGTCTTGGCCTGGCGATGCTTACCCGCTTGGGTTTGCTATTCTCTATTTCATGGGTTATGAGTTTAACTGAACCATGGTTTACGATACTTGGCAATTCAATTTCAGGACGCGATATCGTTTTGATTGGAGGAGGCCTGTTTCTACTGTTCAAAGCCACGCATGAAATACACAACAGCATGGAAGGAACAGAGGAAAGCGACAGTACGGTCGTTGCCACCAGTTTGGGAATGGTGCTGTTACAGATTGCGGTTCTGGATATTATTTTTTCGCTGGATTCGGTAATAACGGCCGTGGGTCTGGTTGAACACGTTACATTGATGGCGATTGCCATCGTCTTGGCGGTGCTGGTTATGTTAATGGCGGCCAAGCCAATAGGAGACTTTGTAGACACTCACCCAACTATCAAGATTCTTGCACTTTCATTCCTGATACTAGTGGGAGTCACCCTGATAGTCGAAGGTTTCGATGTGCATGTCCCTAAAGGCTATATTTATTTCGCGATGGCATTTTCGGTGAGCGTGGAATTTCTCAACCTTCGAATGCGTAAAAAAAGAGAAGAGACGATCAAATTGCACAAACGGATAAATAATTGAGCAATTGCGGGATCATGGAGTACCGATGTTGCTCAATATTTTTCAGAATTTTGCCTGGCTCCAGGGAAAGCTCGGTATTTGTTTTCCCCGCACCACGTTGAACACTTCTCCAGACGTCTGCTGGCAGGACGGACAGCTCTTTTCCCGCCGCTATGGTGATGTCTATTTCTCAAGATATTGCGGACTGGAAGAAAAACGCCACGTTTTTCTTCATGGCAATCCGACCTCGTCATACCTCTGGCGCAACGTGATCCCGCACCTGGAGTCACACGGCCGCTGCATCGCGCCTGACCTGATCGGGATGGGCGACTCCGACAAGCTGCCCGACTCGGCGCCGGGCAGTTATCGTTTCGTCGACCACCGCCGCTACCTCGATGCGCTCCTTGACAAGCTCGGCATCACCGAGCGCGTCACGCTCGTCATCCACGACTGGGGTTCCGCGCTCGGGTTCGACTGGGCCAACCGCCACCGCGACGCGGTCAAGGGGATCGCCTATATGGAGGCGATCGTCCGCGAGGTCAGCTGGGCTGACTGGCCGGAGGCAGCGCGCGGCATCTTCCAGGGTTTCCGTTCCGACGCCGGCGAGAAGCTCATCATCGAGAAGAACATGTTCGTCGAGCGGGTACTGCCAGCATCGGTCCTGCGGACGCTGTCCGATGCCGAGATGGACATCTATCGCGCGCCGTACCTCGAGCCGGGCGAAGACCGTCGGCCGACACTGACGTGGCCGCGCGAGATCCCGATCGAAGGTGAGCCGGCCGACGTGTGCGCGATCGTCAACGACTACAGCTCCTGGCTCGCGGCGAGCCAGGTGCCCAAGCTGTTCGTCAACGCCGACCCCGGGTCGATCCTGACCGGTCCGCAGCGGGAGTTCGCGCGCACCTGGCCCAACCAGCGCGAGGTTACGGTCGCAGGCAATCACTTCATCCAGGAAGACTCGCCGGACGAGATCGGCACGGCAATCGCCGACTGGTACGCCGGCCTTTAGCGCCCGCCCGTTCAGCGAAGGCTGGACGAATGAGCGGCTAGCGCGTCGCGGTGGTCTGGATGGGCAATCGCGATGAGCCGTTCGATGCGCTGTTCGATCGTCGCGGCGCGCAGGTCGGCGACGCCGTACTCGGTGACAAACAAGTCGGCGTTCGAGCGCGGCGTCGTTACGACGCCGGTGCCGATCTGCGACACGATCCGCGACAGTTTGCCTTTCGCCGCCGTGGCGGGAAAGGCGATCACCGACCGGCCGCGTTCTGAGGACATCGCGGCCTGCGTGAAGTCGACCTGGCCGCCAACGCCACCGGCGTACTTGTCACCCATCATCTCGGCGTTGACCTGACCGGTCAGGTCCATCTCGATCGCGCTGTTGATCGCCCACAGGTCGGGTAGCTGAGCCAACACGGCCGCGGAGTGCGTGTGTTCCAGGGACCGAACGCCGAGGTCCTTGTTCTGATGCGCCCACTTCACCAATCGGTCGGTGCCGAACACCAAACCCGTGGTGGTGATGCCGGTATCGATCGGCTTGCGCGCGTTGGTCACCGCGCCTGCCTCGATCAAGTCGAGCACCGTATCGCCGATCATCCCGGAATGAATGCCAAGGTCGCGCTTGTCAATCAGCGCTGCGCAGAGCGCCTCAGGGATCGCGCCGATACCCAGTTGCAGCGTCGCGCCGTCCGGGATGAGCTCGGCAATGTTGCGCGCGACCGCGGTCGCTTCTGGGCTCGGCGTACCCGCCGGCCACTCCACCAGCGGAACGTCGGCGTGTACGACGTAGTCGATATCGCTCAACGGCACGAGAGTGTCGCCATAGGTGAAAGGTACCCGCGGGTTGATCTCGGCGACGACCGTGCGCGCGGCGCGGATCGTCTCTCGCATGAAGTCGGCGAGCAGGCCGGTCGAGCACATCCCTTGCTTGTTGGGTTCGCTGAGCTGGATAAACACGACGTCAGCATGCAGGTGACCCGAGTTAAACAGCGCCGGCAGCGTCGACAGCCGGATCGGCATCGTCTCGACGACTCCCTGACGACTCAGCTTCGACGTATCGCCGAGCCCGCCCAGCCCGAAATAGCGAAACGTGTCGACGTACTCAGCCTTCAGCGTCTCACCTTTAAGCACGCCGAGGAAGATCGGGAGCCGATCTTTGCCGTTATTGCTGAGTTCTTGCCGCTGTACGACCAGTGCGCCGGTTAGGGTGATCGGCTCTGCGGCGCCCTGTCCCCAGACCAGGGTGTCGCCCGGTCGTACGACACCACGTAGATCGGGAGCGACCGAGTCGAGCGGGACGGGCTGATCCGTGGTCGGCTTGTTACGGCGTTCGAACGTCGTACTGGCCATCAAGCGCTACTTCCTTAACTGTCCGCTACTACTCTTCGTCTCGTTCGCGGGTCACGACTACTGGGCAGCGGGCGTGCGAGACAACGTGCGAGCTCACCGAACCGAGAACAGCACCGACAAACCCACCGTGTCCGCGCGAGCCGACCACGACGAGGTCGGCACCTTTAGACGCCTCAACCAGGATGTCCGCCGGATGTCCCTGGACGTTCTTCTTAGTAATCGCAGTGCCGATATCGCCGACCGCCTCGTTGACCGCGGCGTCGATGATCTCCTGGGAGTTCGATTCCCAGTCGACCGACTCGACCGCGCCCATCGCGACGCCGAAAGACACCGGAATGCTCCAGCAGATGATCGCCTCGACCGACGCACCGGTCAGGCTGGCTTGCGTGACCGCCCATTTAATCGCGTCAACTGAGGCTCCCGAACCGTCAACACCTACAACGATCCGCCCGCTACCTTGCGCCATCGTGTCTCCTTTGGAATGTGATCGCTATCTTGCCCTGACCCTATGTGGCGTGCGCGAGGCCTTTTGAGCCCGGGTACTGCGGCTCGGATGGAAATCCGAGGTACCCGGAAACCAGCGGGCGGCGCCTCAGTCGATGGGGAGAGTCAACCGGAAACGGCAGTATCCTTGCGGCGACTCGGTCGCCGACAGCGTGCCGTTGTGCGCTTTGATGAATTCGGCCGCGATCGCCAGGCCAAGCCCGCTGTTGCCACTATCGCGGGACCGGCTGTCGTCCAAGCGCACAAACCGCTCGAAGATCCGGGTTCGTTCGTCCTCCGGCACCAGCGGGCCGTCGTTGTCAACGTCGACGACGGCGGTCGCGCCATCCACGTGCACAGTCACCAAGATTCGGGACATCGCATGCCGGTCGGCATTATCGAGCAGGTTGCTGATCACCTGCGCGATACGCGCTCCGTCGCAGTGGAGCTTGACCGGCACGGTGCGCGCCACGATCACTACCCTTGATGCACCGCGAATCCGGCGCACTTCGGTCTCGACGAGATCGTCAAGGTCCTGTTCGGTACGCCGAATCTGCACGCCGCGATCATCCGCCTTGGCGAGGATCAGCAGGTCGTCGACGAGGCCTTTCATTCGCTCGGTCTGCGAAGTGAGGACCGACTGCATATCGTGCCAGGTTTGCCCCGAGGAGTCGGCGATCGCTATTTCGAGAGTCGCAGCGAGTGTGGCCAATGGGCTGCGCAGCTCGTGGCTCGCGTCCGCGGCAAACCGACGCTGGGCGGCATCGGAGGCCTCGAGGCGGATGAGCATTTCGTTCATTGTTACTGCCAGACGAGCGATCTCGTCCGAGGTGGGGGGTACGCCGATGCGCTGGCTAAGACTGGACCGGCGCACTCCCTCTACTTGCTCGCGGATCCGCTCCACCTCCGTCAGCGCACGGCCGACCAACAGCCACGTGACCCCGACTACCACGAACAACAACACCGGAAGACCCGCCAGAAGGTAAAGCCCAACGGTGCGGACAGACTCCGTCTGGACGTCGGTGTCCGCCAGCACGTTGACCGCGTAGCTGTTGCCGTTGCTGGCAAACCCAACTGACGTAACTACACCCCGGTCATCGCCGCTGATCTGACGCGAGCCCGAGGGGTAGGTAACGGTCTGACCGGGACCGGCGACCGTCGTGACGAGCCTCTGAACGAGATATTCGTGGTGGCCTGCCGCGACGGGTTCACCGTTTGCCGCGACGATCTGGATCTCCAGGCCCCTGCGGCGCAGGTCTGCGGTCAGCCTGGGCACAGTGTCCATCCCCGTGTTGGCATACTTCGCCGCCACCTCGCGTGCGGTGTTAACGGTCTGGCTGGTCGCATTGCTGAGCAGAGCCTGCTGCAGGAGCACGAGCAGCAGCGCCCCGCCTCCGACGAGCGCGAACAGCACCACCGAGGCCGCCACCAACGTCGCCCGTTTACGCACGCCCCATCGGCGCTTTCGCGTGTGCAGTCGCATCAACGGCGCACCACCTTCCGATCCCGTCAGACGCTACCGCGCCTCACTCGTCGATGGCGCGAGGCGGAATCGGCCGGTTTGCTGTAGCGAGACCTAACTGAGGCGGGCCTGAGGAAAAGAAGTCGATGTTGGTTCGAGAGCGGCCGGAGCGTGTTAACTGAAAGCATCGATTGAATCGCGGTGTACATGGGGGCCATCATGACTGTCACAACAGCCATCGCACGATCATCGAGTCCAGCATTTGCGGTCACGGACCGGGCATTAACACGGTCCCGCTTTAGCGTGGTCATTCCGGCGTACAACGAGGAGAACTTCCTCGGCAGTTGCCTCGACTCGCTCGCGGCGCAGGACTTTGCCGGGGACATCGAGATCATCGTGGTCGACAACAACAGCACCGATGCAACGGCCGCTGTCGCCGTACGCGCCGGAGTGACGGTGGTTTCCGAGCCACGGCAGGGAGTCTGTGCCGCGCGTCAGGCCGGTACGACGGCCGCCACGGGCGAGATCATCGTGTCCACCGATGCAGATACGACGTTTCCGCCTGACTGGCTCACCAGCATCGACCGGTCGTTCCGCGAGCAGCCCGATCTGACCGCTGTAGCCGGCCCCCCGCACTGGGTTGACGCGCCGCGATGGGGACGCGTTTATGAGCGCGCATTCTTTGGACTTATACAAGGCTTTTACCGCCTGACCGGACGGGTAGCCTACATCTCGGCGGCAAACATCGCGTTCCGGCGTGACGCGTGGACCGGGTACGACGTGCACCTCACGCAGGGCGGCGACGAGCTCGATCTGCTGCGGCAGCTGCACGAACAGGGCACCGTCATCTACGACCGGCGCAACGCCGTCCTCACATCTGCGCGCCGGATGAATCGCGGCTTCCTATACAACGTCTTCGTTACCTGCATCTACTACTACCTACTCGGTTACGCCGTCAATCGGCTGCTGGGGCGAACGGCGATCGGGATGGCGCCGTCGTTTCGCACCGTGCCGCGCCGATCGGTGCGGCAGGCCGATGTCGTCAAATGGTCGCGACGGGCGGCAATCGTCTGCGTGGTCACCAGCCTGGCCTGGATCGGATGGACGCTTTTGCTATGAGCGATCGGCCGCTGAACGCGCGGTCCGGGGTAGCGCTCGCCGCGGGGGCTGGCGCACTGGCCGCGGCGGCGGCTTACTGGACCACGATGTCGTCGTACTCCCAGTTGTATGGCGAGTTCCCCTACCGAGCACGGACCGTGGAGCGAGTCGTCGCACTGACCTTTGACGACGGCCCCAACGAGCCGTATACGTCGCTGCTCGCGGACATCTTGGCCGCCGAGCACGTACGAGCGACGTTCTTCCAGGTCGGCCGCTGCATCGAACGACATCCCGAGGTCACGTCGCGACTGGCCACAGCCGGCCATCTGATCGGTAACCACAGCTATTCGCACCAGTTCCACAGGTGTTGGAGCGACGCGACCGTGCGACGTGAAATTGACCGTACGCAGGGGCTGCTGACCAATATCCTCGGCGCGCCGCCGGTCTACTACCGTCCGCCATGGCTACTGCGTACGCCGTCGCTGTTTCGCGCGCTCGACGAACGTGGGCTGAGACCGATCTCCGGCGAATTTTGTCACGCTCTTGAGCCGATCCAACCATCCGCGGCCGCGATTGCCCGTCGGGCACTGGCCAAAGCCCGCCCCGGCGCCGTGCTGATCTTCCACGATGGTTTCGACGGGCGCGGCGGAAACCGCGCACACACCGTGGAGGCAGCCGGGATCGTGATCCAGCAGCTCAAGAGGCGTGGGTATCGGTTCGCCACGATCGACGAGCTGTTCGCACCGGCGTGACCCGTTTTCGTCACATCGATTATTAGGCGGCCCTAACGTGTAGTACCGTGTTTTGAGTATGGCAAGCCTTACCAAAACATGTGTCTTCCGGATTGGACCTCATATATGACCAGATCAAGGCCGCTTGCGCTGCTCGCAGCCGTCGTCTCGCTCGCTTTCCTGGCATCAGCGTGTAGTAGCGCATCGGGCAGCGACGAGTCCTCGAAGTCGTCCTCGGCCGCGCTGGATACCTCTGCCGAGCTGGTCCTCTACAACGCGCAGCATGAAGACCTTATGCAGACGCTGGTCGACGGGTTCACGAAGGAAACCGGCATCAAGGTCACGATGAAGAACGGCAAGGACTTCGAACTGGCCAACCAGCTCGTCCAGGAAGGCGCCGCCTCTCCCGCGGATCTTTTCGTCACCGAAAACTCGCCCGCGATGACTCTCGTCGACAGTAAGGGCCTATTCGCGCCGGTCGACAAGTCGACTCTTGCTAACGTCCCGTCACAGTTCGTCCCGTCCAGTAAGAAATGGACCGGCTTCGCGGCACGCGCCACGGTCGTCGTGTACAACAAGGACAAAATCACCAAGGACCAGCTGCCAACCTCGATCATGGACCTGAGCAAGCCCGAATGGCAGGGCAAGTTCGGCATCGCGGCCGGCGGCGCGGACTTCCAGGCCATCGTGAGCGCCGTACTCGCCGAAAAAGGGACCTCCGAGACCGAGAAGTGGCTGACCGGGCTCAAGACCAACGCGAAGATCTACCAGAGCAACGGTGCGGTCATGAAGGCCGTCAATGCGGGCGAGATCGAAGCCGGGGTCATCTACCACTACTACTGGTACAAGGACCAGGCCGAATCCAAGGCCAACAGCGCAAACACCGAGCTGGACTTCCTGGGCAACAAGGATCCCGGAGCATTCGTCAGCGTCTCCGGAGCCGGCGTGCTCAAGTCAAGCAAGCACCCCAAGGAAGCTCAGAAGTTCGTCGAGTACCTCACGAGCAAGGCCGGCCAGACCGCGCTGTCGGGGAGTACGGCGATGGAGTACAGCATCGCCAGCGGTGTCGCTGCCAACCCGGCACTCAAACCGCTCAGCGAGCTGGACCCGCCCAAGCTCGACGTCGCCAAGCTCAACGGTTCCGAAGTCGTCGAGCTGATGCAGAAAGTTGGCCTCCTCTAATACATGGCGCGCCAGACAGTCGTCAGATCCTCGACCACACCGGTGGTCGAGGATCTGACGCGTCCGGTTGCGCCGACTCCGGTGCCAGATCCGGGCAGCCCGCACAAGGTACGTCCCCGGCGTAGCCACCCGCCGATGCTTGTCGGTGCCGCTGTCGTCGTCGCCGCGATCGCCCTTATCCCGTTGGGTTTCATCCTCGGTTACACAATCAGCATCGGACCGAGTACGGCCGCGCATCTGATCTTCCGGCCCCGCATCGGTGAGCTGCTCTGGAACACCGCCCGGCTGACTGTCGGCGCTATGGCCCTATCGATCGTGCTCGGGGTCAGCGCCGCGTGGCTCGTCGAGCGCAGCAACCTACCGTTTCGGCGTACCTTGCACATCTTGCTGGCCGCCCCGCTGGCGATCCCGGCGTTCGTCAACAGCTACGCGTGGATCTCGGTGCTGCCCGGCGCCAGCGGTTACTCTGGCGCGCTGCTCGTCGTCACCCTGTCTTACTACCCGCTGGTCTATCTTCCCGCAGTCGCGGCGTTACGCGGTCTGGACCCGGCACTCGAGGAGACCGCCGCGGCGCTCGGCCTGAGCCGATGGCGCACCTTTCTGCGAGTCGTCGTACCCCAGTTGCGGCCGGCCGTTTTCGGCGGCTGCCTTCTCGTCGGCCTGCACCTGCTGGCCGAGTTCGGCGCCCTTCAGATGGTCCAGTTCCCGACGTTCACGACCGCGATCTACGACCAGTACCAGTCCACGTTCAACGGCCCGGCTGCCAACATGATCGCCGGCGTACTCGTGCTATGCGGTCTGCTCCTCGTACTCGGTGAGTTGCGGTTACGAGGGCGCGCCCGCTACGCGCGGGTCGGTCGCGGCTCGGCGCGGCCCGCGGTACGCGCGCAGCTTGGGCGGCTCCGCTTCCCCAGCATGTTGTACGTTTTCCTCATCGTGACCGTCGGCGTCGGCGTACCGGTCGGGAGTCTCATTTACTGGCTGTCGGTCGGCGCGTCCACGCACGTCGATACCGGCCTGCTCGTCACGACGACAATGACCTCCGTCGGGTACGCCGCAGCAGCGGCCGCGGTCGCCGTCATACTCGCCACTCCAGTCGCGTGGCTGTGCATCCGGCACCCCGGCAAGCTGAGCACCGTGCTGGAGCGCAGCACCTACTTCGGCAACGCGCTACCCGGAATCGTCGTCGCGCTCGCGCTGGTCACCATCACGATCCGCGTCGCTCCAGCGGTCTACCAGTCCGCGCTCGTCGTCATCATCGCCTATATCATCCTGTTCTTACCGCGCGCGATGGTCAATATGCGCTCTGCGCTCGGACAGGCGCCGCCGGTGCTCGATGACGTAGCGCATTCCCTAGGTCTGAGCCGTTTTGGTACGTTTCGCCGAGTCACGCTGCCTCTGATTGCCCCCGGAATCGGCGCCGGTGCCGCGTTGGTCTTCCTCGCCGCCGTGACCGAGCTGACCGCGACCCTGCTGCTGGCGCCGATCGGGACGCGTACTCTGGCGACGCAGTTCTGGAGCTTCAGCGATAGCATCGCCTACGGGGCAGCAGCGCCGTACGCCGCTGTCATGATCCTGATCTCCGCGCCTGCGACGTTCCTGCTCACCCGTCACGCTCGCTCAGGACTCATCGAATGACACCGCTAGACATCGCAGGTATCACGAAGTCGTTCGGCACGACTCAGGTGCTGCACGGGGTCGACTTGCATGCCCCCGCCGGCGAACTCACCGCGATCCTCGGCCCATCCGGATGCGGGAAGACCACGCTGCTGAGGCTGATCGCGGGTTTCGACGCGCCCGACGCGGGCACGATTTCGATTGGCTCGACAGTAGTCGCCGGCCCGCGTGGTGTCGTACCCCCGCAGCGCCGACGCGTCGGCTACGTCCCGCAGGAAGGCGCGCTGTTCCCCCATGTGGACGCCGCCGCCAACATCACCTTCGGGCTCCCGCTGCGACAGCGCCGCGGGCGACATCGGGTCGCCGAGCTACTCGAACTGGTCGGACTCGACCCGGCAATCGGCAGCCGATTTCCGCACCAGCTGTCCGGTGGCCAGCAGCAGCGTATCGCCCTCGCCCGGGCACTGGCGCCCTCGCCGTCCCTGGTACTGCTCGACGAACCGTTCTCATCGCTGGATGCAGGTTTGCGCAACCACACCCGGCGCGCCGTGGCGCGTGCCCTTCGCGAGTCGGGCTCAACCGCGGTCCTCGTCACCCACGATCAGGATGAGGCGCTGTCAATGGCATCGCAGGTCGCGGTAATGCGCGCCGGCCGGCTCGTGCAGGTCGACTCGCCAGAAGGTATCTACACGCGTCCTCACGACGTCGCGGTCGGCCGTTTCGTCGGAGACGCGATAGCGCTTCCGGCCAAGATCGTCGGCGGTGTAGCCAAATGCGCGCTCGGCCAGATCCCGGTCTCCGGTGACGTACCGGATCATCCCGAGCGCGATATTCTTGTCCGCCCCATACAAGTGAAACTTCACTTAGAGGACCGCGAAAACACCGTTCGCGCCGAGGTTGTCGAGGTGGCGTACTACGGCCACGACGCTGACGTCCAGGTGCGACTGACCGGTCCCGATCGTGTCGTACACGCCCTGGTGCCCGGCCGCGACGTACCGGCAGTGGGGACCATCGTGTACGCCGCCGTCGACGGTGAAGCTTTGGTCTTTCCGAGCCTGTAGGGCGTCCGTATCGGAGTTGTGAACCGTAATTCGGAAGTCTCAGCATCTTCTCAGGAGACCTGCGGACGATAAGACGTGTGGCAGATTTGCTTGTACCCTCGCGGCACCACTCCAGCTCGACCCGAGATCGGGCGTCGGGCGGGGTGCCGTTGACCCCACCTGCGCCGCCCGCGACTGGCCCGACGCCGCGCTGGATCACCCCGTCGCTCATTGCACTGCTTGCCCTCACCGCGGCACTTTATCTCTACAAGTTGGACATCTCCGGATACGCCAACTCGTACTACGCCGCGGCGGCGCAGGCCGGATCGACGTCTTGGAAGGCATTCTTCTTCGGTTCGCTCGACGGCGGCAATCTGATCACAGTTGACAAGCCGCCCGCTGCACTGTGGTTCATGGCGTTATCGGTGCGGATCTTCGGGCTGAGCAGCTGGGCCGTACTCGCGCCTCAGGCGCTGATGGGCGTCGGAACGGTGGCGCTGCTGTTTTTCACGGTACGTCGTTGGAATGGTCCGGTCGCCGGCCTGATCGCCGCGACCGCGTTGGCAGTCACGCCCGTCGCGACGCTGATGTTCCGTTACGACAACCCCGATGCCTTGCTGACACTGCTCGTAGTCGCGGCGGCGTACGCCACCGTTCGAGCGGTCGACACCACAAAGCCGCGATGGATCTACCTCGTCGGCGCGCTCATTGGCCTGGCGTTCTTGACCAAACTTCTTCAGGCATTCCTCGTCGTACCGGCCTTCGCGGTGACCTACCTGGTCGCCGCTCCGATCGCGCTGAAGGCACGGATCGAGAATCTGCTCCGCGCCGCGGCGTCCATGATCCTGGTTGCAGGGAGCTGGCTGGCGGCCGTCGGTCTGACATCACCGGCGAACCGACCGTGGATTGGCAGTACCGCAACGAACAGCATCTGGGATCTAACGATCGGCTACAACGGGCTTGGCAGGCTCACCGGAAACGAGGTAGCCGGCGGCAAGCAGGTCGCGGGCGGTTCGGGAAGTGTGCTGCGGATGTTCGGTTCGCGGATGCTCGTCGATGCCTCATGGCTGCTCATTGCCGCCATCATCAGCCTCGTGATCGGGCTGTGGCTGACCCGTAAGGCCGACCGCACCGATCGAACACGCGCCAGCCTGATCATGTGGGGCACGTGGCTGATGACCTGCGTCGTCGTATTTTCGGGCATGTCGGGGATCTTCCACTCGTACTACGCAATCGAGCTGGCGCCGGCAGTGGCGGCACTGTTCGGGATCGGCGCTACTGTCGCCTGGAGGCAGCGCCACCGTCCAGGCATCGTTTTCGCGATCATCGTGACGATTGGCCTGACGACGGCGTGCGCCGTCGCTGCTTTCCTTATCAATAAGGGATTCCTGCCTTGGCTCATGTGGTCGATCCTGGTTCTCGGGCTGGCGTGCGTGGTCGGCTGGGCGGCGCCACTTCTCACACAGGTGCCTCCGACCTACCGGCATAAGGCACCCAGGATACTGGCTATCGCGACGATCATCGCCTGCCTCGCAGCGCCCGCGGCCTTCTCACTGTCGACGGCGAATGCCGGTCGGGTCGGGTCGTCCGTGTCGTCCGGGCCGAATGGCACGGGACGTAACTTGGCAAACAACTTCGACTGCACAGCGCTTGTCCCGATGCTCAGCACGAACGGCGCCCAGTACCGATGGGTCGCAGCGGCAAGCCGCGTGCGCATCCCCGAGGCCTGCCAGCTCGCCGCAGGCTTACCGGTAATGTCAATCGGCGGCTTCTACGGACGTGACCCCGCGCCGACTTTGCACCAGTTCACCAAGTACGTGAACAACCAACAGGTGCACTACTACCTCGAGTACCCCGGCAAGGTCTCGAGCGCGGCAGGCCCAGCATCGCAGATCCAGTCCTGGGTACGGGCTCACTACCAAGGGACACGGATCGACGGGATCAACATCTACGACCTGACGGTCCCGCCCAGGTCTGGCTAGTTGGCGTCGCCGTCATCGTCGTACCCGGAGAAGTTTCTCAGGCAAGCCTCAGAATTATGACGGATTATTAGGAGCGTGACGGACCAACTCGCGGTAGGCACGGAGTGCGGACGATGATCGTCGGCCTGCTGTGCGCATTCGGCGCCGCCATCGCAATGGGAGTGGCCTCGATACTCCAATCCATCAGCGCCAACCGCTCGGTGGCGCTGTCGGCAATGCATGCCGGTCGTATGGTCAAGCTTATTGGCCATCCGATGTACGTCGCCGGAATCGCCCTCGACCTTTTTGGTGCCGTCGCCGCTCTTGTTGCGCTGCAGCACCTGCCACTTTTCCTTGTGCAGTCGGCGCTCGCCTCAAGTGTTGCCATCACCGCCCTCATCGCCGCTGTCATGGGATCACGTATCCGTCGGGCGGAGTGGCTCGCACTGGGCTGTCTGGCAGTCGGCCTGATCCTACTTGCGCTAGCAGCCGCACCCGAGTCAGCGTCACCGCTGGCGGTCAGCTGGAACTGGGTGATGTTGGCGGCCGTGATTCCGGTGGCCGCGCTCGCCGGGTTCGGAGCGCGTGCCGCGGACCGGCGTGCCGGGGTGATCTTGGCCGTTGCCGGCGGGTTGAGCTTCAGTATCGTGGCCATCGCCGCCCGCACATTGTCGATCTCCGCACCCTTGTGGCACCTGCTGGCCGCACCGGCGCTGTGGGTAATCGTGGTGCACGGCATCCTCGCGACCGTGCTGTTTGCGATGGCCTTGCAGCGCGGTTCTGTCACCTCCGTCACCGCACTGACATTCGGCACCGAAGTGCTGTTCCCGTCGGCCATCGGCCTGGCCTTCCTCGGTGACGCAGCGCGATCCGGTTTCGCCGCCGCGGCCACCGCAGGATTCCTCCTCGCGATCGTCGGCGCGCTGGCACTAGCCCGATTCTCCGAACCCGACCTGCCCACTGGCCGCATTACCGTTGCTGCGCCTACATGACATGCACAGATAGGTAACCAGACGCGATGACCGAACCAACCCTTCCGCCGGAGCTCGACCCACGGCGACGCACTCGTGCGCGTCCCCAAGCCAGCACCGGCAACCGGGCTCGTTCACGAGCCGACCGGAACAAGCGCAAGCGGTACGTCGTACTCACCGCCCGGGCACTAGCGACCGTCGTCTCCGTACTGCTTCTGGTCGGCGCCGGCTTCGTGCACAGCTCGATCAACCGGTTCAACGCGCAGGCTGGGACGCTGCCCGGGACCTCAGATGTCGCGGGCAACAAGGACGCCAAGGGCGTCAACGGCGCCGATATGAACATCCTGGTCATCGGCGACGACAGCCGCGATGGATACACCCAGGCGCAGCTCGCCGAGCTCAGCACGCAGGCGAACCCCGGCAACAACACAGACACCTTGATGCTCATCCATGTGCCCGCGAACGGGTCCGCCGCCTCGGTCGTCTCCTTTCCCCGCGACTCGTACGTGGCGATTCCCGGATACGGTAAGAACAAGATCAACTCCGCGTACGCCGACGGCTACAACGACGCGCCGGCAGGGTCGACCCCGGTACAGCAACAAGCAGCCGGTCAGGCCCTGCTGATCAGCACTATCAGTCAGCTCAGCGGTGTCAAGGTCGATCATGTGGTCACCATCAGCCTGCTCGGGTTTTACAATCTCACCAACGCGTTGGGCGGGATCGAGGTCGACCTCTGTCAGGCCGCCAAGGACAGCTTCAGCGGGATCGACCTGAGCGCCGGCCAGCACCTGCTGATGGGCAAGGAGGCCCTTAGCTTCGTTCGTCAGCGACACGGTCTGCCAAACGGCGACCTCGACCGGGTCAAGCGGCAGCAGTACTTCTTCGGCGCGGTCATCCGCAAGCTGCTTAACCAAAACCTCCTGGACGTACTGAACATCTCGAAGCTCAATTCGCTGATCGACGCTCTAGCAGGGACGATCAACTACGACAAAGGACTCAATCCGCTCGATCTTGCCGCCCAGATGCGTGACGTCGCGGCGGGAAACGTTCAGTTCCACACCATCCCACTCGAGGCACAGCCGTACGCGAACAAGCCGGGCGCCGGTGACGTCGTGCTGCCGGTCGACCAGAGCCAGATGTACTCGTTCTTTCAGGGCCTATCCACGATTACCAGCACGTCCACGCCGAGCAGTGCGCCGTCGCCCGCTCCCGCGAGTGGATCTGCCGGCGCGGCAGCATCGTCCGCGGCGGGCTCCGGTGCCGCGGCTCCTCCCACGCAGGCCACGACCGCGGCGAACACCGGCTGCGTCAACTGACGCGCCGTCCTTTTGGGTCGAACCCGTCACGATCTGTGGCCAGTCTGTTATCGAACTGCACGTCACCGGCGACCGGTGTACAGGAAACTAACGAGCAATTGACGCAGCAGTGGCGTCCTCCACAGACTCGGGGTGGCCATCGTGCGTCAACACCTGCGCCGGTACGGGCGCGCCTCACTCGCACTCTTGGCCGGCTTGGTGCTCACCTCGGTAGCGCACGTGGACGCCAACGCTGCTCCAACCAGCCCCTCCCCGGACGGGACCTCTTCCGCAAGTTCGCTGCCGGGCAGCTACCAGCCGCTCACGCCGGCGCGGCTACTCGATACCCGCTCGGGAATCGGCCGTCCCGCGGGCGCCTTGGGCGCAGGAACTGTCGCGCACCTGGCGGTGACAGGCCGGGAGGGCGTACCGATGGACGGCGTTTCGGCCGTTGTCCTCAACGTGACAGTCACTGAGCCCACATGGACCGGCTTCATCTCCGTGTACGCCGCCGGGACGTCCCGACCCGTGGCGTCCAATCTCAACTACACGCCAGGTCAGACCGTGCCGAATCTCGTGCTGGCGCCGGTTGGCGACAACGGCGTCGTTGACCTTTACAACGGCTCAACGGGCTCCACGCACCTCGTTGCCGACATTTCGGGCTACATCGTTGCGGGAGAGCCCGGTCCGGGCGGGCTCGCACCCGTGAACCCAGCCCGAGTACTCGATACGAGGGAGGGCACCGGCGCTCCCGCAACCGTCCTGGGCGCCGGACAAACAATCAACGTCACGGTCGGAGGCCGCGCCGGTGTACCGCCCAGCGGGGTCTCCGCTGTGATCCTAAATATCACCGTCACCGAGCCCGCTTGGGGAGGATTCATCACCGCATATCCAGGCTCCAGTTACCAGAGACCCACTGTCTCGAACGTCAACTACACGGCTGGCCGGACGGTCCCCAATCTCGCGGTCGTGCCGCTCGGCGGAAGCAATAGGGTCTCGTTCTACAACGGATCAACCGGATCCACGCACCTCGTCGCTGACGTACTCGGCTATGTAGTTGAGGGTCAACCCACCCTGACCGGGCAGTTCGGAATAGTTTCTCCTAAGCGGATTCTCGATACCCGCGAGGGTATAGGGGTTCGCCGAGGAATCGTCGTAGGCCAAACGGTCCTGCAGGTCAAGGTGACTGGTCGGGGCGGCATTCCCGCGACGGGAGTCTCAGCCGTCGTGATCAACGTAACGGTTGCGGATTCGCAGAAAGGTGGTTACATCACGGCGTTCGCCGGAGGCACGCCGCTGCCGTTCGCATCCAACGTCAACTACATTGCAGACCAACCTGCTGCCAACCTAGTCTTCGCACCCGTCGGAGTCGACGGGACCGTCAACCTGTATGTCGGGTCGTACGCCGCAACGCAATTGATCGCCGACGTCTCTGCCTACGTTCTCGGCGACGATGTCGGACCGCCGGCCGTCGCGATCGACGGCGGCGCATTTCATTATTGCGTCGCGCTGACCGACGGGTCCGCCCACTGTTGGGGAAGGAACAACTACGGTCAGATCGGCGATGGCACAAGCACCAACGCCCTGATTCCCAAGCGCGTGACGGGCGTTGAAGGTGCAGTGGCTGTTGCTGCCGGCGATAGCCACAGTTGCGCAGTGGTCGCAGATGGAGCCGTCAAGTGCTGGGGACGCAACAACTACGGACAACTTGGAAACGGCACCAATTTAGATTCGCCGGTACCGGTCGTCGTTCAAGGGCTGAATGGCGTGAAGGCGATCACTGCCACTGCCGACCACACTTGCGCGGTGCTGAACGAGGGAATTGTTCGCTGCTGGGGAAGCAACGACTACGGACAACTCGGCGATGGATCGACAAGCCCGACGAACGTGCCCACCAACGTCGGCAACCTGACGGGGGCGGTCACCATTAGCTCGGCCGCTAGGCACACGTGCGTGATTCTCAGCGATGGAAGCGGGCGCTGCTGGGGCGACAACACCTACGGCCAACTCGTCAACGGTGAGTACGGTTACACAACGCCCACCCCGGTGCCTGCGTTTACCGGGATAACCCTGTCTGCCATCAGTACTGGCGACAAATTCACCTGCGGACAAGCCCCCGAGACGGGAGTCGAGTGCGCGGGACAGTCGAGTTATACGCTCGGCGGAGGCGTGTTCGGCGGTGACCCGCATCCGAGTCCGGTAAGGGTCTGGATCGGGGATGCTACAAGTATTTCGTCCGGGCTTGTGCACAGTTGCGCAGTTACGTCGAGCATCACCCGCTGCTGGGGCATAGGCCAAGATGGAGTGCTCGGAAACGACAGGTACACGAGCGATCCCAATCCGGTGAATGTGGTCGGCAGTTGGAATGACACGGCCGTCGCCGTGGCTAATAGTTCCTCGTGTGCCGTGGCCGCAGACGGCACGGCACGATGCTGGGGGACGAACATCTACGGCGAGCTTGGTAACGGCGTGGCCGACGGGATGAGTTCCCCGAAACCGGTCAAGGTTGGTGACTGGTAGCGCTTCGCCGAGCCGTGCAAGTCCGCCGATCCACACAGCACGCGCCCAGGTCCGGAGCTACCAAGGTGTTAGGCCTACCGAGCCTAGGCGAGGGCGGCCGACCTCGTTGTCTTCGATTTCACGGGGTAGTACTCGAGAAGCGCGTTGTTGAACTGCGCGCCGATGATGATCGCCATTGACGCGAAGTAGTAGAACAGCAGGAAGGTGATCGGCGTCGCGAGTGCGCCGTACGTCAGCCCGTGCGAGTAGACGTAGCTCAGGTAGATGCGCAGCCCGACGCTCGCGACTAGGAAAATCGCGGCGGCCAGTAGCGCGCCCGGCAGCCCGCGCAGCCATGGATGGCGGTGTTTGGGCGCAACCTTGTAAAAAGTTGTCATCAGCAAGATGATCAGGATCGCGAGCACGGGATAGTAGGAGAATCCGACTATGGTAGCGACGTCGTCACGCCATGAGGTCGGGAACAGGTTCGGCAGGTACGACGGTCCGATCGCCAGGATCGGCAGAAGCAAGATCCCGGAAAACAGCGCGATGAGGTACAGGCCGAGGGCGAAGAAGCGTTCCTTGAACGGGTGCCGCACCTCGTGCTGGCCATAGGCAATCGTGATTGCCTCCACGAACGCCGACATCGCTGAGGACCCGGCCCAGAAACTGATCACCAGCCCGACCGAGATGGCACCACTCTGGCTGTGCCGCAGAATCGTCGCGACTGTGTCTCCGAGCAGGTTGGATGCGACTTCTTCGTTGAAGACACTGTGCAGAAACTTGTCGATCTGGTGGTCGATCTGGTTGAGAGTGCCCGGGCCAAACAGCCGAGCGAAGGGGCCCACCAAGCCGAGAAGTGCCAGCAACAGCGGCGCCGTCGACAGAGCACACCAAAATGCCGCCTGCGAGCTCATCCCGAACAGCGAGTCGCCCCACGTCTTGGACAGCGTCCGCAGCATCACCTTCCGGAAGCGACGATGGACCCGGCCGTCGGCGTCGCGCTCAGGTTGCTCGCCGGCCTGTTGCCAGAAGTCCGCGGTGTCAATTTCGTTGACATCGTCGGTCTCGGCGGGAATGTCGCCGCCCGACTTCACGAGGTGACCGTCCACTTCCAGGCCGCTGGGTACATCGCGCGACGTGTCAGCGTGAAGTACGTTGGGAGCGGCACTGTCACCGGGCCCGCCGGGGACGGCGCCCGGTGTACGCGGTGGCTCTGATGGCGGCGATGCGGTCACCAGATGAGCATGCCGGAATTTTCCTGCGACTGCTTGGCTAACACGCGCAGTGGGAATGAGACACCGAGTGCGTTAGACGACAACACCTCACCATGACGAACTATTCGTCAAGGCGCCGTACGCCGCAGCCGGCCTACTTCCCCGGCAACACCCGGACACCAGGGCATGCGCAAACTCGGGGTTGAGTACGCCGCCTATCTAGTAAAGACTGCATCAGTGAGCATTCTTGGTACCCGCGTCCTTCGGACCGAAGACCCCCGCTTCTTGACCGGACAATCCATCTACACCGCAGACCTGCAGGACGATCGGCTCGCCGGTGCCCTGTTCGCGCACTTCGTGCGCTCGGACGTTGCGCACGGCACGATTCTCAGCATTGACACCGATAACGCCGCGCGGATGCCTGGCGTCGTCGCTATCTATACCGCGAACGACCTGTTGATGCTGCCCAGTCCCCCGTCGATGCGGCCAACCGAGACGAAGATGAACCGGCAGCCGCTGGCCACCGACACGGTGCGGTTCGCCGGGGAGCCGGTCGCGATTGTGCTGGCCGAGACCGCCGCGCAGGCAGCCGACGCGGCCGAGCTGGTCGAGGTCGACTACGACTTCCTCGATACGGTCGTCGATCCGCGCGAAGCGCTCAAGGACAAGGTGCTGCTCTTCCCGGATGCCGGTACCAACGTCACGGTGCAGCTTGGGTTCGACACCGAGCCCGACGAGACGCTCTTCGACGGATGCGAGGTCGTCGTTACTCAGGAGGTGCTCAACCCGCGCTTGGCCGTAGTGCCGTTAGAGGCTCGCGCCGGCGCCTGCTGCTGGGGCGACGACGGTCGCCTGACGATCTGGCTGAGTAACCAGGGTGCGCAGAACGCCAAGCGCGAGATCGCCCTCCAGCTCGGCCTGGAAAAAGATGTCGTCCGAGTGATCACGCCCGATGTGGGCGGCGCGTTCGGAGCGAAAGCAGGAGCGGACGTCGAGTACGGCATCATCGCCGCAGCGTCGCGCAAGTCGGGTCGGCCAGTGCGGTGGACCGAGCATCGCTCGGAAAACATGATCGGCATGACCCACGGCCGCGGCCAGATCCAGACTCTCACCATCGGTGGGTCTAAGGACGGCAAGATCGAGGCATACCGGATCGACATCCTGCAAGACTCCGGCGCGTACCCTCGCTCCGGCGCGATGCTCCCGACGATGACCCGGCTGATGGCGCCCGGCGTGTACGACATCCCGCGGGTCGAGTCCCGAGCCACGTCGGTCGTCACCAACACGACATCGGTCGCGGCGTACCGCGGCGCGGGCCGGCCCGAGGCCGCAGCGGCGATCGAACGCGCCGTCGACTTGTTCGCGCAGGAGATCGGTATGGATCCCGCGGAGGTACGCCGACGCAACTTCATCAAGCCTGACCAGTTCCCCTTCCAGACTCTCGGCGGCGCCAACTACGACAACGGCGACTACGACGGTGCGCTGACGATGGCCCTTGAGGCCGCCGGGTACGACGCCCTGCGAGCCGAACAGAAGCAGCGTCGCGAGCGCGGTGACACCGTCCAGATCGGAATCGGCATCTCGACATACGTCGAGGTCACGTTCGGTGGCGACCGCGAAAATGCGACCGTCGAAGTCCACCCCGACGGCACGGTCACGGTACTTACCGGTACGTCGCCGCATGGCCAGGGTCACGCGACCTCGTGGGCGATGATCGTGTCCGACCAGCTCGGCATCGACGTCGAGAAGATCACGGTGCTGCACGGCGACACCGACCTGATCCCCAACGGCGGTGGCACCGGCGGTTCACGCTCGCTGCAGCTCGGTGGTGTGGCCGTCATGGCCGCGACCGGCGACCTGGTCGAGGAGGCGAAAAAACGCGCCGCGCTAGTGCTCGAGGCGGACGTGTCGGATCTGCAGATGGACGCGCGCACGCAGGCGATCGTCGTCAAAGGCGCGCCCGGTGCCAGCGTCGCGCTGGCGAAACTGGCCGAGGACGAACCTCTGTCGGCGTACCGGGTGTGGAACGGCGAGGGTCAGACATTCCCGTTCGGCGCGCACATTGCGGTCGTTGAGATCGATACCGAGCTCGGCGACGTGCGGCTGCGCACCCTGACCTCCTGTGACGACGCCGGTACCGTGCTCAACCCGCTGCTGTGCGAAGGCCAGCGGATGGGGGGAATCGCGCAAGGCGCGTCGCAGGCGCTCTACGAAGAGTTCGTGTACGACGAACACGGTAACCCGATGACCTCGACGCTGATGGACTATCCGTTCCCGACGGCGGCGGACTTGCCGTCGTTCAACCTCGTCACCCAGGAGACCCCCACTCCGCGAAACCCGTTGGGCGCTAAGGGAATCGGCGAGGCCGGCACGATCGGCGCCACACCGGCCGTCCAAAACGCGATTGTCGACGCGCTCAGCTATCTCGGCGTCAACCACGTCGACATCCCAGCAAACCCGCAGCGGATTTGGGAGACGATCCAGCGCGCGAGCACCGAGTAAACTGCGCACGTGCAACGACCCGAAACCACCTACTTCGCAGACGTTCTGACCAACGAGATGATCACGCCGCACATGCGGCGAGTCGTTTTCGGCGGCCCCGGTCTCGCCGACTTCACCTCCTGCGGCATCGCCGATGAATGGATCCGGCTGTTCTTTCCTACTTCCGCGGGCGAACCGGCCGTCTTGCCAGTCAGCGAGGGAAAGGGCTGGTCGTTCCCGGACGACGTACCGCGTGAGGGACGCTGGTACTCGGTCCGCCGGTTCGATCCCGGGGAAACGCGACTGACCATCGATATCGTCGACCACGAAGGTGGGGTCGCCACGGCATGGGCACGGACCGCGGTGCCGGGTGACCGGATCGCGGTCAGCGGCGCCGACGGTCGCTACGGCGCCGATATACCCACCGGCTGGGAGCTGATCGTCGCCGACATGACCGGCCTGCCCGCCGCGCTGCGGATACTCGAAGAAATGCCAGCGGGGAAGAAAATCGTCGCAGTTTTCGAGGTCAAGTCGACGGCGGACCAGCAAGTCGTGCAGACATCCGCCGAGGTCGATGTGCATTGGCTGATCCATCCCGAGCACGGCAGCGGGCCAAGCCAGCTCGCGCCGTACGTCGAGGCTCTGGAGTGGCACCCGGGTACGCCGTACGTCTGGATGAGCGCCGAGGCTGCCGCGACTCGCGAGATACGCAGCTATGTGCGCCGCCAACGCCGGGTGCCAAATGGCTGCGCGGATGTAGTGGGCTACTGGAGCATCAAGCGCAATACCCGCTGACGCTGCGTATTGTGTGCTCATGGGGATCAACGAACGCGCAGGGAAACTCGCCGAACAAAGCGATCTAGTCGATATTGACGCCTTGACGTCCGCGTACTTCGACTTGCGTCCCGATGTCAGTGATCCGCGCCAACGGGTCGCCTTCGGCACGTCGGGACACCGAGGCTCGTCGCTCACCACGTCGTTCAACGACGCCCACATCGCGGCCACGTCTCAGGCAATCTGCGAGTACCGCAAACAGGCGGGCATAGGTGGGCCGTTGTTCCTCGGGCGCGACACGCACGCGCTGTCCGGGCCCGCGCACGACACGGCACTGGAGGTATTCGCCGCCAACGACGTGCACGTGCTCGTCGACTCATCCGATGGCTTTGTCCCGACACCTGCGCTGTCGCACGCGATCTTGCGCTATAACGGCGCAGGAAATGCCGGCCGAGCCGACGGCGTCGTCGTGACTCCGTCGCATAACCCGCCGGCGGACGGCGGCTTCAAGTACAACCCGCCAGACGGCGGTCCGGCCGGCGGCGACATCACGGGCTGGATCCAGGATCGCGCCAACGAGCTGCTGGCGGGCAATCTCGACGGCGTACGGCGGATCCGCGTCGAACGAGCCCGGGAGTCGGGTACGACCGGTACCTACGACTTCATGTCGTCGTACGTCGACGACCTCGTCCACGTCGTCGATCTCGACGCGATCAAGAGCGCGGGCGTGCGAATCGGCGCCGACCCGCTCGGTGGTGCGAGTGTCGCTTACTGGGGCGCGATCGCGGAGAGATATGGGATCGACCTGACTGTCGTCAACCCTCGGGTCGACCCGCAATGGCCGTTCATGACGCTCGACTGGGACGGCAAGATCCGGATGGACTGCTCGTCGCCGTATGCCATGGCTAGTCTCGTTGCGGCGAAGGACAAGTACGACATCTCGACCGGCAACGACGCCGACTCCGACCGACACGGCATCGTCACCCCCGATGCCGGACTCATGAACCCCAACCACTTCCTCGCCGTCGCGATCGACTACCTGTTCACCCACCGCGAATCCTGGTCGGCGAGCACCGCGATCGGTAAGACGCTGGTGTCGTCCTCAATGATCGACCGCGTCGCGCAATCTTTGGGGCGAAAGCTGATCGAGGTGCCGGTCGGCTTCAAGTGGTTCGTCGACGGGCTAGTGGACGGCAGCATCGGGTTTGGCGGCGAGGAGTCGGCCGGCGCGTCGTTCCTGCGCACCGACGGCAGCGTGTGGACCACCGATAAGGACGGCATCATCCTTTGCCTCCTCGCCTCTGAAATTCTCGCGACAACTGGAAAGTCACCGTCGGTCAGGTACGCGGAGCTCACCGACGCGTTCGGCGCGCCGGCGTACGAGCGCATTGACGCGCCCGCCACCCCTGAGCAAAAGGACAAGCTCAAGGGGCTGTCCGCTGACCAGGTCACCGCCACCGAGCTTGCCGGTGACCCGATCACCGCCAAACTCACCAAGGCACCGGGAAACGGCGCGGCGATTGGCGGTCTCAAGGTGACCACGGACAACGGCTGGTTCGCCGCACGCCCGTCGGGCACCGAAGATGTCTATAAAATCTATGCAGAGTCGTTCAAGGGACGCGACCATCTCACGCAGATCCAAGCCGCCGCCAAGAGCGTCGTCGATAACGCAATCAGCTAAATAATCGGGAGGACACCGTGTCATCGGTCTACGTCACACCACTCACCCCTCTGTCGTTTCTGGAACGCTCTGCCGACGTTCATCCCGAAAAGATCGCCGTCATATATGGGAAACGTCGCATCACGTTTGCCGAGCTCAAGTCCGAGGTGCTCAAGGTCGCCAATGCGCTGAAGGCCAGCGGTATCCAGCCCGGCGACCGGGTGGCCTACCTCATGCCTAACCTCCCGGAGATGCTGGTCGCGCACTTTGCTGTCCCGCTCGTTGGCGGCGTACTCGTGGCGATAAACACTCGACTCGCACCGGCCGAGCTGCGCTACATCTGCAACCACTCCGGCGCGAAGATACTGGTGGCCGACGCCGGACTACACGGTTCGTGGGGCGAGCTGCTCGGCACGACCGAGACCGTGAAGGAAGTCTTCAGTTTCACCGACCTCGAGGCCGGGATCGTAGCCGTACCAGGGGTTCCGGCGTACGAGGAACTCGTGGCGCGTGGCGACGAGTCCGCCCTTCCATGGGAGGTCGAGGACGAGTTGGCGACGATCTCCATCAACTACACGTCGGGCACGACGGGCAAGCCCAAGGGCGTCATGTACACCCATCGCGGCGCCTATCTTAACTCCTTCGGCGAGATCATCCACTCCACGCATTCGCCGGACAGCGTCTATCTATGGACTCTGCCGATGTTCCACTGCAACGGCTGGTGCACGACGTGGGCACTCGTCGGGATCGGCGGCACACAGGTGTGCCTTCGGGAGGTACGCGGAGACGCGATCTGGGACCTGTTGCGGGAGCACGGTGTCACCCACCTCAATGGAGCGCCGACGGTCATCACCACGATCATGGACGCCAAGGAAGCAGCGACCCTGGACTCGCCGATCATCGTCACCACGGCCGGCGCCCCGCCCAGCCCCACCACGATCTTGCAAATGGACAAGATGGGCTTCACCGTCGTACATGTCTATGGCCTGACTGAGACCTACGGGCCCTATTCCGTAGGCGAGTACAAGCGCGAATGGGACTCCCTTGCCGCCGAGGAACGCGCCAAACTCCTCGCCCGCCAAGGTGTCGGCATGATCCAGACCGAGCGCGTGCGGATCGTAGACGAGCATATGAACGACGTACCCGCCGACGGACAGACCATGGGCGAGGTCGTGATGCGCGGCAACAACGTCATGAAAGGCTACTTCGACAACCCGGAAGGAACCGCCGATGCGTTTGCCGGCGGCTGGTTCCACTCCGGCGACCTCGGCGTCATGCACCCCGACGGCTACGCCGAACTTCGCGACCGCGCGAAGGACGTCGTCGTCTCCGGCGGCGAGAACATCTCAACAATCGAGGTCGAGCAAGCAATTGTGTCGCATCCCAGCGTGCTCGAGGTGGCGGTTGTCGGCGTACCGGATGAGAAGTGGGGCGAGCGCCCGAAGGCGTTCGTGACGCTGCGCGACGGCAAGTCCGTCACCGAGGAGGAGCTCCTCGCGCATGTGCGCACCCAGATCGCACGCTACAAGTCCCCCGGGCACGTCGAGTTTGTCGACGAGCTACCAAAGACCTCGACCGGAAAGATCCAGAAGTTTGCATTGCGGGACAAGGAGTGGGCCGGTCACGAACACCGGATCAAGGGCTGAGCACCGATAACGGGCGTCGCCTTATTGGTTATACGACTAGCGCTTGCCGACGGCGACTCCGCGCAGATCAGGGCTCCCGCTGGACTTCTGATAGATGTTCGATACGTCCGGTGACATCCGGTCGCCAGGTGGATCATGCACACCGGGCTGACGTGCGGTGGCGCGTCGACCCAGGCCCTGCTCGGGTTCCCGAGCGGGGTAGCCATCTTCCTCGCCGAACTGCTTCTGATCGCGCGGCTCGCGCTGCTCGGGTTCGTCATCGCCCGGCTGCGGAGCGAATCCGTCTTTTTGCGTACCGTGATGGCCGGCGTCGGAGTCGCCCTTGTGGCACCGATTATTGTGGTCGTCAAGGTCGTGCTCACGCACTGACCTCGTTTTCCTTGCCCAACACGCCGGCACGGTCCGTTCACTGCGTTAAGCCACTCTCCCGGCGTCTGCAGGGCCCAGCATTTGGATAGTATTTGTGCTATCCAAATAAAGAACTGGCCTTTCTCGGGCCAGTTAGAGGCCAGAGTTGCGCGATCTGCCGCGACAGCAAATCCAGCTCCCGGCGCGGACGCTCCATGCGTAATGCCGGCGTATCTCACGCTGCGCTCATCAACCGACACGAGCAGATTGTCGTGCCAGCCTCGAAGGACTGGATGAAGCGCAGCTCGGCGCATGTCGCCGCGGCCCGCTCAGGGCTGCTTGAATACATCATGATCGCCCACGCGCCGCCATCGGCAACGCAGCTCGTCATCGATAGTGACCAGCTCGAATGTGGCCCGCCCGTCGGGGCTGGCGAATGACCAGGTCATCTCCAGAATACCGGAGGCGTTGCGCACGAACTTTACCCTCAGCGACGCCGGCCACGCTCGTGCCGGGTCCTGCGCGTATGCGTCGCAGGCTGGCGCGAACTTATCTTTGATGACGGATCTGAATGTGGCTTGATGCTCCCGTTTCAGCCGCTTGTAGTCGGCGTCAAGAGCTGGTGTGGTCTCAAATTTCACGCGCCTTCGGTCTCGTCTCGAAGCGAATCGAGATGATCAAGGAACACCTCGGCGCTCTCGTGTACGGCTACTTCGCCGGAACTGACGTGCGCGTCGACGATGCGTTCACGCTCCTGCCACCGCTGCGTCCAAAACCAGCGCTGGTCGGCAGGAACCGGCAGCGACGGACGGAGTTCAAGCACGCCGTCGGGGCGTTCAACGAGCTCAACCTGAGCGCCGGCCTCGTCCAGATGCAGCCGACGCCGGACCTCGGCCGGAAGCGCAATAACCCCGCGAGACTGAACCCCGACATATCCGTGGTAACCCATGAATTCGATAGTAGCAGTAAAACTGCATAACCGCTCTACGGCTGACTGACCGAGCCGGGCCGGTCTGGCTCGACAGCGCCCAATACTCTTCCCGTCTTTCTGCCTCTGGGTCAGACGTGCAACTCGTTCGCTTCTTGTAAAGAGCCCGATTATGTGCGTCACAGATTCGGCGTGGGTAAGTCGCTCACGCGCCACCTGCCCCGGCAGATCGTCGGTAAGCCTCAGCAACACCGACAGACCGCCGCCGTAGACGGCTAACCGAGACCGTCTTTAACGAAGGACTACTCGGTGAGGAACTGCCAGTGTGTCGAGTATCGCCGAACCTAACCTAAGACCTGGGCTAATTAGACCGATTTATTGGAGTCTTGTATGCGACTCGATTCTCGGTGTGCCGCCGGTTGTGCCGGCGTATCCCTCCGGAGGTAACCGATATCGGTTATGTGGTTTACGCGCTACGGCATACGGCGCGTGTTGGTGACCGCACCGGGCCGCCCCACCCTCCCGCATCGTGTTGCGAGCCACCGTGGCGTTGTGTGGTGCGGTCCGGAGTTGGGTCAACGCGGCTTAGTCGAGTGGTCCGGCACCAAAAGGACTCGGCAACCCGAGTTTGCCCGGATTCATGATCCCCTTCGGGTCAATCGCATTCTTCACCGCAACAAACGTGC
>CAJDTT010000032.1_pt1 | contig 27440 bp, 27 predicted proteins | sample 7389841 | NCBI WGS metagenome assembly CAJDTT01 (sample SAMEA7055655, study PRJEB34461) | soil metagenome | biome: terrestrial ecosystem; feature: Peninsula; material: soil | place: Antarctica | collected 2016
CCTTGACGATGGCGCCGTCGCTGCCCGATACGTAGCTCTTGCTCGAGGTCGCCTTGCTGGTTGTCACCGGGCCGGCGGCGCCGTTCGTGGCCGGGGCGCCGTCCTGGCGGCCACCTGGGAGAAGACGTGCGGCAGTACCGTCGCGCCGACGATGACGGCGGCCGCCCCCGCCGCGGCGAACACCGGACGCCAGATAAGCATCCGGGTACGCCGACTGACACGGTCGCGGATCGTGCTCAGTCCGGCACCGGAAATTTGCGTCATGCTCGATACTCTCCATCGCCCCGGCCTCAGCCGATGGCGCGTTCGGCATCAGCCTCGGAGCGTGCTTGCGGGCTACCAACCGTCGGCGCATCCGGGACCGAGCGAGGTTGAGCACTGTGGTGCGCAGGTAGCCGATCGCCGCCTCCGGCTCGCGGATGCGGTTCCAGGCGCCGTACATCTTGACATAGGCATCCTGGACGACCTCCTCGGACAGGCTTGGGTCGTCGAGCAGGGTCGCGGCCAGTCGCACCAGGGATCGATAGTGCTCGGTATAGAGATTGGTGAGTGCCTCCTCGGCATCGCCGTACACCGGCTCGTCCCCTTGGCGCACCGTCAGATAGCCCCTAGATCTCAGTTGTGGGTCGTGAGCAATCACTGTATCCGCTGGTCGGCCTGCTGATTCTGACCCGCGCCCCGCAGCCGCGGAGCGGTGGAAAATGGGCGTGGTCAGAGTCATACCGGTTCAGACGCCCAGCGCCGACGGACGGTTGACGTGGAGCGGCGTCGGTGCCGCGGAATTATCGATGGTGCTGGGGTGTTTTGCTATCTACACTGGTCTGAACGCACCGGGCAGATACGCCGCCGAGTGCCGTACCGTTCCAGGCCGGCTGTGAAGCCGCACGTCAAGCAAGGAAAGTGAAGGCCGCCCCACTCGTGTCGAGTCCTGATAAGCCCCAACCTGATCATGTTAGCCACGAAGAGCCGCAGCCTGATGTCACGACCACGGCGTCGTTAGAGATCCCCTCCACCACACCTATGGTCTCGATCCTCGGCGTGCGCGACGAGTTGCTCCGCGTCATCGAGGCGACCGTCGGAGCGCAGGTCCACGTGCGGGGCAATACCGTCACGATGAGCGGGCCAGCGGGCGAGGTCGCGTTCACCGAGCGCGTGTTCGACGAGCTGCTCGCGCTGGTCGACTCCGGGCACGGCATGACCGCTGATGCCGTACGCCGCACGATCGACATGCTCCGCAGCGGATCGTCCGAGCGCCCCGCAGACGTGCTGAGCTTCAACATTCTGTCCCGGCGCGGCCGTGCGATCCGCCCCAAGACGGTTAACCAGAAGCGGTACGTCGATGCAATCGACGAAAATACGATCGTCTTTGGCATCGGCCCGGCCGGCACCGGCAAAACCTACCTCGCGATGGCAAAAGCAGTGCAGGCCTTGCAAAACAAGGAAGCCAACCGCATTATTCTGACCCGCCCGGCCGTCGAGGCGGGGGAGCGGCTCGGGTTCCTGCCCGGCACTCTGTACGAAAAGATCGACCCTTACCTGCGGCCGTTGTACGACGCCTTGCACGACATGATTGACCCGGAGTCGATCCCGCGGCTGATGGCCGCCGGCACTATCGAGGTCGCGCCGCTTGCTTATATGCGCGGTCGCACGCTCAATGATGCGTTCATCATTCTCGACGAGGCACAGAACAGCACCGCCGAGCAGATGAAAATGTTCCTGACCCGTCTTGGCTTTGGCGCGAAGATCGTGGTGACCGGTGACATAACCCAGGTCGACCTGCCCGGTGGGCAGAAGTCGGGTTTACGGGTCGTACGGGGCATTCTGGATGGGATCGATGACATCAAGTTCGTCGAGCTGACTAGCACTGACGTCGTACGTCACCGCCTGGTTGGCGACATCGTCGATGCTTATGCGCGCTTTGATGAGGACGTCGCGTCTACTCCACCGGCCAGGGCCGCGAGCGGCGAGCCGAGGCGACACGCATGAGTGTGGAGATCAGCAACGAATCGACCGTCCCGGTAGGCGAAGCCAAGCTTGCGGCGCTCGCGTCGTTCGTGATGGGCGAGCTCAAGGTCCATCCACTGGCCGAGCTGTCGGTGCTCATCGTCGACGTCGAGCACATGTCATCGCTCAACGAGCGGTGGATGGGAGAGGAAGGGCCGACGGACGTGCTGGCCTTCCCGATGGACGAGCTCAGCACGGAGGGCCGGCCGGGCGTCGCGCCGGCGGATATCGAAGATGACGGCGCAGATGACGACCCGAAGTTGCTCGGTGACATCGTGCTGTGCCCGGCGGTCGCCATCTCGCAGGCCTCAGCGGCGGGGCACTCGTTCGAGGACGAGCTGCACATGCTTATGACACATGGGATCTTGCATCTGCTCGGCTATGACCACATGGAGCCCGACGACGAGCGGGAGATGTTCGGGTTGCAGTCCGAACTGCTCGGCAAGTGGCGTAGCGCCCTTGCCGAGCAGTCCTAGCCGACCGTTACTACTTATTTCCCTTGACGAGCGCGTCGATCGCGGAGCCCGCGTCGGCGGCGACGTTGGTCCAGTATTCGATGGCTCGCTTGTAGACCGGATCGCTCACCGAGCCGAGCGCGCCCGCGACGGTGTGGTGCAGTCGGTCCCGGCCGCCGTCGTCGAAGACCTTGGTGTAGAGCGTGTTCGCCTGGACGAAGTCGCTGTCCTCCGAGTGCAACGAGTACGCCGCCCGCAGCAGCTCGCCGTCGACTGCCCAGGACTCTTCGGAGTCGCCGGGGCCGTCGGAATAGGCGCGGCCCTTGGAGTTGGGCGCATACGTCGCCTGGTCGCCTGAGTGATCGTAGGCCATCGCGCCATCGAACATGTAGGTGTTGACCGGAACCTTCGGCCGGTTGACCGGCAGTTGGTTGAAGTTGGTGCCGATCCGATTGCGCTGCGCGTCGCTGTAGGCGAACACCCGGCCCAGCAGCATCTTGTCGGGGCTGAAGCCGATCCCGGGAACGCGGTTGGAGGGCGAGAACGCGGCCTGCTCGATCTGGGCGAAATAGTTGTCCGGGTTGCGGTTGAGGGTCCAGGTGCCGACCTTGATGCGCGGGTAGTCGGCGTGCGGCCAGACCTTCGTGAGGTCGAACGGGTTGAACCGGTACGACGCGGCATCTTCGTAAGGCATGACTTGCACCTCGACGCTCCACGTCGGGAAGTTGCCCTTCTCGATGTTTTCGTAGAGATCGCGGATGTGGTAGTCCGGGTCCTCGGCGCGTATCTGAGCGGCCTCATCGTTGGTGAGCGTCTCGATGCCCTGCTGGGTCTTGAAGTGGTACTTCACCCAGAACTTCTCGCCGTTCGCGTTGACCCACTGGTATGTGTGTGAGCCAAAGCCGTCCTGATTGCGCCAGCTGCGCGGAATGCCGCGGTCGCCCATGAGCCACGTGACCTGGTGCGCCGTCTCGGGGTTGAGACTCCAGAAGTCCCACTGCATGTCGGGCGAGCGCAGGTGACTGCCGGCCAGCCGCTTCTGCGACCGGATGAAGTGCGGGAACTTGATCGCGTCACGGATGAAGAAGATCGGCGTGTTGTTGCCGACTAGGTCATAGTTGCCCTCGTCGGTGTAGAACTTCATCGCAAAACCGCGTGGGTCGCGCACCGTGTCGGTCGAGCCGGCCTCGAGTGCGACGGTTGAGAAGCGAACCAGGCTCTCGGTCTTGGCGCCCTTCTGGAACAGCGAGGCCTTGGTGAACTGCGAGACGTCTTCGGTGATCTCGAGGGTGCCGAACGCGCCGCCACCCTTGGCGTGCGGCTGACGCTCGGGTACCTTCTCGCGGTTGAAGTGCGCCATCTGGTCGATGAAGTGGTGGTCGTGCAGCAAGATCGGCCCGTTGGAGCCAATTGTCAGCGAGTTGCGATCGCTCGGCGCCGGGGCCCCGGTTGCCGTTGTCGAGCCAGTCGCCTGGGGGTCTGTACTGGTCACTGTGTTTCCTTTCAGTGGTGCTCAGTTGCTAGCGGTTACTTAAGGTGTCGTTAGTTTTGAAGCGATGATGAAGAGTCTCGGACGCAGTCGGCGCACAGACCCCAGTAGATGACCTCGGCCTCGTCGAGCACGAAGCCGTGATCGTCGTCCGGCTCGATGCAGGGAGCCGCGCCATGCGCACAGTCGATATCGAGGATCTTCCTGCAGGACCGGCAAATCAGGTGATGATGATTATCCGCGACGCGCAGCTCGTAGAGTGCGGAACTGCCGGCCGGCTGAATCTTGCGCAGCAGGTTGGCCTCCGACAGCGCCTTGAGCACGTCGTATACCGCCTGGGTCGACACCTTGCTGAGCTGGCTGGTGACGCGATCGCGGATCTGATCGGCATCAAGATGTTCGTGCTGGCCGATTGCCTGCAGCACCGCGACCCGCTGGACCGTTGTGCGAAGGCCGGCTGCGGCCAGTCGTTCGCGCGGGGTGAGCGGTGCGAGTTCCATGCCCTGAGTCTAGCGCTAATCTGGAACGAGTCAATAATTGAGTGAACGTGTGCGGAGTCGACGACCAGATAGACTATGCAGACCATGACAGTTCACCCCACGCCGCCGTACCGGTCCGGATTCATCAGCTTCGTCGGGCGGCCCAACGCGGGCAAGTCGACCCTCACCAACGCCCTCGTCGGCGAGAAGATCGCGATCATCAGCGACAAACCGCAGACCACCCGCCGCGCGATCCGCGGCATCGTCAACCGAGACGACGCGCAGGTCGTGATCGTCGATACTCCCGGCGTACACCGGCCCCGGACGCTGCTCGGGCAGCGGCTCAACGACGTAGTTACCCACACGCTCGCCGAGGTCGACCTGATCGGTTTCTGTTTGCCCGCCAACGAAAAGATCGGCCCTGGCGACAGATTCATCGCGCGCAGCCTGCGCGATCACACCAAGGCGCCGGTCATCGCGATCGTCACCAAGACCGACCTCGGTAAACCCAAGCAGATCGCCGAGGCGCTGCTGAAGGTGCAGACGCTGCAAGAAGATCTGGGGCGCGAGTTCGCCGAGATCATCCCAGTCTCAGCGGCTGCAGACTTCCAGGTCGACGCGCTGTGCTCGCTCATCGCCGGTCACCTGCCCGAGGGACCGAAGTTGTTTCTCGATGACGAGCGCACCGATGAGAGCGAGCAGTCGCTGATCGAGGAGTTCATCCGCGAGGCGGCCTTGGAAGAGGCGCGCGAAGAGCTGCCGCACTCGATCGCGGTCAGCGTGTCCGAGATGCTGCCACGGGAGGACTCGGACATCATCGACGTACACGCCACGCTCTACGTCGAACGCTCTAGCCAGAAGCCGATCCTGCTCGGGCACCGCGGTAGCCGGATCAAACACATTGGTACGACGGCCCGTAAACAGATCGAGTCTCGGCTGGGGATACGGATCTATCTGCATCTTCACATCTCGGTGCTCGCCGAGTGGCAGCGTGACCCGAAGAAGATAGATCGGCTCGGACTGTAGATATGACAGCAAAGTCTCACGCGTCCCCGCTCGCTGCTGATCTCCTCACCAACTGGCTCAACGCAGCCTGGCTGGGTCTGATCGTCATCCTCGTGCTCGCCGCGGTCGGCATTTGGCTCGCGCTGAAAGATCGTAAACGGAAGGCGGCGCTGACCGCAGATGCCGAACCCGGGTACTGGAGCGCCGAGTGCATCGACCCACTAAACATGCGTACGCCGATGTTTATGATGCTCGACTCCAAGGGCTTCACGCTGTTCCACAGTCGCACCGGGGCCTCCGTCGTCAGGCCGTGGTCGCAGGTGCGCGAGGTCTCGATCGCGACGCACAAGATGCGCCTGAAGAACTACATCGGTCTGACGGTGGCGCTGCACGACGATGAGTCGGTCGATCTGCTGTTCTTGTCCGGCACCGGCAAGGACGCCTACGCGCGCGGCGCCGAGCAGGCGCTCTCGGAATTTCGGCGACGGCTTAACGAGACGCGGATTGACCACGAGCCGCCCGAGCCTCAATGACCAGACGTGACAAGAGTGCGAAAATAGTGACGTGACTTTATATCGCGACGAAGGCGTAGTGCTGCGCCTGCACAAGCTTGGCGAGGCTGATCGCATCGTCACGGTGCTGACGCGTCGTACCGGCAAGGTGCGCGCCGTCGCCAAAGGGGTGCGCCGTACCTCCTCGCGCTTTGGCGCCCGGCTCGAACCGGGCAGCCACATTGATGCGCAGTTCTTCCTCGGCAAGTCGCTCGACATCGTCACCCAGGTCGAAAGCATCCGCCCGTACGGCGCGCAGATCGTCGACGACTACCCACGCCATACCGCTGGAGCGGCGATCCTCGAGGCCGCCGACCGGCTCAGCGGTGAGGAGCGCGAACCGTCTCTGCGGCTCTACCTCTTGCTCATTGGGGCACTGCGATCCCTTGCAGAGAAGGAAAAGTCACCCCGCCTTGTTCTTGATGCGTTCCTGGTCCGCGGTATGTCGGTGGCCGGGTGGGAGCCCGCGCTCGACGTCTGCGCCCGTTGTGACAAGCCGGGTCGGCACCGGCGCTACTCGGTCGAGACCGGCGGTACGACGTGCAGCGCGTGCGCCGTACCCCGCGCCGTGACAGTGCTCGCCGAGACACCCGGCTACATCGAGTCGTTGCTGACCGGTGACTGGGGGGCGGCGGAATCGGCGACCCCGCGTGTACGCCGTGAGGCCAGTGGAGTGCTGGCAGCCCATATGCAGTGGCACCTCGAACGATCACTGCGCTCGTTGCCGTACGTCGAGCGCGAGGCCCGTGAGGCGATGGACGGCACGCCGACGGTCGAGGAGCTGGCCGGCAAGGTACCGGTCGACTCGACGGATCTTGCGTGGCCGGTGACTACGTGAGTCGGAGGCCGCCCCACCGCACGCCCACCCCGCACCCGTCCGGTGCCGTCGCGCCGCAGATAGCGCGAGAACAACTACCGGAGCACGTCGCGATCGTGATGGACGGCAACGGCCGGTGGGCCAAGGCCCGCGGCCTGCCGCGCACTGAGGGTCACGCGGCTGGCGAGAGCTCGCTGTTCGACGTCGTCGAAGGCGCAATCGAGGTCGGCGTGAAATGGGTGTCGGCATATGCGTTCTCGACCGAAAATTGGCGGCGTTCCCCCGAAGAGGTCCGTTACCTCATGGGATTCAACCGCGATGTCATCCGGCGTCGGCGCGATGAGATGAATGACCTCGGCGTGCGGGTGCGGTGGGCCGGCCGGCGCCCGCGGCTGTGGCGGTCGGTGATCAAGGAGCTTGAGATCGCCGAGGAACTAACGAAACACAACGAGGTCTGCACGTTGACGATGTGCGTCAACTATGGCGGCCGTGCGGAGATCGCCGACGCCGCGCGCGCGATCGCACGGGAGGTTAAAGCCGGCCGGCTCGACCCGGAGAAGATCACCGAGAAGACGATCGCGCGCTACCTCGATGAACCGGACATGCCCGATGTCGATCTGTTCATCCGGTCGTCCGGAGAGCAGCGAATCAGCAACTTTCTGCTGTGGCAGTCGGCGTACGCCGAGCTGATGTTCATCGACACCCGCTGGCCCGATTTCGATCGGTTGGACCTGTGGGACGCGTGCCTTCAGTACGCCGACCGGGAGCGTCGCTTCGGCAAGGCCTAACTTGCTGGATCGGGTTCTTGGCTGTGCGTGACCGCGTCATTGACGATATGTGCGATGTGGTCGTCGGCGAGGCGATACTCGACCTCGCGGCCACGGCGTTCACCGATCACCACGCCCGCGCCGCGCAGGATGCGCAGGTGCTGGGACACCAGTGGCTGCGCGACCTCAAGGGCTTCAACCAGTTCGTGCACGCACAGCGCGCCGTGTTCGTCGAGTAGCGAGACAAGCTGGGCGCGGATCGGCGCGGACAATGCGCGCAGGAGCTCGCTCGCTGCGGCGAAGGTGGCGGTCGTTCCGCGAGTGCTCTTGAGCGGTTCGAGCGGGTGATCGTGTGGGAGGTGGTGGAGGCTGTCCTCGGTCACTGCGCGGTTCCCTCTCACGTAGCTTGGCCCACCGACTCGGTCGTCGCGTCGATGGCATGGCGTCGGCGGAAAAGCCGCTCGCGCGCGCGGGTCGCAAGCGCACAGAGGAAAAATACCCCGATCGCTACCACCACGATCAGGGAGCCGGGACCAACGTTAACCGGATAGGCGAGTAGGACGCCGGCCAGTGTGACGACCACGCCGATCCCGATCGCCGCGGCGAACGTGCTGGCGAACGATCCGGTGAACTGCTGCGCCGATGCAACCGGCAGCACAAGCAGCGCGCTGACCAGCAGCAGGCCGACGACCCGCATCGCCACCGATACGGTGACCGCGGCCGTTATCGCAAGCAGGATGTTGAGCAGCATGACGGGTACGCCGCTGACTCGGGCGAACTCCTCATCGTGGCTGGTGGCGAACAACGCGCGCCGCAGCCCGATCGTGACCAGCAGGACAAATGCCGCCAATACCGCGGTGACGATGATGTCGTTGTTGTTCACGGTGAGGATCGACCCGAAAAGGTATGACTGGACGTTGATCGAGCTGTCCCCGTTGATCGAGATGAGCAGCGCGCCGGTCGCGATACCCCCGTAGAACAGGATCGCCAGAGCCATGTCCCCGCTGGTCTTGGCGCGCGAGCGCATGATTTCCATCGCGATTGCGCCGGCCGCGGACACCACGACGGCGACCAGGACCGGCGATGTGCCGAGCAGGATGCCCAAGCCGACGCCCGCGAAGGCCACGTGTCCGATGCCATCGCCCATCAGCGAAAGTCGCTTCTGCACAAGGTAGGTGCCAACGGCGGGCGCGCAGAGCCCAACGAGGACGGCGGCGATCAGTGCCCGTTGCATGAAGGGGTAGGCCAGATAGCTCAACGGTTCGCCTGCTGCTTCCGCGCCGTGGGTTGTGCCTGATGGAGCGGTTCGCCATCGGGCGTCGGACTCATCGGATCGTTGATGAGCAGTGCGGGACGCTGGTAGGGCTGGTCATCTTCGTCATGGGGATGCACGTGGTCGTGGCCCCCGTGCGGTACGTGATGTTCGACGGGCGCGTCGGCCGGCGCCCCGTTGTACTGCACCAGCCCGCCGCGAAGCCCGACGACATGGGTGATCAGCGGCGCGATCGGCCCGAGCTCGTGTAGCACGATGACGATGGTGCGGCCCTGCCCGCGCAGGTGCTGGAGCGTCGTCGCGAGCGAGTCCTGCTGTTCGATATCGACACCGGCGAGCGGCTCATCGAGGATCAGCAGCTCCGGTTGGCGGGCGAGCGCGCGCGCGATGAGCACTCGCTGCTGTTGGCCCCCAGACAGCTGCGCGACGCTTCGGTGGCGCAGGTCCGCAACATCGACGGCCTCCATCGCCTCGATGACCGCTTTCTTGTCTGCTGCCCGGCGTATGCCAAACAGCCCTTGCTGCCGACCGGAGGCGACGATCTCCTGGACGGTTGCCGGCACGCCGGACGCTGCGGTCGTGCGTTGCGGCACATAACCAATGCGCGAACGCTGACTGAACCGCCGGATCGGCGTACCGAACAGCTCGATTGACCCGGACTGTGCCTCGACAAGCCCGACGATCGCCTTGATGACGGTCGACTTGCCGGAACCGTTGGGCCCGAGTATCGCCACTACCTCACCGGATAGGACGTCGAAACTGACACCACGCAGTGCCTGCGTCGTACCCATTCGCACGTGGACATCGCGCACAGAGACCACAGGCGCCTCGATATCGGTCACGTCCGGATCCTGTCGGGGATTAGTCACGAACACCCAAGTGCGTTGGTGAGTGCCGTGAGGTTGGCTTGCATGATCGTGATGTAGTCCTCACCTTTATGGGCGATCTCGATCGGCGAGAGGACTGCGGTCTTTGCGCCGACCTCCGAGGCGATCGTCTCGGCGTATTTCGGGTTGACCGCCTCCTCAAAGAAGATCGTAGTAACTCCGTGCTCTTGCGCATACGTCTTCACCTCAGTCATCCGCTGGGGCGACGGCTCATTGTCCGGTGACAGGCCGGCGATACTGACCTGGGTAAGCCCGTACTGCTCGGCGAGATACCCGAAGGCGTTGTGAGTCGTGACGATCGACGTACGTTCGCAGTTTGCCAGCCCGGTTTTGTACGCCGAATCGAGGGCATCCAGTTTTGTGGTCAGCGTCTTGGTGTTCTGCTGGTACGTCGCCGCGTGCGCCTTGTCGATCTTCTCCAGCCGTGCGCCCACCGTCTGCGCCATCTTCTTCATGAGCACCGGGTCGAGCCAGATATGCGGATCCTTGCCTGCTTTCCCTCCTTCCTCGCCGATCTCCTTGTAACCGCCCTTCAACGTGGTGACGGTCGCTAGGTTCAGGCCGTGGTCGCTGTTATTGTTCGCGACGGCATTGTCGAGCGCCGGCATGATGCCCTTGATGTAGATCACGAGGCTCGCGTCGGTTACCTCGCCGACCTGCTTGCCGGTGACCTCCATATCGTGCGGCTCCGCGCCGGGCTGCGCGACGCTGGTGATGTGGATATCGCCGCCGCCGATCGAGGTCGCGAGGAACTCCTGCGGATAGAAACCGACGACCACGTTTGGCTTGCCGTCGGACGCGGCGCCCGCGGAGGAACAGCCGGTGAGAGATGCCGCCGAGACGGCCAGCGCCGCCGCGAGGCTCAGGACCGCGACCATTCGGCGCCGGTTGTTTAGGTGCGTAGCTTCATCGGTGCGTTCATTAGTGCGCATAGAAGATTCACATACGAGGTTCATGGTCGATACAGTCGTGCACGCGAGAATTTATTGTCAAAGCTGCATGTGTGCATATCTCCCAACCCCAACCCCAACGCCGTGTCGTAAGGAATCCATTCCGTGCTTGCCATAGTCAGATTCGACCAGCCCTCGGGCGACTCAGAGTTCCTGGACAACGCCCAGGCCGCGTTAGGCGCGCTCGCCGGCTGCAAAGGGTTTGAACGCGGATGGTTCGCGCGCAGCACCGACGAACCGGACGTCTGGGTCCTGACGACGGCCTGGGACAGCTACGGTTCGTACCGCCGCGCCTTGTCGGCGTACGAGGTGAAACTGCACGCGGCACCTTTTATGTACGCCGCGCGCAACGAGGCAAGCGGGTTCGAGCCGCGGCTGATCGCCGTGCCCGGGGAGGTCGTCCGACGTGATGGAGATCTCTCCAACGATGCGCACATCACGGATATCGGGGACTTCGGGCCGCGCTCGCCGCGCGGTGGTTAGTCGCGTTTGACCCGAGGCTGGAACCATATTCAGGCAACGCTTCGTCGGACCTTGCGACAAACAACCTGAGCTAATGACATTCGTGCGGTACCGCACCCGTTCCGACCGAGATAGCGAAGTGATCCTGACATGACGCAGCCCCCTTATGGTCAGCCGCCGTATGACCCACAACAGTCGTACGGCCCGCCACCGCAACAGCATCAGTACGGCCAGCCGCAATACGGCCAGCCGCAGTACGGCCAGCCGCAGTACGGTCAGCCACCATATGGGCCAGGGGGCTTCAGTGGACCGCCGCCGCAGAAGAAAAGCGCGCTGCCGTGGATCATCACCGCCGCGATCGCCGTCGTCGGCGCGATCGGAGTCACCCTCGCGATTGTGCTCACCGGCCATAAAGGTACGGGCGGCGGTGACGGCGGCTTTGCCAGCGACCCGGTAGCGGTGACCACGTCGTTCATGGAGGCGGCTAAGCAGGGTGACGCTAGCGAGGCGCTCAAGTACGCCTGCGGCACCCTCTACGACCAGATCAAGAAGAGCGGTGACAATCCCGACGGCACGGCCGGGATGGACTACTCGGTCTCGAAAGACTCGAAGGTCGACGGCGACAAGGCCACTGTCGATGTAAAGATCACATACAACGTGGGTAATGGCTCGTTAAGCGACTACAACCTGCCTGACACCACGGTCACGGCAAACCTGGAGAAGCAAAGCGGGTCGTGGAAGGTCTGCAGTGTTGACTAACGGTCCGCAGAGGTCGACAAACCGTTTGCCGATCATCTTCGCGGCGCTAATCGCCGCGGCCGGGCTCGCCGTCGCGGTCATCATCGTTGTGGCGAGCAAGACCGGCTCCGATCCCGGCCCGCAGGCGGGTGGTGCCGATCCCGGTGAGACGACCAGCCAGTCCCAGTCGACGAGCTCTAGCGGCTCGTCCGGAAACCAGTCCGCCTCAAATCATCCGATCGATCCCGTCGAGGGATATATCGCGGCCGTAGAGAACGACGACAAAGACACCGGATTGACCTACCTGTGCTCGTCGTACAAGACGGTGATGAAAAACGACACCTCGAAGTTCGGTTCGGAAAAGGGCGTCACATTTACACATAGTGATCCGACGCTTGACTCCAATACATCCGGCACGGTGGATGTCACGGCCTCCTACAAGGGCCAGACGCTCACTGTCGTCTACTCGCTCGGAGTGGAAGACAACGAATGGAAGATTTGTGATATCAACCAGAAATAGCCTCAACCTGGCCACTCACCTCCACACGTCCCGATAACCTGATCCAACTGAACTATTAAGGATTTAAAAGTGACGCAACCCCCCTACGGCTCCGGACCCAACAACCCGGACCCCAATAACCCCGATCCTTACGGCCAAAACCCGCCGCTCAACCCGGATGGCACACCCCAGCAGGGCGGCGTACCCGGTTGGACGCCGGCGCCGACCGAGGGCGGATCCGGATACCAAGGCCTGCCGAACGACCCGTATGGCCAGCAGGGTCAGGATCCCTACGCGCAGCAGCAGGGTCAGTACGGCCAACAAGAACCTTATGGTCAGGACCAGCACGGTCAGCAAGGTCAGTACGGCCAGGATCCGTACGCTCAGCAAGGCCAGTACGGTCAGCAAGGTCAGTACGGTCAACAGGATCCGTACGCTCAGCAAGGCCAGTACGGTCAGCAAGGTCAGTACGGTCAACCAGGCCAGGATCCTTACGGCCAGCAAGGTCAGTACGGCCAGCCCGCGTACGGCGGCGGCTACGGAGGCCCTCCGGGCGGACCCGGTGGCGCGCCACAGAAGAAGAGCCCGCTGCCGTGGATCATCACCGCTGTTGTCGCTGTTGTCGCGGTCGCTGCTGCGGTCTTGATCATCGTGCTCAACAAGGGTGACTCGAGCGATCGCAACACGGCAACTGGCGGCGAGAGCTCGTCGCAGGCGCAGGCCAGCAAGGGCAAGGACAGTACATCCCCCGAAAGCGACGGGAACGACTCCGGCGGAAGCGACCAGTCCTCTGATTCGGGTCAGAGTGGCGGCAGTAGTGCCCTAGATCTCGGTCAGGCCGAAAGCGACGCACAGACGTTCGTCGACGACCTTTCGACCGCCAACTACACCGGCGCGAAGCTGTACGTATGTAAGACCGACGCCGCCACGTTCGACACCGCGGTATCCAGTGGAGACTTTGACAGCTACAAGAACTTGACGCTCGTCGTCAAGAGCTCGAAGCAGTCCGGCGACAACACCGCCATTGTGACGATCACCGACAACAAGGCTTCAGGAACGATCCCGATCCCGATGTCCTACATCGGTTCGTTGTGGTACGTGTGCCCGTCCGACCAGCCCAGTGTCGACTACGGCGGCTAATAGCCCCCACGTGTGAAGTGGGCCCAGCAGGCACCAGAATCGGGAGCGGCGTCGCGACGCCGCTCCCGATTTGTCTGCGTGACCGACAAAACCCGGTCGGCTACCGGCGTGTCATGCCAGGTAGGATCGATTGGTTACGCACTAGTCAATTCGGGTTATCCCCGCCGACCGCCAGCCGGATGGAGCACCACCGTGAGCGCCTCAAACGCCGCCAAAATCGACACTGTCGTCAGCCTCTGCAAGCGACGCGGATTCGTCTACCCGAGCAGCGAGATCTACGGCGGACAGCGGGCGGCATGGGACTACGGTCCCCTGGGCGTCGAGCTCAAGGAAAACCTCAAGCGGCAGTGGTGGAAGTCGATGGTTATCGGCCGCGACGACATCGTCGGCCTCGATTCCTCGGTCATTCTGGCCCGTGAGGTGTGGACCGCGTCCGGCCATGTTGAGGCGTTCGTGGACCCGCTCGTCGAATGCCAGTCCTGCCACCGGCGGTTCCGGGCCGACCACCTCGAAGAGGCCTACGAAGAGAAAAAGGGGCGGCTGCCGGAGAATGGCCTCGCCGATATCGCGTGCAGCAACTGCGGCGCAAAGGGGCAGTGGACCGACCCGAAGATGTTCAACGGCCTGCTGCGCACCCACCTTGGTCCGGTCGAGACCGAAGAAGGCCTCGCCTACCTGCGCCCGGAGACCGCGCAGGGGATCTTTATCAACTTCGCGCAGGTGCTGCAGTCCTCACGCAAGAAGCCGCCATTCGGCATCGCCCAGCAGGGCAAGTCGTTCCGCAACGAGATCACGCCTGGCAACTTTATCTTCCGCACCCGGGAGTTCGAGCAGATGGAGATGGAATTCTTCGTCAAGCCCGGCACCGATGAGGAGTGGCACGACAAGTGGTTGGCCGAGCGTAAGAACTGGTACCTCGACCTCGGCATCGCCGAGGACAACCTGCGGATGTTCGAGCACCCGAAAGAGAAGCTGTCGCACTACTCCAAGCGCACCGTCGATATCGAGTACCGGTTCGGCTTCCAAGGCTCGGAGTGGGGGGAGCTTGAGGGCATCGCCAATCGCACCGACTTCGACCTCAAGACGCACTCAAAACACTCGGGTGCCGACCTGACCTACTTCGACCAGGAGACAAACGAACGCTGGACGCCGTACGTCATCGAGCCCGCAGCCGGTGTCGGCCGCGCGATGATGGCGTTCATGCTCGATGCCTTCCGGGTCGACGAAGCGCCCAACGCGAAGGGCAAGATGGAGTCGCGGACCGTGCTCGGCCTAGATGCGCGGCTCGCGCCGGTTAAGGCGGCCGTGCTGCCGCTTTCGCGTAACGCCGACCTTTCGCCGAAGGCACGCGACGTAGCGGCGTTGCTGCGCAAGCACTGGAACATTGACTTTGACGACGCCGGGGCAATCGGGCGTCGCTACCGTCGCCAGGACGAGATCGGTACGCCGTACTGTGTCACCGTTGACTTCGACAGCCTCGACGACGACAGCGTCACGGTCCGCGAACGTGACACCATGCAGCAGGAACGCATGGGGATCGACGCGCTGCCCGGTTACTTAGGCTCGCGCCTACTGGGCGTCTGACGCCTCCAGCAGGCAACTTTCGGCGAATGTGACGGACTAGATGACGCAGGGACCACCACCCGGGTATGGGCCGCCGCCCGGCTATGGGCCGCCGCCACCTGGCTACCGGCCACCTGGTTATCCACCGCCGGGGCCGCCGCCACCCGGGTACGGTCCTCCTCGTCCGGGTTACGGTCCGCCGCCGCCCGGATATGGTCGACCGCCGGGATATCTGCCGGCCGGGCAACCGGCTGGGTATCCACCGCCGCCCGGGCGGCGTCCGGTGCCGCCACCGCCCCCGCCTCCCGACCAAGGACCGCGTCGTACGCCGGAACAACCGCCGGTCCCCGTGCCGGGCAACTCTGGTGACGATGTGGACGAGGATCTCGCGCCGCGTTCGGGCAAGGTTGGTGACTTCCTCGAAGGGCAGGGCCAGTACGGGCTGCACGCGGGGTGGCGAATACTGATGGTCCGGTACCCCGCCGATGAGTCGTTCATCGACGCCGGCCTGACGATTCCGGACGGATACGCGTCCGCGATCGCGGGTGGGATGTTTACCAACAAAAGCGGCGGGCCGATCCAGGCCCCGCCGGTGTCCGGGCTGTGCCTCCTAGACTCACAAGGCGGCGTGCACGCACCTGCCGCCGCGGTCCTTGACTCGCATCCAGGATTTCGGGACGGGGAGGTCTTCGACGAGGAGACCATCGCGGGGCACGTGTTCTACCTAATCCCCAAAGAGCTCGACGTACAGGGAATTCAATGGCAGTCCGGAGGTGACGTACTCACATGGCTTCAATAACGACCACTCTCGCAGGCCCTAGCAGCCTCGCGTTCGGATCAATCGCGGTCGACCCGCCGGTCGTTCTCGCCCCGATGGCAGGGATCACCACCAGCGCCTACCGCAGGGTCTGCCGACAGTACGGCGCCGGACTCTACGTCTCCGAGATGATCACCTCCCGCGCGCTCGTCGAACGAACACCGCTGACGATGGAGATGCTGAAGTTCCATCCGGACGAGACGCCACGATCGGTCCAGCTTTATGCGACGGACCCGACAATCGTGGCCGAGGCCGTGCGGATGTTGATTGACGAGGATCGGGCCGATCACATCGATCTCAACATGGGCTGCCCCGTGCCGAAAGTGACCAAAAAGGGCGGCGGTGCGGCATTGCCGTGGCGCCGCGAGCTGTTCCGGCGCATCATCCGGGGCGCCGTGCACGCGGCGGACGGACGTGTGCCGGTCACGGTCAAGATGCGCAAGGGCATCGACGCCGAACACCTCACCTATCTCGAAGCGGGGACGATCGCCCAAGAAGAGGGGATCACCGCGGTGGCGTTGCACGGCCGCACCGCGGCGCAGATGTACGGCGACCACGCAGACTGGGACGCGATCGCCGCGCTGGTGCGCGAGCTCGACGTACCGGTACTCGGCAACGGTGATATCTGGGAGGCCGATGACGCGGTCCGGATGGTTGAGCAGACCGGCTGCGCCGGAGTCGTCGTCGGTCGCGGCTGTCTCGGCCGGCCGTACCTGTTCGCCGACCTCGCCCACGCCTTCGGTGGGAGCTCCGAGCGAGTGCGCCCCAGCCTGTCTCAGGTCGCGCAAACCATGCGTCAGCACGCCGGTTGGATGGCCGACGACCTGGGGGAGCAGCGCGCGTCGCGGGACTTCCGCAAGCACGTGTCGTGGTACCTCAAGGGCTTTCGGGTCGGTTCAGACCTGCGCCAGCGGCTCGGCTTGATCGCCGACCTCGCTGATCTCGACCGGCAGCTCGACCTCGTCCTGGATCAGCACGGTGAGCAGGCCTACCCGGAGGAGATTCTCGGGCTGCCGCGGGGGCGGGGGACCGGCCTGCGCAAGGTATCGCTACCCGAAGGCTGGCTGGCCGACCGGGACAGCAGCGCCGTACCGTTCGGCGCCGAGATCGGCATCTCAGGCGGCTGATTCGCGCCGCCGGCATTTGCAAGCGAGCGGGCAGGGCCGGCGTGGATTCACGTAGACTGACGGCACCGCGTCGGACGTTTTTGTTCTTGGATCTTAAGGTCGGGTTTCTTGGTACGCAGAGTTGTTGGCCGCCTGGTCGCAGGCATTCTGGTCGGCATTCTGCTTGCCGTCGGGGGCGTCGCCTTCGCGGTCTGGAAGGTCGCACGCGACGATACGCGTCAGCACGCCGACACGATTGTGGTGCTCGGATCCGCGCAGTACAACGGCACGCCCTCACCTAATTTCAGGTCCCGCCTCACGCACGCGCTCGTGCTGTACGAGGCTGGTCTCGCGGACGTGATTGTCACCGTTGGGGGCAGTCGTTCGGGTGATCACTACACGGAGGCGGGAGCCGGCCGTAGCTGGCTGATCGGCCAGGGCGTGCCCGCGGCCGCCGTGGTCGCCGTACCCACCGGCAGCAACACTCTGCAAAGCGCGGTGGCACTTGGCAAGGTATTCAAACAGAAGGGCTGGACCAACACCATCGTGGTCACCGACCCCTGGCATACGCTGCGTGCCTCGGAGATGATCGCGGCCGAAGGGATCAAGACCTATATCTCACCGACTCGCTCCGGTCCGTCCGTGCAGACTCGAGCGACGGAGTTCCAGTACATCCTGCGCGAGACTGCGGCGATCCTCTACTACGGCCTCACCGGTAACTCCAACGAGACAGGTTTCGAAATTGGCTAGTCGAGCAGCTCTGCCGGCGTGGGTGGCTGCCTGATGTACGCCGAGCCAGATCGTGAGCGTTTCGTCGCCGAGCCGGCCAAAACGTCGTACGTCGAAGGCAGCAGCGGGCATTGGCGCTCGGAGTTCGCGCGAGATCGGGCCCGGATACTGCATAGCAGTGCACTGCGCCGGCTCGCGGGAAAGACCCAGGTCGTCGCCCCGTTCGAGGACGACTTTCCGCGCACCCGGCTGACCCATTCTCTGGAGGTCGCCCAGATCGCCCGCGAGATCGGTCAGGCCCTCGGCCTGGATCCGGACGTCACCGATGCGGCCGGGCTCGCACACGACCTCGGTCATCCGCCGTTCGGACACAACGGCGAGGACGCGCTCAACGCAATGTGCGCCGAGGCCGGCGGGTTCGAGGGCAATGCGCAGACCCTGCGCGTACTGGTTCGGCTCGAAGCCAAGATCGCGAACGGCGATGTCGATGCAGGTCTCAATCTCACTCGTGCGGTACTTGATGCCTCCTGTAAGTACCCTTGGCCGAGGCGGGAAGGCTCCACGAAGTTCGGCTTCTACGCCGACGACGCCGCCGCCTTCGACTGGATGCGCCACGGTGCGCCGGACGGAGTCCGCTGCATCGAGGCTCAGGTGATGGACTGGTCCGACGACGTCGCGTACTCCGTGCACGACCTCGAGGACGGGATCACCAGCGGCCTGATCGATCTACGCCACGCGGCCGATCCCGACTCTTCTGGCGACGTCTGCCGGATTGCTGCGCGCTACTACATCGACGCGGGCGCCGACGACCTCTCGGCGACGCTCGCGGAACTGCTCGCCTTTCCGGTGCTCCGCGACGTTGCCTCGTATGGCCGCGACGCGGCCGCTTCCAGGTCTGGTCGAGTCGCGCTCAAGCGGGCGACGAGCGAGCTCCTTGGTCGTTTCAGCTCTGCGGCGGTGACCTCGACCCGCGCCAAATACGGCGACCTGCCGTTGGCGAGGTATGCCGCGGATCTCGTCGTACCGCAGCAAGTCATCGCCGAGTGCGCGCTGCTCAAGGCCTGCGCGTTCAAGTATGTGATGCAGCGAGAGGGAGCGGACACGCTACAGCGGCAACAACGACAGGTCATCACCGAACTGGTCACTGTGCTGCGTGATCGTCCAGAGCATCTGCATAATCAGTATGCTGACGCGCACGGGCGTGCCGTCGACGACGCAGGCCGGCTACGCGCAGTCATCGACCAGATCGCCGAGCTGACAGATGGTACGGCGATCGCATGGCACCGGCGACTGTGCGGAAACTAGGCGAGAAATGACGATGACCGGGCTAATACGTAACGAGGACATCCAAGCTGTGCGTGAACGCGCGCGGATAGCTGATGTCATTGGCGAATACGTCACGTTGCGCAACTCTGGCGGTGGCAACCTCAAGGGCCTGTGCCCGTTCCACGACGAGAAGACTCCGTCGTTCAGCGTGTCGCCGGGGCGCGGGTTCTTCTACTGCTTCGGGTGCGCCGAGTCTGGTGACGTGATCTCTTTCATTCAGAAGATCGACCATGTCGGGTTCACCGAGGCGGTCGAGCAGCTTGCCAGCCGGGCCGGGATTCAGCTTCGCTACGAACAGGGCGCGGCGCGACCGGAACGGCGTACCGGCCAGCGCGCCCGGCTGATCGAAGCCAATAAAGCCGCGGTCGACTTCTATCGAGAGCAGCTCGGTGCACCCGGACCCGCGGAGGTCGCGCGCGCATTCCTTGCGCAGCGCGGATTCGACCAACATGCCGCTCTGGCCTACAGCTGTGGTTTCGCGCCAGACGCCTGGGATGCGCTGACCAGACACCTGCGCCAGGCCGGGTTTACCGAGTCGGAGCTCGTCAGCGTCGGCCTCAGCAGGCGATCGGCCCGCGGCACGCTGATCGACCGGTTCCGAAAGCGGCTGCTGTGGCCGATCTTCGACCGGCACGGTGACCCCATCGGGTTCGGCGCGCGCCGGCTGTTCGATGATGACCCCAGCGAAGCGAAGTATCTCAACACCTCAGAGACGCCGCTATACAAGAAAAGCACGGTCCTGTTCGGGATCGACAAAGCACGCCGCGATATCGCGCGTAGTCGTCAGGTCGTCGTCGTTGAGGGCTACACCGACGTGATGGCGTGTCACCTCGCCGGAATCCCGACCGCGGTTGCCTCCTGTGGTACGGCGTTCGGCTCCGAGCACATCAGCGTGATCCGTCAGCTACTAATGGACAGCGACGTGTTTCGAGGTGAGGTGATCTTCGTGTTCGACGGTGACGAGGCCGGGCAGAAGGCTGCCCTCAAAGCGTTCTCCGATGACCAGAAGTTCACTGCACAGACGTTCGTGGCTGTCGAGGGCGATGGGCGGGACCCGTGCGAGCTTCGACAGGACGGCGGCGATGCTGCGGTACGCGATCTGATTGCCCGGCGTACGCCGCTGGTTGAGTTCGCGATCGCATCCAAGCTCAAGCTGCACAACCTCGACACGGTTGAGGGTCGCGTGCACGCGCTCGAGGAAACCGTCCCGTTGGTAGCGCAGATCAAAGACGTCGCGATCCGTGGTGAATACGCCCGGAGACTGGCAGGCCTGGTGGGGATCGACGACCCTAACCGGGTTGTGGCGCAGGTCCGAGCGTGGAGACCCGACCACACCAAGACGCTGCGTACGCCGGCCCGGCAGCAGGGCGCCGATGCTACGGCCACCGAGCCATCGATGCCGATGCCTAAACGGGCCGACCCGAGGTTACGGGCCGAGCGCGAGTCGCTCAAACTCGCGATGCAATGGCCGCAACTGGTCGGACCGACGTTCGACGCGACCCGGGCCGACGCCTTCCGTCATCCGGCGTACGCCGCGCTGCGTGAATCTATCGCCGCCGCCGGCGGGGTCATCAGCGCTACTGACGTCACCGACTGGATCAACCGGGTCTGCGCGGCGGCCACCGGGCCCACCGCGCCGCTGGTGCGCACGCTCGCGACGGAGTTGTCCGTCGAACCACCCAACACACCGAAGGATCCCGATCACCGCTACGTCACGTCGGTGATCGCCGCGCTGCAGTTGCCTGCGGTGCATGGCAAAATCGGCGAGGTTAAGTCCAAGCTGCAACGCATCAACCCGATCGAGGACACCGCTACATACAACCGTATTTTTGGCGAGCTGGTCGCGCTCGAACAGTTGGCGCGCGGCCTGCGCGAACAGTCTGCAGGAGGTATCTGATGGGACTGATCAAGAAGCTTAAGGAACGCCGGCCGCCGGTGCCGGAGGCCGCGGCGCGGCACTTAGATCGTGATGAGCGTCCGCTGGCGTGGGCGCAGGCGACGACCGGTCAGATTGTCGTCGCGACGCCGCGAGGCTTACACATCGTCGGCAAGGACGGGCATCGGCTGGTCGGCTGGCACGAGATCAGCAAGGGCGTCTGGAGTGACGGGCTGCTGAGCATCACCGAGTCGGAGTCCGTGGATGAGCATCAGATCGTGGATCGCGCGTCCTGGAGCCTAGGTTTCGACGAGCCCGGCGGCGTGCCTGTCGTGCTCCGCCAGCGTGTCGAGCGCAGCATCGTGACCACTCGCTACTACCGATTGAGCGATGGGGCCGTGTGGCTCATCGGTCGCAAGATCCCGGGACGCGACGGCCTGGTGTGGCAGTATCGCGCCGAGCGCGGACTGGACGTCTCGGGCGAGACCACGAAGGCGGAGATTCTTGAGGCGCTGCGGATTGAGGATGAGGCGAGCCGCCCGGCCGACCTCTGATCTCCACCGTCCCCACCGTCCGTGACTTTGTCCCCGACCGTCCGTGAGTTCGTCCCCACGATCCTCGACTTTGTGGCCACGATCCGTGACTTCGTCCGGAATCGAGGCACGAGCGGCGGGGGATTTACCTCGAGCGGTAGCCGCTGCAGCGCCTCACCTTGAGCGGCAGATGCTTAGCGACACGTGATTAGAAGCGTGAGGAGTTTTCGTTGCCGATCTTGCTCTTGACGGTGGATACGACGCTTTCGGCCTGCGCTTCGAGCATGCCGGCAACGCCCTGCACCTTGGGGTTGTCTTGGAGCTTGCGTGCCGTGCGCATGATCTGCTCGTAGCGCGCGCGTCCAGCCTTCGCGCCGAGCACGTAGCCGATCCCGAACGCGGCCAACAGCAGAATCTTTCGCATGTGGGTCATTCACTCCAAACTAGGTTGCGTAGTTGCTTTGACGAATCTACCCGGTTTCGGTACGGCGTACCTCCCGAGAAGGCAAAACATCGATATGGACGCGGGAGGGCGGGACCCGATCGAAGCCTGCCGCGCGGAGTACGGTAACCTTTGGCGTCGCAGCAACGGTCCCCTATAGCTCAATTGGCAGAGCATTCGACTGTTAATCGAAGGGTTCTTGGTTCGAGTCCAAGTAGGGGAGCTTTTAGTTTGCACAGCGGCGATCCGCAGGCACCCAGCCGGCAGCGTGCGCACCGGCTTGAGCCGGGGTGGCGCGGGGTGGTAGCTCAGTTGGTCAGAGCAGTCGACTCATAATCGATCGGTCGCCGGTTCAAGCCCGGCCCACCCCACCATGTTTGGCCGTGGCAGAGTCGAGATATGTCCGCGAGCAATGCTCTCGCTCCCGCCGTCGCGGACGGCCAGGGCTGGAAATAGGTCGGCGAGTTAGCGTTGGCCTCCGCATTGTCCTCGGCGATTTGACTTGAGCGCCAGATCAGGGGAAAGAGCGCCGGACTACGCACGCAGGCAGTAGTCGGTACGGCGTCGGCCTGATCATGCTGGTCAGCAAGTACGGGTTCACCGACGTGTTGTCTCCAGGCCCAGTCGTTTTGGATCCCTCGCGGCTGGGTGCTCACCTATCTACACCTCGCGGGTGACTGCGACATTGACGAACAGCGTGGCGCGGGCGCTGCCGGCATAGAGTCCACGCAGCGGCGCCACGTCGTGATAGTCGCGGTCGTACCCGACGATCACGTGGGCGTCCTCGATCTCCAGCGCGTTGGTCGGGTCGTAGCCGGTCCAAGTCCCGCACTACCACTCCGACCCAAGCATGCGACTGTGCCGATAGCTCCTCGCCGATCTCAGGGTCCTTAGAGGGCTGCAGGTAACCCGACATGTACCGCGCCGGAATCCAGATTGCGCGAAGCGCGCCCAAGGTCACGTGGGCGATGTCCTGACAGACTCCCTTTTGCTTCTCCCACACGACGGACGCGGTGTCGGTCACGTTGGTCGCTCCCGGCACGCATTCCAGTCGGTCACCAACCATGTCGCAGATTGTCCGCGCGGCCTCTGCCGGCGTGCGCGACCGGTCTGAGATCTCCGCGGCAAGCGCGGCCAGCTCGGCTGGAGGATCCGTGTGTTCGGTGGCGAACAGCTGGTCGCTGAGCATTTTGGAACGGTCACCGACGCTGCTAAGCACATCCCATGTGACGTCTCCGGGTATGTGTTCACGGGGCTTCAGCCAGAGGACAATACTAACGTTTGCGGTGTCCCAGACCGCGCGCCCGCACTTGTGGCGTGTTACGCCTCTGTCGAGGCCATTCCGTCATATATACGCAGGATTTCATCGGCGGCGGCGGCGGCGGCGAGTTCACCGGTATGAACCTTTTCACTAATACTCTCGCGTACCGCTCTCACCCCGGGGTGGGTCGTCAGCCTGTCGTCCAGCTCGGCCTGCACCAGCTTCCAGGTGAGGTCCCACTGTTGTTGGTGCCGCTTTTCCAGCAGGCCAGCCTCACCAATGAACTCGCGATGTTCGAGCACCTTCCGCCAGATCTCCTCGATGCCCTCGCTCGCCAACGCTGAGCAGGTGAGGACCGGTGGCTTCCAGCCGGGACTGCCCGAGTAGACCATCCGCAATGCACCTGACAGTTCGCGGGCGGCGGATCGCGCTGCCGGAAGGTGCTCACCGTCAGCCTTGTTGATGGCTACGACGTCGGCGATCTCGAGAATGCCGCGCTTGATTCCCTGGAGCTGGTCACCGGTCCTGGCCAGCCCGAGCAGGAGGAACGTGTCGACCATTGTCGCCACAGTTGTCTCGGACTGCCCAACGCCAACTGTCTCGACCAGTATGGCGTCGTACCCTGCGGCCTCGAGGATCGTGATCGCCTGCGACGTCGACTTCGCGACGCCGCCGAGGGTGCCGGCGCTCGGTGACGGGCGCACAAAGGCGTCCGGGTTTATTGACAGCTCGGGCATTCGGGTCTTGTCGCCGAGCACTGAACCACCGGTGCGCACGCTCGACGGGTCGACGGCCAGCACGCCGACCCGATGCCCCTGTGAAGTCAGCAGCCGGCCGAACGCTTCGATAAACGTTGACTTACCGACCCCCGGTACGCCGGAGATACCGATCCGTACCGCAAGTTTCTGCGGTGCAGGAAGGGCACCGAGCAGGCGGCGAGCGAGCGTGCGGTGATCAGGACGCGTGGACTCGATCGCGGTGATCGCCTGCGCGATCGCCGGGCGGGACCCTTCGACTACCTCGCGCGCGACGGCTTCGGGATCCTGTCGCCAATGCGGCATAGCGGATCGCCTACGCGGCTGGATGGCCGAGGTTCCTGGACAGGCCGTCAAGCAGCTTCAGTGCGCTGTCCGCGATGACCGTGCCGGGTGGGAACACCGCCGCCGCGCCCATGTCGAGAAGTGTAGGTACGTCAGCCGGTGGAATGACCCCGCCGACGACGATGACGATATCCGGCCGTCCCTGCTTGGCCAGCTCGTCACGCAGCGCCGGCACCAGCGTGAGGTGACCGGCCGCGAGCGAGGACACGCCGACGATGTGAACGTCTGCGTCGATCGCCTGCCGAGCAACCTCTTCCGGGGTCGAGAACAGGGGACCAACGTCTACGTCGAAGCCCATGTCGGCAAACGCCGAGACGATGACCTTCTGGCCGCGGTCGTGTCCGTCCTGGCCCATCTTGGCAACCAGGATTCGTGGTCGGCGACCTTCCTCGTCGGCGAACTTGTCGGCGGCGGCGAGTACGGCGGCGACGTTCTTGGCGTCACCTGCTTCTTTCCGGTACACACCAGAGATAGTACGGATGACTGCCGTGTGGCGGCCGAACACTTCCTCCAGCGCGTCGGAGATCTCGCCGACGGTGGCCTTGGCGCGCGCCGCGTCGATCGCGAGCGCGAGCAGGTTCGTGCCCATCTCGGTGCCCTTGGCCTGTACGCCGGCGGCCTTGGTCAGCGCCTCGAGAGTGCGCCTCACCTCGGCGTCGTCGCGTTCGGCGCGCAGCCGCTCAAGCTTCGCGAGCTGTTGCTTGCGGACCGAGGCGTTGTCGATCTTGAGTACGTCGACGCCGTCGTCTTGAGCCGGGACGAACGTGTTGATCCCGACCACGACCTGCTTGCCGGAGTCGATCCGAGCCTGAGTGCGCGCGGCGGCTTCCTCGATGCGCAACTTCGGGATGCCCGCCTCGATGGCCTTCGCCATGCCGCCGGCCGCTTCGACCTCCTCGATGTGCGCCCACGCGCGCTCGATGAGTTCTTCGGTGAGCCGCTCCACGTAGTAGGAGCCGCCCCACGGGTCGATGATGTCGCCGGTGCCGGCCTCCTGCTGCAGCACTAGCTGAGTGTTGCGGGCGATCCGCGCGGAGAAGTCGGTGGGCAGTGCGAGCGCCTCGTCCAGCGCGTTGGTGTGCAACGACTGGGTGTGCCCGGCAGTCGCGGCCATCGCCTCGATGCACGTGCGTGCGACGTTGTTGTAGACGTCCTGTGCGGTGAGCGACCAGCCGGACGTCTGCGAGTGCGTGCGCAACGACTTTGACTTGGGGTTCTTCGGGTCGAACTGCTGCATGATCTGCGACCAGATAGCCCGCCCGGCGCGCATCTTGGCTACTTCCATGAAGTAGTTCATGCCGATCGCCCAGAAAAAGCTCAGCCGCGGCGCGAACTTGTCGATGTCGAGGCCTGCGGCGACGCCGGTGCGAAGGTACTCCAGTCCGTCGGCGAGCGTGTAGGCCAGCTCGAGGTCGTTGGTCGCACCGGCTTCCTGGATGTGGTAGCCCGAGATAGAGATCGAGTTGAACTTCGGCATCTTCGCTGCGGTGTAGGCGAAGATGTCGGAGATGATCCGCATCGACGGAAGTGGCGGGTAGATGTAGGTGTTGCGGACCATGAACTCTTTGAGGATGTCGTTCTGGATCGTGCCGGCCAGCCTCTCCGGCGGCACCCCCTGCTCCTCTGCAGCGACGACGTACAACGCGAGGATCGGTAGTACTGCGCCGTTCATCGTCATCGACACGGACATCTCGCCGAGCGGGATGCCGTCGAACAGCTGCCGCATGTCGTAAATAGAGTCGATCGCCACGCCGGCCATGCCCACGTCGCCCGCGACGCGGGGATGATCGGAGTCGTAACCGCGGTGGGTGGCTAGGTCGAAGGCCACCGACAGGCCCTTCTGGCCGGCGGCCAGGTTACGCCGGTAAAAAGCGTTGGACTCCTCGGCGGTGGAGAATCCGGCGTACTGGCGGACCGTCCACGGTTGGCTGTTGTACATCGTCGGGTAGGGACCGCGGATGTAAGGATCCAGCCCGGGGTAAGTGTCGAGGTTTTTCAGTCCGTCGAGATCCGCTGGGGTATATACGTTCTTGACGTCTATCCCTTCGGGTGCATGCCACGTGCTGGACTCGTTTGCCTTGACAGCGTCGATTTTCGCGCTGTTTGGCTCGGCGTCGTACGGTACGTCGGCGAAGTTACGGACGGTCATTTTGCGGTCCCTTCAAGGGTGCTGCGGGTACGTCGCAGGAAGTCGATCACGTCTTGCCCCGCGGCCATGTAGTCATCAATGAGATCGGCGACCTCTGGTACGGGTTTGCCGGCCGCTATGACAAAGTTGATGCCTGCCTCGCGCAGCGCGGCAATCATGTCCGGTCCGGACTCGACGTACCCGGTGTCGCTGCCGACAAGGCACGCGCCTGCCGCACCGGAGGCGCGGTACTGCTCAATGGTTGCTGCAGTGTCGCTGAGCGGCACACCGCTGGTGACGGGGATGCCGCCGGCGGTGAGCAGGTTGATCGCGAAGGACGAGCGCGCGGTGTGCGCAGCGACCGGCCCGAGTGGGACAAGGAACATCGGTGCCGCGCACGGGCTGAGGCGCAGCTCCTCGAAACCGTCCGCGTCGTGCACCTGGGTCAGCAGCGACCGCGAGCCGAAGCGGCGGTACGCCGGGCGGCGCTCGAGCACGCTTTCGTCGGCGCGCGGGAACTCGCTTACTCCGGTAATGGCGAGCTTGCGAGTATCGATCTGCTTTTCGCGGGCCTGCCAGGCTTCGGTAACCTCGCTCGCGAGCGCGCCCGACGCGATGACTTCCCTTATGCCGCCGGCCTTTTCGATCTCAGCAAACTTCGTCCAGCTGGACTCGGCCAAGGAGTTGGTCAACGACTCGATCGAGCCGGAACCACCCGCGGGATCGGCTACCTGGCCCACGTGCGACTCGTGCACGAGCAGATTGGAGATGTTGCGCGCGATGCGCCGGCTGAACCCATCGGACTCGCCCAGTGAGGAGTCGAACGGCTGCACCGTGATGGACTCGGCGCCGCCGACCGCTGCGGCGAACGTGGCGATCGTCGTACGCAGCAGGTTGGTGTAAGGGTCGAACCGGGTCATCATGCGCTCCGAGGTCACCACATGCTGACGCTGCACGTCGTCGGCTATCTCGAGTACGTCGCAGATCCGCGCCCAGACGGCCCGCGCAGCACGCAGCTTGGCGATCGTGGTGAACTGCTGATC
>CAJDTT010000076.1_pt1 | contig 27137 bp, 26 predicted proteins | sample 7389841 | NCBI WGS metagenome assembly CAJDTT01 (sample SAMEA7055655, study PRJEB34461) | soil metagenome | biome: terrestrial ecosystem; feature: Peninsula; material: soil | place: Antarctica | collected 2016
TGGGTCCACGAGCACGGTGACGTCGAACGTGCAGGGCACGAATTCGGCCCACTGTGTCAGGTAACCCTGCAAAGTCTCAGCAGAGTCCACGTCGAATAGGGCGACGGCGCCGCGACCCAGTTTCGGGTAGAAATACTTCACCGTCCCGTCGGACTGAAGTGGGGCGAGCCATTCCCACACGGCGCTCCGGTCCGGCGCGGCCGCCGAGGGCCGTACCGGAAGCGGATAGGAGTTCACCAAAGCAATCACAGCACGTTTCCCATCGGTTGGATTTACACCACGACCGCAGCCAAAAAGCACCCCAGGGCGCGGTCCGCAGTCGGCTCCCCACTGTCGCACAGGATCGGCCCTGGTTGAAGGCCGCCGGTGAACCCTCCGGCGGCTGACCCTGCGCGTTGACCGCTAATCGCGATACGCTCGCGAGCATGATTAGTCGAGCACTCCGCGCGTATAACACCGCGGTCGAGTCCGAAAACAAGATCCACGACGACGAAACGGCGCAGCGCTTCGGGTTTACCGGCGGCCTGGTACCCGGCGTCGAGGTTTACGGGTATCTGAGCTGGGGCCCCGTTTCCACGTGGGGCGCCGACTGGCTTTCTCGCGGCACCCTTGAGGCTCGCTTCGGTAAGCCGGCGTACGACGGCGACCTTGTGATGGTCGAGTTCGACGCGGACAGCGGCGAGTGCCGGCTGCGTAACCCGGACGGCGAAGTCGTCTCGACCGGGCAGGCGACTCTCCCGGGTGAGGCACCGCACCCGCCCGACCCATCGCGCTTCCCATTTGCAGAGTTGCATGGCGACAAGCCGGCCGCGTCGCCTCAGAGCCTCGCGACCGGCACCGTCCTCGCCAGCTTCGAGACCGACTTCCCGGACGAGACGTCGACGACGTACCTGGACGACGTGCGCGAGGACCTTCCGCTGTACGCCGAAGACGGATTCGCCCACCCGGGCTGGATTCTCCGTATGGGCAACCGGATCTTGGTCAACAACGTCGTACTCGGTCCGTGGATCCACGTCGGCAGCGCCGTGCAGAACTATGCACCGGTCACTTCGGGGGCGCACTTGGTGACCCGCGGAACGGTCGGCCGCGAGTACGAGCGATCCGGTCACCGCTTCGTCGAGCTCGATCTCGCCGTACTCGCCGACGACTCGATCGTCTCGACGATCACGCATACGGCGATCTACCTGCCGCGCCAGGTGGCCGAGGCTTCCTGACCGCAGAGCGGATCAGCTGTACGCCGCGTATCGCACCGGACCGTCGTCGTACGACACGACAAAACTGCTGCACCGTAGACGATGCCCTTCGCGTGCCGCGTTCCGATCGCTTGTGCCGATGCTCGTCTGGCCAGGCGGTCGAGTTCGCGCCTATGGTAAGCACATATCCATCCAAGGAGAGGGAATCGGTTATGGCAATCGCGGAACGCACAGCAGTGACGGTATGGGAAGGTAATCTCCCGGAGGGTGCTGGCACGATCAACGGAGGCAGCGGCGCGTTGAAAGACCTCGCTGTGACCTGGGCAGCGCGCACCGAGGCACCCGGGGGCAAGACCAGCCCAGAGGAGCTGGCTGCAGCGGCACACTCATCGTGTTACTCCATGGCGCTCTCGCTTGGACTCGGCAAGGCGAAAACGCCGCCGGAGAAGCTCACCGTCACCGCCGAGGTAACCCTCGATGAGGTCGACGGCGCACCGACAATCGTGTCATCGGAGCTCACCGTCGTCGGCCGCGTGCCGGGCATGGACGAGGCCGCGTTTATCACCGCCGCCGAGGAGGCTGCCACATTCTGCCCGATCTCCCGCCTGTTCGCCGGCGCGCAGATCACCATCGACGCAAGCCTCGAGAAGTAGCACGGCGTACGCAAAAGGGAGCGGAACCACCTGAATCTAGGCGGTTCCGCTCCCTTAGCCGTTTGCTACTCCGGGGTCGAGTTGTCCCAGGTGTTCCAGAAGGTGATGTCCTCGATCGGGCCGCGGACGGCAGGCTTGAAGTCGGTGCCCTTAGTATAGGCGACCGGCAGCATCGCAGCCTGCGTGAAGCCCTCCGGGATGCCCAGCAGTTCGGCGGTTTCTTGCGCGTGCGCGAGGTGGAAGGTCGTCCAGACCGACCCGAGACCACGCGACCGCAGCGCTAGCGAAAAACTCCAGATTGCCGGATGAATCGAGCCGAAGAATCCGGCAGCCTGCTCGATACTCGTCGGTTTTCCTTCGATGCACGGGATCACGAGCGCCGGGACCTTTTCGATCACGTCGACCAAGTAGCCGGCCGAGTCACGCACCTTGCGGGTCTGAGCGTCGGGCTCCTCCTCGCTCCTCGCCTGCATGTACTTGTTGCCAACCGATTTATAGAACTCGGCAAGCTTCGCGCGCTTGGCCTGGTCGGTGACGACCATCCAGCGCCAGCCTTGGGAGTTGCTTCCGGTCGGAGCCTGGACGGCGAGGCGCAGGCAGTCAAGGATCACGTCAGGTTCAACGGGGCGTTCGAGGTCGAGCCTCTTGCGTACGGCGCGGGTCGTGCTCAGCAACCAGTCGGCGGCCTGCTTCTGTTCGGCGGTAATCGTCATGTCACGACCATAGTCGTCCGTACTTGCGCTCCTGCTACTCGTTGCGCTTGTCGCTGCCATCACTCGCGAGATAGGCGATGCACAGCGACGGTTCGACGAACGGCTCAAGCCGATCGGTGCGCACCGGTGCGCCGGTCTCGGCCAGCATTCCCTGCATCAGCCCGAGGTGCAGCGAGCACACGACGTCAGAATGTCGCTCGGCCGTCTCCAGAAACGGACAGTGCCGCATGAGTACTTGTGTCGCACCATCGCGCACGACCGTCTCGGGCGCGAACCCGACGTCGGTTAGCCGTCGCACGACCTGCTCGGTGGCATCGTCCGGATCCAGGCTCTGCCCCGGTGACGGACGTTCGGCAAGGTAGTGGCCCCACTCCTGTCCGGTACGCCGAGCGGCGGCGACCGGGTCTTTCACTTCGGTAGCGACATAGCCGGTCAACATATTGGCGAGTAACCGGTAGCCGCGCTGGTCGGCTGGGTCGTCGGCCATGGTGGTGGCGGCGTACATCGTGCGAGGCCGCCCCGGTCGCGCGCGATCCTCGGCCGCGCGCTCGGCCAGTCCGGCTTCGACGAGCCCGTCGAGATGAAATCGGACGGTATTGGGGTGTAATCCAACGCGCTGCGCAACGTCCTGCACGTCCAGCGCCTGCCGCGCCTGACGGAGCGCACCGAGCACCCGGCGTCTGCTACCGCCGAGCATCTGGAGAGCGTCGCTGCCCGTCCGCGGGACCATCGTTCGAATCTATCACTTGTTCGTGTAAATACTTCCGGTTCGTCCGCTGCGTTGACTAGTACGTTATGTGGCTTCGTTCTACGACTTGTAATTAACACGACTTAGTCGTATAAATAGGCCAGGAGTCCGATCAGGGGGAGCGTGATGAGCGAGCACAGTCACTTGCAGTACGGCGACATCGATCCGGTCGCCCTTGACACCGAACTTGGGATGGAACGCTATCGCGGCGGCGGCGACTTGGATCCGAAGCTAGTTCTGTTGGTGAAGATCCGGGCCTCCGAGCTCAACGGGTGCTCATACTGCCGCGCGATGCACGCCGAGCAGGCATTGGCCCTTGGGGAACAACCGCGGCGCGTTGAAATGGTCGCCGACTGGGCTGACGCACCTGACATCTACTCGGTCCGCGAGCAAGCGGCACTGACATTCACCGAGTCGCTGACCACCCGCGGCGAGAGCGCCGTACCAAAGGAGGTCTGGCGCGATGCATCGCTGGCTTTCGATGAGCGCGAAGTCGTCGACCTACTTATTGTCATCAGTTCGATCAACGGGTGGAACCTGCTGAAGTCCAGCACCCAAACCCCGACCAACCTTCCAATACCAGTCGTTTGTGAGCCCACATCATGACCTATGTAATCGCAGAGCCGTGTATCGACATCATGGACCGCGCCTGTGTTGAAGAATGCCCGGTCGATTGCATATATGAAGGCGAACGCGCACTGTATATCCATCCTGACGAGTGTGTTGACTGCGGCGCGTGCGAACCGGTGTGCCCGGTCGAAGCGATCTTCTACGAGGACGATCTGCCGGACGAGTGGACCATCTACCTCGGCGACAACGCACTATTCTTCACCGATCTTCTCAGCGGACGCACCGAACCTCTCGGCTCACCGGGTGGGGCGGCGAAGACCGGACCCGTCCCGGCCGATACCGAACTCGTCGCCACGCATGCCCCCCAGGCGTAATCCGCACACCTCGTTCGCGAACAGCGGCATCGGCCGTGACTGGCTCACCGCCGGGGACGCGTCTTTGTTGATACCAGCCGGTCAGTTAGGCTAGACCGGTTAGTGCTCGATCGGTCACGGTTAGGCGCCGAAACACCGACACCACCCGGGCCAATCGGCTGTTGGGACCGTTGCGCGCGAGGCGCGGAGATTCTAGGAGCTGCACGAGATGTCACCGACGTATGGCGTACTGCGCCATGCAGCCCCGTCCCGGCGATCCGCGCGTGTGCGCCGCGCGGCATTCTCATCGATCTGCGTAGCGGCGCTGATCGCGCTGACCGGTTGCTCTGGTACGTCGAGTGCAACGCCCGATAGGCCCACCGAAACGTCGGCCACTGCGCCGTCACAGACCCCCGAGACGACCGAGGCGGCACCAAGTGCTGTTCCCGAACCGGTTGATCTAGGACCCCAGATCCCTGCGGACCAGCCATGCCCGGCAGAGGCGGCAGCCTGCATCGACCTGACCAACGGCATCACCTGGCTGCAGTCAAACGGGCAGGTCAGCTATGGACCCGTGAAGATGCACGCCGGGATGGAGGGGTACCGAACCCCAGTCGGCACATACGAGGTGTATCGCAAGGTAGAGATGCACTATTCGCAGACGTTCAACAACCAACCAATGCCGTTCTCGGTGTTCTTCAACAAGGTCGGCATCGCGTTCCATGAGGGTAGCCTCGTCGAACCGTCGCATGGTTGTATCCATCTGGAGCAGACTGCCGCGATCACGTACTTTCAAACCCTGCAGTTCGGCGACAGTGTCTTCGTGTACGGCGAGGCAACCTACTAGCCCCATCCACTCAGCCGCTGCTTCGGACCACGGCTGACCTACTTGGAAATCGCTTCCTCGCAACGGGCAAAGATGGATTCCGTTCACGGGGGTCATGGGTTAGCGTCATCGAGTATGACGACATTCGCGACATTGCTGATCGACGGCGCGACCAAATATCCCGACAAGGTCTTCCTCTACATCGGCTCGCAGGATGAGTCCATGATCCCGGTGACCTACCAGGACATGAACGAGCGCAGCATCGCGATGGCCCGCGCCCTGCTCGCGCGCGGGCTCAAGCCTGGCGACCGGGTCGCCATCGCCGCACCCAACCAAATCGAATGGCTGGAGCTACTGTTCGGCGCGGCCCGGGTCGGCATCATCACCGTCACCCTTAACATTCGCTATCGCGAAAGCGAACTCGGTTACATGCTCACGCAGTCCGGGGCAAAACTTGTCGTCAGCTCGGCTCGACAGGGCGACTTCGACTTCGAGTCGCTTTACGACCGGCTCCGCCCACAAATCCCCTGCGTAGAAGACGTTTTCTTCCTGGGCGGCACACGAGAGGGCAGCAGATACGCCGACCTGCTCGCCGCAGGCGCGTCGTATGACGGTGACCTACCCGAACCGAAGTCAGCAGACCCGGCGGTCATCCTCTTCACCTCGGGCACAACGGGCCGCCCCAAGGGGGCGACCCTGACCCACGCCAGCCTGATCGCCTCCGGCAGCGCGCAAAACACGCACGTTGAGGCCCGGCACGACGACGTCACACTTGGTCTCATGCCGCTCAACCACGTGGGCGGCCTGACATGTACGACGACGAGCGCACTGGTGCTGGGCGGCACCATTGTGATGCTTCCGGCGTTCTCGCCGGCGTCCGCGCTCGAGGCGCTGGAGAAGTATCGCGGCACCTCCTTTGGCGGCGTACCAACAATGTGGAAGTTGATGCTCGATCATGAGACATTCCCACAGCGCGATACGAGCGCCCTGCGCATGGCGATCATCGGTGGCTCGAACGCCGACCCAGCGCTGTGCCAGCAGATAACCGAGGCGGTCCCCGGCGTCCGGCTGATCAATCTCTATGGCCTGTCCGAGTCGTCCGGTGCCTCGATCATGTCCGCGCCCGGTGACGATGTCGCGATCGTGTCCTCCAGCATCGGCATACCCATTCCTGGCGTGGAGGCGCGGATCGTTAACCCTGATCCCAATGCTGATGGGGCCGGCGAGCTGCAACTGCGCGGCGCTTGCATCGCGGCCGGATACTGGGCAATGCCAGAGGAGACCGCAGCGACGTTCGTCGACGGGTGGCTCAACACCGGCGATATAGGCACGATTGACGAGTCCGGCCACGTGCGGTTACTCGGCCGCGCCAAGGAGATGTACCTGCAGGGCGGCTACAACGTCTACCCCGTAGAGATCGAAAATCTGCTCGCCGACCATCCGTCCGTCGCGATGGTGGCCGGAATCGGCGTGCCCGACTCGGTGCTCGGCGAGGTCGGCCGCTATTACGTCGTACCAGCCCAAGGAGCATCAGTCGACACCGCAGTGCTGATGGCGTACTGCAAGGAGAAGATCGCTAACTACAAGGTTCCACGCGAGATCGTATTCCTCGACGAGTTGCCGCTGACCCCGTCCGGCAAGATCGCGAAAGCCCAGTTGCGCGCACAGTACGACGCCAGATGATGGGACATCACTAATGGGCCGCCTGACCGCGCGACGCGACGTCGTCCACCTCACCGAGGCCGGTTCCACTACCCGCCGCGATATCTTAGCCGTCGAAGAACCGCTCGAGATCCGGGCGGCGGGGCGGCAGTTCGCGGTCACGATGCGTACCCCGGGCGACGACATCGAGCTCACCCAAGGGTTCTTGCTGACCGAGGGCGTCATCGGCAAGCGCACGGATATTAGAACGATCCGATACTGCGACGGCGTCGACGACGAGGGCCGCAATACCTATAACGTGCTCGACGTCGACTTCGCAGTGGACGTCGACCTCGACGAACCTAGCCTGCAGCGCAATCTCTACGTGTCCTCTTCGTGCGGCGTCTGCGGGAAAGCCTCGCTCGATGCGGTACGCACCACGTCCCGGTACGCGCCGACGGACGCAGACCTGACCATCTCGGCCGGCGTACTCTGCGCGATGCCACCGAAACTGCGGGCAGCGCAGCGGATCTTCGAGAGCACCGGTGGCCTTCACGCTGCCGGGCTATTCACGCCGGACGGTGAGCTGCTGGCGATCAGGGAGGACGTCGGTCGACACAACGCCGTCGACAAGGTGATCGGTTGGGCACTTGAACAGGGACGCGTCCCGTTGCGGCGTACCGTACTACTGGTCAGCGGGCGGGCGTCGTTCGAACTGGTACAAAAGGCCGTGATGGCCGGAATACCGTGCCTGGCTGCGGTTTCCGCACCGTCTTCCCTCGCCGCCGACCTGGCCGAAGACAGTCACTTGACCCTCGTGGGGTTCCTGCGCGGAGCGGAGATGAACGTCTACACGCACGCCGCCCGGGTTGTACGTCCGTAATTCGCACGGTGGATAAAAAAGCTCCTACACAGCAGCCGTACAGCGTCGTACGCAATCTGACGTATTTTGCTTTAGGTACCTGTGAATTTGCGGCGCCCGAGCCAATTTGGGATAACACTAGACGTCACGGGTAGTCACGGAAGGACACCACATGACGGATACACCACACGCTTCGGACGGATACTTGCGCATCGGTGACGCCGAGCGTGAAATAGCGATCGGCCGGCTCAGTCTGGCGCATTCACTCGGCCAACTCGATGTTGACGAGTACGCCGAACGCAACGAGGCCGCGGTGAACGCCAAGACGCGTGATGACCTCGCCGCCCTTACCGTTGACCTGCCCGATCATGATGACCCGAAGGTCGAGTCGCACAAGAACGTCCTCTCCAGAGGAGCCGCGAAGATCGAGAGTGGCGCACGTACCGCGTGGGACTCACACAGGGTCCTGACGGCTGTCAGCATTGTGCTGCTGCTCAACATGATCGCGTGGACCGTCGCCGGGATCGCCGGCGGCGGCGACTTCGAGCACGACGGCGACGCGCTAGTACACGGCGGAACCATGCACGGAGGCGGCGACTACGGACATGACGGCGGGCCGCAGTTCCTCGTCCTCCCAATTCTGATCGCGCTGTTCGTCGCGATGGGGATTGCCCGCCGTCGCTCGCACCACGACCGGTAGTTTCCGTTCGCTCTCCTGACGACCCTTCAACTTCCCGGAAATGTGACCGGCTGTACGTGACGATGCCTGCCTGACTGAACTCCCGCGCTACTTGACCGGACTATCGTGATAGTTAGTTTGCGAAAGTTACTAATTGGTCCCGGGCACAGACCTGCTGTGGTCCCGGCATAGACCTGATGCGAGAGACGTGGCAAGCATGGTTACTGCGGTGCATTCACCTGATCGTGGCGGGGCAACGAACGGCATAGACCTTAAAACCGGCGAGCCAGTGGGCCCCCACTACAAGTGGATTGCACTGTCCAACACCACGCTCGGAATCTTGATGGCGACCATCAACTCGTCGATAATCTTGATCGCGTTGCCGGACATCTTCGGTGGGATCAAGCTGGACCCACTCATCCCGTCGAACACGAGTTTGTTCCTGTGGATGCTTATGGGCTATATGGTGGTCACCTCGGTGTTGGTGGTCAGCCTGGGACGCCTCGGAGATATGTTCGGCCGGGTAAAGACGTACAACCTAGGCTTTGCCATCTTCACGCTGTTTTCGATCCTCGCGGCAGTCGACTGGATGATGGGGGCAGCCGGCGCCTGGTGGCTGATCATCATGCGGGTGCTGCAGGGTGTGGGTGGCGCTCTGCTGTTTGCTAACTCTTCGGCGATCGTGACCGATGCATTCGATGAGCACGAAAGAGGCCTGGCGCTAGGCATCAATGGGGTTGCGGCCATCGCAGGCACCTTCATCGGACTGATCTTGGGCGGCCTGCTGGGCCCAGTGGACTGGCGCCTAGTGTTCCTGGTCTCGGTGCCATTCGGTCTGTTCGGGACAGTCTGGGCATACCGGATGCTTCGCGAGCTCGGCGTACGTCAACACGCCAGTATCGACTGGTGGGGCAACCTGACGTTCGCGGTGGGCCTCATCTCCGTACTGGTCGGGATTACCTACGGGATCATGCCGTACAAGAACCACACCATGGGGTGGACCAACCCAATGGTGCTTACCCTAATGATTGGTGGGGCCTGCGTACTGATCTTGTTCGCCTGGGTGGAAACGAAGGTGGCCGAACCGATGTTCCACCTGCCGTTGTTCCGGATCAGGGCTTTCACCGCGGGTAACTTCGCTGGGCTTCTCGCCGCCCTCGGGCGCGGAGGGCTGATGTTCATCCTGATCATCTGGCTGCAGGGCATCTGGCTTCCCCAGCACGGCTACAGTTTCGAGTCCACGCCGCTGTGGGCCGCGATTTACATGGTCCCGCTCACCGTAGGGTTCCTGATCGCAGGGCCGATCTCGGGGATTCTCACCGACCGGTACGGCGCCCGGCCATTCGCAACCGGCGGGATGATCGCCTCGGCAGTCTGTTTCGGGTTACTGGAGCTGTTGCCGATCAATTTCGGCTACTTATGGTTCGCGCTGATCTTGCTAGCCACGGGTCTGGCCATGGGGCTGTTCTCCTCTCCGAACCGCACCGGCGTGATGAACAGCCTGCCCGCGAGTGCGCGCGGCAGCGGCGCGGGGATGATGAATACGTTCCAAAACTCTTCGATGGTCCTGTCGATCGGCATCTTCTTTACCCTGATCATCATCGGGCTGTCCTCCACCCTGCCCCGATCGCTCTACAACGGCCTGATCGCCCATGGCGTCCCGTCGTCCGCAGCGCACCAAGTGGCCGGGCTGCCGCCGGTCAGCAGCCTGTTTGCCGCGTTTATGGGCTACAACCCGATCAAGACACTGCTCGGGCCCTCGGGAGCTCTTGACCACGTGTCGCACGCCCAGGCCACATTCTTGACCGGGCGAGGCTTCTTCCCCAGCCTGATCAGCCAGCCCTTCGGCAACGGCCTGCACGAGGCCCTCGAATTCGCAATAGTGGTCAGCCTGATAGCCGCCGTCGCCTCGTGGCTACGCGGGGGCAAATACCACTACCAGGAACCCGTCGGGGCCACCGTTGCCCCGATCGGGAGCGAAACTCTAGGCCGGCTCCCCACCGCCATCTCAAGTGCCGACGACGGATGCACCGACGCGCTCGTCCAGGACGGCCCGCCCTCGTCCAAACCAGCCCGCTCGCACGGTCGACATCGGAGGCAAACGCGCGAGAGCGAGCCGAACGTCGAAGCCGAGACGTCCAGCATCACCGGGAACCGGCAGGCATGAGATCGGACGACGCCGCGCTAGCCAGGCGGTTGCGGTTGGTCGTCGGCAGGCTGGGTCGACAACTGCGTTACCAGCAGATCGGTGAGCTCACATCGTCCCAGTTGTCAGCGCTGTACACAGTCGAGATACACGGGCCAACCCGATTATCCGAGCTCGCCTCTCGCGAGCAAGTGAGCGCGGCTACGCTGAGCCGCTGCATCGCCACTCTGGAGAGCGACGAGCTGCTGGAACGGCGTGTCGACCCCAGCGATCACCGAGCGTCCCTGCTGGCTCTCGCCCCCGGCGGGAGCCAGCTGTTAGACGACTTGCGCCGGGAGCACACCACTCGGCTGGCCCACCGCATCGGAGGCCTCACCTCGGCCCAGCAACGCATCCTGGCGGCAGCGCTTCCCGTCCTCGAAACGCTTGTCTCGAACCAGACGCGGCCTGACATGTAGAGCGGTCTCGAGGGTCGGAGACTAAAATTAGCCGCGGCAGTTCTCAATGGCCTACAGGTTGCACTCGGCGTACACGGCCACTGGGTCCTGCACGTATTGGGCACCCTGACGTCCGCGACTAAGGCACTGTCTTACAACCAGAACCCGAAACCCTTCATCTTGACCAGAGCCGCCGAACAGATCCTCGAATCCCTCAAACAAGTTCTACAACGAACCCGGGGCGCAGGCGACTAGCGCGTGGCGTTTTTGAGGTAGGGCATCCAGGCGCCGTAGCCTATCGAGTCCGGTGCGACCTCGGGCGCGAGCTGGGCCCGCAGATCGTTGAGCCAGCGGCCCGCGTCTTCGCGGAGCATTCCGACCGCCGCGGCGATGTGGTCCGGCGAGAACCCGCGGGATCCGAGTTCCAGCACTGCTTCGAGCGCGAATACCCGAGCAAACACCGCGCCCACCTCGACGAGGCGACGCTGCTGCGGGCGATCGCCGACCATGACGTTGAGCGCCAAGCCAAGCACATCGGCGGCGCGCGCGGTGGCCGGATCGTTGCGGAGGTATTCGCCGAGGTTATCGGTGCCCTTCTTGCGCATCGTCTCGAGAACCTTGGTGCCGACCTGCGCGTAGAGCACGTCGTTGGAGCCCTCGAAGATCTGGAACGGACGAGCATCCACGATCGCGCGACCGGCGATATGGTCCTTCCGGTAGCCCTTGGCGCCGACCAGCTGCAACAGCGAGTGTGCCGAGTCGTTCATGTAGTCGGTGCAGATCGACTTGATCGCGTTGGCCTCGCGGCCGATGCGCGACAGGTCATGGTGGAGGTGCGCATTTTCGGCGGCGTACAGGCCGAGAGCGGAGATAGCGGTCAGCTGGCCCTGCAGACGAGCGAGCCGGCTGCGCACCTGGTCGTGCTCGTCGAGTCGCTTACCGCCCGCGACCCGGGTGTGGCAATGATCGATTGCCTCGTCGACCATCCGGCGGACGAAACCGACGGACATCGCGGGAAACTGCACCCTGCTGCGGTGCAGCGTGTCGAGCATCATCCGCAGCCCGCCGCGGCCGCCTTGCAGGCGGTTTTCGGGCGGGACCGACACGTCGACCTTGTTCTTGCCGTATGGAATGCCGTACAGGCCAAGCGACTTGTAGTACTCGATGACCTCGACCCGCTGCTGCGGATCGTCTTGTTCGCAGATGAACATGTCGACGCCCTGACTGAGCTCGCCCGAGTCATTCATCGGACGGGCCATCATCAGCCAGTAGTCAGCGGACCCGGTGAGCCCGGCCCAGTGCTTGGTGCCGCGGATGCGGTAGCGGCCGTTTTCGTCGTGCCACGACGTGCGCATCCCGAGCGCGTCGGTACCGAAGTCCGGCTCAGTGATCATCAGGCCGCCCATCGCGGCACCGGACCCGATCTTGTCGAGCACGCGTGCGGCGACCTGCTCGTCGGCGTACTTCGCGACCGGCTGGACGAACAGCGCACTGTTGATGCCGAGCGTGAGCCCGAGCGACATCGAGTGGTACGACGCGAGGTCGAGCATGGCCTGGCCGGCAACCGGCGTATCGCCGTACCCGCCAAATTTGCTGGGGATGAACGCCTTGACTGGTTCGGCAGCCAACACATCGCGCATGACAAACGGCGGTACGCCGCGAGAGGACTCCATAAGATCGGCATCGATCCGGTTGTGGAAGACCCGATCGAGTGTCGCGGAGAAGTTGGCGAGGAACTGGTCTGCGCTTTTCGTATTGGTCGTGGTGGTGGCGGACCTGGTCAGTGTCTGAGCGGTCATCAAACTCCTTCATCGTGTGCGGCATGAAAAACGCAGAGCGCCTTCGTGGCGCACACCTTGCTTACGGCTACGTTACCGTAGGTTCGGCTATGGCTACGGTATCGTAGGTTGGCGCTGATCGCGCCCCCTTGGGCACGTGATTAAGCCGACTTCCTTATCACACAGGCTGGGAACTTCCGCACTCGCACGGGCCTGGCCTCTCGTTAAGGGCAGCTTCCACCGCCCAAGCGACGCCATGCGGCGCGGGCGCGGAGCGGCTCGTCACGCGAATTGGCTTCCCTACCACCGCATCCCTGACCTAGCAGGCGGCGCAATACGGCCTTGAAAATTACCTGCGGGCGTCCGTGAGCACCCGAACGCAGCCGGAATCGCTATGGCGGTAACATTCCGACCACCTTAGAGATCTACCTCACAGGGAGTTGGCTCATGCCCGATCGCAATGCGGCGAGGACGCCCGCCGATGTCATGGCACACAACGAGGTCCTTCAACGTCGTGAGCACGCGGCCGTCATCGGTGCCGGGGTCATCGGAGCCTCCTGGGCCGCACTATTCCTGGCGCACGGCCTAGAGGTCCGAGTCAATGACCCTGACCCCGACGCCGACGCGAAAGTTCGCGCGGTCATCGAGGAAGCCACGCCCGCATTGGCCGCACTCGGTTTGCCCACCGACGGCATCACGGACCGTCTGCGCATTGAGCCCGACCTTGCCGAAGCGGTTTCCGGGGCCGACATCATCCAGGAGAACGGCCCAGAAAAAGTCTCCTTTAAGCGGTCGCTGTGGGCATCTATCGAGCAAGCTGCGCCGGCGCACGCCCTGCTCCTGTCATCTACGTCAGGGATCATGGCCACTTCCATGGCCAAGGAGATGCGCGATCCGACCCGGTTGCTGATTGGCCATCCTTTTAATCCCCCGCATATCGTCCCTCTCGTCGAAATCGTGCCGGGTGAGAAAACGGCGCAAGAACAGGTCGACGAGGCAGTGGCGTTTTACGAAGCGCTCGGTAAGCGACCCCTAGTCCTGCACAAGGAAGTGCCTGGGTTCGTCGCGAACCGGCTGCAGTCGGCGATCTTCCAGGAGTGTGTCTACCTCGTGTCTGAGGGCGTTGTCGGCATGGATGATCTCGACGATGTCGTCACAAGCTCGCTTGGTCCCCGCTGGGCGGCCGGTGGTCCGTTCGTCAGCTTCCATCTGGGTGGAGGTCAGGGAGGTTTCGAGCATTTCCTGACGCATCTCGGTCCGGGCATGGAATACATGTGGAAGAACTTCCTCGGACATCCGTCCTTCGACGACGAGACCAAGCGGTACCTCATCGATGACCTCAACCGCTCGTACGGCGACCGCACCATCGACGAACTCGCCGCTGAGCGGGACCGGTTACAGGTCGCGGTCCTCGATGCCCTGGCCAAGGCCCGTTCGCAGTCCAGCTCGAAGTAACGAAAACACCGAAGGGTTCCCATGCGCGCAGACCGTGTAGCTCGACGATTCACCACACCGATGACATCCCCGGCCTTTCCGCCGGGGATCTACAAGTTCACCGATCGCGAGTACCTCAACATCGTGTACCGAACCGATCCCGAAGCCCTGCGCGAGGTCGTCCCCGAGCCGCTGGAGATCGACGAGCCATTCGTGCGGTTCGAGATCATGAAGATGGGCGATGTCGAGGGGTACGGCCCGTACATCGAGGGCGGGCAGGCGATCCCGGTACGGTTCGGCGACGAAAAAGGCGAGTACCTCCACGCGATGTACCTCGACAACTTCGCCGCCACCGTCTCAGGCCGTGAGATGAGCGCCTATCCCAAGGTGATGGGCAAACCACGCCTGCGGGTCGAGCAGGGCGTACTGATCGGCACGATCGAGGCGACGGGCGAACGGGTGGCGACCGCGACGATGGGCTATCAGCAGCGTCGACTAGACCTCGAGGAGGCGAAGGCCCAGATCACCGTCCCGACGTACATGCTCAAGGTCGTCCGTGGCTACGGCGCGAAGCCGATGATCTGCGACCTCGTCCGGACGGAGATCACCGACGTCGTGGTCAAGGGCGCCTGGACCGGTCCCGCTCGGTTGCAGTTGTTCGAACACGTCCTGGCACCACTTGCCGATCTGCCGGTCTTGGAGATCGTCTCTGCCAGCCATATCATCACTGACCTCACGCTTGCGGGCGTGACGCCGATTCACCACTACCTAGATGACCCCACATGAGCACCGACCCGCCGCGGCCCGTCGCCGTCCTCGGTGCGGGAACGCTGGGTCGACGCATCGCCTTGATGTTCTCCAGCCAGGGCGGTGTGGTGCGGAGCCAGGGCGGTGTGGTGCGGATTTTCGATAGCTCCGAAGATCAGCGCGCCGCCGCTGCCGCTTGGATCGCCAAGCGGCAGCCCCGGTTACTCGAATCGGTACCAAACAGTTCCGCGGGGCCGGTCGAAACCGGCGACGACCTGGCCGCCGCGGTGACGGATGCCTGGTTGGTGATCGAGTCGCTGCCGGAGAATCTGGATATCAAGCGTCCGATATTCGCTCAGCTCGACAAGCTAGCGCCGGCGGACGCGATCCTGGCGACGAACTCTTCGTCGTTTCCCAGCAGCGCTCTGGCCGACAGCATCTCGACCCCGCATCGGCTGCTCAACCTGCACTTCTTCATGCCTCCCGGCATCCGTGCCTGCGAGATCATGTCGTGCGGTCAGACCGATCAGGCGGTGTTGGACCGGCTCGCCAATCTGGCGCCAGCATTCGGGCTCGACCCGTTCGTCGCCAAAAAGGAGAGCCTCGGGTTCATTTACAACCGGATATGGGCGGCGATCAAGCGAGAGGCACTGGCAGTCGCCGCAGAAGGTGTCGCCACACCCGAGGAGGTCGATCGGCTGTTCACGGCGGTCCTGCGCACTGAGGCCGGGCCCTTCCGCATGATGGACACGGTCGGGCTCGATGTCGTCTTGGACATCGAGGAGCACTATGCCGCCGAACGCGACGGGATACCCTCCGGCCCCAGAGAGCTTCTGCGTCGTTACATCGACGACGGGCGACTGGGTCGCAAAACCAACCGCGGGTTCTACGACGACTACTAAGCCAACGCACTAGGAGCGACACAATGGGTGAATTCCTGTTCAGCGGACTGAAAGTCATCGACTGCGCAAGTTTCATCGCCGCACCCGCCGCAGCGACCCTGCTCGGTGACTTCGGAGCAGACGTCATCAAGATCGAGCCGCCTAAGCACGGCGATGTGTATCGGAACCTGCCCAAGGGCCCGGGCCACCCTGTCGGCAACGCCAGCTACGCGTGGACACTCGATGCTCGTAACAAGCGGAGTATCGCGTTGGATTTGCGCAACCCCGAGGCACAAACGGTTGTGCACCGGTTGGCGAGCACCGCAGACGTCTTCATCACCAACCATCCGCTGCGCTCACGGACGAAGTTCGCGATCGGTTACGAGCATCTGAGCCCACTGAACGATCAGTTGATATACGCGTCCTTCACCGGGTACGGAGAGCGCGGCGACGAAGCCAACAAGCCAGGTTTCGATGTCACCGCATGGTGGGCCCGCTCAGGGATGATGGACATCGTCCGAGAGGATGCCGAAGCAACACCTGTACGTCCGGTCGTCGGGATGGGGGACCATCCGGCAGCCGTGTCGCTGTACGCGGGCATCCTGACCGCGCTCTACCAGCGCGAACGCACGGGCAAGGGTGACTACGTTTCGTCCTCGTTGCTTGCCAACGGGATCTGGACGAACTCGTATCTTGCGCAAGCGGCCCTGATGGGGGCTGTCGCCATCCCCCGCCCACCACGGGTCGAAGCCTTGAACGCGCTGACGTCGTACTACTGCTGCCGAGACGGGAAGTGGCTCATCCTGACGTTGCTCAATGAAGAGCGCGACTGGCCACTGCTGGCGAACTGCCTGCGTATCGAGCATCTCATCGAAGATCCACGATTCATCACCCGGCCGGACCGGCACGCGCACTCCATATCACTGGTCGCCGAGTTGGACAAAGCATTCGCCACGCGAGATCGCGACGAGTGGCAGAAACTCATGCGCGAGGTCGGGTTGATCTTTGAAGTGGTGGCCACACCGGACGACATTCCCAACGACGAGCAACTCGTCGCCAACGAGATTGTCGTGCCTATGGAGGACCCTTCGGTCCGTACCGTCCGCGGACCGATCAACGTCCGCGGTGCAACCCAGGTCACGCCCCGCAGGCCACCAAATGTGGGTGAGCACACCGAAGCCATCTTGCAAGAGGCCGGTTTTGATGCGGCAGAGGTCGAACAGCTGCGCGGTTCGGGCGCCGTCGAGTAGCCGACGCGACCCTTCTCCCGTGCGGGCCTCGTCTGAGCGCGTGGGACTAGATATCGCGAGCACCGCGCACGAGCCTGCCCGGCAGCTCACCCGTCGCCTCGCCATCGTGATAGGTCTCCACCCCACTGACGAAGGTGTGTCGGTACCCGTCGACGCGCTGCAGCAGCCGCCGACCACCGGCGGGAAGGTCGTAACTCACCGTGGGCCTGTAGAGGTGCAGTGCCTCCATGTCGATGATGTTTATGTCCGCCTTGTAGCCCGGTTTCAGCAACCCGCGGTCCAGCAGACCGACGGCCTCCGCCGTACCTCTTGCCTGGCGCGCGATCACGAACGGCAGTTCGATCCGGCCGTGTGAGCGGTCCCGAGCCCAGTACTGCAGGAGCGTCGTGGGGAAGCTTCCATCGCAGATCGTGCCCACGTGCGCGCCGCCGTCGGAGAGCCCGGGAATCGTGTGCGGGTGGGTGAGCATTTCGCGTACGCCGTCGAGGTTGCCGTACCCATAGTTGAGCAGCGGCGCATAGATCTTGCCGCGGCCCTCGTCGGACACGAGAATGTCGTAGGCGATGTCCTCAGGAGTGCGGCCCTCGGCAATCGCCCGGTTCTCGAGCGACTCCGTCTTCAGATCGGGCTCGTAGTCCGGCGGGTCGGCCAGGTAGACCATGTGCGAATAGAGGTCGATGAGCGCGCCGCCGATGAGGTTAGGGTCCTTCTCATTGGTCTGAGCGGCCAGCATGCGGGCCTTGACCTCGGGATCGGCCATCTTCGCAGCCTGCTCGGGCACGGACAGGTGCGACAGCTCTTTCCAGACGGGATTGAGCATGAACGGGTGCAGCGTGCACTCGAGCCCGAGGATGATCCCAATGGCGCGGGCGGCGGCCTGCCCCCTCAGCGTGTGGCCTTGCTCGTTCATCTCAGTAAGGAAGTTGAGGATCGACTTGTAACGCTCGGGGTCCGGCCCACCTTGCGCCAAGGAGAGGGACATCGGGCGGCCCGACGCCTCGAGCATCTTGGTGACCAGGTCGAACTCGGCCTCCTCCTTGACCGGCAGGTCCGACACGAGTTGGAGTACGCCCGTTCCGGTCTCGCCGATGGCCCGCGCGATCGCAACGAGCTCTTCGACCCCGGCCCGGTACGACGGAGTCAGCTCCCCGGTGACGCTCTTGTGGTTAAGAGTGCGCGAAGTCGAGAATCCGACCGCCCCGGCCTCGATCGCCTCGGCGGCAAGCTTTGCCATGAATGCGACCTCTTCCTCGGTCGCGATCTCGTGTGCCGCGGCCCGGTTACCCATGGCACGCACCCGAAGCGCGGCGTGCGGAACCTGCGCGGCAAGGTCGACGTCATGCGGGTTCTTGTCCAGCGCATCCAGGAACTCGGGAAACGTCTCCCAGTCCCAGGACAGTCCCTCAGTCAGCGCGACGCCGGGGATATCCTCGACGCCTTCCATCAGCTCGATCAGCCGTTTGTGGTCGGCCGGCTGCGCGGGCGCAAACCCAACACCGCAGTTGCCCATCACAACGGTCGTGACACCGTGCCACGATGTCGGCTGCAGGTAGCTATCCCAGGTGGCCTGACCGTCGTAGTGCGTGTGGATGTCGACGAAGCCGGGCGCCACGATCGCTCCGCGGGCATCGATTTCACGCTTGCCCCTGCCGCTGATCTTGCCGACTTCCGCTATCTTGCCGTCGGTCACCGCGACGTCGCCCGCGAAGCCATCGGAGCCTGACCCGTCTATGACGGTGCCCCCGCGAATAACTAAATCGAATTCGGCCATGACAGTTTCTCCCTGAATTGAGACGGGTACGACGAAAACTCGTGATAGAGGCTAACTATCGCGGACTATTCCATATAAGAAAGCAAACATCCATGGGTGAAAAAACTAGTGCTGTGCTCATTGGCATCCAGCCACCACGCCCGGTAATGACGCGGCCAGGTCGGCTAGCCTGGACCAAGCAGGTAGATAATCAACTGCGTTTGGGTACCTCGAGTTCGCAGTACTGGATGGGCTTCATGACCAACCGACCCCCCACGATGACAGCACCGCGCCAGTCGCGATCCGAACTTTCGACGACGCGACTGATCAACGCTGCCGCCGAGCTTATCGTCGAGAACGGATACGAACGCACGACTCTCGCGGCGATCCCGCATCTAAAGGAGCGCATGGTCGAACTGCACAGATATAGCCGAGAGTCGGTCATCGAGCTAATCCAGCTTGGCGTTGCCGACGGCACGGTCGATCCCTCCGTCGACTCGGAGCGAGTCGCGCGACTGTTCCTCGGAGCGCTGCGCGGCGCGGCGTACCAAGCGATGCTCGATCCCCAGGCCGTCGACATCCTGGACCTCCTCGTCGATCGGCTCGTACCCGCCTCGGGAACCTCAACGGCGCCGTACCGATTCCCACATAAGAGGGCTGTGCACCCATGACCGATCCTGATTTTTCCCAGTTCACGCTCGCCAAGAAAGGCAACCAGTACGAGGCGTTCAAGGTAGGGCAGCGTTTCACCCACCATTGGGGGCGCACCTTTACCGCGGCCGACTCGATCCTGTTCTCCACTGGCACGTGTAACTGGACCCCGATGTACCTCAATGCCGAGTACGCCAAAGCGCACGACCATCCGGACATGGTCATCAACCCGATGCTCGTGCTATGTACGGCGGTCGGCCTGTCCGTCGAGGACCTCAGTGAAGGCGGCGGCCCGTTCCTCGGTGTCAACGACATCGACTTCGTGCAGGCGGTCTATCCAGGCGACACGATCACCGCGCACTCCGAAGTGCTCGACAAGCGTGAGTCAAAGAGCCACCCGGAGGCCGGGATCGTCACCTGGCGCACGGAGGCAACGAACCAGAACGGGGCGTGCGTGCTGCGCTACTCGCGCACCAACCTGATCCGAAAGGCGGCCGCCGCATGAGCGACGACATTCGCGAAGCCCCTGTCCCCATCCTCAAAAGCCCCTGGGCCACAGCGGAAAGACTGCGGATCCAGCAGGAGGCGCGGGAGTTCGCGGCGAGTGTTGTCACGCCGCTGGCCAACAAGCTGGACAAGAAAAAGGGCGAGTTCCCGCGGTCCTTCCTGGACCAGATGGGCAAGCAGGGCTACTTCGGCATCCTCATCGACAAGAAGTACGGCGGCATGGGCCTCGGCACGTTCGAGTACTGCATGATCTCCGAGGAACTCGCCCGCGGCTGGATGAGCGCGGCGAGCATCATCGCCCGTGCGCAGGGCGGCGGCGTGGTCGGCGACGAGAAGCGTTGCGAGGAACTGTTGCGCAAGAGCGCCGCGGGACAGTGGATCGGCTCGACCGCACTGTCCGAGCCTGGCACCGGGAGCGATCTTGCGTCGGTCGCGACTAAGGCGACGCGGGACGGAGACGACTGGGTGCTCAATGGCCAGAAGCGGTGGACCGGCTTCGCGAAGGGGTCGGACTACATCCGGATCCTCGCGCGGACCCGTGACCCGAAGAAGGGTGAACGACGCGCCGCCGGGATGGCCAACTTCGTGATCGAGAAGAAACGTGGATCATTCCCGCAGGGCATCACCGGCACGCTCATCGACAAGATCGGCTATCACGGGTTCACCACCTGGCAGCTGACCCTGGACAACGTGCGAGTACCGGCCAGCCACAAGGTCGAGGACGAGGGTGGCACGGCGGCGTTCAAGAGCGTGCAAGCCATGCTCAACCGGGCCCGCGTGCACACCGCTGCCCGCGCGGTCGGTCTGGCCCGCGCCGCGGTCGAGGACACCACGACGTACCTGCAGACGCGTGAGCAGTTCGGTGAGCCGTTGTCGAACTTCCAGGCGCTGCGTTTCATGCTCGCCGAGATGGCCGCCCGCGTAGAGCAGGCGCGCTCGTTCTATCACCACGTCGCGCATCTCATCGACAACGGCGAACCCGCCGAGAAAGAGTCCGCGATGGTGAAGTTGCTCGCCACCGAAATGGCCGTAGAAGTCACCGGTCAGGCACTACAAATGCACGGCGGTAACGGCTACACGACGGAGTACTCCATCGAACGGTACTGGCGCGATGCGCGATTGACGACCATATTCGAGGGTACGAGCCAGATCCAGCAGCGCATCATCTCCGACCGACTGCTGCCACGGGGAGGACGAGTATGAGCGCCACCGTTAAGGGTGAGACATCAAGCCTGCTCGGCGCGACCGGCTGGTTTGAAGACTTCAGCGCAGGCCAGCAGATCCGGCATGCCCGCGCCTCGACCATCGACGAGATCGAAGGCTCGTTCATCGCCAAGCAGGTGATGAACACCGCGCAGGCCCACTTCAACGACCACATTCAGCATGGAATGGGCGAGGGCAGAGTCGTGTTCGGACTCGCCACCGCCTCGATGGTGATGGGCCTGTCCTCCCAAGACTGCACCGAGCACGCCATCGCCGAACTCGGGTGCGACAAGTTCCGCTTCCGCTCCCCCGTCCACCATGGCGACACCGTCTCGGCGTACACCGAGGTTCTTTCCGTTGCCGACGCCCCGGACCGCGCGGACGCCGGTGTCGTGGTCTTCAAACACTGGGGACTCAAGCAGACGGCGTCATCGTCTTCGAAGGCGAACGCACCGTACTGATCAAACGTAAAAGCCACTGGAACTAGGGAAGTGTTCATATGAGCAACAAGTACGCACCCCGCCCCCGCCGCCTGCGCCGTAGCGAGCTGTCCACACCGGGCAGCAGCGAGAAGATGATCGCCAAGGCGGCGGCCAGCAACGCCGACTTCGTCTTCCTCGACCTTGAGGACGCCGTCGCCCCCACCGAGAAAGAGGCATCGCGCGCGAAGATCGTCGGCGGGCTCAACCAGCAGGACTGGGGAAAGAAGACCCGTTCGGTGCGCATCAACGGCGTCCACACGCCCTGGTGTCACGGCGACGTGATCGACGTCGTCACCGGCGCCGGCGCGAACCTCGACGTCATCATCATTCCGAAGGTCAAGTCCCCGCGTGATGTGTGGTTCGTCGATGACCTGCTCACCCAGCTGGAGACCAAGCTCGGACTGGAGGTCGGCCGGATCGGGCTGGAACTGCTCATCGAGGAGACCGAAGCCCTCGCCTGCGTGGAGGAGATAGCGGCGTGCAGCCCACGCCTGGAGGCGATCATCCTCGGCGTGGGAGACCTCTCGGCCAGCCAAGGGATCCGGGCGGGGCACATCGGCGGCGGCGACGGCTACCCCGGCGACATGTGGCACTACGCCCGTAACCGGATGATCGTCGCGGCACGCGCGAACGGAATCGACGCGATCGACGGGCCGTACGGTGACTTCAAGGATTCAGAGGGCTACCGCCAGCAGGCGACCTGGTCGACGATCCTCGGCGCCGTCGGTAAGTGGTGCATCCATCCCAGCCAGATTGAGATCTGTAACGAGGTCTACGCGCCCACCGCCTCGGAGATCAAGAAGGCTCAACAAGTGGTTGCCGCCGTCCGCGACGCGGAAGACAACGGGCTTGGCGCCGCGAACCTCGACGGGGTCATGATCGACGCCGCCACCGCGCGCATCTTCGAAGGCGTACTCGAACGTGCGAAACAGTGCGGACTCGCCAGCTGATGACGCCGGAACCCCACGGGCCGCTGCACGGCATCAAGGTTCTCGATCTGACCGCGATGCTCGCCGGGCCCTACGCCACAATGCTGTTGGCCGATCTTGGCGCGGACGTGGTCAAGGTCGAGCCGCCGCACGGTGACAACACCCGCGCCGTCGGGCCCTTTCGCGTGGGGGATACGCCGGAGGGACTGGCCGGCTACTTCCAGTCAATCAACCGGGGCAAGAAGAGCGTCGTACTCGATCTCCACACCGAGTCGGACAAGGCAACGTTCCTTCGGTTGGTTGAAGCGGCTGACGTCGTGGTCGAGAACTACTCGGCCGGCGTCATGGGGCGGCTCGGGTTGAGCTATGAAGTTCTGGCCGAGATCAACCCGCGATTGGTCTACGGCACGCTGCGCGGATTCGGCGACCCCCGATCTGGGGAGAGCCCTTACACCAACTGGCCGGCGTTCGACGTCGTCGCGCAGGCGATGGGCGGTTTCCTCGGGATCACCGGCACGACTGACGGCACCCCGATCAAGTCCGGACCCGGCGTCGGCGATATCTTCCCCGGCACCCTGCTCGCGTTGGGAATTGTCTCTGCAGTCCGGCACGCAGAACACACCGGAGTCGGCCAGTTCGTCGATGTCGCGATGTATGACGCCGTACTCGCACTGTGCGAACGCGCCGTATATCAGCATTCTTATACCGGCGCCGTGCCGAAGCAGCAGGGAAACTCGCATCCCTTGCTGTATCCGTTCGACATCATGCAGACCGCGGACGGATGGATCGCGGTCGCCGCCAACAAGGAGCCACACTGGAAGATCCTGGTCGACGAGATAGGGCACCCGGAACTCGCGACCGACCCCCGCTATGCCACGAACGCCGACCGCGCGATCCGTAACGCGCAACTACGGCCCATCGTCGAACCTTGGATCCGCGACCGGACTACGGCGGACCTTGTCGCGCTGTTCGGCGGTCGAATTCCTATCGGCCCGGTCAACTCGATCGCTGATATATTTGGTGATCCGCACACGAAGGTGCGCGAGATGCTCGTCCAAGTCGAACAGCCCGGCAGCGCCGTACCGGTCACGATCGCCGGTGCCCCGATCAAACTCAGCGCCACGCCCGCCGCCGTACGGGGTCGTGCACCACTGCTCGGTGAGCAGAACCCCACCGACATTCTCAGCGAATGGATCTCCCAGACCTCGACAGTCTGACGTGGCGACCGCGGTAATTGCCGCTGCTACTACGCCAGGAAGCACCACAGATTGGAGCACCTCATGGAATCAGTCACCTCGTTCCTTGCGCAGTCGGCGACCCAGTACGAGTACGACGCACTGCCGCCGCACGTCACCCGGGTCGCGCAGTCCTGCATCCTCGACTGGCTCGGCGTCACTATTGCGGCGGCCGACGAATCGACCGTCGTCGCAATCCGTGACACGCTTTCCGGGAACGGCGACAGCACGTTAGTCGGCTCGGACCGCACGGCCACGACGCTCGCGGCCGTGCGGATTAACGGCACGGCCGGGCATGTGCTCGACTACGACGATGTGCACGCCGATTTCGGCGGTCACCCTACAGTTCCGATTCTGCCCGCCATCCTCGCGCTCGCGGAGTCGGACGGCGCCAGCGGGCGGGACCTGATCACCGCATTCGTCGCCGGCCTCGAGACCGAGTCGCGGATCAACGCGATCGTCGCACCTTCCCACTATGCACTGGGTTTCCACACCACCGCGTCCGTCGGCATCTTTGGCGCCGCGGCGGCGGCGGCCCGGCTCATGTCTCTCGACCCCGACCAGACGGCGCACGCGCTGGGGCTGGCCTCGCTCAGCGCGTCCGGGCTGAAGTCCGGATTCGGCACGTGGGGCAAGTCGCTACAGGTAGGACATGCGGCGTACGAGGGCGCACTAGCTGCGACTCTCGCCGCCAAAGGCGGGGTCGGTCCGGCCGACGGGATCGAGTGCGAAGAAGGCTTCGCGCGCGCCCACTCCACCGAACAGGACTTCGCGGCCGCACTTCAACCGCTCGGAGATCCCTGGCACACAAAGGATGTGCTGTTTAAATACCATGCGTCGTGCTACGGCACGCATTCCAGTATCGAGTCTCTACTGCGGTTGCGCGATCAAGCCGACACGAGCGAGGTCAGCGGCATCGAGCTCGCCGTCTCGCCGCGACACGTCGGCATGTGCACTCAGGTCGACGTAAGTACGCCGCTGCAGGCGAAGTTCAGCCTCGCATTCACCAGCGCCCTCGCCTGGGCGCGTGGCAGCGCCGCCCGCGAGGACTTCGCGCCGGCCGTCGTCGGCGACGGTGCGCTGCAGACGCTCGCAGGCAAGGTGACCACCACCGCCGAGAGTGATCGGGACTTCCACCTGACGGACGTGCGCGTGCATCTGGCGGACGGTACGACGCTGCACGAGGAGGTCGACATGTCGATCGCCGTACCCGAGGCTCGGCTCGATGCGCAGTGGGACAAGCTGGTGGCGAAGTTCCACTCGCTGGTCGATCCGGTCTTCGGTTCCGAGCGTGCGGCGCAGATCGTCGACTCGGTGGCGAATTTGGCCGACCTGGATCACGTAGGGACGCTGACCGCGCTCATCAAAGCCGCATAGTCGACAATCCTGGAAGGACTGCTCACCAAGTCACCGTCCTGTGCCACGAACTATCCACTTGTGTCACCGAGGTCGGTGACACAAGTGCACAACCGATGGCACAAGCGACAACCCGAGGCGAGAAGCATCGATATACGAAGACGCTCACTACCGAGTGGGGCTAGTTCCGTTTGACGAAGTCGATGGCCGCGGTGTTGAAGCCTTCCGGCTGCTCGGCGTTGATCGCATGACCGCCTTCGAGGTCAACGATGTCGAGGCGGGCGATTCTTGAGCGCGCCTCGACGATGTATGGCTGGAACCGTTTCTCCCACCGTCCGTTGACCAGCAGCACCGGAACTTGCAATTGCGGGAGGTCGTCGACCGACTGCCACTCCTTCATGTGCGCGGCGAATTCGTGGAACGTTTGTATTCGCACCGCATCGGCCGCACGTATCAGGCGCTCTCTCAGGGGCTGCGGCAGTCGGGTGGCGTTGATCGGATGAATCGGTAGATCCCGGGTCGTCAATGGCACTGGGGTCGGGTCAGGGTCGCCGCCGGGGCGATCCGGTTCCGGAGGGTTCGATCGCGAAACACCGAAAACTGCACGCGAGTTGGTGAAGATCAGACCGGAGACGTGTTCGGGGTGCGCGAGGCAGTAGCGGATCGCTATCGCGCCGCCAAGAGACTGGCCGCAAACCCACCAGCGTTCGATGCCCGCTTTGACCCGAATCTGCTCCAGTTCCTGGATTACCCAGCCCGGTGCGTAGTGCGCGGGATCGTCGTACGCCGGTGAACGTCCGTGACCGGGCAACTCCGCCATGAATAGGTGAAGCTCTTGGCCAAGAGCGTCACTGTTGAGGTCCCATTGCGCATTGCTGGATAACATTCCGTGCAGCATGAGCATGGGCGGTCCAGAGCGATTACCAGTTATGTCGACGAACATCACGGAAGCAACACTTTCACGGTCGAACGGCACCAGCAAGGATCAACTGAGCTAGCCCGAGGTGACTGCGCCACGAGAGGCCGACGACACGGTTCGGGCGTACTTCGCGAAGACGCTGAGCGGATAGTCCGGTTTCGGTGCCTGCCAGGCGTTCCGGCGTACCTCCAGCTCGTCTTCCGGGACGTCGAGGTCGATCCGGCGCGCGTCGAGGTCAACGGTGACGGTGTCACCGTCCTGCACCAGCGCAATCGGTCCACCGACCGCGGCTTCCGGCGCGACGTGGCCGATCACGATGCCATGCGAGATACCGGAAAACCTCCCATCGGTGATCAGCGCGACCGTGTCCTTGAGGCCGCGCCCGACGACGGCGGCCGTCGTGCGCGCGGTCTCGCTCATGCCGGGCCCTCCGACCGGGCCTTCGTAACGCACCACGATGGTGTCGCCGGCTTCGATCTGCCCGGCCTGCACCGCCTTGTATGCCGCCGACTCGGAGTCGAACACTCGCGCCCGGCCGACGTGGCGTCGTACGGTCGTTCCGGTCGCCTTGAGCACGCTGCCTTCCGGAGCGAGGTCGCCGCGCAAGATCACCCAGCCACCAGTGGGATCCAATGGCGCGGACGCCGCTACAACGACGTCCTGTCCCTCGGGGCGAGTGACGCCGTCGAGGCGCTCGGCGAGCGTCCGTCCGTCGACGGTAGGAGCGTCACCGGCCAGCAGACCGGCATCAAGGAGTTCGCGCATGACGACGGGTAGGCCGCCGATGCGCTCAAGGTCGGCCATCAGGTAGCGCCCCGATGGAGTGAAGTCGCCGATGTGCGGCGTACGGTCACTCACCGCCTGGAACTCGTCGATATCCAGTTCGACGCCGGCCTCCGCCGCGATCGCCAAGAGGTGCAGCACCGCATTGGTCGAACCGCCCATCGAGGCCACGACCGTCATCGCGTTGTGCAGCGACTCCGACGTGATCAGGTCGCGGGGAGTGACGCCGCGACGTAACACCTCGACCGCGAGTTTGCCGCTCTCATAGGCCATCTCGCGGCGCCGTTCGCTCGACGCCGGTGCGCTCGCGACGTTAGCCGCCGTGATCCCGAGCGCCTCGATCGCCGATCCCATCGTGTTGGCCGTGAACATGCCGGCGCAGGAACCGGGACCGGGGATCGCCGATCGCTC
>CAJDTT010000068.1_pt1 | contig 26995 bp, 23 predicted proteins | sample 7389841 | NCBI WGS metagenome assembly CAJDTT01 (sample SAMEA7055655, study PRJEB34461) | soil metagenome | biome: terrestrial ecosystem; feature: Peninsula; material: soil | place: Antarctica | collected 2016
ACCGCGAGCCCGCCGAGTTGACCGTCATAGCGACCCTGCACAACTCGTTGCGGGGACGCTGTTGACGTATTGTCAGCTAGTCAGTACGGCCAGGGCCAGAGGCCCGATTCACGCATACAAGATTCGGCCGAATCCAGCAGGGGCTGCGCGTCAGGTCCAATTCCGTCCACTATCCATGCACGCCATGTCTGTGCGTCTATGCCTTGAGCTGTCGCGCCTGCCGCAAGCTGAGCTAGATGCTTGCGGTGCGGTGGACACGACGCACCATCTAATCCCTCGGCGGTATACGTCGAGTCCATCCGCCCATCCTCTCGACGCACCAAATTCTCCAGCAGCACCTTGAGGCTATAGGGCAAGCGCGCTGCCATCTATCCGATCCAGTAGATGCACAAGGTACGCGGGGTCATCAACGGTGCCGCGCGAGTATCGAAGCCGTCAGTCGACACATCCAAAACTTTCTCGAGAGTCTCACTCGAGCAGTCGTAACGGCTGCTCGAGTGTCATTACCACGTCACGTAGGAAGATCGCCGCCTGCGCGCCATCGAGTACTCGATGGTCACTGGTCAGGGTGAGTCTGATCGTGGACGTCACGCGAACCTGCCCATCGCGGACCACCGCCTCCTCACGCGCGGCGCCGACCGAGAGGATCGCAGCCTCCGGCGGATTGACTAGCGCGGTGAAGTGCTCGACGTTGAACATGCCTAAGTTGGAGATTGTGAACGTGCCGCCGCTAGTCTCTGCCACCGTCAAGCGGCCCGCCCGGGCCCGGGCCGTGAGGTCGCGACTCTGCACAGCGATCGTCGACAGATTCTTCTGATCAGTATCGCGTACTACCGCGACGATCAGGCCTGACTGGGTCGCGACGGCGTAGCCGACGTTTACCTGAGCGTGTTCGATCAGATGGTCTTGTCCCCAGGACGAGTTCACCTCTGGATGAGCCCGCAGGGCCAGGCCGACCGCGCGTAGTAGCAGATCGTTGACGCTGATCCGGGTTTCCTGCTGAGTCCACTGCTCGTTCAAGCGGCTGCGTAGTTCCAGCAACGCGGCCGCATCGACGGCGGACGTGAGCGAGAACTGGGGTACTTGGGCACTCTGGCTCATTCGGTGTGCGGTCAGCCGCTTGACCGAGGAGAGTTCGATTCTGCGCGGTGTGTCTGGCGGCGTGGCCGCGGTCTCTTGCGATAGCGCCGATGCGTGTCTCTGTGGTGGTGGCGCCGAGGAACGGGTGGCGAGGACCGGGTCGAGGTCTGCCCGCACGATCCTGCCGCGCGGGCCTGAACCACTGATCGCGGCCAGGTCGATGCCGTGCTCTCGGGCTAGTCTGCGTACCAGCGGGGTCGCCCGCAGGAGCGGGCCGGTCGATGTTGCCGCCGGCGGGGATGACACGGCGGACAATGACGCCGATGGTGCGGGTGAGGCCTCGACTGTGGTGAGCGGATTCGGCTGTACCGCGTCGGTGGACGGAGGGGGAGATCCCAACTGGTCGCCGATGATCGCGATCGGCGTGCCAACCGGGACCGCGCGTCCCGGCTCGACGAGGATCTGGCTGAGTACCCCGGTGTCGTAGGACTCCAACTCCATCATGGCCTTGTCGGTCTCGATCTCTGCCAATATCTCGCCGCGCTGCACGAGATCACCCTCGTGCTTGAGCCAGTTGCTGATCACACCCTCGGTCATGGTGTCCGACAGCCGCGGCATAGTCACCTCGACCATGTCACGTCGTCCCTCGGCTGGTCGGGCTCGCCGCCATTGTCTGTTGGATCACTCGGACCAGATCGTCTGCATCCGGTAACGCCGCCAACTCGAGCGGTTTGGCGTATGGCAGCGGAATCTCCGCGGCGGCGACCCTGCGCACCGGGGCGTCCAGGAAGTCGAAGGCGCCCTCCTGGATGGTCGCGGCGAGCTCGGCTCCGACACCATAGGTGAGCCAGTCATCTTCCAGAACGACCGCGCGCGTGGTCTTTCGTACCGAGGCGCACACCGTCTCACGGTCGAGGGGGCGAAGACTGCGCAGGTCAACGACTTCGATCGACAACCCCTGCGCAGCGAGTTGCTCGGCGACCGCCAAGGCGATCACGGTAGCTCGCGAGTAGGCGACTACGGTCAGATCCGTTCCCTCCCGCACGACGGCGGCAGTACCAATCTGGATCGCTTCATCTTCGTCGGATACCTCACCCGTGGTGTTGTAGAGAGCCAAGTTCTCTAGGAACAGGACTGGGTCGTCATCTCGGATCGCCGCACGCAGCAAGGCCCGGGCATCGGCAGGCGTGGAAGGTGCGACAACCTTCATTCCGGGAACATGCGCGTACCACACCTCGAGGTTCTGCGAGTGGGTCGCGGCCAGCTGCTGGCCGCCCCCACCGGGTGTCCGGATCACTAACGGCACCCGCACCTGCCCGGCAAACATCGCATGCATCTTGGCGGCGTGGTTCACGATCTGGTCAATCGCCAGGAGGCTGAAGTTGATCGTCATGATCTCGACCACCGGACGCATACCGAGCATCGCCGCGCCGATCGCGGCGCCGACGAAGCCCTCCTCACAAATGGGAGTGTCTCGGACCCGTAGCGGACCGAACTCGTGCAGCAAGCCTGCGGTGATCTTGTAGGAGCCGTCGAAAACGCCGATCTCCTCACCGAGCAGGATCACCGACTCGTCCCTGCGTAGCTCGTCGCGCAGCGTGTCATGTAGCGCCTGCCGGTAGCTGAGCTGTGCCATCAGTTCTCCTCCAGCGCGTTGGAGACCAGCACCGGGTCGCCAGGCAGTGCACGGGGAGTGTTAGGAACCGAAGTTGCATAGGCATACCGGAACAGCTGGTCGGGTGTGGGCTCGGGGCTCTCCCGGGCGAATCGGACCGCGTCGTCGACATCCCTTTCGGCTTTCTCATCGACGTGCCGTGCAGCTGCCTCGTCCATCAGCCCGGCGGCAAGGAGCCGAGCCCGGAACGCCGGCACCGGATCGAGCTCGCGCAGCCGCTCGGATTCGGCGCGGGAGCGATAGTGGGCGGGATCGACCACCGAATGCCCGCGCAACCGTTGGCAGACGGTCTCCAGCAAGGCAGGCTCACGGTCGACACGTGCCCGACTAAGTGCAGCCCGCGCCGAGTCCCGCACAGCCAGCACGTCGTCACCGTCGACTCGTTCCCCGCGGATACGGTAAGAGCATCCGCGCTTGTACAGGTCGGGCTCGGCGGCAGCATCGGCTACCGGGGTGGCCATGCCCAGTCCGTTGTTGACGATCACGTACACGATCGGCAGGTGCCACAACGCGGCCAGGTTCAGGCACTCGTGGAAGGAGCCGATATTCGTGGCACCATCACCGAGAAGGCACATTACTGCTTCGGAGTCGGATCCGGCTTGCCCACGGTAGGTCAGCGCCAGCGCCGCTCCAGTCGCGGGTGGAATCTGACCGCCGACAATGCCGTAGCCACCTAGCAGCCTGCGCTTCTCGTCGAACAAATGCATCGAGCCGCCACGTCCGCCGGAGACCCCGTTGGTCCGACCGAACAACTCGGCCATCACCGGCCCGGCCGGCAAGCCACGCGCCAGCGCGTAGCCGTGGTCACGATACGTGGTGAATAGGTAGTCACGCGGCTCCAGCGCAGCCATCAGCCCCACCACGGTGGCCTCCTCACCTAAGTTGAGGTGGCAGTAGCCGCCGATCAGCGCGCGTTGGTACATCTCGGAGGCCCGTAGCTCGAACGAGCGGATCAGCGCCATTTGCGCGTAGTAGCGGCGCATCACCTCAGCGGGCTCACCCGTCAGCGGGTCCTGCTCCTGGGACGTGGTCTGCTGGTCAGCCACCGTTTACTCCCTTTGTGCGTTCGGGTGCATTCTCAGCCTATGGACGCGGTCGTGATCACGGCCCTGGTGGCTGCTGTTCGAGCGTGAAGCGCTCAGCTGCGCCGCGGCACGTGGGGCAGCTGAGCGGGCGGGAGGTTCCGCGTACTGGCTGCCCGCAGACGCCGCACACCCACTCCAGCGCGAGTGTGGCAAGTACGTCGCGGCGACTCACCACGCCCACCAACCGACCACGGTCCAGCACCGGTAACCGGCGTACTCGACGCTCCACCAACAGGTGGCGTATGTCCTCGACCGGGCTGTCGACACTGACAGTCATCACCGCGGTAGTCATCACGTCGGCGACTGTTCTTCCGTTCTTGGCCAGCAGGTCGTGTTCGCTGACCAGGCCCACGATGCCGCCTTCATCACCCACCACCACCACGCCACTGATGCGGCTCTCGGTGAGTACCTGGATTACCTCGCCCACAGAATCGGCTGGCATAACCGTGATCACCGGTGTTGACATGATCTCGCGCGCGGTGACCGGCCCCGCTCTGCTGTTCATATCGGCGCTCACATTCATATCGGCGCTCTCATTTATGGACATTACGCTGAGTGTCAAGTCCGCGTGTAAGCCAAAATCCATCTCGCCGGTAGGTCCTCTCCCGGATGATTGAACGCTGTGCGAACTTGCGCCGGCGGCGGACCGCACCCAGGTTGATGGTTGATCATTGCCGGCCACGCCCTCACCGAAAATCCTGTCAATCGGCCAGCAGGGTTACGGCGTAACGTCGATGGTGTGGAGTTTGCAGCCAGTACAGGATGACGATGGTCGTCCAGCGTTGAGTCTGCCGGCGACGGGCTCAGCAACGCCGTGTCCATGATCCGGAGCCACCCGAAACCGAGTGACTCCCAGCGACGTATCGGTCGCTCGTGACGAAAGGAAACACCATGACCTCACCGAAGGTGGTGTTGTTCGACATCGACGAAACACTGGTCCACACCGGCGGTGCAGGCGCCCGCAGCTGGGCTTGGGCCTTTGACCAGTTGCACGGCATACCCGCGGACATCGGTGCGCACACCTCCGCCGGGGAAACGGATCCGGAAGTCGGGCGTGAGACTTTTCGTGCCGTTCTGCACCGCGAAGCCAGTCACGACGAACTTGCCCGTCTTTACGCCAAATACCTGTGGCATCTCGCCGAAGACATCTGGACCTCTCCCGGGTACCGAGTGCTCGAGGGTGCGGAAAAGCTACTCAAAAGCCTCTCCGACGCCGGGGTGCTCATCGGCGTTATCTCCGGGGCCATGGAAGGCGCGGCACATCTAAAGATGCAACCCGGCAAGCTCAACCGGTATTTTATCTTCGGCGCCTACGGCTCAGACTCTCCCAGCCGACCCGAGCTGACCCGACTTGGTATCGCCAAGGCCGCCCGTCTGCACGGACACGACCTCACCCGCGACGACGTATATGTCGTCGGCGACACCCCACGCGACATCTCCGGCGCTCACGAGGCTGGAGCCACGGCTGTCGGGGTCGCTAGTGGCCACTACAGCGTCGACCAGCTCGCTGAGGCGGGCGCCGACCATGTGCTCAGTTCCCTGACCGAGCCCTTTCCCGGGCTCTGAGTACGCCCTCGCACGCCACCGCCAATCATCTATTTCCTGCACAGCCCGTGAGTCAACGGGAAATCCCGAAAGAAAAGGATGGGGAACATGAGCACGACAACCACCATCGATCTAGACCTGGCCCGGCAGCTGGCCACCCAGCTACGCGTGGACTCCATCCGATGCAGTACCCACGCCGGCTCCGGGCATCCCACCTCGTCCCTGTCGGCGGCGGACCTGATGGCCGTTTTGATGCTCGGTCACCTGCACTACGACTGGAACCGCCCCGACCTACCGAATAACGACCACTTGATATTTTCTAAGGGGCACGCCTCCCCGCTGCTGTATTCCATGTTTCGTGCTGCTGGAGTCGTGGACGACAACGAGCTGGTCACCACCTACCGGCAACTCGGCGCGCGTCTCGGGGGCCACCCCACTCCAGTGCTGCCCTGGGTCGACGTGGCCACCGGCTCGCTCGGTCAAGGGCTCCCCGATGCGGTAGGTATCTGCCTGGCCGGCAAGTTCCTGGACAAACTGCCGTACCACACCTGGGTTTTGTGTGGAGACAGCGAGACCGCGGAAGGCTCCATCTGGGAAGCGCTCGACAAGGCCAGCTACTACAAGCTCGGTAACCTCACTGCGATCATCGACATCAACCGCCTCGGCCAACGCGGACCCACCGAACTGGAATGGGACACCGATCGCTACGCGGCGCGCGTGCGAGCCTTTGGCTGTCGGCCTTTGGTCATCGATGGCCACGACCCCGCCGCCATCGACACGGCACTCAACGAAGCCCGCAACGCCGCGGATCAGCCGACCGTAATCTTGGCCCGCACTATCAAAGGCAAGGGCGTACCCGAGATCGAGGACCAGAACGGCTGGCACGGCAAAGCTTTGCCGCAGGATATGGCCAACCGGGCGATCGCCGCCCTGGGCGGGCCGACCAACCTGCAGACCCCCACCCGACAACCGAGCGACGGGACGGCAGCTATCGTCGCTGACCCCACTGCCAGGGTCGAGCTGCCGACCTATCCGATAGGAGAAAAAGTCGCTACCCGGGCCGCGTTTGGGGCCGCCATCGCGGCGCTGGCGGCGCGTCCCGAGGTCGTGGTCGTCGACGGAGAGGTCGGCAACTCGACCCATGCCGAAGATTTCGCCAAGGTCTGCCCCAACCGCTACTTCGAGATGTACATCGCCGAACAGCAACTGGTTGCCACCGCGACCGGGCTAGCCGTTCGCGGCTACGTGGCCTTCGCCGCCACGTTCGCGGTGTTCTTCTCCCGAGCTTTCGACTTCATCCGGATGGCCGGCGTCTCTCAGGCCAATATCCGGCTGGTCGGCTCGCATGCCGGTGTCGAGATCGGTCAAGACGGGCCGTCACAGATGGCATTGGAAGACCTGGCCGCGCTGCGCGCCGTACACGGCTCGATCGTGCTTTACCCGGCCGATGCCACCTGCACCGCGCGCCTCGTCGCGACGATGGCCGACACCGCCGGCATCGTGTATCTACGCACCACCCGCGGCGCCTACCCGGTCCTGTACCCGCCCGACGAGCTTTTCCCCATAGGCGGCTCCCACGTGCATCAGGCCACCCCGGACGATCAGGTCGCGCTGATCGGCGCAGGTGTCACACTGCACGAATGTCTGGCCGCGGCTGACGATCTCGCCGATTCTGGGATCAGCGCTCGGGTTATCGATGCCTACTCAGTCAAGCCCATCGACCGCGAGACGCTCATCGAAGCCTGCCAGGTCACCGGAAGTCGGTTGGTCGTGGCCGAGGACCACTACCCGGAAGGCGGCCTGTGCAGCGCCGTGCTTGAGGCACTTGCCGACGCTGCCGTGCCACAGCTGCGGGTAAGCCACCTGGCTGTGCGGAGTCTGCCCACCTCCGGTACTCCGGCGGAGTTGCTCGACGTGGCCGGCATCAGCGCACCCCACATTGCGGCCGCCGCCCGACGGCTCATCGAGGCGTGACCCAGAAGCCCAACGCCCCGGACACAGGAGAGAATGATGGCAATCGGACAGGTGTTCATCGTTATCGGTGCCGGAGAGGCAGGCGGTACGGCTGTGCAGACTCTGCGCGAGGAGGGATTCGACGGCCGGATCGTGCTCGTCGGCGCGGAGAAGCATCTTCCCTACGAGCGCCCGCCCTTGTCGAAGTCCTATCTGCGTGGAGATCCCTACACATCCGAGGGTTCGCTGCGAGACCACGAGTGGTACGACGCCCAACGGATCGACCTGCGGCTCGGTCGGCGGGCAGTGTCGTTGAGCCGCCCGGAGCACGAGGTCACTCTCGACGATGGCACGACGCTTCACTACGACAAACTTCTGATTGCTACCGGCGCACACCCCCGCCGCCTGGGCGTGCCCGGGGCGGGCCTAGCCGGCGTGCACTACCTGCGCACGTTGGAGGACTCCAAAGCACTGGCCGCGGCGCTGAACGCGACACCTGAGGTGGTCGTGGTAGGTGCCGGCTGGATCGGGCTTGAGGTGGCTGCCGTCGCTCGTGACAAGGGCTGTTCAGTCACCGTCGTGGAACATAACAACACCCCTCTGCGGGCATCAATGGGTGACCTCATGGGCGGATTCTTCGCGGGCGTGCACCGTGCACATGGCGTCAAGTTCCAGTTCGGTTGTGGCGTCACCGGCTTTGGCGGGACTGACGAGGTAGACACGGTGATGATAGATGACGGCCGCGAAATCCGTGCCGACGTCGTGGTCGTTGGTGTCGGGGTCAGCCCTGAGGTCGGATTGGTCGAGGCGGACCTGCTGGCCGATGACGGTGGCCTACGGGTCGACCCGCAGATGCGCACCAACGACCCGGACGTGTTCGCCGCAGGCGACATCGCGAGCGTGACGAATCCCCTCTACGGCCACCGGATCCGGGTCGAGCACTGGGCCAACGCGCTGATGGACGGCCAGATTGCCGCGCGGTCGATGCTGGAGCGCGCCTCCCAGTTCGACCCGGTGCCGTTCTTCTTCACCGACCAGTACGACATCGGGATGGAGTACGCCGGGTGGGTCAACGCCAGAACCGCTGATGAACCGGTGATCCGCGGTGATCTGAACGCTCAGAGCTTCCACGCGTTCTGGCTGGCCGACGGCGTGGTACGCGCCGGTATGCACGTCAACAACTGGGATGAGGGAATTCGGCCAGTGCAGGATCTGATCCGCGCCCAGGTCCACGTGGAACCTGCGCGGCTCGCCGATCCGGCGGTACCGCTTGCCGACCTGACGACACAGCGGTAACGCCCGCCGCTTATGGCGCGTGTGACACGCTTAGCCACGAATATCCGTGCTGAAGGATCGGAGAAGTAATAACTATGGTGCTTTCGGATCCAGGGATTGGCTTGATGTCGGCTGTCGAGCTTGCCGATCGTATCCGCGACAAGGAAATCTCAGCGGTGGAGGCCGTATCAGACACGCTGCGCCGGATGGATCTGCTCGAGCCATACCTGCACGCGTTTTGTACCCGCGCCGACGAGTCAGCACTGCGCGAGGCACGCCGGGTAGATGCCGCGATCGCCCGTGGTGAGGACGTCGGACCGCTCGCCGGGGTACCGGTCGGAATCAAAGATCTGGTTGCTACCAAGGGAATCCGTACCGCGCTGGGCTCCTTCGCCTATGCGGACTTCGTGCCCGAGGAGGACGACGTCGTAGTAGAGCGGCTACGCGATGCCGACGCGATAGTTCTGGGTAAGACCAATGTGTCTGAGCTAGGTTACGGGGCCGTCAGCCATAACCCGGTCTTCGAAGCCACCTGCAATCCGTGGGATACCGGAAAGACGCCCGGCGGATCGAGCGCCGGGTCCGCGGCGGCGGTGGCCAGTGGATTGGGTCCGTTTGCTATTGGAAGTGATGGTGGCGGTTCGATCCGAATTCCGGCATCGTTCTGCGGTCTGTACGGCATGAAGCCGTCGATGGGCCGCGTGCCGCTGTATCCCGGCTGCCGCGACGAACGTTATCCAGGAGCCTCTAGCTGGGAGAGTCTTGAGCATCTGGGCCCGCTTAGTCGCACCGTCGCGGATGCGGCGCTGATGCTATCGGTGATCGCCGGGCCTGATCTGCGTGACCGACACTCCATTCCGACCGACGACATCGAGTGGCAAAACGCTGTCCAGGCAGGAGGTCTCGGGGGGCTGCGGGTCGCGTTCAGTCCCGATCTCGGTTACGTTGCCGTGGACCCAGAGGTCGCACAGATTGTACGGTCGGCAGTAGGCGTCTTCGAAACACTCGGCTGCGAAGTAACCGAAGCCGGCCCCGGATGGGAAGACCCGGGTGATACGTTCCCGGCGCTCGTCGCTCAGGACAGTGACCTGCGCGGAATGCGGCAGATGGCTAGTCGTGTTGGGCGCGACCGCATGTCGCGATATCTGGTTGACCTCATCGACCGCCAGTGGACCGCTGAGGAGTTCACCGATGCTCTCACTGTGCGGAAGGCCATCTACAACCGGATGTGGCGGTTTATGAGCGACTACGACGTCCTCGTCACGCCGACGCTATCCGTTGCGCCCTTCCCGGTCGACGCGGATGGCCCCGAGCAGATCGCCGGGCGCGCGCCGTCGCCGCGAGGATGGTTGTCGTTCGTCTCTCCGATGAATATGACCGGACAGCCAGCCGCGACGGTGCCCGCCGGGTGGACCGCCGAGGGTTTGCCGGTTGGGCTTCAGATCGTGGGCCGCCATCTTGATGATCGGACCGTGCTGCGGGTCTCGGCGGCATTCGAAACCGCGCAGCCCTGGGTTCAGAAAAATCCACCGTTGTTGAGCAAATTGGGACTCGCGTAACGCTGGGTCGTTCTATTCCGCGAGTCCGGCAGCCACGACGCCGGCGTACCCAGAGGTAATCCACCGCGACACAAGGCAGGCCAGGCGTGCGAGGCGGACACCTCGGTGGAATTTGATCCATCGCCATGTGGCGGTAGGTCGGTCATACTGGTCTTATGCAGACCCCGCAGGAAGATGATGCAGAAGAGTTGCCGCCGCCGACGGCGTGGGAGTTGGTGCGTCAGTGCGCAGTAGGCCGCCTCGCGGTCGTTGTCGATGGCAGCCCCGACATCTTTCCAATCACTCCGGTCGTCGATCATGGCACCGTTGTGTTCCGTACGGCGGCCGGCACGAAGCTGTCAGGATGCATCGGTAAGCCGGTAGCCTTCGAAGCCGACGGGTACGACCTAGTGACTGGACTGGCATGGAGTGTCGTCGTCAAGGGCCATGCCCACGAGATTCACCGGACAGACGAAATGATCGAGTCACTCGGCCTGCCGCTCACACCGTGGCATCCAGGCGCCAAGCCCCGATTCGTGAGAATCGAACCAGACAGCATCACCGGTCGGCGATTCACTATCCGAGCACCGTAGCGATGTCTATTGACATGTCGTGGGACGACTACACATACCGAGTGGACAGCAGCCGCGTCGTGACCCCGGTTATCCGAGAGCTCTACCTCACTCCGGACACGAGCACGCTGCCTTACCAGCCGGGCCAGTATGTGCTGCTCAGCGACCGTGACTACGTCGTACCGCAGCGCTCCTACTCCGTCGCTAACGCGCCGCGTCCGGACGGGGGGATTACGCTGCTCGTCACCCGTATCCCGGACGGCCCGACCAGCTGTTGGGTCCACGATCAGTTGCGTCCGGGTGAGTCAGTAACGCTCAGCGGCCCGTACGGGACGTTCACCCCGGACCCGGACCGGACCGGACCGGTCCTTCTGCTCGCGGCCGGGTCAGGGCTCGCCCCGGCACGCGCGCTGGCCGAGGCTCTTCTCGACACGCCACATCCACGCCCGGTGACCCTGTTCTTCTCCGCGCGTACGGCTGCTGATGCGATTGATCACGCGCGGTGGCAGGACTGGGCGGCCACCCGCGACGGGTTCCAGTATTTATACACGCTGACGCGTAAACCTGATGCGCCTGTTCACGCGCATATTCCCGATCTTCTCTCCACCGCGATCGGCGACCTGACCGGCTGGGAAGTGTTCGCCGCGGGGCCTCCGGGTTTCGTCACCGGCTGTGCCAAAGCCGCCCGCGCTCTCGGTGCGGAGCCCTCCGCCGTTCACACCGAGGAGTTCTTCACCGAACCCCAGCCCTGGACTGGATCCCCACCGATCGCCACAGTGCCGAGGACGCAACGATGAGCGAGTCACGCATCTACACCAAGCTGGGCGACGACGGCAGTACCGGACTGCTGTTCGGCGGGCGCACGTCGAAGGCTGACCCCCTCATCGAGACGATCGGTTGTATCGATGAGGCGGTTGCGACGCTCGGGCTGGCTCGAGCTTTCGTGACGGATGAGCCATTGGCCGCGCATATTCTGCAGGTGCAGCGAGACCTGTTTGTGGCCGCCGCGGACTTGGCGGCGGCCCCGCATGCCCGCGATCGCCTCGTTCCTGAGGTCTCGCTGATGACAGCGGCTATGACCTCGAGGATCGAGAGCCTGATTGATGACTTGGTCGACCAGCGACCACTGCGACCGGTCTTCGTTGTTCCCGGCGCCAACGCTACGTCGGCTGCCCTCGATCAGGCCCGCACGATCGTTCGCCGAGCGGAGCGCCGTCTTGTCGGCTACCACGCCGGACCGGGTCGACAGCGGTCGTCCAACCCCTCGGTGCTGAGTTATCTCAACCGAGTCTCTGACTTGCTCTACGTCTTCGCCCGGCAGGCCGTCGGTGCGGAGGACGAACCACCCAGTCATGACGGCCCGGCCGGAGAGTAGTCGAGGCGATCGTGCGGCGCGTCGAACAGGGGCCGGCACCGATCTCATCGCCCTGACCACTACGGGACCACGTCGACACGACGCCGGCCGAGAAACACCGGACATATTTTCTGTGACGTAGGGATTTCGTCCGATAATCTCCGACGATGGATACCCGACGTAGGCAAGCTGGACCCATCCGCACGGCCGTCCAGGGCCTGTCTCCTGGTTACTTCGCGTTGGTCATGGCCAGCGGGATCATCTCGATCGGGATGCGACTGACCGGCCATGCGGTGATCTCCGATGTGTTGCTGGTTGCCTGCGGGGGGTCATACGTCGTGCTGGTGGTGCTGACCGCCTGGCGACTGGTCAGCTACCGCAGCGCCATCGTCGCGGACTTCACGAATCCCCGGCGTGCGTTTGGTTTCTTCACCTTCATCGCCGGGACCAACGTGCTCGGGGTGCGGCTCGCGGTGACCGGGCACTACACGGTTACGACGGTACTTCTGGTCATCTCCGGGGTCTCCTGGATCGTGCTCGGGTACGTCGTACCGTGGACCGCGGTTCTTGGCCGGAGCGCCCGGCCGGTGGTCGCGGATGCCAACGGCAGCTGGTTCATCTGGGTGGTGGCGAGCCAGTCGGTCGCGGTCGCGGCGGCGTCCCTGGAACGCGTCGCCGGCACCCATCCCGATCTGCTAGGTGTGCTCGCGGTCCTTTCCTGGTCGGTCGGGGTGTTCCTGTACGCCGCGGCCGGCGTGCTGGTCGCGCTGCGCATGATGCTCTACGACCTGCGGCCAAAGGACCTTGACCCGCCGTACTGGGTCTCGATGGGCGCAGCGGCGATCACGGTCTTGGCGGGATCGCGAATCCTCGAGATGCGGGGCGCGCCCATGGTTGACGCGGTCCACGGCCTGGTGGCGGGGGTCGCCGTCGTGTTCTGGGCGTTTGCTACCTGGCTGATCCCGGCCCTGGTGGCGGCGGGCGTATGGCGTCACTGGGTGCATCGCGTGCCGCTGCGGTACGAGGCGACGCTGTGGAGCGTCGTTTTCCCGCTCGGTATGTATGCGGTCGCCGGAATCTATCTCGGGGACGCGGACAAGCTCCCAATTGTCGGGCGTATCGGTGTGGGCATGCTGTGGGTCGCGTTGGCTGCGTGGACGCTTACCTTCATCGCCATGCTCCTGCACTTGCTGCGCACTGTGTCCGGCCACCAGGACGCGACCGGTGGGTCGAAGTCAGATCGCTGAACGCTGCTGACCTGCTAGCCAGCGCGACACCACGCCCGCACCGTCCTCGCTGCTCACGAGTCGTTGGTACGTCGCGGCCTGACGCGCGTGCCCGCGGACGGACACGGCCGCAGTGATCGCGCCGCTAAGCCGATCGGCGTCAAGATCCGCTGCCAGGACCGGTTCCGGGCCGAGCCCGAGCCGATGCATGCGCCAACCCCAGAACTGCTGGTCGACGCTGACCGGCACGGTAACGACCGGTCGTCCCGCGCGGATCCCGGCGCCCGACGTGCCGGTGCCACCGTGATGCACGACAGCGCTCATCTGCGGAAAAAGCCACTCATGCGGGACGTCCCCGACCGTGACCACGTCATCGGTAGCCGCCGCCATACCCGCCCAACCCGCCTGCAGTACGCCGCGTTGGCCACTCTGGCGCAGCGCCCCGACGGCGATCGCGGTCAGCTCCTCAGGGTCGCGGGGAGTCGAGTCGCCAAACCCGATAAAGACCGGCGGCGGACCGGCCTCGAGGAAGTCAACAAGCTCGGGCGGCGTCGTCGAGCCCGGGGGCACCGTCGGCCACCAGTAGCCGGCGACCTCTAGCCCGGGCCGCCAGTCGGTGGGTCGCGGGAGTATCGACGGGCTGAACCCGTGAAAGACCGGCCAGCGTTCCCGCCGCAGTCCCTGCAAGTGCTGTCGCACAGAAATCTTCGACATACCGTGCTTGTCTCGAAGGCCGTTTGCGGCGTCGATCCACGGCGAGACCGTATGCCGCTGAATCCGCCCGGACATCAGCCGGTTTCCGGCTCGGGCGAGGGTACGCCGACCGGACGTCACCGGTCCGAACTCGGAGGTCGGTTCGGCGGGCTGCAGATACACGCCCGCGCTCGGAAGCCGGCGTGCATCGGCGGCGTATTTGCCGACCCATCCCATCGAGGACAGCAGCAGTACGTCGGCGTCATCTGCCGCGTCATCGATCGCGTCGACGAGTGCGGGCACCCACGGCTCGAGGACCTTGGCCAGTGCACGCAGTGCCATCGGCGAGTTGCCGGCTATCTTGTGCGCAGTCTCCGGATCGAGTTCGGCCCGCGGATCCATCGGCAACGGCAGGAATGTGGCGCCGACACCACGCACGAACTGTTCGTACGGCGGGTGTGTGGCGATCCGGACGTCGTACCCGTCGGCGCGCAGTCGCTTGGCGAGTCCGGTGTACGGCGCGACGTCACCGCGCGAACCGATGGCCACGATCAGGACCCTCAAGACGCCTCCTCTAGTCATGTAGGTCGAGACTATCGGTCTTGCGGCGGCCATCTCCGCTGCCCGAGCGGACCGCAGCCATCCCGGTACGGCGAGCGCGACCCAGGGCCACGGATCGTCCGCACGAAGTCGCGGATGGTGGGGACAAACTCACGGATCGCTCGGGACAAACTCACGGATCGTGCGGGCGCTGGCCTGCCAAATTAGAACGCGGTTGCAAAACAGCACACATGGGCCATAACGTTGTTAACTACAAGTAACAGTCCCATGGGAAGTGATCCTGCCAGGAAGGCGTCGATGGCGACCCCGAGAACCGTTGAATCCACGCCGGCGGAAGAGCCGGAGTACGCGCGGTCGCACCGCGAGATCCTCGAGGTCATGGTGGGCCTTCTGGCCGCCCTTTTCACCTGCATCTCGAGTTCCACGATCGTCGCCAACGCGCTGCCCACCATCGTTGGCGAACTCAAAGGTAGCCAGACCCAATACACCTGGGTGGTTACCGCGTCGTTGCTGGCGATGACGGTTTCGACCGCGATTTGGGGCAAGCTGTCCGACCTGTTCAACAAGAAGGTCCTCGTTCAGATCGCGATCGTCATCTTCGTGATTGGCTCGGCTCTCGCCGGAATGTCGCAGAGCATGGGCCAACTACTCTCGTGCCGGGCACTTCAAGGCATCGGCATGGGCGGGCTAATGGCGCTCTCTCAGTCGATTATTGGATCGATCGTCTCGCCCCGCGATCGCGGTCGTTACAGCGGTTATATGGGCGCGACCGGCGCGCTCGCGATGGTGAGCGGCCCGTTGATCGGCGGTGTCATCGTCGACACCGAGGCGCTCGGGTGGCGATGGTGCTTCTACGTGTGTGTCCCGTTCGCGCTGATCAGCCTGTTCATCCTGCAGCATCACCTGCGCATCGAGACGATTAAGCGGCCAGTCAAAATCGACTATCTCGGCGGCATCCTGGTCGCTATTGCCGCGACGCTGCCGTTGATCTGGGTGTCCCTCGGCGGCGACGACTTCGCCTGGGTATCGGCGCCGTCCGCGGCCTTCCTCATCGGTACGGCGGTCGCGATCGCGCTCGCGGTGTGGGTCGAGCATCGGCATCCCGAGCCGCTCGTACCCCCGCGGGTCATGCGGGAGCGCACGACGGCTCTCGCCACCATCGCCGGCATTGCCGTGGGCTGCGCGATGTTCGGCATGGCGGTCTTCCTGAGCCAGTTTTTCCAGACCGCGCAGGGTCACTCGCCGACCGAGGCCGGGCTGATGTTGATTGTCATCGGTGCGGTACTGCTGACGTCGGGACTCGCGGTGCTTGGCTTCTCCGGTCGAACCACGCCGTACTGGCACGTCGGCGTCGGCATGATGCTGATGGGCCTCGGGATGGGCATGATGCAACAGAACCTCGTGCTCGCCGTGCAAAACACCGTCGACGTCACAGAGGTGGGCGCGGCAAGTGGAGCGGTGGCATTCTTCCGGACCCTCGGTGGCGCCGTGGGTGTGTCGGTGCTCGGCGCGATCCTCGCCAGCCAGGTGAGCACGCACATCGCGACCGGGCTCCCCGGGCTGGGAATCGACCCGGCCAGCATGGGTTCCAGCGACAGTCTGCGCGATTCGGCCAGCTTGCCGGGACCCGTGCTGGACCTGGTGCGCACGGCGTACGCCGATGCCACCGCGCACATCTTCCTCATCGCGGCCGCGGTCGCAGCGGTCAGCTTGTTCGCGGTGCTGTTCATCAAGGAGGCCGAGCTGCGCCTCACGGTCCGTAAGTACGACGAACCGCCGGGCCCGACCGCCTAGGAGCAGGTGCTTCAGAGCGATCGCCCCGGAGCACCGACCTGAGAGCGAAGGGCGACGTGCAGGCCCCCACCTGACGGCGGGCCAATGAAATACCACACAACTAGTTGCGTGTGCCAAGCAAACGGTTGTAAGTTGTGTAGCGCAAGTAACGAATCTCCAATGCGAAAGGCGCGCATGCCTAGCTCCACCACTGGAACCCGCCCACAGGCGGCCTCAGGCGAACTCTCGCACCGTCAAATCCTTGAGGTGCTCTTCGGCCTTCTCGCGGCCCTCTTCACCGCCATCATCAGCTCGACCATCGTCTCGAACGCGCTGCCGACCATCATCGGCGATCTGAACGGCAGCCAGACCGAATACACCTGGATCGTCACGATCTCGCTGTTGACCATGACCGTCTCGACCCCCATCTGGGCGAAGTTGTCGGATCTGGTCAACAAAAAGGTCCTTGTGCAGATCGCGATCCTCGTCTTCGTGGCTGGTTCGGTGCTGGCCGGGTTTTCGCAAGACATCGGCCAGCTGCTGGCCTGCCGTGGCCTGCAGGGCCTGGGGATGGGTGGACTGACCGCGCTGGCCCAGTCGATCATCGGCTCGATCATTCCGCCGCGTGATCGCGGTCGCTACAGCGGCTACATGGGCGCGACAATGGCCGTCGCCACGATCAGTGGACCCCTTCTAGGCGGCGTCATCGTCGACACACCGGCGCTGGGCTGGCGCTGGACGTTCTTCGTGTGCGTACCGCTAGCCGTGATCAGCCTTGTTGTCCTGCAGCACTTTCTCAAGATTGAGACCATCAAGCGCGCGGTCAAGATCGACTACTGGGGTGCGCTGTTCATCGCAATTGCGGCCAGCCTGCCGCTGATGTGGGTGTCGTTCGCCGGCACGAGCTTTGACTGGTTCTCCGGCCCGAGCGCCATGTTTGTCGGCGGCACGATCGTCGCGACCATCGTCGCGGTCATGATCGAACGCCGACACTCCGAACCACTCGTGCCGCCGTTCGTTATGCGCGACCCTACGACGGTGCTCGCGATCATTGCCAGCGTCGCGGTCGGCATCGCCATGTTCGGCAGCTCGGTCTTCATTGGCCAGTACTTCCAGGTTGCGCAGGGTTACACGCCGACCGAGGCCGGTCTGCTGATGATCCCGATGATGCTCGGCTCCCTGGTCGGCTCGGCCGGCTCGGGCGCTCTGATTAGCCGGATCGGCAAATGGAAGCGGTACCTCGTCGCCGGCAGCATCATGCTCATCGCGAGCCTCGGCCTGCTCTCGACGATCAGTCACACCACACCGGTCTGGCACGTGAGCCTGTTCTTGCTGGTGCTCGGGCTCGGCATGGGCATGCTGATGCAGAACCTCGTGCTCGCCGTGCAAAACACCGTCGATGTCACCCAGGTTGGCGCGGCCAGCGGCGCGGTCGCGTTCTTCCGGTCGCTCGGCGGTGCGATCGGCGTATCGGTCCTCGGCGCGATCCTGGCGAACCAGGTCGGCAGCAAGATCGCATCTGGGCTCGGCGCGCTCGGAATCGACATGAGCCAGTCGGGCGGCGGAGAAGTCAGCGTGCTCGATCTGAAACACCTTCCCGCCCCGGTCGTCGAAGTCGTGCGCGCGTCGTACGGCGATGCTACGGGGCGGATCTTCCTCGTCGCGGCGATCGTCAGCCTGGTCAGCCTGGTCGCCATCGTCATGATCAAGGAAGTGCCGCTGCGCCTGACCGTGCGCAAGCTCGACGATGTGGTGGACGAGGCAGAGGCCGCCGTGCTCGGCGAGCCGGCACTCGCTAACCGCTAACCCGCAATCTGGCACTCCCGACCCGCTCGGATGTCACTCCGGTCCCGTTCATCCGTCGGATGAGCGGGACCGGTGCCAGTTTGTGACGTGATTTTTACGCCGTGACTCCCCAAGTCCGTGCCGGAACGGTTTAATGGGTCTCAACGTTTCCACAGGAAGCGGCCACACGCTTTTTAGTTCCGTCGTATCAATCTCGCCACCGACCGTGGCCAACCAGGATGGAGATCATGCCCAGCGGTTCCGACCCAGGCGGCGACAGTTGTAGACCCAGAGCGGGTCACCGACGTACCGGAACCGTGCAGCGATGATCGAACTTGTCCTGTTGTTCATCGCGATGATCCTGGTCGCCGTGTGCGGCGCCTTCGTCGCGGCGGAGTTCGCGTTCGTCACCGTCAATCGCGCCAGCGTCGAGCATGAGGCGGCATCGGGCGACAAACGCGCCAAGGGCGTCCAAAAGGCACTGAAGTCGCTGTCCACGCAGCTATCCGGTGCGCAGCTAGGCATCACGGTCACCAACCTTGCGATCGGTTTTCTGGCCGAGCCCTCACTGTCCGAGCTCCTGCAGGGGCCGCTGAGCTCTCTCGGCATGCGGGATTCGGCGATCACCTCGGTCAGCGTGACGATCGCGCTGGTGGTGGCCACCGCCGTGACGATGATCTTCGGCGAGCTGATTCCTAAGAACCTCGCGCTGTCCAAACCGCGGGAGGTGGCCCGCGCCGTACAGGGATTTCAACGAGGATTCACCAAGTCCACCGCGTATCTAATCCGACTGTTCAACGGTACGGCGAACAACATCCTCCGGCTGATCGGCATCGAGCCTCAAGAAGAACTTGCCTCGGCTCGCTCCCCCGAAGAGCTCGGCGCACTCGTGCGGCACTCCGCGAACCGCGGCACCCTCGCCGAGGAGACGGCCGAACTGCTCGAGCGGTCGTTGATCTTCGGTGAGCACCGCGCGCACGATGTGATGACCGCCCGGCCCCAGATGAAGGTCCTGGACCCAGACGACACCGTGCACAACCTGATCGAGCTGGCGCACGAGACCGGTTTCTCGAGATTTCCGGTGATCGCCGAGCTCGACGAGACGACCGATCGCGTGGTGGGCGTCGGCCACCTGCGCCGCGCCCTCGGCGTTCCCTATGACCAGCGGCGTACGACGCTTGTCGGGTCGATTCTCAGCGAACCTGTCGTCGTACCGGACACTCTCGAGCTCGACGATCTGATGGACCAGCTGCGTGAAGGCGGCCTGCAGATGGCCGTGCTTATCGACGAGTTCGGCAGTATCGCCGGGCTGGTCACGCTCGAAGATCTCATCGAGGAGCTGGTCGGCGAGGTCCGCGACGAGCACGACGGCGAGGAGGACGCCGCGACGCTCGATATCGACGGGCGGTGGATCGCGCCGGGTCTGCTGCGCCCGGACGAGGCCTCCGAGTTGATCGGCCTGGAGATTCCGGAGGACGAGGACTACGAGACTCTGGGCGGGCTCATCACGGTCGAGCTCGGCCGGTTCCCCGAGGTAGGCGACGTCGTCACCGTCGAGGCGCCGAGCAAGGAAGATGGCCACCCCATGCTCGCGAACTTCGAGGTCCTGGAGATCGACGATCACCGGGTCGACTCGGTCCGCATCAGCATGGAGGAAATGCCCGAAGACGAGCTGCCTGAGTCCCACGACGAGTCAGACGACCAGTCAGACGACGAGGACGGTGACGGGTCATGACCTGGTACGCCGGAATCATCCTCACCATCGTCTTGCTGCTCACCAATGCGTTCTTCGTCGCGGCGGAGTTCGCGCTGATCTCGGCGCGTCGTACCCGGGTCGAACCCAAGGTGCACGAGGGTTCGCGGATCGCAAAGATCACGCTGTACGCGATCGAACACGTCTCCATCGCGATGGCCGGCGCGCAGCTGGGCATCACGATCTGCTCACTCGCGCTCGGTTCAATCAGCGAGCCGGTGATCGCCGGGCTGCTGGAGGCGCCGTTCGAGGCACTCGGCGTACCGGCCGGCGTGCAGCACCCGATCGCCTTCGTGATCGCGATCGGAATCGTGACGTATCTGCACGTCGTCATCGGCGAGATGGTGCCCAAGAACATCGCGCTCGCCGGGCCGGAACGGTCGGCGTACGTGCTCGCCCCGATCCTAATGGTCATCGTCGCGGTCCTGTATCCGATCATCTGGCTGCTCAACAAGATCGCCAACCTTGGGCTGCGGGCGCTCGGGGTTCAGCCGAAAAACGAGGTGACCAGCACCTTCACCCGCAACGAGGTGGCCTCGCTGGTCGGTGAGTCACGCACCGGCGGGATGCTCGAGTCCAACGACGAACGCCTCTTGCTCGGCGCCTTGCAGTTCGAGGACTACGACGTCAGCAAGGTGCTGATCCCGATGGCCAAGATGCGGATGCTGCCGCAGAGCGTGACCCCGGCGCAGGCCGAGGACGCCTGTGCACACGGCTTCTCGCGGTTCCCGATCACCGGGCCCAACCTCAAGCCGATCGGCTATATCCACATCAAGGACGTGCTCACCCCGGACCCGGCGAAACGTCAGCAGCCGATCCCGCCGGAGGTCGTACGCCCGCTTCCCGAAGTGCTGCTGACCAACTCGCTGCGGACCGTGCTGGTCGAGATGCAGCGCGCGCGGGCGCACCTGGCGTTGGTGCGCGGCGCGCACGGTGAGGCGCTCGGCATCGTCGCGCTCGAGGACGTGCTCGAAGAGCTGGTCGGCGAGGTGCGCGATGACAGCCGCCGGATCCGTCCCGCCGTCCGAACTCCCGCGGACCCTCGCTAGGTCCCTCGCGCAAGTGCAATCCCCGCCGTCCGTCACGAAGTCCCCGCCGTCCGTCACGAAGCGTCACCGTCAACAGTCGGCCGACTTGGGAGTTCACGTGAGCGTCGTCGTACTAGGTAGTGCCAACCTCGACGTCGTGATCGCGCTGCAGCGCATCCCGTCGCCCGGTGAGACTGTACTGACCGACACGATCAGCCGCGGCTGCGGTGGCAAAGGCGCCAACCAGGCGGTGGCAGCCGCCCGGGCCGGCGCCGCGACGACGTTCCTCGGCGCGGTCGGAAATGACGACGCGGCCACGTTGCTGCTCGACGGGCTGTCCGGCGCCGGCGCCGACGTGTCGGCGGTACGTCGCACCGACGGACCCAGCGGTACGGCGTACGTCATGGTCGATACGCACGGCGAAAACGCGATCGTGGTGATTGGCGGAGCCAACGCCGGTTACACGGACCTGACCGAGGCCGAGGCGGACACGATCCGGCGGGCTGAGGTCCTCCTTATGCAGCTCGAGGTGCCGATCGAGACGGTGACCGCCGCGGCAACAATCGCTCGCGCCGCCGGCGTGCGGGTGATGCTCAACGCCGCGCCGTACGCCGAACTGCCCGCTGACCTGCTCGAACAGCTTGACCTGCTAATCGTCAACGAACACGAGGCCGCGCTGACTGCCGGCGTACAAGGCACACCCGAGCAGGTCGCCGCGGAGGTCGCCGCGGCGATCCTCAAGTCGGTGCCAGGAGTCCTGATCACGCTCGGTGCGGCCGGTTCGCTGCTCGCGACTCGGGGCGCGCAACCGGTACGGATCGACGCGCCGCGCGTCACCGCGGTCGACACGACGGGTGCCGGGGACACGTTTTCCGGGGCATACGCCGCCGCCACCGTAGAGGGCCAGGCGGCTACGGAACGGTTGCGCTTCGCCGGCGCGGCGGCCGCGCTCGCTGTGCAGAAACGTGGTGCGGTCGACGCAATTCCCGACCGAGCCCGAATCGACGAGGCACTGAGCCGTTACTACCCCGGGTAATGAATCGGCCCCGGCCGTGATGTGTCTTACGTCCGCGTCAGACGGGCATGTTTCGCTCGTCAGAACCGTTGAAGAAACGTTAGCCAATTGTGACCAAAGTTAGAAGTCCGCCTCAAACCGAGAAGTCTGCCCCAAACGGAGATATGAACTCAGATAGCGCCCGCCCGCCCTCCTCTGACCCGGATAAGTCCACGGAGGATTCGAAGGAGCAACCCAAGCCCGCCAAGAAGATCGACCTCTCGCTTACCCAGGTGATCGGCGGTTCGCTCGCGGCGGCTACCGCTGCGGCGCTCGGTTCCAAGCTCGGCGTCGCCGGCACGATCATCGGCGCAGCGGTCGTCAGCGTGATCTCGGCGGTCGCTGCGTCCCTTTACACGACTTCGCTAAGACGCACCCGCGCGGCGGCCAAGGCCGCAGTAGAGGTCGTGCGGGTCAAGCGGCTCGACGGTCAGCGGCCCACCGACATTGCTCTCGACAGCCTGCCCACGGCGATCGTCGATAAGGTACGACGCCGCGGACCGCACGCTGCTCAGGTAGTCGCGCCGGATGATTCGGGCGCGGCCCCAGGCAGTAGAAGCACAGGTGGGTACCCCTACGCGCCGCAAAGCGAGTCTGAGCAGACCAAGGAAATCCAGATCGACGTACCCGCGAGCACGTCGCGCAGGCTGCGGCTACGCCCGGTGCTCATCGGTGCGGGCGCGATCTTCGCCGTCGCCGTGGTCGGCATTACCGGCTACGAGCTTGCCTCCGGCGAGTCGATCTCCGGCGGCAATCGGACCTCGCTGCAGCAGGTCGTCGAGGGCAAGACGACGCCACCGTCCACCCCGTCGCAGCCGTCGGACACGCAAGACCAAACGCCGTCCACCTCCACGACCGCCCCGCAGGACCGCACCACAACCGCTCCGGCTTCGCCGTCGACCGGTGAGTCGTCGAGCTCGAGCGAAGGTACGACGCCGAGCACCTCATCCAAATCGACGCCACCGAGGCCACCGACGCCACCGACGACCACGGCGCCCGCGACGCCGCCGACTACGACGCCGGCCCAGCCCGCGGCGCCGACGGCTAACTCGAAGCCGGAGGCTGGCGCGACCCCGCCAGCTAGCCCCACGGATACGACCCCGCCAGCGGCCCCTTAAAGTTACGGGCGTTGAGCACGGCCTCGAGGGCTATTCGGCGAGGGTGGCTAGCTGCGCTAAGGATTTCGCGAGGTAGTCCTCGCTAACAACGGGGAACTTGACGATCTCACGCACCTGCTCACTGGCACCGGACCAGTCATAACTAAGCGTCACGTCCGTGTTATCGGTGTCGCTGGGTTCGAGGTCGTAGCGCCATAGCCAACCGCCGTACCTGACCGTCCCGGACTTGTCGGGTTGTCCCGGCGTCCAGGCAATCGCGCGGTCCCGGTCGAAGACCGTGACCCGGTTGTGCATGCGGTAGTCGCCGCCCTGGCCCTTATGGAACATGTTCATCGCGAATACGTCGTCGACCGCGGTAAGCGGCTTGGGTTCGATGGCATCGCGCACCCAGTCAGTCGGCTCGATGTCCTGATGCTTGGCGGGGTCTGCCAGGAGCGCGAAGATCCGGTCGGCAGGTGCGTTGACGGTACGACGTTCGCTAATCGATTCAGTAGTCATGTCGTCAACCTAGCCCCAGAAGCGGCGTACGGTCTTCTTCGATCTTGCGCATCGAGTCGAGTCAAGGGAGCAACGCTATGGGAGGCACGATCTACCACCTGGCGCATCGGTCCGACTGGTCTGCCGCCGGGCAGAGTGGTCGTTACGAGATCTCGACGCGTGGGGTGACGTTGCAGGAAGAGGGATTCATCCACTGCTCGTTCGCGGATCAGATCGCCGGCGTCGCGGAACGGTTCTATGCCGATGACCCCGATGAGCTCGTCGTACTCGACATCGACGTCGATAAGCTCGCGGCCACGCAGGTTGAGCTACGCATAGAAGAAGCGCCCGGCACGGCCGAGCGCTTCCCGCATATTTATGGCCCGATCCCGCCGGCCGCCGTCGTACGAGTACGGCCGGCACGTTTCGACGGGTCGAACACCTTCCACATCGGCTCTTAGCTGGAAAGCTCGGTGCACTCAACATCAAACTTTCCAGCTAGCCGAGACTACGAAGTCGGTTGACCGCCATCGGAGTCGAGTGTCGCCTTGAGCTGCGTCGCGTTGCCACTGCGCTGCACGGTCAGGGTGACGCTCTGGCCGGGACTGAAGGAGCGGATCTCTGCGACTAGTCCTTGGGCATCGTTGATCGTGACTCCATTAACCGAGGTGACCACGTCACCACTTTGCAGTCCCGCCTTCGCGGCTGCGCTGCCCGAGGTGACCGCCTTGATCTGGGCACCTTCAGCGGTGATGCCGTCGGCTGCGACCGCGTCCGCAACACTAGCGCCGAGCTTCGCGTGTACGACGGTGTTGCCGTCCATGATCTGGCTGGCGATGTTAGAGGCCAGGTCCATCGGGATTGCAAACCCGAGACCGACCGAACCCGCCTGCTGCGAGCTCGACGTATTCGTGCTGGCGATTGACGCATCGACGCCGATGATGTTGCCGTTCATGTCGGCCAGCGGGCCGCCGGAGTTGCCGGGGTTGATCGGCGCGTCGGTCTGGATGGCCGGGTAGACGTCGGTGTTGCTCGCGCCGGTCTCGCTGCTACCAGCGCTCACCGGACGGTTCAGCGCACTCACGATGCCGCTGGTAACGGTGCCCTGCAGCCCCAACGGTGAACCGATGGCGACGACGTTCTGGCCGACCTGCACGTTGGCGGATTTGCCGAGTGTCGCGGGGGTGAGACCAGACTTGCCCTGCACCTTGATAACGGCAATGTCGGTGAGCGGGTCACGCCCGACAATGGTGGCCTTGGCGCTAGTGCCGTCGTTGAACAGCACTGTGATGCTGCCACCTTTTGCCACGGACTCGACGACGTGGTTGTTGGTCATGATCATGCCGTCGGTAGTCAAGATAATCCCCGAACCGGTGCCGGCCGTTTGGCCATCAGCGACATTGATCTGTACGACGGACGGCATTACCTTCTTGGCGACCGCTTCGACCGAACCGTTGAGTACCTGGTCCTTCGCGGTCACGTTACTGGAGGTCAGCACGTTGGCCGAGCCGGCCGAACTGCCCGAGATCGCGTTCACCGCGACCGCGCCGCCAGAGCCCCCGACGATCCCCGCCACCAGCGCGGCCGTGATCAGTAGGCCAGCGCGGCGCCGTGGTTTCCGCTCGGGCGGCTTCATGTACGGCGGCAGCGTCTGGGTGGCACCCGCTGGGTAACCGGCGGCGGGCTGATGCGCCCCGGCCATCTGGTGGGTTCCGGTCGGCTGATGCGACCCGGTCGCGTAGTTCGGCTGATGAGAACCGGTCGCGTAGTGCGGCCCGGCAATGCCAAACTGTGGCGGCACGGTCGGCCATGTCCCAGACGGCTGCGATCCCGATGGCTGGGCCGCGGCCGGATGAGCGCCGTAGGGGTATCCGCCCGACGACTGCGGGCCGGCTACCTGCGGCGGTCCGGGCTGGTAAGGCTGGGTGACGTGGTCCGGCTGCGACGGCTCCTGCTGGGCATAGGGTGCACGAGAAGCGGGCGCATCAGCAGCGGATGCATGAGCATCAGTCGCGTCATCGAACGAAGCGGGAACTGGGTGCTGTCCTGCGGCGGTCGGCTCAGCCGATGCGTCGCTTCGCGAGCCGGGAGCTGGCTGCGAACCATTGTTGTCTGGCTGCCCCGGGAGGGGCGGCTGGCCTTGACTGCCGAACGTGTCTTCATTCATGAGTCCATCTTGAGACCGCAGCCTGTGTCTTATCTGTGTAATTGGTTTGAGTGCGCCACGAGTACGTCGTGGATCGATCGCTGGACGTCACGGTGCAGGTCAACCGAATCGGGCTACCAGGAGTCTTCCGTTACACATTGATGAACATCTTCGTGTTTCCCTTGCCCCGCCTGAATCTGCGGCGTTGGATAGAGAACCTCTGCAATGAAGGAGTACGACGCCCATGAACGCGCTTCGGACAACGCGTCGCCACAAGGCGACTCTGCTGGCGGCGTCGATCGCCGCGGCACTTGTCGGCTTGTCCGGCTGTGTGGCCGCGTCGCCTCACACGCAGAACGCGGGCGCGACGAAGGCCGGCACCCAATCGGCCCAGGCACAGTCGAGCGTTCCCTCGTCACCTGCTACACCGTCCGAATCAGCGCCTGCTGAGCCGTCGACGCCCGCACCGCCACCCGGTCCGGATCCGGCCACCTTGAACCAGCCGACCGTTGTCTACCTCGGCGCCAACTGGAAGCTCAAGCCCAGCACGACCGCCAAGGTCACGATCACCGTCGAGACGCCCAACGCCGGCGTACCGCATGGTGACGTGTCGCTGATCATGGACGGTAAGTCGTATGCCTCGGGCACGCTCAACGAAGCGGGCAAGGCAACGTTCGAGATTCCGAGTCTTGCGCCGGGCGACTACAAGATCTCGGCGTCATTCGCCGGCAACGAAAACTACGCGGCGGCATCCGCTGCCGCCACGACGCTGCACATGATGACCGTGCAGGAAGCCACGCCACCGCCACCCGTGCAGGGCAACGGCATCCCGGCCAACAACCAGTGCCCATCGACCGCCACCGCCTGCGTCGACCTCAGCGACAACCTCACCTGGATCCAGTCCGACGGCAACGTCACGTACGGCCCGGTCAAGATGATCGCCGGCAAGTCCGGAGCACGTACGCCGACCGGCACATTCCAGGTGTACCTCAAGCAGAAGATGCACTACTCCAAGGAGTTCAACAACGCCCCAATGCCGTACTCGGTGTTCTTCGTCGGCGGCGTGGCATTCCACGAGGGCAGCCTGAGCAACCCATCAGCCGGTTGTATTCACCTCTCGCCGTCCTCGGCGGTGCAGTTCTACCAGATGCTGAGCAACGGCGACACCGTCTACGTGTACGGCGCCGCCAAGTACTAAGCGGCACTTGCCACCCACAGACAAACCGCGGACATCAACCTAACGTCCGGCGCGCGACGCGACGAATGCCGCAACCTAGCCGAGCATGCGCTGCTTCCCGCCGTAC
>CAJDTT010000034.1_pt1 | contig 26571 bp, 27 predicted proteins | sample 7389841 | NCBI WGS metagenome assembly CAJDTT01 (sample SAMEA7055655, study PRJEB34461) | soil metagenome | biome: terrestrial ecosystem; feature: Peninsula; material: soil | place: Antarctica | collected 2016
CCGGCCGAGTCGACGTACTGGATGGCGACCGCGCTGCGCGCGTCCTCAGCCGGCGGGTACGCCGACATCGGGCTGTTCCCGTTCCATCGCCCCGCACACGGCCGGCATCCGGCGACGAGCTTTCTGATGGTTGCGCTACTGACGTGCGAGTCAGTCGGAGCGCTGAGATTCGGATCAGCCGCGGAACCCACCGCAATCCATGCCGAGGCAAACCTACTCAGCAACCCTGCGGACGCGGCCGCGTTCGACGACGCTATCGACCTCGCGCTGCGGGTCATCGACGACCCGCAGTTCGCCGCCCTGGCCCGACCTTCCGACCCGTTACAGGTCGCGACGTTGCGTGAGCAGCGAACGCGACCGGGGTGGCTGGCCCGGCACCTGGACGGGTTCTTTCATGCATGCGGCACGGCACGCATGGGTACGGCGGCAGATCCGCTCGCGGTCACCGACCAGTACGGCAAGGTCTTCGGCGCGGATGACCTGTACGTCATGGACGCCTCAAGTATGCCTACGATCCCGCGGGCGCCCACCCATCTCACCACCGCGCTCGTCGCCCAGCGCCTCGCGCGCCGTCTGGACTGAACCCGCGAAGGCAGGATTGACGAGATACATCGCCTCGACCAGACCGCGGTAAGGAGGACGAGCCGCGCTGCCCACCACCGAGGATGTGGAATGCTGACCACATGACTTCTGCCGAACCTGTCCCCGTCACGATCATCACGGGCGGGAGCCGTGGCATCGGTGCCGCGATCGCCCGCAGGCTCGCGAAGGCCGGTCACAACATCGTGATCACATACCAAAGCAACACCGTCGCGGCCGCCGAGGTCAGTAACGACGTACGCGAAGCGGGCCGCGACTGCCTCACGGTCCAGGCCGATATGGCAGTGGAAGCGGACATCGTCGCGACCTTCGAGGCCGCGAAGAAGCAATTCGGTAGGATCACCGGGCTGGTCAACAATGCGGGGATCACCGGCTGGCTCGGCAAGATCGTCGACCAGAAGTCAGAGGACATCCAAGCGGTATTCGATGTGAACTGCGTCGGACTCTTTCTCTGCTGCAAGTATGCAGCGCGCGAGATGTCAACCTCTCTAGGCGGCCACGGCGGCAACATCGTCAACATCTCTTCCGGCGCAGCGACTATCGGCGGGCCCGACGAGTACGTGCACTACGCCGCCTCCAAAGCCGCCGTGGACGCCGCCACGATGGGGTTGTCCAAGGAACTTGGTGTCGAAGGCATCCGGGTCAACGCCGTCGCGCCCGGGGCGGTCTATACAGATATCCACGCCGCCGGCGGGCAGCCGGACAAGGCGGAGCGAGTCGGCTCCGGTACGCCGCTCGGCCGGGCCGGGCAGCCCGAAGAGATCGCTAATGCCGTCGCTTGGTTGATGTCGGACGAGGCTTCGTACACGACCGGCGCGGTGCTCCGGGTGGCCGGCGGCCGCTGATCACCGCGACCGCAGCTAGCGGGGAAAGCTCGGCGGCCGCTTCTCCTGGAGGGCGCGCACACCCTCTTTTGCCTCGTCACCGAGGAACGCGAGCATCTCGAGTGCGACCGAAGCGTCAAACGCCGGGCCAGCGGTGCGCAGCCAGTTGTTGAGGGTGCGTTTCGTCCAGCGCGTCGCGTGCTGCGGACCGGTCGCCAGCTTCTGCGCGACCTCCATCGCGGTCTCCATAAGTTGCGCGGCGGGAACGCAGCGACTGACCAGCCCGATCCGCTCGGCCTCCGGACCATCGATGAACTCGGCCGTCAGCAAGTAGTACTTGGCCTTCGCCATACCGCACAGTAGCGGCCAAATGATCACCGCATGATCACCGGCACCAACGCCGAGACGAAGGTGTCCGTCGGTGAGGCGCGCCTCCTCGGCGATGATGCTGATATCTGCCATGAGTGCGACGGTGAGCCCGGCACCCACCGCAACACCGTTGATCGCCGAGATGATCGGCTTGTTGCAGTTGATCATGTTGTAGACGATCGCGGACGCCTCGTCTAGCTGGACGGCCAGCTTCTCGTGATCCACTGTCATCTGCTCAAGCAGTTCCATGTCCCCGCCTGCCGAGAACGCCTTCCCGGCGCCAGTCACCACCGCCACCCGAACGTCGGGGTCGTCGTCGATGTCGCGCCAGACCAGACCCAAATCTCGATGCAGGGTGGCGTTCGTCGCGTTATATCGCTCCGGCCTGTTAAGCGTTATCAGTATTACGCCGTTGTCGTGCCGCTCGAACAACATGTGCTCGTACTTGCCTGCGTAGTCCATGGCTCAATCCCATCTACCGAAGACCGGCTCGAACGCCACTCAGGCACAGAGCCCCACGTAAGGCAACGTACGCGGGCGGACACCTAGTGGTCAACGTCCCGAGCGCTGGTTACCGCGACCACTTACCGGCCGCTGACCGACTGACGCGGCTACCACCTAAACTGGACGATTCCGATACAACAAACAAGGGACGCACCTCATGGGTATGCCAATCAAGATCGGCATCGTCGGCTACGGAAACCTCGGGCGCGGCGTCGAAGCGGCCATTTCCCGCAACACCGATATGGCGCTCACGGGCGTATTTACCCGGCGTAGTCCCGCCGCACTCAAACCAGCGGACACCGATACGGCCGTGTTCGCATACGACGCGCTGCCAGATCATCACGACTCGATCGACGTACTTGTGTTGTGCGGCGGCTCGAAGGAGGATCTTCCCCGGCAGGGACCAGAACTCGCGACCCGATTCAACATCGTCGACAGCTTCGACACACACGCTAGAATCCCGGAATACTTCGCGGCCGTGGACGAGTCGGCGCACGCCAGCAGCACGACCGCGCTGATCTCAACCGGTTGGGATCCCGGATTGTTCTCGATCAACCGTGTGATGGGCGAGGCGCTTCTTCCAGAAGGGGACACCTATACGTTCTGGGGCCGCGGCCTGAGCCAAGGTCACTCCGATGCGATCCGGCGAGTGCCCGGCGTCGCCGGCGGAGTGCAGTACACGATCCCCTCCGACGAGGCGATCGACAGTGTGCGCGGCGGTTTGCGCCCCGACCTCACAACCCAGCAGAAGCACACCCGGGAGTGCTATGTGGTGCTCGAAAGTGGAGCCGACGCCGAAGCGGTGCGTGAGGCGATCGTGACGATGCCGCACTATTTCGCCGAGTACGACACCACCGTCAACTTCATCACCGACAACGAGCTGCGCCGTGATCACACAAACATGCCGCACGGCGGCACGGTTATCCGGAGCGGCTCTACGTCCAACGGCAAGAACCAGACCATCGAGTTCGGGCTTCAGCTCGGCAGCAACCCGGAGTTCACGGCCAGTGTGCTCATCGCGTACGCCCGGGCGACGCATCGAATGAGCCAGCAAGGTCAGTACGGCGCAAAGACGGTCTTCGACGTACCCCCCGGCCTGCTGTCGGCACGTTCAGCAGCACAGCTGCGCGCTGAACTTCTTTAGAGCGTCATCTACCTGAAGCACCGCAGTCAGGCGTGGCCCGATAGGCTGCGGGCACAGTCAACTGATAGGGGACCTCCGGATGTCCGAAACACTCATCGCGAAGGCAACCAGCCGCGCGTCATGGATGATGATCATCCGCGGCATAGTCGCCATCATCTTCGGCATCGTGGTGTCGGCTTGGCCCACGGCGACGGTACTGGTCATCGTTTGGCTGTTCGGTATCTTCGCACTTATCGATGGCATCGTCGGCGTGGCTCACTGGTTCGCCGGTGCGGCCGCCCGCTCGACCTGGGGAATCGTCAGCGCGGTTGTCTCCATCCTCGCCGGCCTCGTCGCCATCATCTGGCCCGGACCGACCGCTCTTGCCATGGCATTCCTGATTGGCTTCTGGGCGATTTTGCTTGGCGCGTCCCAGATCGCGCTTGCCGTACAGGCAAAGAAGACCGCCAAGCACTGGTACCTCTGGCTCATCTCCGGGATCATCACAGTAGTCTTCGGACTCATTCTGGTGTTCGCACCGGGAGCCGGCCTCCTCAGCCTCCTATGGCTGTTGTCCGTCTTCGCGATCATCGAGGGAATTCTGCTGATCGTGCTCGGGATCTTCGTTCACCGCGTCGCGAACGACCGCACGCGCTCGTAGCTCACCAAAAGCTCTCCTTGCGTTACCTGGATAGGCGACACAAGGAGAACTCTGGCGCGACGAGGGGCAAGCACTCAACGCTAAACGGCTAGCCGAGCTCGGCGGGCAGCTTGTCCAGGAACCCATGTACCGCCTGCAACTTGCCGCCGGCAGAGACAACCGCGACGTCGAACCCGACGACCAAGTCCGGTGTCTGCTCGGTGCCGAGCTGCCACCTAAAACGGGCGAGATTATGATGCGCATCGACGTCACCGGCAAGCGCGAAGGACATTCCGGGGAACTGTCCTTGCACCGCGCCGATCGTTGCATCGATCGTCTCGCGGCCATGCGCGTCGGCCATCGGGTCGACATACGACGCATCGGACTCCCAGACCTGCTCGGCGATCCGGGCCCGGGCGGATGGATCAGTCTCATTCCACATCGCGATGTAGCCGTCGACGAGATTCTGAATATTGCTCATGTTCCTGCTCCTTAGCGACTCTCCCGCCGACCGTACGGCGGGGCGTGGCAACGACAATTCCCTGCCGGAGGTGGCCTGTCGATTACCTCTGACGTAATCGACACGGTCGGCGGGCTCACGGAGAGTCTTGTGTTAGACGCAAGAACAGGAAGAGAGACGACCGTGACCACTGCTGCGCCCGCCACGCGACCAAGTCAGACAGATGACGCCCCCATGGCGCTATCGCCTACCGAGACCATGCGGTGGGGCGCCCGTGTCGGCATCCTCTTTTACGGCGTACCGGTCGGCACCACACAGGCCGTGCGGATCAGTGACGGTTTCGGTGCGGCACTGTACTTTTTAGTTGCGCTCAATGCGGCTGTCGTCGTACTGGTTCAGCTGCTGCCGCGCGATCGAACGGAAGTGGCAGTGTGACGACAGATCTCTTGGACGGGCCAAAGCCGGTCGGGGCGCTGATCAAGCAATGGCGCCAGCGCAGGCGGATCAGCCAGCTCGACCTTTCCATCGAGTCCGGCGTCTCGACCCGGCATCTGAGCTTTGTCGAGACCGGCCGATCGAAGCCGAGCAGCGAGATGATCCTGAAGCTGTCCGAGATTCTCAACGTGCCGCTGCGCGACCGCAACCACCTCCTGCTGGCCGGCGGCTATGCCCCTGCCTACGCCGAGCACGCCCTCGATGCTCCCGAGATGACCGCCGCCCGCAGCGCGGTGCGCGAAGTGCTCAAGGCGCATGAGCCCTACCCCGCTCTCGCGGTCGATCGGATGTGGAACATCGTGGACGCCAACGCAAGTGTCGGCATGTTGACACGGGTCGCGTCCCCACATCTGCTTGACGGACAGGTCAACGCGCTGCGACTGACGCTGCATCCGGATGGGATCGCGCCGTACATTGTCAACCACAGTCAATGGCGAGCGCACGTCCTAGGTGGGTTACGCCGCAGCGCCGAGGCGCGCGCCGATGCCGACATGCTCGCCCTGTACGACGAGCTACGCGACTACCCGTGCGAGGACGACTACTGCGAGGCCGCCGCCGCGAACGGTGTACATGTGCCGTTCATCCTGCGCGTCGACGAGCAGCGGTTGTCGTTCCTCGCGATCATCGCAACGTTCGGTACGGCACTAGACATCACGTTGTCCGAGCTGGCGATCGAGTCGTTCTTTCCCGCTGACGAAGCCACGGCGGCGTACCTCAAGCGCTGAGGGCAAGCAAAAGGCCCCGCCCCCAAGACGGGGACGGGGCCTTTTGACAGACCTAGCGAAAGACTAGGCGATAATCTTGGTGACGCGGCCAGCGCCGACCGTACGGCCACCCTCGCGGATAGCCATGCGCAGGCCCTCTTCCATAGCGATTGGCTGGATGAGCTTGACGGTCATCTCAGTGTTGTCGCCAGGCATGACCATTTCGGTGCCCTCAGGAAGGGTCACGACGCCGGTCACGTCGGTGGTGCGGAAGTAGAACTGCGGACGGTAGTTGTTGAAGAACGGCGTGTGACGGCCACCCTCGTCCTTCGACAGGATGTAGACGTTGGCTTCGAAGTCGGTGTGCGGGGTGATCGAACCGGGCTTGCAGACGACCATGCCGCGCTCGACATCTTCGCGCTTGGTGCCACGAAGAAGCAGACCGACGTTGTCGCCAGCCTCGCCGTAGTCAAGAAGCTTACGGAACATCTCGACGCCCGTGACGGTCGTCTTCTGCGACTTCTCGCGGATGCCGACGAGCTCGATCTCCTCGTTGACGTTGATCTTGCCGCGCTCGATACGACCGGTGACGACGGTGCCACGACCGGTGATCGTGAAGACGTCCTCGATTGGCATCAGGAACGGCTTCTCGGTGTCGCGGATCGGGTCCGGCACGAACTCGTCGACGGCGTCCATGAGCTCGAGCACCTTAGCGCTCCACTCGGGGTCGCCCTCGAGGGCCTTGAGGCCGGAGACCTTAATGACCGGAGCGTCGTCGCCCGGGAACTCGTACTGCGACAGCAGCTCACGAACCTCGAGCTCAACGAGCTCCAAGATCTCGTCGTCGACGTCGGGTGAGTCGCACTTGTTGAGAGCGACGACGATGTACGGAACACCGACCTGACGCGCGAGGAGGACGTGCTCCTTGGTCTGCGGCATCGGGCCATCGGTACCGGAGACCACGAGGATAGCGCCGTCCATCTGAGCCGCGCCGGTGATCATGTTCTTGATGTAGTCGGCGTGGCCGGGAGCATCGACGTGCGCGTAGTGGCGCTTCTCTGTCTGGTACTCCTGGTGCGAGACGTTGATCGTGATACCGCGCTGCTTCTCTTCAGGAGCATTGTCGATCTCATCGAACGCCGCGGCCTGGTTGAGGTCTGGGTATTTCTCCGCCAGAACCCGCGTGATGGCTGCGGTGAGCGTCGTCTTGCCATGGTCGACGTGACCGATGGTGCCGATGTTTACGTGCGGCTTAGTCCGCTGGAACTTGGCCTTCGCCACTGGTGTCCTCCTCAGGACGTAAGGTACGCCGTTCTGACGTGCCGATTTCTTTGGAACTTACTAAGTATTGCTGATCAGATGCACTTCTGACGCACCGGACCGGTGGAAATTACTCGCCTGTCGCCTTCGCGATAATTTCCTTCGCCACGTTCGCCGGAACTTCGGCGTACGAGTCGAAAACCATGCTGTAACTTGCGCGGCCCTGCGTGCGGGAGCGCAGATCCCCGACGTAGCCGAACATCTCCGACAGCGGAACCTGACCGCGAACGATACGCGAACCGCTGCGCTCGTCCATTGCCTGGATGATGCCCCGGCGCGAGTTGATATCGCCGATCACATCGCCCATGAAGTCCTCGGGAGTCGTGACCTCGACCGCCATGATTGGCTCAAGGATAACGGCGCCAGCCTGGCGCAGCCCCTCGCGCATCGCCATGGTGCCGGCGATCTTGAACGCCATCTCGGACGAGTCGACATCGTGGTACTGGCCATCGACCAGCGTCACCTTGACACCGACAACCGGGTAACCGGCCAGGACGCCGTACTGCATGGCATCTTGCGCGCCCGCGTCAACCGAAGGGATGTATTCCTTCGGCACGCGGCCACCGGTGACCTCGTTGGCAAACTCGTACGTCGCGGCACCCTCGACCCGCGGCAGCGGCTCGATTCGCAGCTGGATCTTCGCGAACTGACCCGAACCACCGGTCTGCTTCTTGTGCGTGTAGTCCAGGCGCGCGACGGTCTTCTTGATCGCTTCGCGGTAGGCCACCTGCGGCTTGCCGACGTTGGCCTCGACGTTGAACTCCCGACGCATCCGGTCGACCAGCACCTCGAGGTGTAACTCGCCCATGCCGGAGATGATCGTCTGGCCGGATTCTTCGTCCTGCTGAACCTTGAACGTCGGGTCTTCCTCGGCGAGCTTCTGGATCGCGACGCCAAGCTTCTCCTGGTCGGACTTGGTCTTGGGCTCGATCGCCACCGAAATGACGGTGTCCGGGAAGGTCATCGGCTCGAGCACGATCGGATTGGCCGGATCGCACAGGGTCTCGCCGGTCGTCGTCTGCTTCAAGCCCGCGACCGCGATGATCTCGCCGGCGCCCGCCCTCGCGCGCTCTTCGCGTTTGTTGGCGTGCATCTGGTAGATCTTGCCGATGCGCTCTTTGCGGTCTTTGGTCGAGTTAACGACCTGTCCACCGGTGTTAACGACGCCGGAGTAGACGCGTACGTAGGTCAGCTTGCCCAGGTGCGGGTCGGTCTGGACCTTGAAGGCCAGGCCGGCGAACGGTTCGCTCTCCGAAGGCTCCCGGGTCGCCGGGGTCTCACCGTCGGGGAGGGTGCCGTGTACGGCGCCGACATCGAGCGGGCTCGGCAGGTAGGCGATGACGTTGTCAAGCAGGGGCTGGATGCCCTTGTTCTTGAACGCCGTACCGCACTGCACAGGGTTGAGCTTGCTGGCGAGCGTCGCGCGGCGGATGCCGGCCTTGATCTCGGCGTTGCTGAGCTCCTCGCCGCCGAGGTACTTCTCCATGACCTCGTCGTCGTTCTCGGCAACGGTCTCGATGAGCTTCTCGCGGTACTCGTTGGCCTGGTCGACCAGATCCGCGGGGATCTCCTCGATGGTGTAGTCCTCACCGATCGTGGTCTCGCCGTGCCAGGTGAGGGCCTTCATCTGGATCAGATCGACGACGCCGACGAAGTCGGCCTCGGCACCGATAGGCAGCTGCAGCACGAGCGGGGTAGCCCCAAGACGGTCAATCATCATCTGGACGCAGCGGAAGAAGTCCGCACCGGTGCGATCGAGCTTGTTGACGAAGCACATCCGCGGCACGTGATACTTGTCGGCCTGCCGCCAGACATTTTCAGTCTGCGACTCGACGCCGGCAACACCGTCGTACACCGCGATCGCGCCGTCGAGAACGCGCAGCGAACGCTCTACTTCGACGGTGAAATCGACGTGGCCCGGCGTGTCAATGATCTGAATGGTGTGGTCGTGCCAGTGGCACTTGGTCGCAGCGGACGTGATGGTGATTCCACGCTCCTGCTCCTGCTCCATCCAGTCCATCGTGGCCGCACCCTCGTGGACTTCACCGATCTTGTAGGTGATCCCGGTGTAGAAGAGGATGCGCTCGGTCGTCGTAGTCTTGCCGGCGTCGATATGGGCCATGATGCCGATGTTGCGGACCGTCGATAGGTCAGTGCTGGCCACTTGGCGTCTTCTCTCTCAATCGTCTCTAGTTCGTAATAAGCCGGGCATGCTCACACGGCGTTCGGCGGGCTACCAGCGGTAGTGCGCGAACGCCTTGTTGCTCTCGGCCATCTTGTGCATGTCTTCGCGACGCTTCACGCTGGCACCGAGGCCGTTGGACGCGTCGAGGATCTCGTTGGTGAGGCGCTCAGTCATCGTCTTCTCGCGACGCTGACGGCTGAACAGGATCAGCCAGCGCAGCGCTAACGTGCTAGCGCGGCCGGGCTTGACCTCGATCGGCACCTGATACGTCGCGCCACCGACGCGGCGGCTCTTGACCTCGAGGGCCGGCTTGACGTTGTCCAGCGCACGCTTCAGCGTGATAACCGGGTCGTTGCCGCCACTTTTTTCGCGGGCACCTTCGAGCGCGCCGTACACGATGCGCTCAGCGGTGGAGCGCTTACCCGACATGAGCACCTTGTTGATCAACGAGGTGACAACCGGTGAGCCGTATACCGGGTCATTGATGACCGGACGGCGAGGTGCTGGGCCCTTACGAGGCATTAGCTCTTCTCCTTCTTGGCGCCGTACTTCGAACGAGCCTGTTTGCGGCCGCGGACACCTTGCGTGTCGAGCGAACCCCGAATGATCTTGTAGCGCACACCCGGAAGGTCCTTCACACGTCCGCCACGCACGAGCACGATCGAGTGCTCCTGCAGGTTGTGACCGACGCCGGGGATGTACGCAGTGACTTCGATGCCACTTGAGAGCTTGACGCGGGCGACCTTCCGCAGCGCGGAGTTGGGCTTCTTAGGGGTCGTGGTGTACACGCGAGTGCACACGCCACGGCGCTGCGGACTTTCCTTTAGCGCTGGCGTATTTGACTTCTCGATCTTGTCCTGGCGGCCCTTGCGGACCAGCTGCTGGATCGTAGGCATACGACCTCTTCGTCTCCCTCAAACTCGCATCACGCCGGCGGTAGTCCTGCGTAGTTGCTCTGTTTATTTGCTGATGTGTGAAGCTCTGGCTGCACCTGGCCGCGCGTGGTGAGCGGCCGACACGCTGGTCGACCCCCGCACCCGGGCGTGTCGCAGACCGTACAACCGCGTTTCACGAAAGGTGAGAGTTGCGGCCGACGGACTCGCTACTACTGGGGTAGTGGGCGGAGGCCGTGGGCGCACCGAAGGACGGCGAGCGCATTAGGTCTGCGTACATGCGCCGTTCGGCGTAAGCACAATCGTCAACTCTACCGGTCGTGCGCACGTGACGTCAAAGCCAGGGGTCACTCAATCAAGTGATCCGGGTCGCTACGTCGTACACCGGGTGCCCGGCGTGCTCAATAGTACAACGCCGAAGTCGCTCATTTGAGGTGATAACGGACGGCATATCCCCCGTCGTACGCCGGCACCACGGTCGCGTCCGGACGGACGCCGCGGCGCCTGCGCGGCGCCCGCACAACGACCCCGACCTGTGCAGTCGCGACCCGAAGTTCGTGCTTGTCGTATGCCGACTGCACCGCCGCCCGGGTCCGAGCGGGCAGGGTCAGCGGGCCGATCAGCAGCAAGAGCGGCAGCGCGCAGATCCACCAGACGTGCACGAATACGCCGGTGAGCACCATGATCACCACCGACACCACGCAGGCGACGATCGGAAAGGTTGCGGAGACGGCGACCCGCCCGCGCAGGCTCGACCAGGCGGAGGGCCAGCGGGTCGGTAGCACTTGCCCACCGTTGGCGGTCATGTCCTGCGGCTGGTTCATGCGGGCAGGATATATCGCGCTATGCGCCGAATCGGCGGTTGCGTTGCGCGTATTCGCGAATCGCCCGCAGGAAGTCGACTCGCCGGAAGTCCGGCCAGTAAACGTCGGAGAAGTAAAACTCGGAGTTTGCGGTCTGCCACAACAAGAATCCACCGAGCCGCTGCTCGCCGGAGGTACGGATGATCAAGTCCGGGTCGGGCTGGCCCTTGGTATACAGATGGTCGGCAATGTCCTCGAGGCTGATCTTCGCCGCGACGTCGGCCAACGACACGCCACGCTCATCGGCCTCCCGCAGTGCCGACCGGACGGCCTCGACGATCTCGTGCCGTCCGCCGTACCCAACCGCTATGTTGACCGTGATCCCGGACTTGTCGACGGTCTGCTCCTCAGTGCGCCGTAACGCCGTCGCGATGTCCACCGGAAGCAAGTCCAAGGCGCCCATCACGTGCACTTGCCAGTCGCGGTCCGTCGCGCTGAGGCTGCGCGCGACGCCAACGATGATGTCCAGCAGCGGGGTGAGCTCCTCCGGAGCGCGTGACCTGAGATTGTCCGTGGACAGCAGCCATATCGTGACGACCTCGACGCCTAGCTCGTCACTCCAACGGATCAGGTCGTCAAGCTTCTCTCCACCGGCACGATGGCCACGCACAGTCTCGAAGCCCATCTCACGGGCCCAGCGCCGATTTCCATCGATGATGACACCCACGTGCCGCGGCTTGCTCGCCTCAGCGAGGTCGGCCAGCACGCGGCTCTCATATGCCGTATACAGCGCCGGTGTGAGCATCCGCTTGAGCTGCTTGCGACCTTTCGTTATCAGCCGCCGCCCATTTGCGCTTGCTTTACTCACCTCCGGACTTTAGCAAGGCACCAGCGGAACCGCTGGTCGCCCGCGCTCGTTAACGCAATGCCGCCTCGCGACCTGTGCTCGAGCATCCCGCCCATAGACTGTCCTCAGCCGGCTCTCACTGAAATGAGCGATCCTTGACCGTAATCTGCACCTGGTACGGGCCGTCGCAGTGGATGGAATTGGGACAGGCCCTGCCCTGTCCCGGGATGGGGAACCTATGACCGATACAGCGGAAGTTCCCGGCCCCCAGGGCAGCGCCGACACGATTTCGGAAGAGGCGCGCTTCGCGCGGATCGTCGATGCCGAGCTCAGTCTCGCCGCGGACGACCCCGACTACGAACCACTCGACAGCCGGCCACGGTTACGCGGCTACCTGCATCTCGCCGCGTTCATCTCAGCAGTAGCCCAGGCCGCCGTACTGATCCCACTTGCGGCCGTGGAAAGCGGCAAGGCAGCGCTTGCGACGTCGGTGTACTGCCTGTTCATGTGCGCGATGTTCGGTACGTCGGCGTTGTATCACCGGCGCCGCTGGACGACCCGCGGCTGGAAGGTCATGAAGCGGATGGATCACTGCATGATCTTCCTCTTCATCGCCGGCACCTACACGCCGTTCGGCTTGCTCGCGCTGAGCGGGGCCGCGCGATGGTGGGTCCTCGGGGTCGCGTGGACCGGGTGTCTCGCCGGGATCATCCTCAAACTTGCCTGGCCGACCTCACCACGGTGGGTCGGCGTACCGATCTATATCGCGGTGGGCTGGACGGCGATCTTCGTCGTACAACCGATCTGGGTCAACGGCGGCATCGTCGCATTGGTTCTGATGCTGTTCGGGGGCCTGCTCTACAGCGTCGGCGGGGTCTTCTACGCCATTCACTGGCCCAACCCCAAACCCGGCTACTTCGGCTATCACGAGGTCTTCCACGCGTTCACGATTCTGGCCGCGATCAGCCACTACATCGCGATCTTCTTCGTGGTCTACAACTCGCCGTTCTCCTAACCGAATCAGTCCGGTTAGAACTCGACGTGCGCCTTGATGGCGAGTCGGTTGTCCATCATCGCGTAACCGTCGGCGATCTCCTCTATCCCAACCGTCAGGTCGAGGATCGCGTCGGCATCGAGCTTGCCGTCAACGACCTCCTGGAGCAGCATCGGCAGATACGCCCGGGCCGGCGCGATTCCACCGGCGAGGCTGACGTTGTGACCGTATAGAACGCCGAGGTCCAGGCCATCGACAGCATGCGGCACACCCACGTAGCCGATCGCGCCGCCGTCCTTGACTACCGCGAGTGCAAGGTCGAGCGCGGTCTGCTCCCCAACCGCCTCGATCACACTGTCCACACCACCGGTCAGCGACATGACCTTCTCGGATGCCTCGTGCAAATCGCGAGACAGTACGACCGCGGACGCACCGAACTCGGACGCGACCTCGAGGCGGTCCTCGTGATGTCCCACGACGAGCACGTCGGTCGCGCCGAGTCGCCGCGCCATGAGCACGGCGCTGAGCCCGTAGGCGCCATCGCCGATGATCGCGACCGTGCGGGAGTGCGCGACCTTCGCGGCCAGCGCTGCGTGATGTCCGGCAGGCAGAACCGCCGCCAGCGGTAGCAGCCGCATCTCGTCACCGAGCATCGAGTTAGGCGCCACGATCAGGGTGCCATCGGCAAGCGGCACTCGCACGAACTCACCTTGCGCGCCGTAGCTGCCCGGCTCACCGTAGTAACCGCCTTCGCCGCAGGAGGTCTGGAGGCCGGCGCGGCAGTAGTCGCATCGTCCGCATGACCACGTGCTCGGCGAGACGACCAAGTCGCCTACCCGCACCCGGCGTACGTCCTTGCCGACCTCGTGCACGACGCCGACGAACTCCTGGCCGATTCCAGAACCCGGCTCGTACCCACCGAACCCGCGGTAGGCCCACATATCTGGCACGCCGACGGCGGCATTGGTCACCCGCACCAGTACGTCGGTATCGTTTTCGATCGTCGGCGGTACAACGTCCACGACTCGGATATTGCCTGGACCTTCATATCTCGCGGCTCGCATCTGTCCAGCCTAGTGGGTCAATGCGACGAGCTGATCGCGCAGTTGCTCGACCGACGTCGCGGGCAAGTCGCAGACAAACCCGCGGCACACGTAGGCGGTCGGCGTATCACTCGCGCGGTCCTCCAACAGTGGCGAGTCGGCGGTCGGCGTACCGACGATCACGACCGCTCCGGCGCCCCGGTAACCAAGCGCGAGGTCGACGAGTCGGTCGCGTTCGGGGCTGTCTGGTCCGGTGACCGCGATCTGTACCGGCCCGGCCAGCAGCGCTTCGTTGACGCTCGCGATCCAGCCGGCGGCGCGCGGCGCACCCTGCACCAACGGGGTCAGTCGGGCACAGATCAGCTCGGCCGTGGTGCGGTAGGTATCGCTGCCAGTCAGCGCGCCCGCCAGCACGAGCGTCGCGGCCAGTGTCGCGATGCCGGACGGTGTCGGTCCGTCCACGGCCTCCGCCGGACGGATGATCAATGCGGGCGCATCATCTGCGGTGTCGAAGAACTCGGCCGGCCCCGTACCCGCGAAATGCCGCAGCGTGGTGTCGATCAGCCCGGTAGCCGCCTCCAGCCAATGCCGCTCGCCGGTCGCGGTGTGCAGGTGCAGGAACGCCGTACTGACCCATGCGTAGTCCTCGAGTACGCCGGTCGCCTCCCCCACCTTCCCATCGCGCGAGACCCGACGAATCCGACCGTCGATGAGGTGTACATCAAGCAGTAGCTGACCGATCCGCCGCGCGGCATCGACGTACCTGCGCTCGCCAACCTGCCGACCGAGGTCGCACAGCGCCGTAATGGCCATGCCGTTCCAGGCCGCGACAACCTTGTCATCCCTGGCCGGCTGCGGTCGTTTGTTCCGGGCCGCGAGAAGAGCCTGCCTTGCCTCGGCGTGCTGCTTCGGGTCGGCCGGGTCGCGGGGCAGCTGGAGTACCGATGCGCCGCGCTCGTACGTGCCCGCCTCGGTGACATCGAACGTTTCGCACGCCGTCGCCTCACCCAGAACGTCGATGATCTGTTTCGGCGTCCAGACGTACGTCAGACCCTCCTCCCCGTCAGTATCGGCATCGAGCGCGGAGGCCAGCCCACCCTGCGCCGTACCGAGGTCGCGCAGCATGAAGTCCGCCGATTCCATGGCTATCCGGCGGCCTAGCGGATTTCCGGTCGCGCGATACCAATGCGTGTAGATCCGGGTGAGAAGCGCATTGTCGTACAGCATCTTCTCGAAATGCGGCACGGTCCACGTCGCGTCGACGCTGTAACGGGCGAACCCGCCGGCCAACTGGTCATACATTCCGCCGCGGGCCATCGCCTCGCAGGTCTGGTCGATCATCGCGCTCGCATCGTTCGTCGTACGCCGCCCTGTGTAGGCGAGCAGGAACGTCAACACCGTCGCCGGTGGAAACTTCGGTGCGCCGCCGAATCCGCCGTTGGTGCGGTCGAAGTCGCGCATCAGCCGGGTAACCGCCTGGTCCTGCATTGGCGTTGAGACCGCCTCCGTCGTACCGAGATTGAGTCCCTGGCCAAGCCGCGCAGAGATCGCGGTCGCCGACTCGTCGATCTGCTCACGCCGGTTGCGCCACGAGTCGGTGACGGCCGTGAGCAGTTGCCGGAACGACGGCATCCCATGTTTCGGCGTCGTCGGATAATAAGTACCGCAGTAGAAAGGCCGCCCGTCCGCGGTCGCGAAAACACTCATCGGCCAGCCTCCCTGGCCGGTCAGTGCTTGGGTGGCCTCCATGTAGACCGCATCGACATCCGGGTGTTCCTCGCGGTCGATCTTGATGCACACGAACTCCTCGTTGAGCTGCGCCGCTGTCTCGGCGTCCTCAAACGACTCGTGCGCCATCACATGGCACCAATGGCATGCGGCGTACCCGATAGAGATGAACAGCGGTACGTCGCGGCGGTACGCCTCGGCGAGCGCTTCTTCGCCCCACGGCCACCAGTCGACCGGGTTGTCGGCGTGTTGCTGGAGGTACGGCGACATCGAGTTTGCAAGACGGTTAGCCATACCCCCACCCTGCCACGGATCGATCCCACGCCGGGATGGGCTTGGCCAGCGCACCGCTGGCGCTTAGTGTCGTGAACATGTCGCAACCCATCGAAGTGGACCTGTTGATTGTCGGCGCCGGCCCGACCGGCCTCTACGCCGCCTACTACGCAGGATTTCGCGGCCTGTCGGTCGCGATTATGGACTCGCTCCCGCAGGCTGGCGGGCAGATCTCCGCGCTCTATCCGGAGAAGCTGATTTACGACGTCGCCGGCTATCCCGAGATCAAAGGGCAGTTGCTCGTCGATGCTCTTGTCGACCAGGTGGCGCCGTTCAAACCGCAATATCTACTCGGTCACCGCGCCGAAAGCCTGGTCAGCACCGAGGACTATGTCGACGTCGGCAGCCATCGCGACCTCACCGTCCGCGCCAAAGCCGTCATCATCGCCGGCGGAATCGGCACGTTCTCACCGCGGCCGCTGCCGGATGCCGAGACGTTCGAAGAACACGGACTGCGCTACTTCGTGCCCAAGCTTGATGAGCTTAAAGACCTCGACGTACTCATCGTCGGTGGCGGCGACTCGGCGTTCGACTGGGCCCAGAGTCTGGAGCCAATCGCGAAGTCGATCACGCTGATCCACCGCCGCGACAAGTTTCGTGCACACGAAGGCACCGTGGCAAAAGTGATGGCAAGCCCGACCGAGATCATGACGCCATGGGAGGTGGGGCGAATCCTCGGCGACCCCGACGTGACCTCCGTGGAGATCGTCCACAGCAGTAACGACGACCGCCGGACACTGGAGGTCCAGTCCGTCGTTGCGGCACTCGGCTTCACCGCGGACCTCAGCGCTTTCGCGACCTGGGGCCTCGAACAGCACAAGCGCCACATCGTCGTCGACCCGACCACGCGCACCAACCTGCCCCGGGTGTTCGCGGCCGGCGACATCATCGACTACAAGGATTACTGGGACGCCAAGGTGCGGCTAATCTCGGTCGGCTTCGGCGAGGCGGCCACGGCAGTCAACAACTCGGTACCGATCATCGACCCGACGAAAAAGGTCTTTCCGGGACACAGCTCGGACCCGCACTAGCCGACTGCGCAAGCCGACCAGCACTAGCCAGGCCGGTGCACTATGGCTTGGGTTTGGCCGACGGTTGGCCGGCCGACTTGCGAGCCTTGATCTGTTGCTTGCGAGCCCGCAGCCGCGCTTTTTGCTGCGCCTTGCTGCCCTGATTCTTCTGCGGCCGTTTGCCGTCGGGGCCGTAATACTCGTCGGGGGTCCCGAGCCGAGGCGGGGTCTGCAGCAGACGCGGCGTTACCTCGGCAGCGTCTTCAGTCATCACCTCGGGCGTTACTGCCTCACCGAGCTTGGGTAGATTACGGCCTTGATCATCGAGCCCATCGAATGACTTCGGCACCTTGCGCACCTGTTTAACCATCGATCGGGCCAGAAAAAACACGACAACAACGAGCGCCAGGATGACGAAAAGCCCCAAAGGAGCAGCCTTGTCAACTTCCGAGCTCGCCGCGAGCAGGTCGACAGTCACGCCGTCACCTCCGCCGACTGCGATACGAGATACTCGCGCACCCCGGCGAAAAGATCATCCTCAGGAGTCGGGGCGTCGAAGACCGCCGACGCGAGCTCGAAGTCCTCGGTGGGCCACGCCTCCTTCTGAATCTCCAGCGGGGCGGCGAACCAGCGACCGTAAGGATCGATCTGAGTAGCGTGCGCACGCAGCGCATCATCACGCTGCTCGAAGTAGTCGGCGCACGGCACTCGCGTCGTAATGCGCGAGAAAGTGTCTGGACGGTCGCCCCAGTTGGCAATCCACTCGTCGTACACGCGGTCTCTCCCGCGCTCAACAAGCAGCGCGTCGATCGCCTCGAGCCGTCGGCGAGACATGTTCATGTGGTAGTAGAGCTTCAGCGGCTGCCACGGCTCGCCCAGCTCTGCGTACTTCTCAGGGTCACCACTTGCCTCGTACGCCGCCACCGACACGGTGTGGCACATGAGGTGATCCGGATGCGGGTAGCCGCCCTTTTCGTCGTACGTGATCACAACGTGCGGACGGAACTCGCGCATCAGCTTGACCAGTCGCGGCGCAGATTCTTCGAGCGGAGTGAGCCCGAAGCAGCCTTCAGGCAGTGGTGGCCGCGGATCACCCTCGGGCCAGCCAGAGTCGACGAAACCAAGCCAGGACTGCTTGACCCCAAGAACCGCGCGCGCGCGCTCCATCTCGATCCGACGGATATCCGTCATGTTCTCGGCGGTCTCCGGAGTGTCAAGCGCCGGGTTGAGGACACTGCCCCGCTCGCCGCCCGTGCAGGTCACGACTAGTACGTCGGCGCCTTCAGCGGCGTAGCGCGCCATCGTCGCGGCACCCTTGCTCGACTCATCGTCGGGGTGCGCGTGAACAGCCATTAGGCGAAACTGGTCATCTTGGTGCTGAGGCATTAACCCATTGTCGCCGATGCTCAAGTCGCGCGCACCCCGAGGTGACCCAAACGTCTCCTCACACCCACCCCAGCTTCGTCGCATCCCACTCCGGCTTCGTCGCCGATGCTCAACACGCCGCCGCTGCCGTTGGTTTTGTCATACGGTAGATTCACCGGATTGCATTTTTGCCCGCTCTCTGCCCATATAGGAGTCTGATTTCCCGTGTCTGACGACAAGAAAACTTGGCTGACGCAGGCTGCTGTAGACAAGCTGCAAGCAGAGCTCGACGAGCTGATTGAGAACCGCTCGGCCGTCGCAACCGAGATCAACGCGCGTCGCGAAGAGGGTGACCTCAAGGAAAACGGTGGTTACCACGCCGCCCGCGAAGAGCAGGGCAAGCAAGAGGGCCGCATCCGCCAGCTCGAAGAGATCCTCCGCACCGCGCACGTCTCCGAACCGCCGAAAAACACCGGTGAGATCGGGATCGGGAGCGTCGTGAAGATCAAGTACATCGGAGACAACGACGAGGAAAAGTTCCTCATCGGCTCTCGCGAGATCGCCGCGACCACCGATCTGCAGGTCTACTCCCCCGAGTCCGCGCTTGGCTCTGCGCTGCTTGGCCACAAGAAGGGTGAGAAGGTCACCTACACCGCCCCGACCGGCAAGAACATCAGCGTCGAAGTCATCGATGTCGAAGGATTCAACGCGTGAGTATCCACACCGCCCGTCCCCGCAGGCATCTTGCGAAGATCGCCGTACTCGCGGCCGTCCCGCTGCTGGCGTTGGCCGGTTGTTCTAAAACCGTCGACAAGAACGACCTCGAAAAGGAAGTCAAGAGCGCGCTCGCGTCACAGGCGGACATTCAAGATGCCACCGTCACGTGTGCCGATGACCTCGAAGCCAAGAAGGGCGCCACGGTCAAGTGCGACCTCGAGGCCGAAGGCAGCAAAGGGACCGCGACCATCGAGGTCAAGTCCGTCGACGGCAGCGATATCAAGTGGGAGATCGTCGACATCCAGGAGAAGTAGTCGGCACGCAGGTTCGCTAGCCGACCCACGTCGCTACGCCGTACTCCCGCTCGCGCAGGCACTCGACGACCTCTGCCTGATGGCTCGGGCCCTTCGTTTCCAGTCGTACGTCGACTTGCACCTCGCCCAGGTGCAGATCCGAGTCGACCCTTGAATGCTCGACGTCGAGCACATTGGCACCGACCTCGGCGATCGCGGCCAGTAACAGCGCCAACGAACCGGGCGAGTCCGGCACGGTCACCCGCAGCGACAGGTAGCGACCGGCCGCCACCATGCCGTGCTGGATCACTCGCATCAGTAGCACTGGGTCGACGTTGCCGCCGGACAACACCGCAACGACGGGCGGCTCGAACCTCCCGGCGTACTGCAGCAGTCCGGCGACGGACGCGCCACCGGCCGGCTCGATCACCATTTTCGCGCGCTCTAAACACAGCAGCAGCGCCCGGGAGATCGACTCTTCGCCGACCGACACGATGTCATCGACGTACGCCTTGACGTGGTCGAAGGTGATCTGGGCCGGTTTCGGCACGGCGATGCCGTCGGCCATGGTGTTCATCGACTCCAGCGCTACTGGGTGCCCCGCGGCCAACGACGGCGGGAATGCCGCGGCCCCGGCGGCCTGGACGCCTACGACCGCGACATCCGGTGCAATCCCTTTGACGGCGGCGCCGATCCCCGAAAGCAGGCCGCCGCCACCGGTGCCGACAAGGATCGTGCGCACCGACGGGCACTGCTCGAGAATCTCCAGCCCGACGGTTCCCTGCCCCGCGATGAGGTCGGGATGGTCGAAGGGATGGATGAACACAGCACCGGTGCGCTCGGCGTATTCCTGCGCCGCGATCAACGACACGCCAAGGTTATCGCCGATGAGCTCAACCTCGGCGCCGTACGCCTTCGTCGCGGCAAGCTTTGGCAGCGGCGCGCTGACCGGCATGAAGACCCGCGACTGCGCACCGAGCATCGACGCGGCCAGCGCCACGCCCTGCGCATGGTTGCCGGCGCTGGCTGCCACAACCCCGCGGGCGCGTTGCTCCGGCGTCAGCCGGGAGATCCGCACGTACGCACCGCGGATCTTGAACGATCCGGTCCGCTGCAAATTCTCGCACTTGAGATACACAAGACCGCCGGCGAGCGACTCCAGCGCGCGGCTCAGCTCTAGCGGCGTCTGTCGCAGCACCCCGTCGATCACGGCACGCGCCGAGCGCACGTCAGCGAGTGTGACCAAGGATGCGTCGGGGATGCTCACACGAGGGCTAACCCAGCGCCTGGCGCAGATCCGCGATCAGATCGTCCGCGGTTTCGATACCGACCGACAGCCGGATCAGATCGTCAGGTACCTCGAGCGGTGAACCGGCGACCGACGCATGCGTCATCGTCGCCGGGAACTCGATCAGCGACTCGACACCGCCGAGCGACTCGCCGAGTGTGAAGACCTTCGTGGCCGCGACGATCCGCTTGGCTTCCTCAGGTCCGCCGACGACCTGGAAGGACACCATGCCACCGAAGTTCTTCATCTGTTTCGCCGCGATGTCGTGGCCGGGATGGTCTGGCAGCCCGGGGTAGTGCACCTTGGTGACCTTTGCCGACGTACCGAGAAACTCGACGATCTGTTCGGCGTTTTCGGCGTGCCGGTCCATCCGCACGCCGAGAGTCTTGATGCCCCGCAGGACAAGCCACGCATCGAACGGCCCGCAGATGGCGCCGATCGCGTTTTGATGGAACGCGATCTTGTCCCCGAGCTCATCGTCGTTGACAATGACCGCGCCGCCAACTGTGTCGGAGTGCCCGCCGAGGTACTTGGTCATCGAGTGCACGACGACGTCCGCGCCGAGAGTGATCGGACGCTGGAGGTACGGCGTCGCGAACGTGTTGTCCACCGCCAGCAATGCGCCGGCCTCATGCGCGATCTGTGCGAGCGCGGGAATGTCGGCGAGGCTCAGCAGCGGATTAGTCGGGGTCTCGCACCAGATGATGCGGGTCTTGTCAGTGACCGCGGCCTTGACCGCGTCCAGGTCGCTCAGCGGTACCGGAGTGACCTTGAGGCCCCATTGGGCCAGCACCTTGGTGAACAGTCGATACGACCCGCCGTACGCGTCGATCGGGAAGATGACCTCGTCACCTTGCTTGCACGCAGACCGAATGAAGGTGTCGGTCGCGGCCAGCCCGGAACCGAACGCGAAGGCCCGCTTGCCGACCTCAAGGGAGGCAAGGGACTCTTCGAGCGCGGCACGCGTGGGGTTGCCGGTGCGGCTGTACTCGTATCCCTGGCGCAGTCCGCCGACGCCGTCCTGGGCGTAGGTGGAGGTCGCGTAGATCGGGACCACCACCGCGCCGGTCTGCGGGTCGGGCTCCTGTCCCGCGTGGATCGCCCGAGTCTCGATTCCGGATTCTGTCCAGTCCATTAGTCGTTGTTCCGATCGGAGAGGTGACTTAGTAGGTCTTGGCGGGCGATGATGCCCACCGGCTTGCCGTCGTCCAGCACGAGCGCGGCGTCGGAGGTCTCCATCGCGCTGACCGCGACGCTGACCGGCTCGCCGGAGCCGATCATCCGCAGCGGCGGCGACATGTGCTTGTCGACGCGGTCGGTCATGTTGGCCTTGCCGGTGAACAGCAGGCCCAACAGGTCGCGCTCGACGACCGACCCGACGACCTCGGCGGACATGACGGGTGGTTCCGCGCGTACGACGGGCATCTGCGAGACGCCGTACTCGCGCAGGATGTCCACTGCTTCCTTGACGGTTTCGGACGGGTGCGTGTGCACCAGCTGCGGCAGCGCACCGCTCTTACGCCGCAGCACTTCCCCGACTGTCTCCTGGTGCGGGTTCTTGATGAATCCGTAGCCGGCCATCCACTCGTCGTTGAAGATCTTGGACAGGTAACCGCGGCCACCGTCCGGCAGGAGTACGACGATCACGTCGTCCGGTCCACACGTCTCGGCCAGCCGAAGTGCCGCCACAACCGCCATTCCGCAAGATCCGCCGACCAACAGGCCCTCTTCAAGTGCGAGTCGCCGGGTCATGTCGAATGACTCGGTATCGCTCACCGCGAGGATGTCGCTGACAACAGAAGGGTCGTACGCCGCCGGCCAGAAGTCCTCGCCGACACCCTCGACAAGGTAGGGGCGGCCGTTGCCGCCGGAGTAAACCGAACCCTCGGGGTCCGCGCCGATGATCTTGACGTTGTTGTCGGACACCTCACGCAGGTAGCGCCCGGTGCCGGTGATCGTGCCGCCGGTACCGATACCCGCCACAAAGTGCGTGATCTTGCCCTGAGTCTGCGCCCAGATCTCGGGGCCCGTTGAGTGGTAGTGGCTGTTGGGGCCTTCTTGGTTGGAGTACTGGTCCGGCTTCCAGGCACCTGGAGTGTCGCGGACAAGGCGGTCGGACACCGAGTAGTAGGAGTCGGGGTGGTCAGGTTCGACCGCGGTCGGGCACACGACCACTTCCGCGCCGTAGGCCCGCAGTGTGTTGACCTTGTCGTCGGATACCTTGTCCGGGCAGACGAAGATGCAGCTGTAGCCGCGCTGCTGAGCCACGATGGCCAAACCCACACCGGTATTGCCACTGGTCGGCTCCACGATCGTGCCACCCGGCTTGAGTGCGCCAGACTTCTCGGCGGCGTCGATCATCCGCACCGCGATCCGGTCCTTGACCGACCCACCCGGGTTGACGAATTCGACCTTGACCAACACCAGCGGACCCTTGTCGGGATCGGCCGCGTCCTTGATGACGGACCGGAGTTGTACCAGCGGTGTGTTACCGATCAGGTCAACGACGGTCGTGGCGTAGGTCTCCGGACCCGGAGGCAAACTGCGCATTCTCAAGCAACTCCTAGACGTCTAGTTAGGCAGCCAACAAGTTCCCTTGCTCCAGTGTGCGAGAGTGGAGGAACTCATCACGCGGCACACCCATCCTAGGCACGTAAACTAGTGGTGTCTGAGCGCCATCGACCATGGTGCAGATCGCTGTCAATCGCAGTGGGGGTTGATGACGAGTAATTCTGACTCTACCCACCTCGTAGGAGGGTCTTTCACAATGTCGCGTAGCAGGCGGTTGCGTAATAGCCGTCGACTTTTCGTTGGCGCTGGGATGATTGGCGCCGCTGCGGCGGCCGTTGTCACCGGCACCGCCACCGTTCTCGCCGGCGAGGCTCGACTGGCTCGCCGCAAGGTCGCGGCGCGCACCCCGATCAACGACCCGCCTACCGGCAACGGCATCTGGGGAAGCGGCACCGGCGAACCTCTGGTGCTGGCGATCATGGGCGACTCGTCCGCGGTCGGACTCGGCGTCGATGACGTCACAGAAACACCCGGTGTACTCATCGCGGCCGGTCTTTCTAAGCTGTCCGGACGTCCCGTTCGGCTGGTGCGAGTCGCTATCAGCGGTTCGGAGTCCAAGGACCTCGATGCCCAGATCACCGACGCGCTCCCCCACCATCCCGATGTCGTTGTCATCATGATCGGCACCAATGACGTCACCGCACGCACGCGGGTCGAGGTCGCGGTCCGTCAGCTTGGCGATGCCGTACGCCGCTTATGCGCCGCCGACGTCGGTGTCGTCGTCGGAACCTGCCCGGACCTCGGGACGGTCCGTCCTATCCCCCAGCCACTTCGCTCGATCGCGCGTCGCTGGAGTCGTCAGCTTGCCACCGCACAGGTGGTCGCCGTGGTCGAAGCCAGCGGGCGCACCGTGTCACTGGGCAGTGCGCTCGGACCGGTGTTTGCACAAAATTTCGAGATGTGGAGCGACGACGAGTTCCATCCATCGGCTGCGGGGTACGCCGCCGCCGCGTCACTTTTGCTTCCATCTGTCGCCGATGTGCTCGGCTACTGGCCGATCTCCCGCGAGCACATCCTGACCCGCATGCAGAACCGGGCCCGCTCTATCGAGGCCACCGCCCAACGCGCGTCGGCCCAGACCGGCGCCGAGGTGATCGGCCAGGGACGAGCCCGGCTAGACGGTACGACCAGCATGTGGGGCACCGTACGTCGACTACTGCCCATCCCGCTGCCGGCGCCATTCCGGCACGGCGAGCACCACCCGGACCAGACCAAACTGGGAGCCTGACCATGAAGATAAACTCGGCCGCCGCCCGGACCCGAGCGGCGTACGGCGCCCGCAAACTGGCCACGATTGCCGCCACCGGCATCGTCGCCGGTCTCGTGCTCGGAGTCGCCACACTCGGCGGCGTACTGGCCGCGCAGGTCTCCTCGGCCAAACGCCGCCCGATGGTCGACCCGCGCACCGCACCTGAGGTCGGCGGGTCCGGGGGCACCGCCTCGACGACCCGGATCAAGTTCGCTTTACTGGGAGACAGCCTCGCCATCAGCGTCGGCGCCCACAAAATCGAGGACTCGCTCGGCGGACGGATTGGGCAAGGCATCGTCGATGCCGGCTATAAGGTCGACGTCACCAGCGTCGCGGTCGCCAACTCACGCACCTCCGATGTTCGGATCCAGGTCAGCCGCGCGCTGATCACCTCCGAGGACGACCCGTACGACGTCGCGTTGATCGTGGTCGGGTCGTTGGATGCAACCAGCTGGGGTTCGATCAGCGAGGTATCACGCGCCATGCTGCGCGCGGTCAGCGCGCTGCGCAGCGGCGGCGTGCAAGTCGTCGTCGCGACCGCTCCTGACCTCGGCGCCGTGCACTGTATCGGCGCACCGCTGCGCACGCTGTGGAGCTGGCGCTCGCGCAAGATCGCGGCCGCCCAGGCGTCCGCGGCCGAAGACGCAGGCGCGACGGTGATTAACCTGGCCGAGGAGCTCGGTCAGCTATTCAGGGCCGACCCCGGGACGATCTGTCCGGACGGCTTCCACCCGTCACCGGACGGTTACCGGCTGATCGCCGAACGCCTCATCCCCGCCGTACGGTCGGCCTGCGAACGCTCCACGAAGTCCCGCGCCTAACCCGTCGGCCCGGCGCCCGAGGTCAAGCCGGCCGCCTACAGTCCGATCGCGTCTGCTTCCCGTGCCGCGCGCGCGAGAAGAGCGTCGATGATCTCATCGCGACCCGGGCCACCGCGGTCGCGATACGCGTTACGGGGGTCGTCGGCCGCACGGCGACGTACACCGTCACTGATGATCGCGATCTTCCAGAGCCCGAGCACATGCCAAAACCCGACATCCGAGACGTCCCGGCCGGTTGCTTCGGCGTACGCCGCGGTCATCTCGGCGCGATCGGGGAAACCGGGCAGCGTCGTCGCGCCGGTCGGTACCGGCATGTCGCCCTCCCCCGGCCAGTAGGCCAGCAGTCCGCCGAGGTCGGCTAGCGGATCGCCCAGCGTGCACAGCTCCCAGTCCAGTACGGCGGACACCTCGCAGCTGGTCGGGTCGGTGATCACGTTAAGCAGGTGGAAGTCGCCGTGCACTAACGCGATCTCGCGCTGTTCGGGAACCGCGGCCGTGAGCCGCACCGCCAGTTCATCGACGAGTGGCACCTCCCGCGAATGCGACCCCTCCCACTGCATCCGCCACCGCTTGAGCTGCCGTTCGGCGTACGGCCGGTGGCTAGCCAAGGTGTCCAGGCCGGTGGCTTCCAGATCAACCTCATGGACTTTGCCGAGAGTGCGCGCGAGCGATAATCCGGTACGCCGGCGCTGGTCCTCGGTGAGTGCCTCCGCCTTGGACAGATCGTCGATGACTCGGCCTTCGACGTACTCCACCAGCATCAGCGGTACATCGGTCACTGCTGGATCGGTACATAGCCCATACACCGCTGGCGTAGGCACCGAGGAATTCTCGATCGAAGTGAGGATCCGGTGCTCGCGGGCAACGTCGTGGGCAGAGGCGAGCAGCTTGCCCAGGGGCGGCCGTCGAAGCACCCACTTGTTTCCTGCGGCGTCGACCACCAAAAACGTCAAGTTGGATTGACCAGCGCCGACGCGCGAAAACGCGAGCGGCAACTGGGCACCGATTCCGAGCCCATCGATCCACTTTTGCACCTTCGGCCCGTCAAGACCGATGATCTCTGGCTCGTCTGTCGCAGTCATTTGGCGTCCTCCATCGTTACTGGTACGACGAAACCGTAGTACGGCGCGAGACAAAACCGAACCTGATTCGGTTCCGTGCCACACTCCGTGTTCATCGCCTCGTCTCGAAGCCTACGATGAGAGTGGCACCCGGCCATGACAATGACGCAGGCCGCACACCAAATTAAATATTAGGAGACGTACCTTGCCTGAAGCAGTAATCGTCGCCACCGCCCGCACGCCGATCGGCCGTGCCATGAAGGGCTCGCTGGCCAGTTTCCGTCCGGACGACCTCACCGTGCTCGCTATCCAGGCAGCAATGGAGAAGGTC
>CAJDTT010000035.1_pt1 | contig 25972 bp, 23 predicted proteins | sample 7389841 | NCBI WGS metagenome assembly CAJDTT01 (sample SAMEA7055655, study PRJEB34461) | soil metagenome | biome: terrestrial ecosystem; feature: Peninsula; material: soil | place: Antarctica | collected 2016
GCGGCGGTCGCGGTGAGCGTGGCGGGTACCGAGGCCCCGGACCCGGCGGTCCTGGCGGTCGCGGTGCTCACCGCGGGCCCGGTGGTCCCGGTGGCCGCGGGCGAGGTGACCGCTCGGGCGACTTCGGCGGGTTCCCCGGAGGTCCCGGCCGGCCGCAGCGCGCCCGCAAGGGTGACGTCAGGGCGGCCATCCTCTCGCTGTTGGCGGAGGAGCCACACAACGGATACCGCCTGATCAAGGCCATCGCGCGGATGACTGGCGGTGCCTGGCGGCCAAGCCCAGGTTCGGTCTACCCGACCTTGCAGCAGATGCTGGAGGAGGGGTTGATCGCGGCCGTCGGCGGCGACGGTAACCGCTCGGACTACGGGCTCACCGATGAAGGCCGCTCGTACGTCGCGGAACACGTCCAGGATCTCAAGGCCGCGTGGGAAGCAGCCAGCGGCACCACAGACGAAGACCTCGCGATGCAGGACAGCATCCGCAAGCTCATCGGTGCCGTACGGCAGGCGGCACTCGCCGCCGGCGAGGAACAGTCGGGAAAGATCGCCGAAATCCTCGACGACGCGCGTCGCGCGGTATATCGCGTGCTCGCCGACTAGAAACCTTTAGTCGCCGGCCGCCCTCGGTGACCGGCGACTATCGGCGAGAGGGTAGTTTCTGGTGTCATGAGCGACGCCGAGCCTAACGCCCTGAAGACCTCCCCGATGAACGACCGCCACGTCACCCTGGGCGCCAAGATGGCGGACTTCGGCGGCTGGGAGATGCCGATTGAGTACCCGGGCACCGGCGGTGGCGTACTCGTCGAGCACAAGGCAGTCCGGGAGGGTGTGGGCGTGTTCGACGTCTCGCACCTGGGCAAGGCCTCAGTGCGCGGGCCCGGCGCTGCGCAGTTCATCAACTCCACCTTGAGTAACGACCTTGAGCGCATTTCAGCCGGTCAGGCGCAGTACACGCTGTGCTGTGACGACGCGACCGGCGGCGTCGTCGACGACCTGATCGTCTACTACCGCTCGGCCGAGGACATCTTCCTGATACCCAACGCGGCGAACACCGCCGAGGTCGTACGCCGGCTCAAGGCCGCGGTGCCGGAGGGGATCTCCATCACCGATGAGCACGAGGACCATGCCGTACTCGCCGTCCAGGGCCCCAATTCGACCGCTCTCATCGAACGGCTCGGGCTGCCTACCGACCATGACTACATGAGTTTTACGGTGTCCGAGCTTGGTGGATCCGAGGTGACCGTCTGCCGCACCGGCTACACCGGTGAGCACGGCTACGAACTGGTCGTGCCGTGGGAGGCCGCGGTCTCGACCTGGGATGCGCTGCTCGAGCACGGCGAATCGTTCGGCGCGCGACCCTGCGGACTCGGTGCGCGCGACACACTCCGCACCGAGATGGGCTATCCACTGCACGGCCAGGACCTCTCGATGGACATCACCCCCAACCAGGCGCGCAGCGGTTGGGCGGTCGGCTGGAAGAAACCGCAGTTCTGGGGTCGCGAACCGCTCAGCGCCGAGCGCGAGGCGAAGCCCGCGCGGCTGCTGTGGGGACTGCGCTCCAACGACCGCGGCATCCCACGCCCGCACATGCAAGTCAAGACCGACGCCGGTGAGGTGTGCGGGGAAGTCACCTCCGGTACGTTTTCGCCGACGCTGCGCTTCGGTATCGGCCTAGCGTTGATCGCGCGCGAGAGCGGCGTGACCGAAGGCTCGGTCGTCGAGGTCGACGTACGCGGCCGCAAGTCGAGCATGACCGTGGTCAGACCGCCATTCGTGGACAGCCACGTCCGCTAACGGAGAAAGTAGGCAGCACATGTCATGGACCTGGCGTCTTCAGTCCAAGGACGGCAAGCAGTTCGACTCGATCGAGGTGCCGACATTTGACAACCAGTCCGATGCCGAGACGTGGATTGGTGACGAGTGGCAGATGCTGCTCGAGGAAGGCGTCGACGCGGTGACCCTTCTCGAAGGCGACCGGATCGAGTACTCGGACATGAGTCTGCACCCGCCCCAGACTTAACGAGACTAGATCGTCTCGCCGACCTTGACGGTCGGCTTCGGGTAGCGGCCCTTGCGGAACATCAGTGCGCGCATCACGCCGTAGAAGACCAGGCTGCGTACGCGTTCTTTGGTCTTCGGGAAGCGTTCGCGCACGTTCTTGCTGATCCGCCGCGCCAGCAGCAGGGACTCGACGATGATGACCACGAAGACGATCAGCCAGATGTAGGTAAAAACGTTGTATACCTGGACATTGCGCTGTTGCAGGCCAGTGAAATAGAGCACCAGCAGGACGATGGCGAACAGCGGGAAGAACGACGCGACGCTCCGCTTAGAGTCGACCAGGTCACGGATAAACGCGCGCTCGGGACCGGCATCGCGCTTGGTCATCACCGGTCCGGCGGGCGCAGCGCGGCCCGCTTTCACGTCTTCTTTGCGGACCTTCGCCTGCTCGCGCATCCGGGCTCGCGCTTCCTTGCCGGTCTTCGGGGGCGGGGCGACGGGGCCGGAGCGGCGGGGTTGCACGTCGCGGCGCTTCGGGGTCGGCTTCCCTTTCGGCGCCGTAGGGTCGAACGGCTCGGCAGGGATCGCGCGAGGGGTACTCGGCGCTTCGACGGGTGCAGGCTTGGACCAGGGCATCTTCATGATGCCAACAGGTTACCTGCGACAAGTTGGCCGAGGGACGTTGCGCTAGGCGAGAGACACCGCACAGGCCCGGAGCGCGTCGCGCTAGCCGAGAGAATCGTGGGGAAGGTACGGCGCCGGCAGGGCCATTCCACGCACCACGACAGGCCCGGCCAGGTGCAGACTCAGGCCAAGTCGGCGTACGACGTCAAAGGCCCATCTCTGTTCGCCGGTGATATTGCGGACCAGCGCGACAGACCCGTCCTCGCCGGAGGCGAGACAACTGACCAGCAGCTCGCGGGCAAGAGCCGTTGTGGATGCCGCGACGGTGAGCGGGGAACCGTTCGGATGCGCGTACGCATAGCCGTACGCCGTGCCGTGTTCGGCGACGATCAGCCTGCTGCTGGCCGCGAGTAGATCGTGGTCCGGGCCGCGGCTCGCGCCACGCATCCGCCGATCAGTCGCAACGCACAGCTCGCGGTCGGTGTCGTTGCCATCGCGGACGTGTTGGACCGCCGGCAGCCGGTCGCGGTCAATCTCGCCTTCCGCACGCATCGCCGGGTGCACGTCGTAGTTCCAGGGAAACAGGAACCGGATCGTCTCGTCGGCGCGTACGACGCCAAGCGAGCGCGGAAAAGTATCAACCATCTGGTGCATCGGATGCATCAGCGCCTGTGCGTACCCCCTGCCCTGAGCCTTCGGCGCCACGGCCGTCAGCGACATGACAAACATGCCCTCGCGGTTGATCGCCATGACGGCGGCCTTGATCGACCCGGACTCCTCGAGCACGAGGCACGTTTCGGGGTCAGTCCTCAGGATGTGCCCTGCCATCTGCAGCGGGGTAATCCGCTCGCCCACCTCAGCATCAGCCCGCCGGTCGGCCCAAGGCTCGATACCTCTGGACTCCTGCAGATCCGAGAAGGTCTCCTTGTAGGCACGTTTGGCGATCTTCACCACCTGCGCGAGATCGTCCGGGCCCATTGGCCGTACGGTTGGCTGCTGGGTCGATGACACCGATCTGAGGCCTTTCTGAGGGGAATCTTGACTGCGACAGCTGATAGGGCGGACCGATCGTACCTATGCCCGAGACGGTAATGCATCGATGAAGGTGCTGGTTGCGCCGGATTCATTCGGCGAGACGATGACCGCTCGAGTCGCGGCCGAGGCGATTCGTCGCGGTTGGCTGCGCGCCCGTCCGAATGACGAGCTCGTGGTTCGGCCGATGTCTGATGGCGGGCCCGGCTTCATCGATGCGGTTAGTTCCGCGCAGGCCGGCCGGCTGCTCGATGTGCCGACGACCGATCCGTTGGGGCGCCCGGTGACCGCGCAAGTGTTCCTCCTGGACGACGGTCCGGCGTACGTCGAGTCCGCGCAGGCCGCGGGTCTGCATCTGCTGGCACCGGAAGAACGGGACCCGCGGGTTACCTCGTCGTACGGCGTGGGAGCGTTGTTGCTCGCGGCGGCTGAAGCGGGGGCGACGGTGATCTACGTTGGGCTCGGCGGCTCCGGCACCAACGACGGCGGGGCAGGAATGCTCGCGGCGGTCGGGATCGTCGGGTACGACGCGGCAGGTACCGCTCTTCCGCCCGGTGCGCTGCCGCTAATCGCGCTCGATCACTTCGAGGGATTTCCGCTGCTGCGTCGTTCGAGCGTGGTCGCCGCGTCCGACGTGGATAATCCACTGCTCGGCATCAACGGCGCGTCCGCGATCTTTGGGCCGCAGAAGGGCGCCGACCGAGGCGTTGTTCAACAGCTCGATATTGCGTTGACGCGGTTTGCCGAGATCGCGGTTCGCGACATCCCGCCCGCGCCGGACAACCTGGCGACGTTGCCCGGGGCCGGCGCCGCCGGCGGACTGGGTGCGGCGATCTTTGCTCTCAACGGGCGCCGCGAGTCCGGGATCCGGATCGTGATGGATGCGGTCCGGTTCGACACCGGGCTCGAGTCGGCGCAGCTGGTGATCACCGGTGAGGGCAAGTTCGACGAGCAGACCCTTGCCGGAAAGGTCGCGGTCGGTGTTGCCGGGGCCGCCCGGAAGTACGCCGTACCGTGCATCGCGATAGCTGGCCAGGTCGATCTGGGACGACGACGCGCCGCGGCGTACGGCTTCGACGCGGAGTACTCAATGGCCGACGAGGCCGGCTCGATCCAGCGGGCGATGGAGGACCCGGTGGCGACGCTGGAAAAGCTCGCCGGCGCTGTGGCAAAGGACTGGAGCCGCTGACGCCGTGAGTTACCTCGCCACCCAGGCTCCTGTTATGGTGCGCCCGCCATTATTGGTGTATATGTTGGGAGCATTGGTAGGCATCCGCACTGACTAGGAATAGTTTCGTGGGCCAATGTGTTACAGACACGACTTATAAGTTTTCACCCAGATATAGCTCAACGACAGATGAGGTAGACCATGACTGTCCAGGACATCGCCGCCGACGGCATCAAGCTCTCCGACAACGCCGCGGCCAAAGTCAAGGCACTGCTCAGCCAGGAAGGCCGCGATGACTTGCGCCTGCGGGTTGCGGTACAGCCGGGCGGCTGCTCTGGCCTGCGTTACCAGTTGTTTTTCGACGAACGCTCGTTGGACGGCGACGCCGTCACCGACTTCGGCGGCGTTGAAGTTGTCGTAGACCGGATGAGCGTCCCCTACCTCGGCGGCGCGCAGATCGACTTCGTTGACTCGATCGAGAAGCAGGGTTTCACCATCGACAACCCCAACGCTACCGGTTCGTGCGCCTGCGGCGACAGCTTCAGCTAACTCACTACGCTTCACAAGACGACCCCCACAAGGTTCACCTTGTGGGGGTCGTTTTGTGCGTCCTGGAACTGTGGGACTAGCCCTCGACGCGCTCGAAGATGGCCGCCAGTCCCTGGCCACCGCCGATGCACATCGTCTCGAGGCCGTACTTGCTGCCGCGCCGCTTCATCTCATGCGCCATCGTGGCCAAGATGCGCCCGCCGGTTGCGCCGACCGGGTGGCCGAGAGAGATACCGGAACCGTTGACATTGAGCCGGTCATAGTCCGATGGTGCGAAGTTCCACTCCCGCAAGCAGGCGATTGCCTGCGCCGCGAATGCCTCGTTGAGCTCGATCAGGTCGATGTCGGCGAGGCTGAGCTCGGCCCGCGCGAGCGCCTTAGCTACGGCCGGTACCGGACCGATGCCCATCGTGCGCGGCGGCACGCCGGCATGTGACCAGGTGACCAGCTTCAGGTAAGGCTGCAGGCCCAGCTTGTCAGCGTTTTCGCGGGTGGTGATGATGCTCATCGACGCGCCGTCATTTTGGCCACTGGAGTTGCCGGCGGTGACCGTCGAATTGGGGTCCATCTTGGCGCGAACCGGTTTGAGCTTCTGCAGGATCTCGATCGTCGTGTCGGGCCGTGGGTGCTCGTCTTCGTCGACGATGCGGGCCGGTGACTTGCGGGTCGCCGGAATCTCGACGCCGAGGATCTCGTCTTTGAAGCGGCCCTCACGCATCGCTGCGGCCGCCTTCATCTGCGAGTTGTAGGAGAACTCGTCCTGTTCCTCGCGGCTGATGCTGTATTCCTCGCGCAGGTTTTCGGCGGTCTCGAGCATGCCACCGTCCACCGGGAAGCTCACCCCGCCGGCGGTGATCCGGCCGCGCGCGAGCCGGTCCATCAGTTCGACGCCGTCACCCTTGATACCGCGGCGCAGCCCCAACACGTAGTGCTCGGTGTTGGACATCGACTCTGCCCCGCCGGCCACGACCGTCGTGCTCGCGCCGGTAGCCACCTGCATGATGCCGTTGAGCACGGCCTGCAGACCTGAACCACAACGGCGGTCGATCTGGAAGCCGCCGGTCTCAATGCCGAGGCCGGCATCCAGCGCCGCGATGCGGCCGATCGCGGGGCTCTCGCCATTGGGGTAGCACTGGCCCAGGATGACGTCATCGACCTGGCCTTCTTTGAGGCCGGTCCGTTCGACGAGTCCCTTAAGCAGTGCGGTGGCCAGCTGCGGCGCACTCAGCGGAGTGAATACTCCCTGGAATCCGCCAACGGCGGTCCGCACCGGTTCGCAGATAACGACTTCGGTCATGGCTCAACCTTTCATCTTCGATTTTCTATAGAATGATGTGCCTTCATACTAGGAGAAGCGGCGGCGAAGCAGCAGTCCTAGACCGTGAGATCTTGGGCCCACTCGCGCAGCTGCGTGGTACGGATCTTGTCGCCGTTGGTGCCGGAAGTTAGCGGCATCTTGTCGATGAACTGCACGCGATCCGGGACCTTGTACTTTGCAAGGGACTCGCGGCACCAGTCCTGGACCTCACTTTCAGTGATCGCGCTCCCGGGGGTAAGTACGACGTAGGCCACCGCGTGCTCGGCGCCGTCGGCTCCCTTGAGGCCGACGACCTTCGTCACCTCAATTTGCGGATGCGCGAGCAGCCGGATCTCGATCTCGTATGGATCGACGAGATATCCCTTGAGGCGCAGCACATCGCCGATTCGGCATACATACGTCATCCGCCCTTCGGCGTCGACGCTACCCAGGTCACCGCTCTTGAACCAGCCGTCCGCGGTAAACGACGTGCGCGCCGCGTCGGGGTTACCAAGGTAGGCGTTGACGACCGTGGGACCACCGAACTGCAGCTCGCCGTCCGTGCCGTTAGGGACCGGCTCGTCGGTCTCGGGATCGACCACCCGCACCGTGATCCGGTCGGACATCATCCGTCCGCCGGGGGTGAAACGCTGCGGCATCGGGTCGTCGATGTCGCGCGAGCACAGCAGCGAGAAGACCTCGGACGAGCCGTACAGCCCGACGACGGCGGCACCGAAGTTGTCGTGCGCCCATGGAGCGATCTCGGCGACCTTGCCCATGAAGTCGGCCAGCCCGGCCCAGCGCCACGAGGACAGGTCTTCGCGGCTGGTCTGCCACTGTTTGCGTAGCCGCAGCATCATGTCATCGCCGGCGACGATATGGGTCACGGCGTACCTCGCCATGCGGGTGAGAATCGCGGGCTCCTTGAATACCGGCTCCAGCAGGCAGATGCCGCCGCCGGCGAGCGCCGACATCGCGGTGATGAAACCAAAGACGCCGGACAGCGGGAGCATGCACTCGACCGCGTCGCCATCGTGAAGCTCAATCCGTTCGGCGACGGCGATGGCGTGTCCGACGACGCCGTTCTCGTCGTGTGCGGCCAGCTTAGGCATCCCGGTTGACCCGGACGTGGTGAATGCCGTCATGAGCCGGTCCCGGAAGTCACCGCCCGGGGGCGTGATGGGGCGGTCACCGTACGTCGGCGCCCAGACTCCGTTGCCGCAGTCGTACGGCGTGACGTCCACGGGTGCGGGCCGATGCGGCCCGGTGATCACGGCAACCAGCGGTGGCGGGGCGGACGATACGGCGACCGACTTGTGTAGTCGATCGCGCAGGTCCAGCCCGACGAAACCGTCTGCGATCACCAACACCTTAGGGCGGGCGCAAGTGAGCAGATGTGCAACCTCGTCGACGTTGTAGCGGGTGTTGACTCCGATCACGTGCGCCCCGAGGCCGCTCGCGGCGATCTGCCAGCACAGTGCGTCACTCCAGTTGGGCAGCCACACCGCGACGCAGTCATCGATGGTGAGGCCGCGCTCACGTAGCTGCTCGCGAAGATCGCCGCTGCGCTGCAGCAACTGTGCGCGAGTCAGTGTCTTGTCGCCCCCGGCGTCGGCATCGATAACAGCGACGGCGTGCGGGTCTCGATCGATCCACGAGACGAGCAGGTTGTGCAAGCTGGGGACCGGTGCGGTGGATACTGCCATCTGCGGCTCCGAGTTAGTAGCGTGCGGCGGGCGACGTGCAGGCGTACGGCGCGACTACAGCCGGACGGGGTAGTGCGTCTGCGGGATCGCCGGGCTGATTCGTCGTTCGATGAAAATTCCGTGCCAGATAAGGAATACCAGCACCGTCCAAATCTTCCGCGACAAGTCCACCGGACCGGTCCGATGAGCCTCGAGCATCCCGCTGATGGCCGGCAGGTCGATCAAGTCGCCCGCACCGGACTCGGCGATGATGGCGCGGGCCCAGTCGTACAGCTCATCTTTGAGCCAATGGCGGGTCGGCACTGGGAAGCCCAGCTTGCGACGGTTGAAGATGTGCGCCGGCACGATCTGCTTCAAGCCCTGGCGTAGCGCGTACTTCGTGGTTGTCTTGGTGACTCGCTCGGATACCGGGAGGGTGGAGGCGAGCCGGTAGACCTCTTTGTCGAGGAACGGCACGCGCAGCTCGAGGGAGTTAGCCATCGTTACTTTGTCGGCCTTGACGAGGATGTCGCCGCGCAGCCAGGTGAACAAGTCGATGTACTGCATCTTCGTGACATCGTCGTACTCCGCACATCGACGGTAGAGGTCGCGGGTGACGTCCATGATCGACGCGTTCGGGTCTCGAACCTTGAGGAAGTCGAGCTCGTCGTCGCGGAACAACCGAGCGTTGCCGTAGTAACGCTGCTGAATCGGGATCGAACCGCGCCGCAGAAGGTCTTTGCCGCGCATGCCATCCGGCAACTTCTTCGACAGCGAGCCGAGCAGCGACTTCACGCCACCTGGGACGCGCTCGAATGCTTTGAGAGAGAGTGGTTCGCGATAGATGTTGTAGCCGCCGAACAGCTCGTCGGCGCCTTCTCCGGACAGCACAACCTTGACGTGCTTGCGCGCCTCGCGGGCAATAAACCACAGCGGCACGAGAGCCGGATCGGCGACCGGATCGTCGAGGTACCAGATAATCAGCGGCACCGCCTCGGCGAACTCCTCGGGCGTGACGACCTTGGTGATGTGCTCGACCCCGATGGCCTCAGCGGACTCTGCGGCCACGTCGATCTCGGAAAAACCGTCGCGCTCGAAGCCGACGGTAAATGTCAGTAGGTCCGGGTTATAACGCTTCGCGAGTGCGGCAATCGCCGTGGAGTCGATGCCGCCGGACAGGAACGAGCCGACCGTCACGTCTGCGCGCATGTGCATCCGGACCGAGTCATCGAGGGTGTCCGCGATGCGCTTGTAGAGATCGGCTCGAGCGGCCTCGGAGGTGACAGGGGAGATCGGGAAGATGGGGTTGAAGTAGCGGCGGGTCATCACCTTCCCGTCCTGTACGGCGAACGACGAACCGCTTTCTAGCCGGCGTACGGTCTGTTGCATCGATGCCGGCTCCGGCACGTACTGCAACGTGAGGTAGTCCTGCAGCGCCCGGTGGTCCACCGGCAGTGGGGGACCACTGCCCTCGAGTAGCGCCAGTAGGCACTTCTTCTCGCTACCGAAATACGTCGTACCGCCGACCGTTGCGATGTACAGCGGTTTGATTCCGAAGTAGTCACGCGCGCCGAACAGTCGCTTGGCCTGTGCGTCCCAGATCACGAAGGCGAACATCCCACGCAGCTTGTCGACGCACTCGTCGCCGTAGTACTTGTACGCCGCGACAATCGCCTCGGTGTCGCCATCGGTGCTGAACGTGGCGCCGAACTTCTCGGTCAGCTCGGTGCGCAGCTCGAGGTAGTTGTAGATCTCTCCGTTGAACACGATCCGGTAGCGGCCGTCGTCATACGACAGCGGCTGCGACGAGCCCTCGATATCGATGATCGACAGTCGGGCGAACCCGAACACCACGTCGTCGTCGTGCCAGACCTGAGTGTCATCCGGGCCGCGGTGGTGCATAAGCGGCAGGGCGGACCGCAAAGTGTCGGCTCGGCGCGCGGCGTCCGCCGCACTGTCAACGCGTATCGATCCCAGCAGGCCGCACACACGGTTCCCTTCGGTCGGAGCAGGAGTCGTTACAGCGTATCGAGTCCGGCCGTTACAACCGGTGTTCGGTCATCGTGGCGCTCACTTGTGCAAACGCGTCGCTCATCACATCCCAGAAGGCGTCCGTGTCCAGGTCCGTCGCGACCAGCGAGTTGGCGGTGCGCCCGGTCGCGGCATCCGGATCATCGTTCGCGGCGACGCCGAAGTCGACGACGCTCATCCCGGCGGTATAGGTGCCCGCGGTCTCGATACGGGTCTGTGCGCGGCGGGTGCGGAACAGATCAGGGCGCAGGCAGTAGGCAACGGCGCAAGCGTCGTGGACGGCCGGGCCGAGATGCTGCTCGCCGAGTCCGGTGTCGAAGTAGTTGGCGATCGACGGGACGAGCAGGTTGTCCGACAGCGGTCCGTAGCCGCGCCACCGGTCCAGCACGTCGCGGTCTATCCGAGCCTGCAAAGTGAGGTCGAGGCCGATCAGCACCGGTGACCAGCCGGCACCGAAGACTACGGCCGCGGCCTCGGGATCAGCGAAGAAGTTAAACTCCGCGGCCGGCGTGATATTGCCGCGAGTGTAAGAGCCGCCCATGATGATGAACTCGCGGGCCCACTCGACGATGCGCGGTTCCTTGCGGACTGCCAGCGCGATGTTGGTCATCGGCCCGATCGCGATCAACGTGATCTCACCCGGCGCGGCGGCCAGCTGCTCGACGATGAAGTCGGGGCCGAACCCTGGCGTGCGTAACCGGCTGTGTTCGGGTACCGGCGCGCCGCCGAGCCCGTCCGCGCCGTGGACATGTTCGGCGAACACGCTGGGCCGGGTCAGGGGCAGTGCCGAACCGGCGATGACCGGTGTCTCCGGGCTGCCGAAGAACTCGGTGAGCCGCAGTGCGTTGGCCGTCGTACGCGCCAGAGGGACATTGCCCGCGACCGTGGTGACGCCGACGAGCTCGGCAGACGGCGTACCAAGCACCAGCGCGAGTGCCATCGCATCGTCGATGCCCGGATCGCAATCGAGCAGGATACGGGTGCGCACGCCAGTCGGCGAGCGATCGGCGCTGCCCGGACCGGCATTGGTGCTGAAGACATGGTTCACGGGAGATTCCCTTCAGATTGCGACGCGCCGGTCTCGAATACCGACCCGAAGCGCTCATCCTAGGTGCGTTCCATTACGCTAGCGACGTACATCTAGATCCGTAAGACTTCGGTGAATCGGTGTCCGATCGTGTCGCGACATACTGAAGGTCGCACGTTTGTAGAATCGATCGTTCACCGGCCTCCTCGGTCGACGCGCGTATGGGAGGACTTCACGTGCTACGCAAGCGATCGCTGCGTTCCTGGCGTATCGCCGGACTGGCAGTGTTTGGCACGCTGATGCTCGCCGGCTGTGACCGGGCAAGGGTAGAAGACGCCCTGCGCTTCGGCTGGCCGGTAGGTATCACCGATCAGGCCGAAAAGATGCGCGTCCTGTGGTCGTGGACGGTAGTGGCGGCGTTGATCGTCGGCATCCTCATGTGGGGGCTGATGTTCTGGACCATCACCTTCCACCGCAAGAAGTCCGAGGAACTGCCCCGGCAGACCGCCTACAACCTCCCGATCGAACTCGCCTACACGGCGGCGCCGTTCGTGATGATCGCGGTGCTGTTCTACTACGTCGTGGTCACCCAAAACTTCGTGCTCGATAAGAAAAACCCAGACCACAAGGTCGATGTCACGGCCTTTAAGTGGAACTGGAAGTTTGACTACGAGAACACCAAAGACGCCAAGACCGAGCTCCCGGTCGCCACCATCGGCTCCACTGAGGAGATCCCGGTCCTGGTGCTGCCGGCTGGTTCGAAGATCTTGTTCACAGTCCACTCCAACGACGTCGTGCACTCCTTCTGGGTCCCCGAGTTCCTCTACAAACTCGACGTGTTCCCTGATGCGCCGGTCCACCCGGGGGCCAACCAGTTCATGGTCACCATCAAGGACGGCACCGAGGGTGCGTACGTCGGCCGCTGCGCGGAACTTTGTGGCACCTACCATGCCCAGATGAACTTCGAGGTCCGCGTCGTGTCGCCGGACAAGTACGACCAATACCTCAAAGCGCGCGAGGATGGCATGATCAACTCCGATGCGCTCAAGAGCATTGGCGAGGCGCCCTTGGCTACGTCTACGCACCCATTCAATCCGTCTCGCACCGTCGACACGGCGCTGAAGTAAGGGATCGGTAGACGCCATGAAGTTCGAATCAATCTTGTTCACCACCTGCGCCGTGTTCTTCGCGATCGTCGGCATTGTCTATACGGTGTTCTCCCGCGGCGAGGCCGTCGGGATCGCGGCGCTGTTCCTGTCCGGCGGGTTGTGCCTGCTCATCGGCGGCTACTTCACGTTTATCGCGCGCCGCATCGACCTGCGCCCCGAAGATCGCTCGGATGGCGAGATCCACGAGGGAGCCGGCGAGCTCGGCTTCTTCAGCCCGGGTAGCTACTGGCCGTTCGGCATCGCGCTGTCGGCGATGATGACGGGATTCGGCCTCGCGTTCTGGTTCCCGTGGCTGATTGCCGTCGGCCTTATCGCCATCATCGTGTCCGCGGGCGGTTTACTGTTCGAGTACTACACCGGGCAGAACGCCAACGCGCACTAGGCTTCTTCCGCTACGCGATTTATGCCTCGCACGAAAAGAACCGCCCGACTCGAAATCGAGTCGGGCGGTTCTTTTCGCGTGAAGTGAGTGATCAGCCGCAGCCGCAGCCGCCACCGCAGCATCCGCCGCCACCGGAGGGCTGTACGTCGCCTAGATTGAGCGCGACCTGTCGCAGTACCGTCACGAGGGTGTCGGCCTCCTGAGCGCCGCTGACGCCCCATCGGCCGGCGAAGACGTAGGTGGGCACCGAGCTGACCCCAGCCTGTCGGGCTTCGTCCTCTAGCTGCCGCACGACATCCTCGTTGGCGCCACCGTCGAGGTACGCCGGGACGTCGAGCATGAGTCCGGCGTTCTTGGCCAGTTCGCTTAGCACACCGGTGTCGCTGATGTCCTGGCCGTGGCACAGGTGCGCGTCCATGAGCGCGTCAACGAGCGCCGCCTGCACGTCGGGACCCTGTGTGCCAGCCGCAAACAGCAGCCGGTGTGCGCGCAGCGTATTAACCGCGATCGCGCCATCGAAGTCGTATTCGAGACCTTCGGTCGCCGCAATCTGGCAGATGTGCGTCATCGCCGCCGCGGCCTTCTCGGCGCCCCCGAACTTGACCTCGAGAGTCGGCATCAGGTCGCGCGGCTCATCGGGTGCCTCGGGGTCGAGCTGGAACGGCAGGTAGGAAATCTCGACCTTCCCGCCCTCGCCTTCGAATTGCCGGACCGCGTCGTCGAGGCGGCGCTTGCCGATATAGCACCACGGGCACACGAGGTCGATGTACGCGTGCACTTGCACGAGAGGTAGGTCGGCCAACGGCACGGTGGAGGAGGGGAGGTCCATGGCGTCGTCTGCGGCGCGTGGAGCCTGGATTGCAGAGGTCTGGGTATCTGGGGTAGCAGTCACCGCACCAGCCTACGTCAATGATGGGTACGACGAAAAATGCCCGGCACCTTTCGGTGCCGGGCATTCCTCTGAATTTACGTACTTAGTCGCGCGAGGAGACGGACTCTCGGTCATCCGAATCCGCTTCGGTCAACTCGCGCGGACCGCGGCCGAGCTGCGGCAGGTCCGGTGGCGACTCGACGGGCGTGAAGAAGCCGCGGATCGCGCGACCGGCGCCCCCGACCTTGTTCATCTTCTTGGGCACCGGGGCACCGCCGTACTTCAAGGCGCCGTGGCCGTGCTCATCGGGTTCGCCAAGTGGCTGGTGGACCTCGATGTACTCGCCGTGTGGCAGTCGCATCAGCACGCCTGTCTCGATGCCGTGATCGAGTACCTCGCGGTCGTGCTGCTGCAACCCGAGACAGATGCGGTAGGTGATCCAGTAGGCGATCGGCGGCGCCAGTAGCAATCCGATACGACCGATCCAGGTCATCGCGTTGAGCGAGATGTCGAACTTCTCGGCGATGATGTCGTTGCCGCCGGAGATCACCAGCACGATGTAGAAAGCGAGCGACATAGCGCCGATGGCGGTGCGGACGGGCACGTCGCGAGGGCGTTGCAGCAGGTTATGCATCGCGCGGTCCTTGGTCAGTCGAGCCTCGATCCACGGATAGGCGAACATGCCTATGAAGATCGGACCGAGCAGCACGACGGCGTAGAACGGCCCCGGAATGGTGAAGCCCCATAGTCGGGTTTCCCAAGACGGGAACAATCGGGCAATACCGTCACCGAAACCGGCGTACCAGTCCGGCTGCGAACCCGATGACACCTGTGAGGCGTTATACGGCCCGAAGAGCCAGAACGGCAGGATTTGCACGGTTCCGCCCAGCCCGAGCATCAGGCCGAAGCAGAGCATGCTCAGGGACGCGCCCTTGGCCGCGAAGATCGGGTAGAAGCGGGTGCCGACGACGTTGTTCTCGGTCCGACCGGCGCCCGGCCATTGCGTGTGCTTCTGCTTGAAGACCAGCAGTAAGTGGACGCCGACCAGAGCCAGAATGATGCCGGGCAGCAACAGCACGTGCATGATGTAGAACCGCCCGATGATCAAGTCACCCGGGAACGTTCCACCGAAGAGCAGGTAGTGCAACCAGGTGCCGATTACCGGGATTGATAGGACGATGCCGCTGACGATGCGAAGGCCGGTGCCTGATAGCAGGTCATCCGGCAGCGAGTAGCCCATGAAGCCTTCACCGATGCCCAGCAGCAGCAACAGGCAGCCGATCACCCAGTTGGTCTCGCGCGGCTTACGGAACGCGCCGGTGAAGAAGATGCGCATCATGTGCACGACGATCGCGGCCATGAACAGCAGCGCAGCCCAGTGGTGGGTCTGCCTGATGAGTAGGCCACCGCGTACGTCGAACGAGATGTTCAGCCCCGACTCGTAGGCCGCCGACATCGGTACGCCTTGCAGCGGTACGTAGGAGCCGTGGTAGATGACTTCCTTCATCGAGGCGTCAAAGAAGAACGTCAGATAGGTACCGGTCAACAGCAGCATGACCAACGCGTACAGCGCGATCTCGCCGAGCATGAACGACCAGTGGTCGGGGAAGACCTTGTTGAGCAGTCGACGCGTGGGACGCGCCATCGTCATCCGGTCGTCGATACCAGCGGCAGCCTTGCCCATGGCAGTCTGCGGAGGTCGCGATCCGGTGTCGCCGCTTGGATTCGCGGTAGTTGTCATGGCCTACGCTCCCGATCCCAGAATGCTGGTCCCACTGCTTCTCGATAGTCGTGCCGTGCGATGAAGTAGCCGTCGTCGTCCAACAGGATGGGTAGGCTAGCTAACGACCGGGTAGCCGGACCGAAGATCGGCTTGGCGTCGCGGGTCACATCGAACTGGCTCTGATGGCACGGGCACAGGATGCGGCCGGTCTGCTGTTCGTACAGAGACACCGGGCAGCCTAGATGCGAGCAGATCTTGGTGTATGCGACGTACTCATTCCACCGGTAGTTTTCCTGACCCGGACGAGCCTGGAAGCTGTCGGCCTGGTCCTGATGCATGCGGATCAGCATCGTCGCAGAGGTGGCGATTATGTCGGGCGTCATCGAGCCCTCGATGCCGGGGAACACCGTCTCCAGCGAGCCCGGCTCCATGTCACTCGGCCGGATCGGGGTGCCGTTGATCCGCACCAGCCGCATGTTCTTGCGCCACGCGGTGTAGTAGAGCGCGTTGTCCTTGTAGGGATTCTTGATCATGCCGCCGATAACGGGAACGACCAAGACCAAACCGAACAGGCCGCCCGCGCCCATCAGAGACCGCCGGATCATGGTGCGTCGGCCGATGCCGATGCCCTCGGCGCCCTGCTGCAACGTGGCCGCGGTGGCAAGGCGTTCGATCTCGGGGGAGGCGCCTTCGTGGCGGGCCTGGATCGTCTCCTCATGAGGCATGAGGTCGCGCGACCACAGCACCAGACCGGCACCGATCAACAGCAGCGCACCGCCAAGGGTGAACCCGAGGAGCGGGTTGTAGTACGACGCAAGCGTGGACGCGCCAGGTTTGGCGTCGGTGTACTTCCACGGCCACCAGATGTAGAGGATGAGGAACGCGAGGACCAGAAGCGCGGCGAGCGAGAAACACGCCACAACGCGGCGCTCGGCTCCCTTTTCGGCCCGCGAACCCGGCTTCAGGCGATATTCGCGGGAGACGACCTCGACGCCGTCGAGCTTGTTGCCGACTTCGACGAGCTCGTCCTGGGTCATTGCCTGGAGGCGCTCATCGGAGATCTGCGGTAGCTTCTCGGCCTCAAGAGTCTCGCGCGCCACATCCGAGACATGATCGCCATCGGTGGCGTGACTCGGCCGGTGACTCGCTTCGGTCGGATCTGTGGCCGGTTGGGTGGGGTCTTCGGGTTGGTTGAATCCGCTCATGACTTACCCGCAATCCACACCGTGCAAATCAGCAGGAAACTGATGCCGCCCAGCCAGATGACCAGGCCCTCGGGGACCGGTCCGGTGCGGCCGATGTTGGCGCCGCCGGGGTCGGTTGTGTCCTGGAGAGCCTTGACATACGCGATGACGTCAATCTTTTGTTCGTCGGTCAGCTGGTTAGGGCTGAACACCGGCATGTTCTGCGGACCGGTCAGCATCGCGGCATAGATATCTACTGGCGAAGCTTGCTTGAGGGAGGGCGCGAACTTGCCCGAGGACAACGCACCGCCCGCACCGACGAAGCTGTGGCACGACGAGCAGTTGAGACGGAACAGCTCGCCACCCTCTGCGAGGTTGGCGTTCTTGATCGCCTCGTTGCTGACTTCGGGGATTTCGGGCCCACCATATTGACCGATGAAGGCCGCGAGCGCGAGCGTGTCGTCTCGGCCGAACTTCGCCGGCTTACGGACGGTCTGCGCTTCTTGACGGGTCATCGGCATCCGGCCGGTCGACACCTGGAAGTAGACGGCAGCCGCGCCAACACCGAGCAACGATGGCCCACGGTCCTTGACGCCCTCAAGATTGGCGCCGTGGCACGTGATGCAGGTCTTGTCGTAGAGACCTTGACCGGTCTTCATCATCTCGGTCTGGTTTGCCGAGGCGTTGCTCTCGGCGTTGGATGGCGTGGCGTATGAGTACATGCCGCCGACGACCGCGAGGGCGCCGAGCAGGGCCGCAGCGCGACGTACCTTGCTCTTACGCCCAGTGCGCCGTTTCTTGGCAGAACTCGCGGCAGAAGGGGGCGCCGACTGCGTGTCGGCCGTGTCGGTCATGGTCGAAACACCCTGCCTGTCTCCGGTCTGTTTGTCGTGGTTCGAATCGTGCGTGTCTGCCATGACGTCTACGCGCTCCCCAAAGTGAGGATGTAGATGACGGTGAACAACCCGATCCACACCACGTCGACGAAATGCCAGTAGTAGGACACGACGATGGCCGACGTGGCCTGTGCGGGCGTAAACCGACCCATCGTCGAGCGAATGAGAATAAAGATAAAGGCGATCAGGCCGCCTATGACGTGCAGCCCGTGGAACCCGGTAGTCAAGAAGAACACCGAGCCGAAGGACGACGACGCGATCGTCGTGCCGTCCTTGACGAGGTTCACGAACTCGTTGGCCTGTCCGAGGATGAAGATCAGGCCCATTACGAAGGAGATCGCATACCAACGGCGTAAGCCGAATACATCACCTCGTTCGGCGGCGAATACGCCTAGCTGGCACGTCACCGAAGATGCGACCAGAATGATCGTAAAGACCAACGCGTAAGGAAATTCCAAATGCGATGGCGGAGGCGGCCATGGTTCTCCGTGAACCGCTTTCGCGGTGAAGTACATCGCGAATAAACCCGCGAAGAACATCAACTCACTGGAGAGCCACACGATGGTGCCCACGCTGACCATGTTTGGACGCGAGAGCGAGTGCACCTTTTCGGACTCGAAGGCTGGGGTCACTGTCGTCACGGGCGTTATTATGTCCTCTCTGGTTGCCAGTAACACCACCGGGGTAGGGCGTTTCGAAAGTTTCTTTTGTCCTACCCTGCGGGAGTGTTGGTGACTACGATCGCAACCTCGATTCCGGCCGTCGCAGTGGGCGTTGATCCCGCGAGCCTACCGCCCTTCACGGCAATTCGGATACTTACTGAATGGGCCGTCGAACCGTTCCTGCTGACGATGCTCGTGCTGTCTTCGGCGCTCTATCTCTGGGGGGTTCAGCGGCTGCGCGCAAACGGGGTGCACTGGAAGACCAGCCGCACCGTGTCGTTTCTGCTCGGAGGCGTCGGCACGATCGCCTTCGTGACCATGTCGGGAATCGGGGCCTACGACGAGACGTTATTCAGCGTGCACATGGTGCAGCACATGGTGCTGAGCATGGTCTCGCCGATCTTCCTGGCGCTCGGTGCCCCGGTCACGCTGGCGCTTCGCGCCCTGCCCAGCGCCGGCCGCTCACGGCTGAATGCCGTACTGCACAGCCGCATCGCCCGGTTCTTCTGTCACCCGCTCGTTGGATTCCTGTTGTTCGTCGGTTCGCCGTTCCTGCTCTATCTGACCGACTGGTACCCGCTGTCGCTGCGCTATATCTGGCTACACGAGTTCCTGCACGTGCACTTCCTGCTTGTCGGATGCATCTTCTTCTGGCCGCTCGTCGGAGTGGACCCGGTGCCCGGCCGGGTCTCGCACCCGATGCGGATGCTGATCCTGGTCGCGACCATGCCCGTACACGCGGTACTCGGGTTGACGATCATGCAGTCGCGGTACCTGATCGCTGATAGCTGGTACGGCGTGGTGCATCCCGCATGGAGCAACCCCATGTCCGAGCAGCAGATAGCCGGTGGACTGCTCTGGGCCTCCGGCGACCTGGTTGGTCTCCTCATGGTCGTCACCGCGACATACCAGTGGATGCGAGCCAGCGAACGAGAGGCGGTCCGCGAGGATCGACGCCTGGATCGATTAGACGCGGCCAACCGCGCGGAGGCGGCGCGCCAGGCCGAGAGCCGAGGTCCGACGAGTCCATCGCGCTCCGCCGAGTAACCTCAAGCACCAGTCCCGTCGTAAGAAACCGTGGAGATCCCCTACATGAGCAGTGCACCTCGCGACCTCGTTCACAACGTCGTGCTGTACAGCCCGCGTCCCGAGCGCCGTACCGCCGTGCGCAGCGCCGTCGGTCGCCGGCCGGCGGCGGACCTCGGCCGCATCAACTGGCTCGAGTGCGAGACGTACGACGAAGTGATCGCTCAGGTTGACAACGGCGACGTCGCGGTCGCCGTACTTGACGGTGAAGCGCAGCCGATCGGCGGCATGGGGCTGTCGCGGCAGATGAAGTACGAAATCGACAACTGCCCTTCGGTAGTGGTCGTGATCGCCCGTCGTGACGACCGCTGGCTGGCGACCTGGTCGCTGGCCGACGCCACCATCAACTACCCGGTTGACCCGATCGTGGCGGGGGAGACGATCGCTGAACAGCTGCGCAATCGCGTCGCAGGTATCCCCGTACTGCGGTGACTACGCCCCAGGGTGCCCCGCACACGTGGCCCGGCGTCCTCGGTGCGCTCCTTGGTGAGAATCACCTGGACGAAGAGGCCGCCGCGTGGGCAATGGGCGAGATCATGTCCGGAGAGGCGACGTCGGCTCAGATCGCCGGCTTCGCCGTTGCGATGCGCTCGGCCGGTGAAGCGGTCGATGCGGTCTCTGGGATGGCTCGCACCATGCTTGCCAAGGCCGCACCGGCAGAGCTCGATGTGCGGTGCGTCGACATTGTCGGTACGGGCGGCGATCAGGCTCATACCGTCAACATTTCCACCATGGCGGGAATTATCGTGGCCGCCGCCGGCGTACCAGTTGCCAAGCACGGCAACCGTGCCGCGTCGTCGAAGTGCGGTGCGGCCGATCTGCTCGAGGAGTTCGGCATCAAGCTGACCCTCGATGGTGTGGGAGTCGCCCGCTGTGTAAGGGAAGTGGGAATCGGTTTTTACTTCGCGCCGCAGTTTCACTCCGGGTTTCGGTTTACCGGGCCGGCGCGTAAGGAACTCGGGATCCCCACGGTCTTCAACTTCCTCGGACCCCTGTCTAACCCCGCGGCGCCGTCGGCGCTAGCGGTGGGCTGTGCCGACGCGACGATGGCGCCGATCCTGGCTGAAGTTCTGGCGCGCAGAGGTTCGTCGGCGTTGGTCTTCCGAGGCGACGACGGGCTTGACGAGCTGACCACGACCACCACCTCGCAGGTGTGGATCGCCTCCGGGGATCAGGTGCGGCGCGCCGTCGTAGATCCCGGTCGACTCGGTATCGGTACGGCTACGCCAGAAGACCTACGTGGCGGCGATCCAGCGCACAATGCCGGTGTCGCCCATGAGTTGTTTGCAGGGCGTCAGGGCCCAGTCCGCGACGCGGTACTGCTGAATGCGGCCGCGGCGATTGCGGCGTACGACGGACTGTCCGGGGCCGTCGACAATCTCGACGCGGCGCTCCGCGCAGGAATCGACCGGGGCGCTGAAGCGATCGACCGTGGTGCGGCCGCCGAGCTCCTCACCAACTGGATCAAGGTCAGCAACAGCTAGTCGAGGCCCACGCTGAATGTGGCCTCGAGGTCGTGCTTAGAGAATGCTCGGAACGCCACGTGGGTATCGGTATCGATGACGCCGTCGACCTTGTTGAGCCGGTTAGAGACGATCTCGGCGATGTCGTTGAACTCTCGCACCCGCACGATCGCGATGAGATCGACACCGCCGGCGACGGAGTAAACCTCGCTTACGCCGTCGATCTCAGCGATGGCCTGCGCGGTCTCGGGTATCCGATCCGTCGCGGTGGTGATCATGACGATGGCGGTTATCAAGATGACTCCTCGTGGCGAGATGGTACGTCGAGGCTCACGGTACGACATACTTTTGGCGCATGCCCAGTGGGCGGTCCTGTGGGCGATCTAGCGGCCGTGGAGTACGTGGGAGCACGAACGGGTCGCGTCCGCGGCGGCCGGTCTGGATGCTTCGATCGATCTTGCGCACCCATGGGGTCCAGCTCGCGGCGGCGGGGACCGGACAGGAGTATTCGCCATCGAGCTCGACTAGCCGGACACCAGGCGCTTCGAGCCAGCTACCGATCAGCTCGGTCTCCTCGTAGTGCGCTTCGGGAAGGCTGATCGAGTCACCCTCAGCGGATCCGTGCGACTCTTCGGAGCCGGCAAGCGATGCAAGCAGGGCACGGACTGGTACGCCGCGAGCCGCGTGCGCGGCGAGCACCAGCCGGCCATGCCGGACGACGGCGAGCTCCCAGCCACCATTGCCATCGGGTGCCGCGGCAACCAGCCGTGGCAGCCGGTTGACCCGCTCTAGTTGCTGGGTGCGAATCAGCGACCGGATGAGTGCGACGGCGCGGTCTCGGACCGACTGCGCATCCTCATAGCGCTGGGCAGCCGACAGGGCGTCGATCCGTGCGAGCATGGGCTGCACCAGCGCCGCGACGTCCGATCGGATGGCCCGCCGCAACGGGTCGATCGTCGTCGCGTAGGCCAGCGGGCTGATTCGGCCATCGCACGGCGCGCTGCATTTGCCGAGCTCGGCAAGTGCACACGCATTGATCGGTGCACTCGGACGCAGCTTGTGCGTGCAACGCCGGATTGGCAGCGTCTCGTAGATGGCGTTGATTGTGTCGTCGGCGGCCCGGCGTGAACTAAAGGGGCCGAGGTAGTCGCAGTCGTCGGCTTTCATCGTGCGCACGACAGACAGCCGCGGGAAGGTCTCCGCAGTGACCTTGACCCAGACGGCGCGATCGGGCGTCTTGGATCGCCGGTTGTACCGCGGACGGAGCGCGGCGATGAGCCGGCGTTCGCGGACGCCGGCCTCGAGGTCGTGCGAGCACATCACGGTATCGACGGTGGTCGCCAAGGCCACCATCTCGCGCATCCGCGCGCGCGGCTCACTGGCGGTGAAGTATTCCCGGACGCGACGCCGAATATTTTTACTCTTACCGACGTATAAGGGGTTTCCCTGCGAGTCACGGAAAATGTAGACACCGGGCGATTCCGGCAGATTTGCGGCCAGGGTGCGTTTTTCGCGCTGCGCGGGAGTCACCTCGCGAGACATAGCGAGCAACTCCTCGAGCGACTGGACACCCATTGGGCCGAGCCGCTCGAACAACCCGTGGAGCACCGCGACGGTGGCACGGGCATCGTCGAGTGCCCGATGGTTGGGTGTGGTCGGCGAGCCGAAGAACGGCGCGAGGGTGGCGAGCTTGCAGTTGGCAACCTCGTCGCGGCTGATCGTGCGGCGGGCGGTGATGACGGTATCGACGGTGCGGTGTTTGGGCCATGAGTAGCCCAGGCCTTTTGCGGCCTGTTTGAGGAAACCGACATCGAATGGCGCGTTGTGCGCGACGAGAACCGTGCCGCCGTCCAGCCCAGCAAACTCGAGGAACGCCGGCAACGCGGCCGCGATCGTAGGTGCGCCGATGATCATGGACTCGGTGATTCCAGTGAGCACCTGGATGTATGGCGGGATCCCAGTTTGCGGGTCGACCAGGGTCTGGAATTCGCCGAGCACCTGGCCGCCACGTACCTTCACCGCGCCGATCTCGGTGATGTGGTCGTCTTTGGCCGATCCGCCGGTCGTCTCGAGGTCGACAATCACGAAGGTGACCTCGCGGAGCGGCTCACCGAGCTCGTCGAAGGCGAGCTGCTGCGGGCGGGGCTGCGGCCGGGGCTCGTGGGACTGCTGTTGCTGTGGCACGTCCTGACCATAAATTGGCCCACCGACATTTCCGCTGAACGTCGCCGTAGCAGCTTGGTAGCTCAGTCCAACAGAAGCTGGTTGACGCGCAGGCGGCCGTAGTGACGGCCTCCGCCGGAGTCGCCCTGCGGCCAGATATCCCCACCCAGTTCGCGGTGACGGCTCCGATCGCCGGGCCCGACACCCAGCAAACGGGGGAGTCCAAGGATGTGGCATTGGGAGACGCCGGCGGCTAGGGCATTCGGTGCGCAACGAAAATGTCGGTGCCGGTGTTTATGGTCGGCAGCATGTTGATCGATTGCAGAAGTTGCCAAGCGGTACCGGCGGCATGCGAAGACTGCGTGGTGACGGTCCTACTCGGTCCAATGAACGGGCAGACACCAAGCGAGGACGAGTTGGATGCCACAGAACAGCGAGCGTTCGACGTCTTAGTCGATGGCGGCTTGCTGTCGTCGACGTGGATGGAGACCGCCGAGTGGACGACTTCCCGATTCCCGGGCCCCGCTGGGCGCTCCGGGCGCTGGCGCTCGACGGCGTGACAAACGACTCGGTCGGTGGACCCTGATTGAATCCTCATCGGCGCGACGGTAAGGTCGTCCAGGTCGGTCGCGGGACGGTCGTTTGTCCGAATGACGCCGTACGACACCGCCGAAACGTAACAGCATTACGTGCCGGGGACCCAGGTGTCCTTGGGGTGAATCAGCGGGGCCACCACCTCGCCGTAGGGCAATCTTCCCAGCCCGAACCCGTCAGCTAACTCGGTAGGCGGGCGCAGAGGAAGAGGAGAGCCGCCCCCGTGGCGCCTTCGAAAAAGCATGTCACCGCGGCCGCACTCGCCGCCCTGTTCACTACCTTTGGCCTCGCACTAGCGCCTACCGCGGCGCACGCAGCTCCGGACGCGGCGCCCGCGCCGAGCGATGTCCAAGCGCAGATCGTTCAGATGCAGCACGACCTAGAGACCGTTACCGAGCAGTACAACGACGCGAAGATCGCGCTGGACCAGGAGAACGCCGCGCTGGCCACGACTACCTCGGCCTATGACGCAGAAAATGCGAAGCTCGAATCACTCAAGATGCAGGTCGCCAAGATTTCGGTCGGTGTCTACAAGGGCCCGCAGATGGCCAGCCTGACGACCGTGATGACGAGTGGCTCTCCTGCTGAGGTGCTCGACAAGCTCAACACTCTGGATGCCATCTCCACGCACAACAACGACGCGCTCAGTGACTTGGCCAGCGGAGAGGCGCAGGCCGCCGCCGCGAAGTCTACTGCGACCGCGGCCGCGGACGCCGCCATGAAGACCGAGCAGGATATCTCGGCCAAGAAGACCAGCATCGAGTCCGAGCTTCCGAAGCTTGAAACTCAGCTCTCCTCGCTCAACCCCACGGCGTACGCCGCTGTGATGGCCGCCTCGGGCGGCACGGCGGTCGACTCGGCAACCGCAGGCACCGGGGGATCGGCGGCCGCTCAGGGCGCCGTCTCGGCCGCGCTGTCCCGGCGCGGCATGCCGTACGTCTGGGCGGCTTCCGGGCCCAACTCCTTCGACTGCTCGGGTCTGACGATGTGGGCGTACGGCCAGGTTGGCATCGGCCTACCGCACTCGTCGTCCGCGCAGCGCGGCTCGGGCCCGTCTGTTTCGCTGTCCGCGCTGGTCCCCGGTGACCTGGTCTTCATGCCCGGTCACGTCGGCATGTATATCGGCAACGGCAATGTCGTACACGCCCCGACCGCCGGAGACGTGGTCAAGGTCGTTCCGCTGGGCTCGATGCGTTGGACCTCAGCGGCCCGTCCTGCTGCCTGACCACCCGCGCGCGGGTATGAAGACTCTGGTCGTCACCAACGACTTCCCGCCGCGAGAAGGCGGCATCCAGACGTTCGTGCGCGCGATGGTTGCCCAGTTCGACCCGCAGGACATAGCTGTTTATTGTTCGACGTCGCCGGGCGCGCCCGAGTACGACGCAGGCTGCGACTTTGAGGTCATCCGCAACCGGACCGCCATGCTGCTGCCCACTAGGTCAGTGACGCACGACGTCATCTCGGCGGCGCGCAAAGTCGGTGCCGACCGAGTCTGGTTTGGCGCGGCAGCGCCGCTCGCCCTGATGGCGCCCGCGCTGCGCAGGGCCGGCATACACCGACTCGTGGGCTCGACTCACGGACACGAGACCGGGTGGGCCGCGGCCCCGGTCGCCCGCCAGCTGCTGCGCAGGATCGCCCGCACACTCGACGTGACCACGTACATCACCGGTTACACCCGTGACAAGCTTCGCGGCGCGCTCGGCCCGACCGCCCACCTCGCCCGGGTATCTCCCGGCGTCGATGTCGAGCGGTTCACCCCGGGCATCGACGGGGCAGCGGTACGCCGCGCGCACGGACTCGACGGTCGGACCGTCATTGGTTGTATATCTCGGTTGGTGCCGCGCAAGGGGCAGGACATGCTGATCGCCGCCATGCCGCTTATCCGGGCCGCCCATCCGGACGCGGTGTTGTTCCTCGTCGGTTCAGGCCGCGACCAGGCGCGCCTTCAGCGGCTCATCCAGCGAGCGGGCGTGGGCGAGCATGTTGTCATGACTGGTAGCGCGCCCACGCACGAGCTTCCGAGTTACTACGCGGCTACCGACGTTTTCGCGATGCCGTGCCGCACCCGTAAGAGTGGCCTGGACGTCGAGGGGCTCGGCATGGTCTACCTTGAGGCGGCCGCGACCGGTAAAGCCGTGGTTGCAGGCAATTCCGGCGGCGCGCCGGAGGCGGTCATCGACGGCGAGACCGGATACGTCGTCACCGACCCGCGCTCACCGCAGGACGTCGCCGAGCCGATTATCAGGCTGCTGAGTGACGCCGAACTGGCCGCGCGGCTGGGCGGGCGAGGTCGTGAGTGGGTCTGCGAGCAGTGGACCTGGAAGCGCCAGGCGGACCGCCTCAAAGAGCTGCTGTACGCCGATGCC